>Ga0105348_1000003_pt1 | contig 172432 bp, 157 predicted proteins | sample EN8Hudsemesocosm_2_FD_83504 | JGI IMG/M metagenome (GOLD analysis project Ga0105348, IMG submission 83504) | Methane-oxidizing microbial communities from mesocosms in the Hudson Canyon - EN8C Hudson Canyon | ecosystem: Environmental > Aquatic > Marine > Cold seeps | place: Hudson Canyon... | reverse complement strand
TAGTGAAAATGCAATGCAGGCGATGTATTTGCTAAGAGATTATCAGTCATTACTGACACTTCTTTTCCAGCTAAACTTTGAGGTGTTCGAGGATCAAGCTGTTTTTACAGTCCATCCGGCTTATCGCCTAAATAACTCACTGCCTTTTTTTATTGAATATACGTTTGCTGCGATTTACTCAATTGGCCGGTTCTGTCTTGGTAGTCAAAAGATGGAGCTTACCTATGAGTTTAGTTATGAACCCCCAACTTCCGCTATACGTTACAAGGATTTTTTTGGCGGTGAAGTCCGTTTTTCCTGTAAAGAGAACCGGGTCTTGGTGCCGCTTGATGTGCTGAATAAACCTTTTGTTTTTGCAGATAAACAGACAGCAAAGATTAACGATGAAATTTGCCAAGACAAAGTATGTAGTATCGAGAATGAAACCGATATCAAGCACAGAGTTAAAATGCTTATTCGAAAAAACAAGTTGTTTAAAGTATCTCTCGAGACATTGGCTGACCAACTTTGTATGTCGCCTAGAACCTTGAGCCGCCAGTTAAAGGCTCGCAATATTACATATAAAAGCATATTAGAAGAAGAGCGTAAAAAAAGAGCTATTCAGCAAATACAAGATCATGATATTCCCTTAGAGCAATTGGCCGAACAACTTGGCTATCAGGACGCTTCCTCCTTTAGTCGCGCATTTAAAAAATGGGTGGGCGTTGCGCCTAATCAGTTTAAAGACCTACAAGATTAAAGGCATTCAATTCACAACAAAGAATATATGGCTTGAAATGTCTCGCCCATGACGGAAATGGTCATGGTGAAGTTAAGCGGGGGTTTCAATAATAAGTTGTTTCATTGAGGACAACCAAAGTGATTCTTTGCTTATTGGTTAATGAAGATACAGTAGTACTTCGTCGCAGGACGCAAAATAAAAATAAAATTAAACAATCAAATAGGTTTGATGATGACTACTCTAAAAAAATTTACTAAACCCCAAAAACAAACGACAAAAGGCTTATTAAGCTTGTGCACTTTATCCCTCTCGTTGATGCTTGGCGCGGGTCAGGCGATGGCGGATAAATGCTTTATTATGGTTCATGGCCACGGTGTTAGCTCAGCTTCAGAGGCCCAGAATTATTGGAGTAACAATAACTTCAGTGAATACAATGGCGATAACTTCATGGATGACCTGCTTAAAACCGGTGATAACTATGGACTAACGTACTATAAATCATCGGATGGCGCCGGTTACGAATACTGGAGAGATGAGGCCGCAGGCGAAATTGCACGTCAAATAACGTCGATTAAGACCGGCGGGGGCGATGGTTATTCGCATGCGGAGTCAGGTACGCAATGTTCAGCTAATGATGATTTTTTTGTGATTGCGCATAGCCAGGGTGGGCCAGAAATGATGTATATCGCAGGTAATGCGATAACGGGCTCTCCAAGCTATAACACGGCATACAACTCATCTAGCAGTGCAGTAACAGTTGACTTTGAATCGGCGATGGAAAACATTGAAGCGATATTTAGTATGGGGGGGGCTATTACCGGCACTGAAGGTGCTGACCGTGTTTGTAATGGTAGTTGGGTAGAGTATTTAGTTGGTGAACTTGCCTTTGGTGGATGTAACGACTCGACTAAATGGCTGCAAACTAGCGACTCTTATACAGTTCGCAACCAAATCGGTTCTAATTTAGCGGTACCGTTTTGGGTGCTTGGTGGTTGGAATGAATTCCCCGGTGTCGCATCGGCTTCTTCTTTATTATTAAGTGGTGATGATGATGGTTATATTAACCTAGCGTCGCAAATGAGCTGTTCTGGTTCAGCCACACGTAATTTGTATAATGACCTGAAAACATACAAGCACTTTTTAGGCATTAAATATGGTAGTGCTACTTATAAGTGTAAAGACTCAAATAAGGGCACACCCCGTACTTACAATGCCTTCAGTTTAGACGAGGACCATGATTCGGAACGTAATGGTGGCAAGAACTCTCCAAGTAATAAATCGATACCTAATGGCTTGGATTGCGGTAGCGGCAATATGGCCTCAAGAATTAGTGATTGTACTTAAGGTATAGCTTGAGTTTCTGACGGTTAATTAACAGGCATTTCTTTTCAGTTAAGAAATGCCTGTTTAACGGCTAAGTTTATTACCGTTCCTCTAATTTACAGGGTGTTTTGTATTGTGATGTTGAATAAAAAAACGATCTTATTTTCAGGCTTGGTTGCGATTGCTGTTGCGCTTTTCTTTCAGATAAATGTGGTCAGTGAATCGCCCAATGACGAGGCGGAAGTACAGGTAAAATTACCTGAAGAACGCGCTTCTAGTCAGCCTCAACAAGTGCCGAATACGCAACGACTAGCATCTACGAATACAGCTACAAAAAATCCCCCTCAAAAAAACCCACCCGCCTTAAGTTATGTTGATAATTTAAAAGGAATGAAGGATAAAAATTCATTTCATAAAGCGCTGCTTAAGGATAATAAACAACAAAATAAATACCCTCCCTACAATCAAAGTATCCCTACGCTTGAGCAAGATCCGATTGAACGACGGTATGAGTTGGATATACGAACTGTAGAAAGTGAAAACGGTGAAGCTAGCCTGACTTTATGGACCGATAAGAAATATTACTTACATGGCGAGGACGTTTTAATTTCGGCCATTTTACAAGATGCAAGAGGTGTTCGTATTCCTACACGGTTTTTAGGTCAGCTCATTTATAATGAAACTGAAAACCTGCAACAATTTGAATTTTCTGATTTGGACCAAGATGGTGTTTATGAATACCGATTCAAGTTAGATCCCGTTGATAACTCTGTTGAAAAGAGTGCGCTAATGTCGGGCATTTATAAAATTCTTATTATTAATGATGTGAATGAAATGGTCGATGGCGTCACTTTTATTTTGTCTCAACCGGAACTGCAACTTACAGGGAATTATAAAGACAGTATTTCATCAAATGGAAATTTATTAATAGAAGCTGAAGTTGAGGTGACAGCGAAACATCGTTTCTACTTTCAGGCCGCACTTTATAGCAGTACGAATGATCCGATTGGTTCAACGCAATTTTCAGGGGAATTGACCCCAGGTCGTCATTGGGTGCCATTGGATTTTGATGGAATGATGATTCGAGATGCAGGTGAGCCCGGACCTTATCTATTGAAAAGTATCTCTCTGGCAAAAGTTGTTTTACCGATGCAGCGCGCGCCTCTTATCTACCCTGAGTTTTACACACAGGGGTATAACCTAGACCAGTTTAGGAACACAAACTACGCTTTGGCTGGCCCTAATTAACTAACAGGGATTCAGCGTTAAAAATCATATTGTTGCCTGATTCAGGAGCGATCTATCTTGTATTTTGCTTGATGATTTCTTGTGCCTGTGTGGGTGGTAGGTTTACTTTGATAGGTATAAAAAAATGTCGTGAAATGTAATGTAAATGGCTCAATAGGTCGTGGTGATTCAGGCCTAAGCTCACAATAATATGCTGTAGTAAAAATACTACTCTCATCATGGTTGATGAAAAATAAGTACTTATGGCAGGAAGCAACAATAAAAACAAAACTCAATAACAAGCAGGTTTTATGATGATCATAAAAAAGGTAATTAAACCCAAACGACAAACGAAAAAACATATGTTGGCCTTATGTGCGGTATCGCTTTCTTTGATGTTAGGTGCAGGTCAGGCCTTAGCATCAAAGTGTTTTATTATGGTTCACGGCCATGGTGTTAGCTCTTCCGCAGAGGCCCAGAACTACTGGAGTAATAATAACTTCAGTGAGTATAACGGCGATAACTTCATGGATGATTTGCTACAAGCCGGCGATAACTACGGACTAACGTACTATAAATCATCAGATGAAGCGGGATATGAATATTGGAGAGATGAGGCTGCAGGCGAGATTGCACGTCAAATAACGTCAATCAAGGCGGGTAGTGGCGATGGTTATACGCATGCGGAGTCAGGCACTCAATGTGCGGCAGATGATACCTTCTTTGTGATTGCTCATAGCCAAGGTGGCCCTGAAATGATGTATATTTCGGGCAATGCGATTACGGGTTCACCCAGTTATAACACGGCCTACAATTCGTCAGGCAATGCGGTGAACGTTGACTTTGACTCAGCCATGGAAAATATCGAAGCGATATTCAGTATGGGTGGTTCCATCACAGGTACTGAAGGGGCTGACCGTATTTGTAATGGTAGCTGGATTGAGTACTTGGTGGGTGAGCTTGCCTTTGGAGGGTGTAACGATTCAGTTAAGTGGCAACAAACAACGGATTCGTACACAGTTCGTAATCAAATTGGTACAAATTTAGGCGCTCCAATTTTTGTACTGGGTGGTTGGTCAACATTCCCAGGCATTGCTTCGGCATCTTCATTATTGCTCGGTGGTGACGACGATGGTTATATAAATTTAGCATCGCAGATGAGTTGTTCTGGTTCGGCAACACGTAACCTTTGGAATGACCTAAAAACATATAAAGACATTCTCGGTATTCCATATGGCAGTGCGACGTATGACTGTAATGACAACAACAAAGGTACACCGCGTACGTACAATGCCTTTAGCTTAGATGAAGATCATGACTCTGAGCGTAACGGAGGTAAAGGGAACCCAAGTAATAAGTCAATTACGAATGGTTTGGATTGTGGTAGCGGCAATATGGCCTCAAGAATTAGTGGTTGTACAGCTATAAACACGGTTACGCATAGCGTAAACAACGTGGCATTTAAGTCTGCTCATAACAAATATCTGGTAGCAGAAGGAAATGGCGGCGGCAGTGTGAATGCGAACCGTTCTGCTATTGGATCTTGGGAAACTTTTAATGTGAAGTTATTGTCATCCGGTACGTGTATTACCAATGGCGCAACGGTAGCGGTTAGTACACAAGGTAACCACTATCTAAGAGCAACATCAGGAGGCGACTTGGATGCAAAGGCAAGTGTCGTCGGATCATGGGAGCAACTTACTTTAGTGAATCATTCTGATGGTAGTGGCTGTTTGGCAAACGGTGATAGCATCTCTTTGAAGAGCGTGCACAATAAATACCTTGTTGCCGAAAGTAATGGTAGTGCAAATGCAAATCGTAGTGCGATCGGAAGTTGGGAGAAGTGGAAAGTGACATTCTAAGTCACAAAAATTGGTTGTTGTTCAGGTCTTCGGCACTGCTATTGAAGTAAACGGAGCCGAAGACTAATTGGTGGCTTGCTACGCAGTGCCAGTAACAGCAGCATGGGGGTAGTACTTTACTAAGTTGTATTAGTGCTATCCTCTCTTTACAGCGTTTCATAGGTGGTCGTAGACTTTTCTAAGGCTTAATTAGAATGTTTAGTAAAAGAATGCCTAATAAAAAATTACGTTACTTGCCGGCCTCAGCGTGGTTGTTTTAGTTTTGGTCGTGGTAGGTAATGTTTTTGACCCAGTAGGGCAAAGTAGTTCAACTAATCAGAAAAAATAACCTCAAAAAAACTTCCTGCGTCAGCTTCAGCTGATGCGACCTCTAGTGGGCTTGGAGCCAAGTCACGTTTATTTATTTGCTCTAAAAAAAATTTGTACTAAGTTATAAGCTATATACCGATTTCCATATACGGTACCGAAAGTTCATTGTCGGATAACTGCCTGTTTTGATCTATTTAGATACGGTAGAAAAATAACTCTCCCACAGAGTGAGGAGGCTGAAATGTTTAAAAAGCTTTTCTTGGTTTTGGTATCTTCAACGCTTTTATGTCTATCTCTTGTACATGCATCTGAAAAAGAGATTTTCTTAACGACGACCGATTACCCTCCTTATTATGGTGAAAAATTAAAACATAACGGTTTCATTGCCCAAGTAATAAAACAAGTTTTGCAGCAAAAGGGGTATCGAGTCAGAATTGAATTCTATCCTTGGTTGAGGTGCAAAATGATGGCCGAAAAAGGAGAGTCCGACGGCATGTTTACGCTCTGGTATTCAGTAGAAAGAGAGCGCTTGTTTATCTTCTCAGAGCCCATCCCCCCGCATAATGCTATCGGTTTCTTCAAAAGAAAAGATATGGACATTACCTTTTCAACTTTAGGTGACTTAAAACCATATGCAATTGGTTCTGTGCTAGGTTACGCCTATTCACCTGAATTTATGAACGCAGGGTTAAGAGTTTCAACGTTTTATAATGATGAAAATCTCATAACGAAATTAGTGCAAGGGAGAATTGATTTAGCCATTATTGACAGGCTCCAAGGGAAATACCTTCTAAAATCTTATTACCAAATTCAACGTGATAAATTTGAGTTCATCGAACCGCCCATAGAAATAAGGCAGCAGTATCTGGTTATTTCAAAGAAAAATAAGAACGCTCAGAAAATAATAAATGATTTTAATCTTGGCTTAAAAGAGTTTACAAATGATGGCAGGTTGAATCGAATTTTCGATGACTATAACTTGCGATTATAGCTTTAGGAATTAAATTAGCCTAAAGAGGCTTAACTTAGTGCCATTCGGATCAAAGCCCAGTTAATTTTGTTTGTGATAGGTTGTTGTACTTAACTCAACCGCAATGGCAGTCGTATACCGTCAACGGGGTAAGCATGAAGAAAGGGTGATTACTTATAAGGACAAACCGTTAGCGGGATTAAATGAAGGAGATTGGAAGCGTCACAGGAAAACAGTTGGCTTATCTGATGTCAGGTTCATGACCTTCGACGTACAACCGGTAGACGTTTAAGGGCTGCAGGAGTAGCAAAGAATGAGGGCAAACAATATTTTGCCCTCTTGAATTTAATCTAGTTAACAAGGAATTCCCGAGATGTGCCTGAGTATTCTGAAATGGCTCCGCTCCAACCGTTCTTCCAATCTCCCTGATGGAGTATTCGATAGGTGCCGGGATCTGCCTCACTAGCTATTTTCCAGGTTATATGGACAAAAGATCGATCACTGCCATCTCTTTCCCATTCGTACAGCGTATCCCAATCCCAGTCGTTGGATATTGTTACCCAGCTGGAGCCTTCCTTTTTCTGCACTTTCAGGAAGGTGTCCTGAATGCGTAGGTTATTCTTAGGATGGCCACCTCGGAAGGTTACTTTGACGGAGTCGCCCGGGTTATAGTTGGCGTTTGCATCTGTTAACACCTGACCAAAGGATTCCCAAAAATACTTACCATCAAATACCACTCCGGCACGCTCATTTCGGTAATCATTGATCCTATCTCGTGGCGGTTTGTCATCCGTAACAGAGTCATTATTTTTGATGGCAGCGGCCAGACCATTTAGTTCTTGGCGATAAGCGGCCAGCGTATAGGGACCGAACTCGGTAGACGCACCCTCATAGTGCTGTTTTTGAAATTCTTCATAGGTTGCTAGGTAACCGCTATAGGTATTGGCCAGCCCTGCAATGACCACGCTTGTTACGCCTTCAGGCGCTAGTTGATCCATGACAGTCTGACGGAGTCGACGACCTGCCATTGTCGTTGCTTCAACAGGGGCACCGATAATTGCCAATTCGCCTAGCACAAATAACTGAAACGGTAGAACTTCGGGTACCCAGTCCATCTCGCCGGTCGAGAACAGGTTTGGCTTTGGGTATTGGCAAGGGTCATCATTCGAAACAAAGGAGATGGCAAACTCAGGGAGGTTGACTCCGTCGGTATCTTCGATAGTGATGCCTTCAATGACGGTTGGGTCAACTTCTGAGGGGCCATTTTCTGCACCCGCTGCGAATGAATATCCTCTGGATGAGCTGCATAAGGGTTGATCACCCGCATTCGTAAATGCATCGCTCACCGTATAGTTTTCAAAATCCGCCCAGCGGTGGCGATAATCAACCGTGCCGCTTAAGCTCACTCCGGTCTGGTTGTATAGGTCAATACCTTTGTTATATTGACGCTCTCCTGCATTTTTGACATTTAGAAACTCATCACTGCTTCCCTGATAGCCGGGAGCTGAATAGGCGTTTCCATCTACGGCCACAGAGTCACCCAAGTCACTGCTGGCGAATGCGGCGACAAAGGTCTCGTTAGCACTAAAATCTGTGCTTTTTAGCTTCTCAAATTTGTTTTGCGCATAGCCTTTGTTGTCACCACTTATAAGGGTGAATTTTTTGCTGAAACTGGTTGGATGAACCGAGAACCAGTTGATCATTCCGACGTCTTCACCGCTACTGCGCTTAAACTTAAGCACTGACATCGTGTTGTTAGTATTGGTAGCGAATTGTCCTGCATCCGAATTATTCTGATACGCCACTAATGAGCGGTTTCTGGTAGCGTCATTGAGTTCGCCTTGCACCAATTCAATTGAGCCGGGTGCCATACTATCATGTGCGCGTTGAATTGATTTGACAATGCCGTCTACAATGGCATTAAAGTTTTCCGAGCTGTATCCTCCGAGCAGTTGTGAGGAGTCTGCCGAAGCCAGCTCATATAAAGAGTAGTGAGACGAACCACCTGAAGCGACATGGGAATGGGTAGCCGTTAGCATCACATTGTCGTGCTTGTAGGTCCCGCTATATAAACTATCGAGCCTTTTAATAACTTCGATTTTTACGCCTTGTGACAGCATGCCTAAGTCTGCGCTGACAAATACAACTCTGTCTCCGGTGCCCTGGCTTTGCATGATGAATGCGCGTGATCGTGAGCGCTGATGAAGCCCTGTTGTTTGTTGATGGGTATCGGCGTAACCGAACATGCCGTTTTCTGCTGCCGGGCCCGTAATATCATAGATTCCAGTGCCAATATTATACTCACTGGTAACGTTGTTAGTTCCGCCATTCTTTCCACCTTTACCTCCAGCGTAAGCATCATAGGTTGAAAATGAGCCAGCTAATGCAATGAGGGCAGTTGATATGGCGAGTCTCTTTTTAAGTGTTGTCATGGGTGATCCTTATAGTGCTGAGTTATTTTTATAAGCTTAAGGTTCGATTAACTACTTTTCTTTCTTACCTTCACTGTCAGTTTTGCATACTCAATATCTTTTGGAATGTTATATATGGCCAATTGCCTTCAGGCTGATTGGGGGAGGTTGGTGGCAGTGTTAGAAAATTGTTTGGGGAAAAAGCTCAAGAATGTTAGGGGGGAAGCATGCCGCTTAGCATAGAGTGCAGAGTTAACGAAGGATTCAGTTTGAAAAAACGAGCTTGATTAAGGGTAGGAGCCGATGCTCCTACCCTTAATTTAAGGCCAGATTATAAAGCGCCTAAATCACCAGTGTTGACCGTCAAGGTGAAGCTGCCAGATTTCCGGTTGCGAGAGGTTGCAGCGACGACTTCATAGGTGCCTGTAGCTAAGCTCAGAACAATACGTGCATCTTTACCAGGCCAACTATTGTTATTACTCGACAGAATGCTACCTGAGCTGTCCAGCAGATACAGGAAGTTATTAACTTTAGAGTCAAGATCGATCTGGACAGTTGCGCTGTTTGTTAGGGTTAGTTGGTAGTGGGGGTTGCCGCCGTGCGTGGTGCTCTGACCGCCTGAGTTAGACCATGTGAAATCACAAGTTAAAGCACTACCTTTTGAGCAAGGGTAAGTCGCTAAATCTAGAATCATAGGAGGCGCCGTGAATTAATTCACCCGGCCATCTTTAATTCAATAAATCGAAAGCTGTCAGGTCGAACTTGAATAGATACAATTATTGTCTTAAGAGCGGATAACCTTGGCCTGTACTGAGTTCTGGCACAGAATGTGTGCCGCGACGTCACTTCTATGTCCACCTTCCTCCGTGAGATAATATACCTTGGATTTATCTAGACTTGGTATTTTCTGGCGCAACTCAGAAAGTGGTATGTGAAGGCATTTTGGCAAGGGTGTATGTTCAAACTCGGAAAAAGAACGAATATCAAGTTGTTCATATGGTGAGCTATCTTGGGTTTCTTCCTTAAACTGTTGCTTACTCACATGACTAACCAAAGGGTCGTTCAGTAAGCTCTGAAATGAGGCTTTATCCAGTCGAGCCAATAAGCCATTTTCATCCATAATAACTGTGGCGGATCGGACAGTATCGGAGATAAGTGCTTCTTCTCCAAAGTATGATCCACGGTTGATACGAATAGGGCGGGTCTCGTCACCCCCGAAAATCACTCGAGCACAGCCTTCCATTAAAAGGTAAAAATAATCGCCCTCATCTCCTTCATTGATAATTACCTCGTCTACCGAAACCCGTACTTTATGGAACTTATTGAGTAACTGTTCCATATTCGAAGGCGGCAGGTTAAAGAAAAGTGGAAACTCCATCAAGCTGGTTAACCAAGTGAAATGATCTTCATCAAAGCTCTCTATTTTTTCAATGATTGGTTCTTTTTTTTGTGGTTGAACAGTATCCATATCTGGTGGTACAAAAGGCTTTGTATGTAGAGAGCCAGACAACTTATCCTTCTCGGCTTCAGACCAGCCTAGAGTTCTATCTAATAGTGTCTCGTCAATCATTATCATATAACCTTTTTCAATGGCTTTAACACTAACTCCGTCAGGTATTTTACTGTTTATGGAGTTGAAACACTCTGAGCTACTGGCATCAAGTGTTTCGGATGAAAATAAGCCCGTTTTAATTTTGAGTTTGCCCTCAAGCAAGAAATATAAGGTGTACAACGTATGCTTTTTCTCAAATATTTTTTCATCTTCTTCAAAGGTAAGAACGTTACACTTTTTGAGAATCTGGGCTAAATACTTTGACGACAATTGCCCCAAAGGCGAGTATTTTGCCATCAACTCGTTTGTGATATTAAACTCTTTGAGTAACGACATCTGATCTTTCCACCCTTTGAAAGAGGCCTTTCTCCGCCAGTAAAAATAGTTCTTTAGTTTGCATTAAGTATAGGTCGAATTTACATGTTAGCCAATCCGGCCGGAAGATCTGCTAAGTATGGAAATCAAAATTTCTTTGATATCTCTGGCTTTCCATACTTATATTTTTTGAAGTGCTTCCCTTGTTTAGAAGAAATTAAAGGGGTCAAAGCCGAATGGCACTAAGTTAAGCCTTTTTACCATACTTTTTTCCTCTGTGTCTGGTCTCATTCATCTCATGCCTAGGTTTGGTTAAACTCTGGTATGGCTTGGGTCTTCGCTTAACCACTCTGGGCTCTTTTCTTCCAGGCCGTTCAGGAACAATGTAACTAATAATCGACTCGTAAAGTAGGTCAATTAAACGAACTATCTCTCCCTTACTTAGCCTTGTTTGATTCAGCTTGGCTCCCATTGTCGCACTGCTTGTATGCAACCTTTAAAGCTTATTCGACTAGGATTTACCTCTTTCCCAATGACAGCATCAACCATAAGATTTCTAATGCAATTATAAACAATGAAGTGCATCAAAATCTCTTTGCGTACCATCTCAGGTGTTTTGCAGTGAATAAGTAGGTCGTTACCACCTAGTATTTTAGATGCTTCAGCAGCCGTAACAGGCTTTAATAGTGCTTGGCAATACGCTGCCGTTGATGAGGAAGGCAAAGCCTTCGGCTTCATAGCTGCATAGGGTTGTAGTTTACGAACGACTTCTTTGCACCCTCCATCAGCATCAATAACTTGTGAAAAAAAGCCCAGAAGGTATTTTCTTTACTAAAGAACCTTCGATGACTTTGCGTGCCGGATTCAGAGGGCATGAGATGTTGGTTTGGAATAAACTTACCAAAACATTCTCCTAGCTGACTGAATGTTTTTTGCTTTAGTTTTACAACTTCGTCAGCCCATTTCTGCTGGTCTGAACGAGGCTTTCTGCGGAGGGTTTGTAAATGAAACCCAGGGAATAATGGCGTAGTATTTTGCATGAATAATTACGCCATTACGCTATATTATCTCTAGGTTTTTCGACTGCTAAAGGGGTTTAACTTAGCGCCATTAGGCTTTGACCCCTTATGATTGCAATGAAAAATTAAAGCGTTAGTATGTGAATATCAATTATTGGTGAGAGAGTTTTAGTCTGTAGGACTTAATAGGGACTTAAGTGGAGGTACAAATAAAAACAGCCAGCTGACGTGAAGTCTAACTGACTGTATTTATTAGAATAATTGGTGGCTACACCTAGATTCGAACTAGGGACCCCATCATTATGAGTGATGTGCTCTAACCAACTGAGCTATGTAGCCAAAAGACGCGCGTATTCTCTTGTTTTTACTCTATATTGTCAAGGGTAAAAACAAGGAAATCTTGCTTAAAATCTTAACTTATTCAGATCTTGATTTTTCAGGCTATACGTTAAAGCGGAAGTGGATGACATCGCCGTCTGCGACAATGTAATCTTTGCCTTCCAGTCGCCACTTTCCGGCATCTTTGGCACCCGCTTCGCCATTGAATTCAATAAAATCTTCGTATGCAATGACTTCTGCGCGAATAAAACCTTTTTCAAAGTCTGTGTGTATGACTGCTGCAGCTTTAGGGGCTGTGCCGCCAGCTTTCATTGTCCATGCTCGAACTTCTTTTACGCCTGCAGTAAAGTAGGTTTGTAGGCCTAGCAGGTCGTAGCCAGCTCTAATAACTCGGTCAAGTCCAGCTTCTTCCATGCCAAGGTCGGAAAGAAATTCTAGCTTTTCTTCATCTTCTAATTCTGCAATCTCAGCCTCAAGCTTGTTACAAATAACAACGACTACGGCGCTTTCTTTAGCGGCTATTTCTCTAACTGTGTCGAGGTGAGGGTTGTTTTCAAAGCCGTCTTCGTCAACATTAGCGATATACATCGTAGGTTTGATTGTGAGTAAATGAAGTTCATGGAGTAAATCTAATTCATCTTCACTCAATCCAGCAGTTCGAACTGGCTTTGCTTCGTTCAGGTGGGGAAGTAGTTTTTCTAGTATGGTGATTTGTTCTTTAGCTGTTTTATCACCGCCTTTGGCTATTCGACCTATTCGTTTGATGCCTTTTTCTACGCTATCGAGGTCGGCTAGGGCTAGTTCGGTGTTGATTATATCGATGTCTGCTGTAGGGTCTATTTTATTAGCAACGTGTACAACATTTTCATCTTCAAAGCAGCGTACTACGTGTGCGATTGCGTCTGTTTCACGAATATTGGCTAAGAACTTGTTGCCTAAGCCTTCTCCTTTGGATGCGCCTTCAACAAGGCCGGCGATATCAACAAACTCCATTGTGGTCGCAATGGTTCGTTCAGGTTGTACGATTTCAGCTAGTTTATCTAGGCGAGGGTCGGGCATGCCGACAACGCCTGCATTAGGTTCAATGGTGCAAAATGGGAAGTTTTCTGCGCCAATACCCGCCTTAGTGAGAGCGTTAAATAAGGTAGATTTACCTACATTAGGAAGGCCGACGATACCGCAATTAAAACCCATAATGATAATCCTAGATAATGTTTGATGATGTCAGATAGCTGATGCTATTAAAAATAGGCAGGTATTATATAGATTTCGGTAGGGGGGTACTAGGATAGCGTTAGAGAATAGTGTCTAGTTTGCGATAAAGCTGTGTAGGTGGTTCATTGCTTTGGACCAATCACCAGATATTATTTCTGATAGGTATCTGATTGCCTCATCTATTGTGCTGTTTAATTGTTCATGCTCTTTTTTTGTTGGTTTTCCAAGTACATGGCCGGTCACTTTGTCGGCTTGTCCGGGGTGGCCGATTCCAAGACGGAGTCGGTTGAATTCTTTATTGCCGCCAAATTTTGCGATAATGTCACGTAAGCCATTATTTCCTCCGTGACCGCCACCTTTTTTAAGTTTCATGGTGCCAGATGGAATGTCCAGCTCATCGTGAGCGACCAGTATTTCTTCGGGAAGAATTTTGTAAAACTGACAGAGTGCCTGGACGGCTTGCCCGCTTCTGTTCATATAAGTGCTTGGGAAGAGGAGGTGGACGTCTTGTCCCTGGGTATTGATTCTAGCGTGAAGACCGTGAAATTTTTTTTCAGGTTTCAATGTCTGGTTGTGGTGCTGTGCAAGTTGGGCGAGAAAAATAGCGCCGGCATTGTGGCGAGTTTGTTCATATTCAGAGCCGGGGTTACCCAGCCCTACAATCAATTTAATTTCTTGACTCATGAACATAAACTCACAAAAAGTACCGAACGCTATTTCAGATAACTAGCTATTATTCTGCAGCTGCGTCGTCTTCTGTTGATTCTGCTTCATCTTCTTCGTCGTCAGCTTTGCCTTTTGGCTTATGGATTGAGCAAACAGGAAGGTCATGATCGTCGCCATGCTTAAGCGCTGCAACCTTCACGCCTTTCGGAAGAACAAGGTCTGACAAGTGGATAATAGCGTCAATTTCAACGTCAATCATATCAACTTCGATGAATTCAGGAAGATCGCCTGGTAAGCAGATTACTTCAACTTCAACCATCTGGTGAGAGATTTTACCGCCACCCATTTTAACGCCAACACATGCTTCTTCGTTGGTGAAGTGTAGTGGGACGTTTACGTGGATTACTTGGTTCTTACTAACGCGCAAGAAATCAGCGTGCATAACATCGCCTGTAGCAGGGTGACGCTGAAGATCTTTCAAAATAGCTGATTCTTCTTTACCGTCAAATTCAATTGTTAGAATGTGAGAGTAAAAAGCTTCGTTTTCAAGAGACTTCTTGATTTCATTGTCTTTAAGGCTTAATGAAACTGGCTTTTTAGCTTTTCCGCCGTAAAGAATTGCTGGTACTTTATTTTCAAGGCGACGCAGGCGGCGGCTCGCACCTTTCCCCTGATCTTCTCGAAGTTCTGCTTTTACTATATATGATACGCTCATATTACTTTCCTCAATAATCACACAGTGTATCCGCGACCAGAACAATTGTGTGACGGGTCTAAAATAAGAAAAAGCACTAGTGTGCTTTTTCTGGAGTTAGCAGTACGCAAAAAAACGTACTGCTAGTATTCTTTGTTGATCAAAATAATGTTCGAATAAGTATTTATTCGAACAAGGCGCTGATTGATTCTTCGTTGCTAATGCGACGCATTGATTCAGCAATTAGGCCTGAAATTGTAAGCTGGCGGATTTTACCACATTTTTTAGCTTTGTCACTAAGAGGGATGGTATCTGTGACGATAAGCTCATCTAATGATGAATTACTGATGTTTTCAATGGCTGGGCCAGATAAAACCGGGTGGGTAATGTAGGCAAATACTTCTTTAGCTCCGTGTTCTTTAAGTGCTTCAGCTGCTTTGCATAATGTGCCGGCAGTATCAACCATGTCATCAATAAGTAAGCATGTTTTACCTTCCACGTCGCCAATAATATGCATCACTTGCGAGACGCCTGCTTTAGGTCGGCGTTTGTCAATAATTGCGAGGTCAAGGTCGTTTAGTCTTTTTGCCATTGCTCGTGCGCGAACAACGCCGCCTACGTCAGGGCTGACGACCATTGGCTCGTCACTTTCACGCTTTAGAATATCTTCAACGAGAACCGGGGTGCCGTAAATATTGTCAACAGGGATGTCAAAGAAGCCCTGAATTTGATCGGCGTGTAAATCAACGGTGAGCAGGCGGTCAACGCCAGCGGCGGTAATCATATCAGCAACTACTTTTGCTGTAATGGCGACTCTCATTGAGCGAACTCGTCTATCTTGGCGAGCATAGCCAAAGTAGGGGACAACTGCGGTGATACGTGATGCAGAGGCGCGACGTAAAGCGTCGGTCATCACAATGAGTTCCATTAAGTTGTCATTTGTTGGTGCGCAAGTTGGCTGGATAATAAATACATCTTTTCCGCGAACATTTTCATTAATTTCAACGGTGATTTCACCATCGCTGAATTTACTAACTTTTGCATCGCCTAATGGTAGGTGTAAGTTGTTAATAACTTGTTCTGCTAGCTCTTTATTTGCATTACCTGCAAAAACCATCATTTTTGACATGAGAGTGGAAGCCTCTTTGTTTTTCGTAATTGAAAGTTTGTTCGCGTTTGGGATTTATAAATTAGAATGAAATAAAATGGCTGGGGTGGCAGGATTTGAACCTACGCATGACGGGATCAAAACCCGTTGCCTTACCGCTTGGCGACACCCCAATTTCGTGCATTACTAATATAAAGCGTATTTATGTATCATTCTTTGCGAATGAATTAGCTTTATTTAGCCTTTGAAAAGCAGGAGAGAGATTAACTCCCTTGGCTATAAAGCCTTTGAATTCAGAAGATACTTCATTCAAAACCTGTTGTGCTTTTTCTTCGCTATTGAAGCGTGAGAAGCAGCATGCTCCTGTTCCAGTTAGCTGGCCATGGCCAAACTTATTAAGCAGTGAGACTGCTTTCTGAATCTGAGGGTAAAGTTCAAATACCAAGCTTTCACAATCATTGTGGAAGTCGTTAAATGCTTGTCCCTCAAGAGCGGGCGCTATTTTCAACTTTGGTGTGTCTCTTGTCAACCTTTCATTTGAAAATATTTCAGCAGTGCTGACGTGGCAGTCCGGGGTCAGTATTACAAACCAGCTTTCCGGAAGCTCAATAGGGGTAATAATGTCACCGATGCCTTCAGCCCATGCGCTTTGTCCATATATAAAAACAGGAACGTCTGCACCTAAAGTAGCGCCTAGTTTAGCTAGTTTGTCTAGGCTTAGGTTTAGTTCCCATAAATGGTTCAAGGCCAAGAGTGTGGTGGCAGCGTTAGAGCTTCCGCCGCCAATACCTCCACCCATTGGGAGTACCTTTTCAAGGTGGATGGCAGCGCCTTTTTTTTGAACCATTTCTTTTAGGTAGGGTTGTGTTTGCTGTAATAATTTTGCTGCACGATAAACAAGGTTTTCTTCTAACGGGATGTTTTCAAATGCTGGCTTGAGAGTAATTTCAGAAGTTTCGCGTGTTTCAAAGTGCATCGTGTCTCCTCGATCTAAAATCTGGAAGACGGTTTGCAGTTCGTGGTAACCGTTTGGTTGTTGACCGTTAATATGTAAAAAGAGGTTTAGCTTAGCTGGGGAGATTAAGCTTAGTTTAGTGTCCATTTTTTGATCGCCAAAATGATTCGAGTATCTTTTCTTTCCAGTTTTATTTTACCGGGTAGAGGAATGCCTTGTTCAAAATGATATTTGCTGAAATAAAGCTGCCAGTGATTTTGCTTAATAGATGCGGGTAGACCTTGTTGATTAAATTCTATTTGAAATGTGTGGTTTGGTGAGGGGAGACCTTTAATCCAATAAGTGAGCTGGGTTAGTGGTAGTGGAAACCCTAGTGTCGCTTCAATTAAAGTGTTGGGTTGGTTTGAGCTGACAGGTTCTTCTCCTGCTTCCATCAGGGTTAAGAACTGGCTGTTTCCTTTTAATTTAGATGCGCCAAGACCAAAAAAGGTAGAAGATAAATCAATCTCGAATGAGTCCTCGCTTTGAACCCATTGGTTGATAGCTGCGGTAAGAGAGTCTTCGGGGGTTCTGACGCCAATTTTGCCAATCAGGCTCCAGTGGGTTTGTTTTTGAAGCTTTAGTCGAGCTTGTTCCCAGTTGTATTGCGTTGTGTTGGTGCTCTCATCGCGTGAATCGAATATTGAGCAGCCAGAAAGTAAGCTGAGTGTATAAAATACGATTGTGCAAAGTACAATACGGGGTAGTTTATAGTTCAAAGTTGGTCGAGGGGTAGCGCGGATCAATGCTTGTCCTCAGGTGTGGTTTCTGTATCTGGTTGATTCTCAGGTTGTGATGACTCTTTGATGTCTTCGGGTGGGGCAGTATAAGGCAGAAAGCGTTCAATGGTTTTTATCAGGGCCGTGTGCTTGGGGTTTTTTTGCAGGGATTGATGCCATATAGCCTGTGCTTCATTTTGCTTTCCCAGCGCCCAAAGTACTTCGCCTAGGTGAGCTGCTACTTCTCCATCGGGGTAGGTTTGAAATGCTTTTAATAAGAAGATAAGGGCTTCTTCTTGTTTTTCTAGCTTGAATAATACCCAGCCCATGCTGTCTAAAATCATAGGGTTGTCTGGCTTTAGTGTTAAAGCCGCCTTTATCAGGGTAAAGGATTCTTCGAGTCGATCTGTGCGGTTTGCCAGGGTGTAGCCTAAAGCGTTTAATGCTACTGCGTGATTTGGGTTGTTCTCAATGATTATGCGTAGGTCGCTTTCCATACCGGTCAGGTCGTTGTGCATTTCTCTATTCATGGCGCGGGCATACAAGAGTTGTTCATCTTTTGGGAACTCTATAATTGCTAGGTCTAATGTTTTGAGTGCGCGGTCTTCTTCTTGAAGTGTTGATAGTAGTTTAAACTGGAGAAGCCATAGTTTTAGGGATAGATCTGGTTGAAGAGTGCGGAGGCCATTAAGGTAATCAATTGCTTCGTCTATTTTTCCTTCTTCTTTTGCGAGTAAAAAGCTAGACCGTTCTAGTGCTGCTTCGAAATGACTGCTTCGTTTTACTTGTTGGTAGTGTTTGATAGCGTTCGGAAAATTTTTATTGAGGTCAGCGATACGGCCTAAATAAAAGTTTGCTTCATTTTGGTGTACGCCAGCATCCAGTAATTCAAGTAGTGTGATTTTTGCGGGGTCAACTTTATTATTTTCTAGCATGACTAGTGCATAAGACAATTTTAAACTGGGAGCCTGTGGGTAAAGGGCAACTAAATCTTCAAATACTGACTCTGCTTTGTCTAGCTGTTTATCTTCGATTAACATGCTGGCGAATAGACGGCCCAAGTTGTGATTAGCAGGAAAGTTGTCGTATTGGTCGTCTGCAAGTTCTAGTGCTTCTTTTAGTTGGCCTAAGTCATAAAGAATATTTACTTTGAGAACAATTGCAGCTTCAAATTCTGGGTTACGATTTAGAATAGGATTCAATGTCTCTTGTGCTTCGTTGAATTGTTTCAGGTTGCGTTGTACCAGAGCTAGGCTGTAACCAATCTCATTATTCTCAGGGTGTCTACTATATAGCTCTTTATAAAGCTCCAGTATTTCGAGCCTATCATTCTCTGGAAGTTGTTGTGAGCCAATTGCCAAACTATCAACGCGTGCTTCTCCACCAAGATTTAGTACGACTTCGATCTGTGCGATGGCATCCTGATAGTTTTTTTGTAGAGTATACTGGAAGGCTAATAATTGGTGTGCCGGGATACTTTTTTCGTCAACATCAATCCAAAGCAATGCCATTTCTTGAATTGCCTGAACATCTTTAAGTAGTTGGGCTGCATTTATTGCTCGTTTGATTATTTCAGGGTCCCTAGTGATGCGTGCCTGTAAAATATAATTTACAAGTGTGATGTTGAATTGATTTCGTTGTGCGGCAACTTCAGCAACAATTAAATCATAGAGGGTATCTTTATTAAGATTGAAGTCACGTAGTTTGGTAATGTCTTTAGAGGGGGTAGCTTTGGTGTTTTGGTTGTTTTCAGTAATGACGTCTGAAGAGTTGGGCTTTAAATACCCTGTTCCGCATGCGGTTAGCGTGAAAAAAGTACAAACTAGTATAAGTCGAATAAGCGCAGTCAATCTTGTTCTCTTTAAAGTCGCGAGCTGTTTAAAAGCTCTGGTGTTGAAATTAGTGTTTTTAGATATGCATGCGTCATGATGCCATAAGCTTGATGGCTGTCAATAGATGATTGTTCTGTGCATATATTGGTTGGCTTTATTTCTCTTCACTTTGTAGAATAGCTCCTTTCAATCAAGATGCTTAGTATTAATGTCATTTCTGGCTTTTGGAATTAACCATAAAACTGCGACGGTCGATATTCGGGAGAAAGTTGCCTTTGATATACAGCGACTAGACGAAGCCTTGAAGGCTTTGACTCAAGTCTCTGGTGTCAGTGAATCCGTTATTCTTTCTACATGTAATAGAACTGAAATCTATTGTGCTGGTGAAAGTTTACAGATTGACTTATTGCTGGCTTGGTTTGCTGGTTTTCATCAGGTAGATCTTCAAAACGTGACCTCTTGTAGTTTTAATTATCAGGATCAAGATGCGATTACTCATGTGATGCGAGTCGCTTCTGGTTTGGATTCTCTTGTGTTGGGTGAACCTCAAATACTAGGTCAGTTGAAGTCTGCCTATACCAGTGCACTTGAGGCTAAAACAGTGCATGGCCAGTTAGGGCGGTTATTTGAGCAGAGTTTTTCTGTTGCCAAGCGTATTCGTACCGAAACAGCGATTGGTGAAAACTCTGTGTCCGTTGCTGCGGCAGCGGTTAATTTAGCTCGACAACTTTTTGCTGACTTTGCTGATAATACCGCTTTATTAATTGGTGCAGGTAAAACGACAGAGTTAGTGGCGCGTCACTTGAGGCAGGGGGGGGTTAAGCGTTTAATTATAGCTAACCGTACTTTGGCTCGAGCTCAAGAGTTGTCAAAGATGGTGGGTGGAGAGGCTGCTTTGTTAGGTGATATTCCCGACCTTCTCAAAGAGGCTGATATAGTAATTGCCTCAACGGCTAGTGCACTTCCTATATTAGGTAAAGGTGCGGTGGAGCGAGCTTTAAAATCACGAAAACATAGACCATTTTTTATGGTTGATATTGCTGTTCCTCGAGATATAGAGCCTCAGGTTGGTGACTTGTCTGATGTATATTTATACACAGTTGATGATTTGAAAGGTGTTATTGATGAAAATGTTAAATCCCGTGAGGGTGCTGCCCAAGACGCAGAGATAATGATCAAGGAAGGATACACAAACTTTATAGCTCAGTTGAGAGCATCAAGTGCTGGCAATGTCTTAAAACTTTTTCGGCGTCAGGCAGAGGAGCTGCAGCAGCGGGAGCTTGAAAAAGCTTTGAGTTCATTACGCGGGGGGGCTGATTCTGAGGCTGTATTAAGGAGTCTGTCTCGAAATCTGACGAATAAACTAATCCATGAGCCAACAGTGAGCGTTAGGCGTGCTGCAGAGCAAGGCCAAGATGAAAAAGGTGAGTGGCTCTTAGATCTGTTTGGTATTCAAGTGAGCTCGGATGGGTAACAGTCCGCATTATTAATGCTTCAGAATATTGTTGTGAATGAAAAATAACTATCTGTATTTGCTTGTGAGCACTTTATTTATTAGCGAGCTCGTTCCTATTGCGCATCAGTGTTAGAATGCTCGCCTTAATTTTCCTGAATTAGTATATAAACCCATGAAAGAATCCCTATTATTTCGTTTAGACAGTATTAGTGAGCGCTACGAAGAGCTGGCTGCATTAATGAGTGAGCCTGAAATTATTTCTGATCAGAACAAATTTCGGGAGTTTTCCAAGGAATATGCTGAAATCGAGCCAGTCGTGTTGTGCTATGCAAGCTATAAGCAGATTATTGATGATATTCAGGAAGCTAAAGCCCTCATGGATGATGGCGATGCGGATATGCGAGAAATGGCAGAGGAAGAGTGGAAAGAAGCGAAGTTGGCGCTTGAAGCGATAGAGCTGGAACTACAAACCTTGCTGCTTCCCAAAGATCCTAACGATAGTCATAACGTGTTTTTAGAAATACGGGCTGGTACAGGTGGCGATGAGGCCGCAATTTTTTCGGGTGATTTGTTTCGAATGTATTCACGTTATGCTGAGCAGCGTGGCTGGAAAGCTGAAATTGTTAGTCAAAGCCTCGGTGAACATGGTGGTTATCGTGAAGTTATTACTCGCTTAGTGGGTGATGGTGTTTATGGTGCGTTAAAATTTGAGTCAGGGGCGCATCGTGTTCAGCGTGTGCCTGAAACTGAATCTCAGGGGCGAATTCATACTTCTGCATGTACCGTTGCCGTAATGCCGGAAGCTGATTCAATTGATGAGATTGTCATTAATAAGGCTGACTTGCGCATAGATACCTTTCGGGCGTCAGGTGCTGGTGGTCAGCATGTTAACAAAACTGACTCTGCTATACGGGTTACCCACTTACCAACAGGGGTGGTGGTTGAGTGTCAGGATGAGCGCTCTCAGCATAAAAACAAAGCACGTGCTTTGTCGTTGCTGCAGTCTCGACTTCTAAATGCTGAGCAAGAAGCTGCTCATGCAGAGCAGTCTGACCAGCGCAAGAGTTTGGTTGGGAGTGGGGATCGATCAGAGCGAATTCGTACCTATAATTTTCCTCAGGGTCGGATGACTGATCACCGAATTAACCTAACACTTTATAAGTTAGCAGAAGTAATGGAGGGCGACTTAGATCTTGTCGTTCAGCCGTTATTGAATGAACATCAAGCTGACTTATTGGCGAACATGGGAGAGAGCTAAAGCTTTCTCATTGTTGAAAAGGTTAATGTTGAAAAGGTCAAAGTAGACTAAAAATGAATACCATTGAAACAGCGCTTAAAATTCACAGCTTAATTGATGGCGATAGTGAAAGTGCTTTATTCGATGCAGAGCTCTTGCTATGTCATGTTCTTGGTTGTAATCGAACTTATTTGAGAACATGGCCAGAAAAGCAACTTAGTAGCGATCAGCAAACACAGTATTCGAGCTTAATTAACCTTCGCCGAGAGGGGCAGCCTGTAGCATATTTGCTGGGGCGTCGAGACTTTTGGACGCTTGAGTTGTTCGTGTCTCCTGCAACCCTAATTCCTAGACCAGATACTGAAATCCTGATAGAACACGCTTTGGAATTGACGCTCCCTTCTGATGCATCTGTGCTAGATTTAGGTACAGGAACGGGAGCAATTGCTTTATCTCTATCAAGTGAGCGCTCAAAATGGCAAGTCACCGCAAGTGATGCATTTTCTGAGGTAGTTGAGTTAGCGCAGAAAAATGCGGAACATAATCGGCTCGAGCGAGTGGATATTGTTTGTAGCTCATGGTTTGAAATGTTCGAAAATGACCGCTTTCATTTGATTGTTAGTAATCCTCCCTATATTGACCCACAAGATCCTCACTTAACTCAGGGGGATCTTCGTTATGAGCCTGTTTCTGCGTTAGTTGCGCAAGAGCAGGGAATGGCAGATATTCGACATATTGTGCAGGCCTCTGTGAAACATCTATATGTAGATGGCTGGTTGATGATTGAGCATGGGTATGATCAAGGAGGTTTGGTGCGAAATTGTTTTGAACAATGTGGTTTTGAGCAGATCAAAACGATATGTGATTTTGGAAATAATGAGCGGGTAACAATGGGGCAGATGAAATGACAACAAAGCAGGTGTCAGACCAAACTACCGAGTTAAGTGATCAGGAATTGTTACGATATAGTCGTCAGATTATGCTGCCAAAATTTGATATTGATGGGCAGTTAGCTTTAAAGAATGCGCGAGTGTTAATCATTGGCTTAGGTGGTTTGGGGAGTCCCGTTGCTTTATATCTCGCCGCTGCAGGTGTTGGGTATTTAGAGTTGGCAGATGATGATGAAGTTGATGTTTCAAATTTACAGCGCCAAATTTCTCATGGTGAAAATAATATTGGTATGTTGAAAGTTGAGTCTGCTGCTGAGTCGATAAAGCAATTGAATCCGTATGTTAGTGTGGAGACTCATTCTGAGCGTTTGGAGGGTGAACTACTTAAAAGCAGGATTGAGCAAATAGATTTAGTATTGGATTGTACTGATAATTTCTCAACCCGCTTTGAAATAAATCGTGCTTGTGTTGCTGCAAAGGTGCCATTAATTTCTGGCGCGGCAATACGAATGGAAGGTCAAGTAAGTGTGTTTGATAGTCAAAGTATTGAAAGCCCGTGCTACCAGTGTTTATATTCCGATCTGTCTGATGAGCAGTTAAGCTGTTCTGAGTCAGGGGTGATGGCACCACTTGTGGGGATTATCGGTAGTATGCAGGCTATGGAGGCGATTAAACTTTTGAGCGGTTTGGGGCAGGGCTTAGTAGGGCGCTTGCTATTACTGGATGCGATGACTATGCAGTGGCGCAGCTTGAAGTTAAAAAAAGACCCTACATGCCCTTGTTGTTCTGATTAATTGCGATCTTCAGTAATAACTTTTAATAAATCATAAGTCGTAATAATGCCGGTTAATACATTTTTGTTTTTAACAAAAACCCTATGAAGGTGTTCTTTCATCATTAGCTCAGCGACTTCTTTGACTGTTGAGTTTTCATCGACAGAAAAAATAATGGGCGTCATGATATCGCTCACTACAACAGGAAGTTTTGCCATTCCCTCAAAAATCATCATGCGTAAGCGTCTTGCTTCTTGGCGTTCATCATCACTTAATTGAGCGTCATAATTTGAGCTGGTAGAGTTTAAGTGAAAATCAGCGATATCTTTAAGTGTTGCGATGCCTATTAAATTTCCGTTTTCATCGGCAACGGGGCTGCCAGAGATGTTGTTGTCAGATAAAAATGCAGCAAATTTTTGCATTGTCCAGGCTTCTGGTACTGACTTAACGTGAGGCGTCATGATGTCTTTGGCGTTAACTAACTTAGTTTTTTGCTCTTGGTTCATATTGTAGCTCTTTATAGCGTGACCGATGTAGTGTGAGGCGCTAAGTAATGTTGTTAATTCTCAGGTGCTAATTCTATGCCTTGAATGCGCTTCTGGCTATCAAATTTAATGACTGCATTTTGATATTTTTCAAAACCTGCTATTTTTTCTAAAGCGTCGATAGAATTTAGCGGCAAACTAATAATCATATTGTTGACCAACCATGCAGGTAGTTTCCCTGCAGGTTCAGTGTGCTGCATCCAGACAAGCTCTGTTTGGTCGCTTTTAATTGGGCGTAGAATATAGAGCGTTTCTGTATCCATTACATGGACGGCATTTTTTGCTTTACTTGTTTTTTTTTCGTCGTTAAACATAGCAATAGTGATTTCTTTGGTGTCAGGTTTGTTCGAGGTAATGATATGAACAACCAAATCGCGATTTTTAAAGGGCCAGGGTAGGTGGCTTAAAGCATAGCCATAGCGATTATTGAACTGGTTTGTATTTGGGTTGTCAGTGGTGAAATTATAGGACTCTAAACAGTTATCGACCCAAAGTGGGCAGGATGTCGGGTCGGAAATTACGGCAAAAACACTCTCGATTGGTTGGTTTATTATAGCGACAGCTTTAAATGCATCAAAGTTTGAATTGTCGTAAGGCCGAGTGTAAATCTTTGTTTTATTATGCGTTTCTGATAGCTCCCATGCTGAAGCGTTCTCATTCAGTAAATTGCTCACATCAGACAGAGCAAGAGGAGATAGAAATAAGGCTAAAAAGCAGGCAAAGCTCATCATGAGCCAATTCATATGTTCAACCTTTGATCTAATTGTTGATAGTTGTATAGACGATGAAAAAATCTAAAGGTCTAAGTCATATTGACTTAGACCTGAAGGGTTTAGCTTTCTGGTAGGGTGACATTGAGTTCCAGTACTGAGCAATTATCACTTTTATCGAGCTGAACTTGGACTTGGTCTTGATCAATGGGAACGTATTTACGGATTACATCTAAAATTTCTTGTTGTAATTGGGGTAAATAATCAGGTTGTTCACGTTTGCCTCGTTCATGAGCCACAATAATTTGTAAGCGTTCTTTTGCAATCGAAGCGGTATTTTTCTTACTGCTTTTAAAATAGTCCAAAAAACTCATGCAACCGACCCCTTCTTAAACATACGCTTAAAAAAGCCTTTCTTTTCAATATTCATGAAACGGTGGGGTAGTTCGTTTCCAAGTAATCGCTCAACTGCATCAGTATAGGCTTGGCCTGCTTTGCTTTCTATATCACGAATAACAGGGACGCCTTGATTAGATGATGATAGTACTGTCTGTGACTCTGGGATAACACCTAATAATTTTACTGCAAGAATATCAGTAACGTCTTCAACGTTCAGCATTTCGCCGCGCTCAACACGTTCAGGGTTGTAACGTGTTAATAGAAGGTGTTCTTTTACAGGTTCTTGGCCTGTTTCTGCTCGGCGTGACTTACTGTTCAAAATACCAAGAATTCGATCTGAATCACGTACTGAAGATACTTCAGGGTTGGTGACGATAATTGCTTCATCGGCGAAATATAATGCCATTTGAGCGCCATGCTCTATGCCAGCAGGAGAGTCACATATAATGAACTCGAATCGCTCACCGAGCTCTTTTAGTATTTTTTCAACACCTTCTTTTGATAGCGCATCTTTATCACGGGTTTGTGAAGCCGGTAAAATGTATAGGCTGTCAACTTGCTTATCTTTGATGAGTGCTTGATTTAAGGTTGCTTCGCCATTAATAACATTAACGAAGTCATAAACAACACGGCGTTCGCAATTCATTATTAAGTCAAGGTTACGTAAACCGACATCAAAATCGATAACGACCGTTTTATGCCCTTTGAGTGCTAGGCCAGTTGCAATCGATGCGCTACTGGTTGTTTTACCTACGCCGCCTTTTCCTGAAGTGATAACAATTGTTTTAGACAATTTTTATATCCCATATTACTTGTGTGATGGATGATGTTCTGAGCTTATAAAAATAAGCTGCCCTATGAATCTAGCTCTTTAAAGCATAGCTTATCGTCGCTTAGAAAAACTTGAGAAGCTTTTCGTACGACATTTTTATCAAAGTCTTCACTGACTTTATATTGCCCAGCAACTGAAACTAGTTCAGCTTCTAGGCTATGGCAGAAAATACGTGCGGAGGTATCACCCTTAACGCCTGCTAGTGCTCGGCCCCTTAAGGTGCCATACACGTGTATATTTCCGTCTGCTAAAATTTCTGCTCCTGCGCTAACCGAGGCAAGAACAATTAAATCGCCGTCAGCAGCATAAACTTGTTGCCCAGACCTAATAGGGTTGTAGACGACTTTACTTTGCTGGCGTTTATTTTGAATGACTGTTTTAACAACTTCAACGGTTTCAATTTCAGTGCGAACTGTTTCGGTAGCTTCAGTTGGTTCAGCTTCACTTTGGCGTTCTTTCTGTTTTGCAAGTAAACCTAAGCCTGATTTTTTAGCGGAGGCTTGTTGAGTCTCTGAGCCACCGCGAACTGCCACGGCTTTAATTGAAAAGTCTGCACAGGTCTGTATAAGCTGCTCAAAATTAACTTGTTCGTGCTCATCTAATTTCTCAAGGCTGATAACGACAGGTAAATTTTCAAAAAAATCAGGAGCCTGAGAAACTTTAGCATTCAGATCATTTTTTAATTGTTCATGATCATAAGAACTGAGCTCTAAGACAGTCATCGGGACAAGTGAGCCTTTTAGTTGCAAGCATGATTTTCCTTTTTGTTCTTGCTTGTGGGGAGGGCGTGCACTTTCTTCTTGAACCTTGCTTGGGGTTATGGTTGCGCTTGAGCTCATTAGTCGGCCTGGTTATTTGATAAGAAAATCACTATTGTTCTTGTCTAAATCTTGGGCGTTATCTTAGCATGAGAATAATCTGATGGCTCGAATTTTTAGCGTCTGCTTATGCTGAAATGCTATTAAAGAGGGCGGGGGCGTCCTATAATGCTTTTTATCTGGATTGGAAATGCTTGCAATCTAAATATTAAGTACGAATAGATTGACTAAAAATGCGAATGACCTTTATTAATGGCATTAGCCTACGGGATAAAAACACACCACCATGAGCAACGAAATCAATACCTTTGAAGACGGTATCGAACAAGTATCACTTCGTGAATATACCGAAAAAGCATATCTTGATTATTCTATGTACGTCATTCTTGACCGGGCTTTACCTCACGTAGGTGATGGCCTGAAACCAGTTCAGCGGCGAATTGTTTATGCAATGTCTGAATTAGGTTTAAAATCGACGGCAAAGTATAAAAAGTCAGCACGTACTGTGGGTGACGTGCTGGGTAAATTTCACCCGCATGGCGACAGCGCTTGTTATGAAGCGATGGTGCTTATGGCTCAGCCATTCAGTTATCGTTACCCTTTGGTTGACGGCCAAGGAAATTGGGGCGCACCGGATGATCCGAAATCATTTGCTGCTATGCGATATACAGAATCGCGCCTTTCCTCTTATGCGGATACACTACTTAGTGAATTAGGGCAGGGGACTGTTGATTGGGCGCCTAACTTTGATGGCACTCTGGATGAACCAAGAACGCTACCGGCCCGGTTACCAAACCTCTTATTAAACGGTACGACCGGTATAGCTGTTGGTATGGCGACAGATGTGCCTCCGCATAATTTGCGCGAAGTGGCGAGTGCATGTGTTCATCTTTTAGACGACCCAAAGGCTAGTCTGGAAGACTTAACCGAGCATATTATTGGGCCCGACTACCCAACTCGAGCTGAAATTGTTACCCCAAAATCAGATTTACTTTCGATTTATAAAACCGGGCGTGGTTCGATTCGGATGCGAGGCGTCTATCATAAAGAGAATGGTGATATCGTCATTACAGAATTGCCGCACCAAACCTCGGGAGCCAAAATACTTGAGCAAATAGCCGGTCAGATGCAGGCGAAAAAATTGCCGATGGTTGCTGACTTGCGTGATGAATCTGATCATGAAAACCCTACTCGTTTAGTGATTATCCCTCGTTCAAACAGAGTTGATATTGAATCACTTATGGGGCACTTGTTTTCGAGTACAGATCTGGAAAAAACCTACCGAGTTAACCTGAATATGATCGGCATAGATGGTCGGCCAGCAGTTAAGGATTTGAGGGTAATACTCACTGAGTGGTTACACTACCGAACTGAAACGGTTACGCGTCGGCTGCAATATCGTTTAGATAAGGTTAATAAACGCTTGCATCTATTGGATGGTTTGTTAATTGCCTTCCTGAATATCGATGAAGTGATACATATCATTCGAACTGAAGAGCATCCTAAAGCTGCCTTGATCGAACGTTTTGATTTAAGTGAGATTCAAGCTGAATATGTGCTTGAAACCAAATTACGCCAGTTAGCTCGTTTAGAAGAAGTAAAAATTAAAGCCGAGCAAGCAGAATTAGAAATAGAGCGCAAGAAGCTTGAAAAAATTCTGGGCTCAAAAACTATGATGAAAACCTTGATTAAAAAAGAATTGATAGCCGATGCTGAAAAATATGGCGATGATCGTCGTTCGCCTATTGTCTCTCGCCTTGAAGCAAAGGCATTCTCGGAAGAAGACTTGATTTCATCTGAGCCAATCACTGTCGTACTGTCTGAAAAAGGCTGGGTGCGTGCCGCAAAAGGTCATGATATTGATCCGACTGGTTTGAACTATAAGTCAGGCGATAGTTATGCACTGTCTGCCAAAGGAAAGAGTCATCAGAGTGTCGTGTTTATAGATTCAACTGGGCGAGCCTATTCACTTCCAGCGCATAACTTGCCTTCAGCAAGAGGTCAAGGTGAGCCGCTGACTGGTTCTATTAATCCACCGTCAGGGGCTGTTTTTAAAGCGGTTATATTGGAAGATCCTGATCAAAAATTACTGATGATGAGTAATGCCGGTTATGGTTTTGTGGGTACAGCAGGGGACTTAAAGAGCAAGAATAAGGCAGGAAAAGCAGCCATAAGTTTACCTAACGGGGCTGAAGTAATGATGCCGGTTGCTATTGCAGATAGTGAAACGCAATACATTGCCAGTGTTACAAATGAAGGTCGGATGTTAGTTTTTCCTGTTAAAGACTTACCTGAGTTAGCAAAAGGCAAGGGTAATAAAATGATTAGTATCCCATCAGCGCGACTTAAAAGTGGTGATGAATGGATGGTTAGTGCCACCCTGTTTACTGAGCAGGACTTCCTTATTATTCATTCAGGTAAACGACACTTAAAACTGAAATTTTCTGATTTAGATCATTATGTAGGTGAACGTGGTCGACGTGGGCATAAATTACCTAGAGGTTTGCAGAAAGTCGACCGAATGGAGGTGCAGCTTTCTAATAAGTCTAAGGCGGCCACTGAACAAGAAACTGAAATTAAAAACAACGATACCGACAAAGGGTGATTTGATTGAGTGAAGTAATACTAATAAATGTATCTGGTCGAGATAAGTCAGGTCTAACGTCTGAAATGACAGCCATTATGGCGCAATATAATGTTCGGATTTTAGATATTGGTCAGGCAGTTATTCACGATCACTTAACATGGGGGACGCTCATTGAAGTGCCTGGTAGTGATGTTTCCGGTGTGAAAAAAGAGTTGCTCTTTCGGATGCATGAGCTAGATTTGCAGGTTTCATTTCAGTCCATTAGTCCAGAAGAGTATGCGCTCTGGGTAGAGGGGAAGGGGAAGGCTCGTTATATTGTTTCGCTCCTCTCTCGTTCGATAACGGCCGAGCAAATAGCCAAGGTCTCTGAAATTACAGCGTTGCATGGTTTAAATATCGATAATATCAGTCGCCTGTCAGGTCGGCCGTCACTTAGTTTGGATTCACAAGCGAGTCAGGCTTGTGTTGAGTTTTCCGTACGGGGTACTGCGCCTGATAGAGATAAACTTCGAGCTGACTTTTTATGCATTGCGAGTGAGTTGAATGTTGATATCGCCTTTCAGGAAGATTCACTCTATCGGCGTAATCGTCGCTTAGTTGTTTTTGATATGGACTCTACACTCATAGAAGCAGAAGTTATTGATGAGCTAGCCAAAGAGGCGGGTGTTGGTGAGCAGGTTGCTGCGATTACAGAACAAGCAATGCGTGGTGAAATCGACTTCACTGAAAGTTTTGCTCAGCGTGTTGGTTTACTTAAAGGCTTAAGTGAAGAGGTGTTGAGCAAAGTGGCTGAACGGATCAAAATGACTGAAGGCGCTGAGCGGTTGATTTCAACACTTAAAAGCTTGGGCTATAAAACAGCCATTCTATCTGGTGGTTTTACCTACTTTGCAAACCGTTTACAGAATAACTTAGGAATTGATTACGTTTATGCAAATGAGCTTGAAATCAAAGATGGCCAAGTAACCGGTCGTGTGACAGGGCGAGTAGTAGACGGCCAGCGTAAAGCTGAGTTATTAGATGAGTTAGCAGAAAAAGAAAAGATCGGTCGCCAGCAGGTCATTGCGGTAGGCGATGGTGCGAATGATTTGCCTATGCTGAGTCGGGCGGGTTTGGGTGTTGCGTTCCGAGCGAAGCCTCTTGTAAAAGAATCTGCTAGGCATGCTATATCTAATTTAGGCTTAGATGCCGTATTGTATTTAATTGGTTTTAGAGACAGAGAAGCGGAATAAAATAACCGGGCTCTAAGAACGCGTACAGTCAAGTTAGATTATTGAAAGTACCTGGTTTAGCCGGGTGCTTTAAATTGGCCAAATACTTGCTTTTATTCAAAATCGTGTAAATATATTGATTAGGTTCGTTGCTGTACTAAAAGGAAAAAAGACTTAAACAAAAAATAAAGCTAGAGGGTAGTAATTATAATGGATGATTTTACTAAAAGTCGTGTATTGATTTGCGATGACTCTATAACGAATGTGATGTTGCTTTCGACCATCATTCAAGAAGATACTAATATTACTGCCGACGTGACAACAGACCCATGTTTGGTAGAGGATAAACTAGCTTCAACCACTTATGACTTACTGGTTCTCGACCTTGAAATGCCCCACCTTTCAGGGTTTGATGTGATGGCGTTAGTGCGCCGACGTCAATCCATAGACGAATTACCGATTCTTATTATTACTGGTAGACAAGAGCTGGAAGTGAGAAATAAAGCACTTTCGGAAGGGGCTAATGATTTTATAACCAAGCCGTTTGACCAAAATGAAGTTTGTCTGAGAGTACGGAATTTACTAAAAATTCAACAGTCATTTAAGGTCCAAAAATATCATCAGGAAATACTAGAACAGAAAGTCGAGCAGCGTACTCTGGAGCTGAGCAAAACAACGGATAACTTAATTCATTGTATGGCTGTTGCTGGCGACTTGAGAGATACGGAAACAGCTCTTCATGTCGTACGTGTTGGTAAATATGCTGGCGCGCTTGCGAGACAGATAGGGCTTTCGGCCGAAATCGCCTATATGATCGAAAAAACAGCACCGATGCATGATATTGGGAAAATAGGTATTCCTGATCGTATTTTATTAAAGCAAGGAAGGTTAAGTAAAGACGAAAGGGAGATTATGAATGAGCATACCCGGTATGGAGAGCAAATATTTGGGTCAAATGATTCGTTAATGATCCAGATGGCGAAAAGTATTGCATTAAACCATCATGAACGATGGGACGGTACAGGGTACTGTAGTGGCTTGGAAGGTGAGTCTATCCCCATCGAAGGCAGAATAACTACCATCGCAGATGTATTTGATGCGCTGACAACGAAGCGTCCTTACAAAGATGCTTGGGGGCTTGATGAGGCAGTGCAGCACCTTCAAGAAGGTGCTGGAAGTGCTTTTGATCCTGAATTAGTAGATGTCTTTATAAAAAACCTGCCTGAAATGACTGATATTATGAAAACCTATGCTGAAAAGGATTAATGTACGGTAGCCTTATCCCCCCAAATGTCTATTAATCTTTGGTCCCGTCCGCAGCTCCATCTGTAGTACTTGTAACGAATAGAACTGTTTTTATAGTAGTCCTGATGGAAACTTTCTCGGCCTTTTATTGGGTAAAAGGTTGATGTTTCTATAATTGGGGTAACAACTGTTTTGTTTGGAAATTCATTTATTACTGCTTTACGTGATGTCTCAGCGAGCTTTTTCTCTTTTTCATTGGCAACAAAAATAGCACTTAAGTAGCTATGCCCCTTGTCACAAAATTGCCCTCTGCCATCGAAGGGGTCGATGTTTACCCAGTAATGATCGAGTAAGTCTTGATAGCTCACGACACTCGGGTCGTAATTAATTTCTACTGCCTCGTAATGGCCGCTATGATTGCCATTGTATGTTGGGTTGATAATGGTGCCTCCGGTGAATCCAGAGATAACCTCCGATACGCCTTCGAGCTTTTCAAAGTCTGACTCCATGCACCAAAAGCAACCACCTGCGAAGATAGCTTTATCTGCTAAAACACTGGTAGTAATAGATAGTAAGCCAATAAAAAGCAATATAACTTGTTTGTTTATCATACAAATGCTCTCTGTATTTGTTTATGTGAAATTCAATAGACTTAGTTTGCAGGACACCGGTTATGAAGAAAAGCTCATAGAGCGTTTCTTTATAAAACTATGAGTATTGGTGATACTTTCGTTAGAATTGGTCGGTGTTTGTTTAGAATTTCTACAAAAAATATACGTTATTATTCGTTTTAATGAATGGCTTGATCACTGATTGTTTGAGTGTTCATATTGTTTTATGGGAGGGAGACGAATATTATGTCAGAACAATTTTATCATAACTCCCTAATGGTTCCTTTTTTGTTTAAAACTTCATTTTTTATATTGTTTCTTAGCTTTATTCTTCTGGGTATTTTACCTGCCTATGCGGTACAAATTAACCAAGTATATTCTGCGAGGATACCGGTTGCTTCTCAACAAAAGCCTGATCGGGGGGTTGGTTTTGATCAGGCCTTTAAGATGGTATTAATTAAAGCAAGTGGTCAGTTTGATAAGGTTAGCCAGCCAGCATTTATGGCAGCAATGTTACCGGCAGAACCTTTTGTTCAAACATTTAGCTATCGTGAGAACCCAGCTTATCAAGAATATTTACAGCAACAATCGGCTCTTGAAGCGCCGGGTGTTGGCCTTGAGGGTCCAATTAATGCTGACGTTCAAATAGTGGATGCCACGAGCGAATCAGAGCCAGAATCTACTTCAACGTCAGAAATACCTGATACTGAAGAGCTTGTTCCATTACCTTACCTCTTGGATGTTTCTTTTGCTCAATCGATCGTTGAAGAAAAAATGGCGGCTCAGGGAGTTCCTGTTTGGGGGAGTGTCCGTCCATCTGTTTTAGTTTGGTTGGTTCGTGAAAATGAAGGTGAGCGGAGTTTGGTCGGTACTTCTGATTCAGGTGAATTTGTTGAGCCCTTAATGGCGCTAGGTGAGCAGCGCGGTGTACCGCTTTACTTTCCTGTAGCTGACTTGCAAGATGTCAGTTCGGTAGATGTAGATGATATTTGGGGCTTGTTTCCCGAGTCAGTGGCATTGGCCTCTGAACGATATCAAGCTGATGCAGTGGTGATGATGAGAGTATATCGGTCTGAGAATGGTTTATGGTCTGGTAATTGGTCGCTTAACCTTAAGGGGTCTTTAGACGTTGGGTCTCGGTATGATAGTGAATCAACTGATCTTCTTGCATCTTTTGTCTCCGAGATCGCGGATACTTTGTCTTCACGTTATGCTGTGTTCAAGGTCCCTGGCGAAGAGGGAAGTGTATTGGAACTTGAAGTAAGCCAAATAAATACATTTGCGGACTATGTTGAAATACAACGCTATTTAACTGAGTTGCCGCCGGTTTCTTCAATGAGCATGAAGTGGGTTCGGAATGGGCGTGCTGCTTATCAAGTGAAATTAATTGGTTCTAAAGATCAATTTTTTGAACATATTGACTTGGGTGGGCGCTTGAAGAAGGGTCTTGCTGCTGCGAACACTCAAAATACTGATCAGGTGATTATTGATTTTGAGCAGCCAAACCAAGAAGATCAAAAAGTAGTTTTAGATGTGCTCGATGTGCTAAGTGCGCCTATAGAGTACTACGTTTGGTCTTCAAGCAATTCTTTGTTAACCCCAAAGAGATAGCAAACAGGCATTATTGATGTTACCCGCAAATCAGATTCCCAATGTATTAACGATCATACGGATTATCTTAATCGTACCATTTGCGGTGTTCGTGTATAGACATCAATATTTTGAAGCATTGGTGATATTTTTCTTTGCAGGTTTATCAGATGGCGTTGATGGTTTTTTAGCGCGACAGTTCAACTGGAAGTCACGTTTTGGTGCGATTGCGGACCCATTAGCAGATAAACTTCTACTTATGACTGCATATGTTATGTTGGCATGGACTGAGCAGATCCCGATATGGTTAGTAGTCCTAATACTCGGTCGTGACCTCGTGATTGTATGCGGTGCTCTGAGTTATCACTATTTTATAAGTCATTATGAAATTCGACCATCATGGTTTGGTAAAGCTTGTACCATGGCTCAAATTGTTTATGTCTTAGTTGTTATTGTAAAACTTGCCGAAATCCCAATGCCTGAACTTGTAGTCAGTCAGGGTTTATGGGTCGTAGCGGGAATTACTCTTTTCAGTGGTTTACATTATATTTGTGTTTGGACGTTCAGGGGCTGGCATGTACTCAAAGCTAAATAAAGTTAGCCCAAATGAGCAATTAGCACTGCCAGTATTACAGCGTGAAGATGCCTCATTCGAAAATTTCTTTGGCGATGTGAACAATAAGTGCGTAGCTTTATTAAAACAAGCACTTGAACAACATGACGAAACGCTCGTTTATGTTGCGGGCCCCAGTGGGGCAGGTAAAACACATTTGATGTATGCGGCAATGTCATATTTTGAGGCTTTCCATAAAAGCTCAGCGTGTTACTTTTCAATGGATGATTTTATTGAAAGTGATGATATTGATATTCTATTTGAAGGCTTGGATGGTTTTTCTTTGGTCGTGCTTGAAAACATCGATTCCTGGTTAAATTCAAATGATCGTGAACAAAGCTTGTTTAACTTATTTAATCACTTCAAAATGACAGGCCAGCAATTATTGTTGAGTGCTAAGGCTGTTCCTGAATATCTTTCCGTGGTTTTACCTGATTTGAGCTCTAGGTTGAAATCAGGCTTGTTATTAAATCTGGTTTCTCCAAGTGATAATGAGAAAGAAGTATTATTAAGAGATTTAGCCATACAGAAAGGTTTGCGTTTAGAAGAAGAGGTTGCTTCTTATATCATTAAACGTAGCGGTCGAAATTTGAGCGAGTTGGTGGGAGTGCTAAATACATTGGATCAAGCTTCTTTGGTTGAAAATCGTAAACTCACCGTACCGTTTGTAAAAAAAATTCTTCAGTGGTAAACGCATTTAAGATGTTTGTTATCACTGCGTAGCGCAAAAAAGGAGTAAATCATGATTCGTGTTGTTTTTAATCAGAAAGGTGGTGTTGGTAAATCAAGTATTACATGCAACTTGGCTGCTGTTAGTGCCGCAAGTGGGCGACGTACTTTAGTCGTTGATCTTGATCCACAAGGGAACTCTACTCACTACTTAATGGGGCACCCGTCCTCTGAATTAAAAAATAATGTAGCTGATTTCTTTGAACAGACTTTGTCTTTTAATATGTTTCAAAAAGACCCTGTTGAATATATACATTCGACTCCTTTTGAAAACCTGTTTGTGTTGCCTTCAAATCCTGAATTAGACTTTTTAGAAAGCAAACTTGAAGCAAAACATAAAATTTATAAATTAAAAAATGCACTAAGAGCGCTTGAGAATCAGTTTGATGAAATTGTTATTGATACGGCTCCTGCACTTAATTTTTATACCCGTTCAGCCTTAATTGCTACTGACAAGGTATTAATTCCTTTTGATTGTGATGACTTCTCTCGCCAAGCGCTTTACCACATATTGGGTGAATTGCAGGATATCCAAGAAGATCATAATGATCGCTTGGAGGTGGAAGGGATTGTCGTGAATCAATTTCAACCTCGTGCAAGTCTTCCGACTAAACTTGTGCAAGAATTGATTGATGAAGGTATGCCGGTATTACCTGTAAAACTGACCTCATCTATCAAAATGAAAGAGTCTCACCAAGCCTCTAAGCCCTTGATTTACTTTGCACCGAAGCATGCACTAACCGCTCAGTTTCAGGACTTGTTTGATGTTCTGTGTGAAGAAAAAACAAGTGTCGAAGAAGCATAGTTTATCGTCGCTATGGTTGGTGATAAAAGGGTGGGGTGGTTGTATTGAAAGGTGATGTGTATTTTGAGTACATTCAAAGCTAGAATTCAGTTGTTTTTTCGTCTTGGCGGTATTTTGATGATAGCCAATGCAGTTTGGATGGCTGCTTCGGCTCACCATTGGTTTGTGACCATTCCTTCTGATTTATCTGCTACGGGAATACCAAACAATCATTTTATTCATGATGTTGCTGCTGCATATTTGACCTTAGGGTTAGGTTTGATCTGGTGTGCAAGCAATTTAGACAAATGTCGTCCTGTTTATCTAGGCGTTACTTTTTTTATGATTGCCCATGCAATTAGCCATATTCTGGAAATGTTTGCTGGTCAATTACCGCATACACATTGGTGGATTGATTTTCCTTTAGTCTTTTTACCAGCCATTCTACTAGGCCTATTAGCAGTCCCTTCAGTTTGGCGTAAAATTCAAAACTAGAAAAACATCTATTTTTGATATAAACGCCAGAATTCTTTCTGGTTAAATCCTTGAATAGGGCGGTTGTTCACTAAAAGAAAAGGCGTACCTCTTCCGCCTAATTTATCAAAATAAGTTCTTGCTGCTGCTGATTTTTCAATATCAAACTCTAGAAATGGGATATTTTGTGAGGATAAAAACTTTTTAGCATTGAGGCAGTTTGGGCAATAAGTCGCGCTGAACATGATGACCTTCTTTGCTTGTTGTTCATACTCAACTGCGTCCATATCTGCTTGTCTGGGGTCGGCAATACTTAAACCTGAGATAAGCAGGATGGAAAAAAGTGCCAGTGATTTTGTTAGCTTAGCCATTGTCATTAGCGCATACTCTTAAAGTCTATAATGTTTGTGATAAGAGATATGACAAGTAAATGCCCAGATAGTTTCTTTTCTATTTATTTAATGAGTAGGCCATGTTTGCATATGTTGTGTAGGAGTGCACGGCTACCTAGTATTTCTTTCTTGCAATAAATGTTGCACGTTTCGGTGCAGGGTAGCCTTCAAGGGTGAGATTTTGGTCCTCAGGGTCTAAAAAGTCTTTAAGTGATTGATATTGCATCCAATCAGTAGAATGTTGCTCTTCTAAAGTCGTCTGATTACTTTCTATGCACTGAATGTTGTCAAAGCCGGCTCGCCTTAACCAGAGCTCTAAAGTTGGAATGCTAGGAATAGACCAAACGTTACGCATCATTGCGTAGCGGTCTTCCGGCATTAATGTGTAACCTAACTCACCTTCACAGATTAAGGTTTCAAGCACGAGTTCGCCACCTTTAACAAGTGTATCTTTAAGTTCGATTAGATGGTCAATAGGGGAGCGACGGTGGTACAAAACGCCCATTGAGAATGTGGTATCAAACGCACCTAATTTTGCCGGCACATCCTCCATTCTAACGGGCAATAGATGAATGGGCGCTTTAATTCCGCAGTATTTTTTCAAAGCTTCAAACTGGAATAAGAATAACAAGTTAGGGTCGATACCAATGACTTGTTGCGCGCCTTCACCTAGCATTCGCCAGCAGTGATAACCTGAGCCACAGCCTACATCTAAAATAATACGATTTTTTAGAGGGCTGATCTGATCTTTTATACGGTCCCATTTCCAGTCAGAGCGCCACTCGGTTTCTATATGGGTGTCAAACAACTCGTAAGGCCCTTTTCTCCATGGCATTAAACCCTTCAAGCTATCATGAAGCTGGGCTTGAATCGCGTCACTTAATGGTGAGTTTAAACTAGCGCCAACCCGTGACTGGCCTAAATGAATTTGGTCTGCTTCAATATCAGGTAATTGTTCAAAGGCCCCAAGCCAGCGTTTTAAATCACCATGTGGATTTTCTTGTAGTTTATCTTTTAAAAGAGGAATTAAGGTATCCAGCCAAGGTGCGAGCTGGCTGGTTTTCATAAACTCAAACAAATCATCAAATAAAGGGTAGAAATTCATAAGGTATTTAGGCTCTATTTATCTAGGGCTTCAGGACTTGAAGGCAATGAGTGATATGAAATTGAAGCATTGGTACCAAAGATGAGTTGTACTAAAACCCGTACTCATAAGACGTTGTTTGTGAGCTTCCAAGCTGTCAGGCAATAGTACTTGTTCAAGTGCAGTTCGTTTTTGGCTGACTTCTAAATCGCTATAACCATTCGCTTTTTTGAATAGCCAATGTAGCTCTTCGAGGTGGCTCTGTTCTGTCTCGTCGTCAAAACAAATTTTCTCTGACAGAATTAAAACGCCGCCTGGAACTAGTGCTTGTTGGATTTTATCCAGTAAGTTACTTCGGTCTTCAGGGGGGAGAAACTGCAAGGTGAAATTTAGGGTTACGACAGAGCAAGGTTTAAATTCCAAATCACGAATGTCTGCACAAAGGAGAGTCACAGGAGTCGTGTCATTATCCAGTTCAATATAGTGATTACAGCGTTCTAACATCGATGGAGAGTTGTCAACGGCAACTAGCTGGCACTGTTTGTTCTTTAAACCATGCCGCATTGCTAGCGTTGAGGCACCCAAAGAGCAACCTAAATCATAGCAGTATGAATGTTCTTGGGCATACTGCTCGGTGATTAAGCCAATCATTGGAATGATCGTGGTGTAACCGGGAACGGAACGGCGAATCATATCAGGAAAAACGCGCGCTACTGCTTCATCAAAAGCAAATTCGTTTACTTTATCGTGAGGGGAGACATAAATGTTGTCGGGGCCTTGTTTCTTCATACTATTTTTTTCATCAAGCTAACTTTTTTTATCATACGTTAATTACATCGAATACCACGGTTTTTGTAGTCAACCAATAAGCCTTGCATCGAAGCATCATTGTCTGAAGTGACAAACAGGTAAGTGTCGTTACAGACGGCTGTCTGGTCAGATGATTTGTGTGATAATCGATACGACTTATCATCCATGTTCTCAATAAAAATAACCTTGTAGCCTGCAATCGGGGCATCTTTTTTGTTAGTACTGTGCTTGATTGCGCCACTCATTTCCAGTGCGATAACCGTGATGATAATAGTGGCGAAAATAATAAGCACCATGGTTGATTTTGTAACTGTATCTGAGCTTTGTTCATTCATACCGTATGTCCATTTGTTCTTTATTTGATTTGTCTAAGGAAAAAGCTGTAGTGGCGCTTCGTCCAATATGGCAAATTGCTCACGCAACTCAAGTATATGTTCAGACCAATAACGTTCAGTGTTAAACCAGGGGAAGTGCATAGGAAAGGCTGGGTCTTTCCAGCGTCTGGCTAACCAGGCAGAGTAATGCATCATACGGATTGTTCTTAAGGTTTCAATTAACCTTAACTGAATGGGGTCAAAAGAACAGAACTCTTCGTATCCTTCAATTAATTCTACCAGTTGCTGCGTTTTAAGAGCGCGGTCACCTGATAGCATCAACCATAAATCTTGAATGGCTGGACCATTACAGCAGTCGTCAAAGTCGACAAAATAAGCTAGGTCATCTCGCCACAGGATATTACCTATATGGCAATCACCATGAAGTTTAATCGGTGTATAGGGAACGTCTTTCCAAATTGTCGACATTTTGCTGATTAGATCAGCACTCAAAGTGTCGTATGCTGTTAATAGCGATTTAGGTAGGAAGTCATTTTCAAGTAAAAACTGACGACTGTTGACTGCCCAGTCATCCATTGAGAAATTTCTGCGGTGCTTAAATGTTTCGGTGCCACTGGTTTGGTGGATACGACCAATATTTCGACCAATACGAAAGAGCGTGTCTGGAAACTCTATTTCAGGAGCATGACCTCCCTGACGTTTAAATAGTGTGAAGCGAAACCCTTCATACTCATGTAAGGTCAGGCCATTAATTTCAAGTGGGGGAACCACAGAGATATCATTGTTTAATAATGCGGCCGTAAATTGATGTTCCTCAATGATTGCTTCGTTCGTCCAGCGCTCTGGGCGATAAAACTTGGCAATTATGGGCGTCTTATCTTCAATTCCAACTTGATAGACTCTGTTTTCGTAGCTATTTAGCGTTAAAATTCGGGAGTCACTTTGCAGGCCGATAGATTCAACGGCATCCAAAACAAAGTCGGGTGTTAGTTTTGCGTATGGATGATCCAAGATATTTATCCTAATGTGGCCTTAAAAACTGGTCAAAGCTTTAAAATGGCGCGCATTGTAGCATGCTTTAATTACGTAAGTATTAGCGAAGGGGAGGGGGAGAATCAAATAACTCAAGCTGTAGAAATTTACTGGATTGAGAGGGGGCTAATAGCCGTATACCAACCCCGAGCAGGCGTACAGGTTTTTTGCTTCGTCGCCATGCTTGCAATAACATACGAGTGAACTCTTCAGGCTTTTGCCAGGCTTCAGTTGAAATATTAAAAGACTCTTCTAATGTGGTTTGAGTAAAGTCACTGAACTTCACTTTTACAAACCGCTTATTTATTTTTTCATCAGGTTTAAGTTTTTCTGCTCTTTCACATAACTCTTGGTAGAGTTTAGGGGCTTTATTTTCAATATCCTGTTCATTATGAAGGTCTTTAGAAAAAGTATGTTCGACTGATAATGATTTTCGTGAGCGAGAAACTTGCACGGGGCGCTGGTCAATACCACGAGAAAGCTCATAAAGTCTTGCACCATATTTACCGAATTTTTCGGAAAGTGTTGTGAGGGCCAGTTCTTGTAAATCTCCGCAAGTTTGAACTCCTAAATCATGTAATTTTCGGGTAGTAACTTTGCCAACACCATTTATTTTATTGACGGGTAGTGTCAGTACAAAATCGTCCACTTGTGATGGGGTAATGACAAATAGTCCATCAGGTTTTTTCCAGTCACTGGCGATTTTAGCGAGAAATTTATTCGGTGCAACCCCAGCAGAAACACAAATCGAAAGCTCCTTTTTTACATCCTCCCGGATGGCTTCTGCAATACGTGTTGCGCTGCCATCATGGGTCTCCACGTCACTCACATCCAAATATGCTTCATCTAAAGACAGGGGTTCAATGGTGTCGGTATACCGCAGCATGATTTCACGAATATTCTCAGAAACTTGTTTATAAAGTTTGAAGTTCGGTGGCACAATGACTAAATCAGGGCAAAGTCTTACAGCTTGAGATGAGGCCATAGCAGAATGAATACCATGCATTCTTGCAATATAATTACAAGTTGCGATGACTCCACGTCGACTGGGTTCACCTCCAACGGCAATTGCTTTGTAAGCTAGTTGCGGGTTTTCACGAATCTCTACAGAAGCATAAAAAGCATCGGCATCAATGTGAATTATTTTTCGTTGTTTAGCTTGGGTCACGTACTAATGTGTCTAAAGTAGAGTGCAAAAAGTTAAATATAAAGGACAAGTATGGAACAGTTTGAAGTGGAGTGTCTAGTCGTTGGTGCTGGGGTTGTAGGTTTAGCGGTTGCTAGGGCGCTTGCTAAGGAAGGAAAAGAAGTATGGTTGATTGAACAAGAAAGTCAGATAGGAATGCAAACGTCTTCCAGAAATAGTGAAGTTATTCATGCCGGTATTTATTACCCTGAAGGCAGCTTAAAAGCCCGCTTATGTGTTAAGGGAAAGCAGATGCTATATGCATACTGCGATCAAAACAGTATTCCGTATCGACGTTGTGGAAAATTGATTGTTGCAAAAGATGACAGTCAACTTACTAATTTGAAGAGCATTCAACAGCAAGCGATTGCAAATGGTGTCGATGACCTGACATTTTTAGATAAAGTCGCGATTCACAAGTTGGAACCTGAGCTAGATGTCGTGGGCGCTTTATTTTCTCCTTCAACGGGTATTTTGGATAGTCATGCTTACATGCAGCAACTTCAAGCAGATTTTGAGCGTTTTGGTGGTCAGGCAGTACTTAATACAAAGCTCTTGGCAATAGGAGTAAATAGTGGTGGCATCATCTTTGAGTTACTTGGGCAAAACGCACAAGTGAAAGCTCAGTGTTGTGTGAATTCCGCTGGTTTACAGGCGGTTGACTTGTTTAAAGGCATTTCGACATTTCCTAAAAAACAATTACCAAAAGCCAGTTTTTCAAAAGGTAGCTATTTTTCATACAGTGCTAAAACACCTTTTTCACACCTTATTTACCCAGTGCCTGCGTCGGGTGGCTTAGGTGTTCATTTAACGATAGATATGGCTGGCGTTGCTAAGTTTGGACCTGATGCAGAATGGTTAGAAAATTCGTTTATTTCTGAAGAGTTTGATTATTCAGTTGACCCTCAAAAAGCCAGTCGTTTTGCAGAGGCAATTAGTCGCTACTGGCCTGGTGTAGATGAATTAAAATTAGTGGCCGATTATTCGGGAGTTCGTTCAAAAGTGTCAGGGCCGAATGAACCCGCCGGTGATTTCATTATCCAAGACTCAAATGAGCATGGTGTTGCAGGTTTGATTAATTTGTTTGGTATTGAGTCACCCGGTTTAACATCTTCAATGGCGATTGCTGAAGAAGTGTGTAAACGCTTAAAAGAAGCCTGAAATCACAAACCTATGGCAGAAGTTAATAAACGAAACTGAAAGCAAATTATTGGTGCCTGCTAGCAAGAAAGGCGCCCGCACTGATCATGATTGAACCAGCGCTACGGTTGAGTCGCTTCATTGCAATTTCAGAGCGGAACCAGCGTTTTGCTTTTGATGCCAGTACTGCAATGAGCATTAACCCGGCCATTAAACCAATTAAAGTGAGAAAGGACGCCAGTAAAATATCTCCGCCCTTTAAAGCAGAAAGATCGACAAATGTAGGTAAAAAAGCAATATAGAATAAAATAACTTTTGGGTTTGAAGCAGAGATTAGAAAGCCTTGGAAAAAACTTGATACCATATCAGTCTTCCCCAGCTTCTGATCTGAATCTTCCAAATTCAAGGGGGCTGTCCACATCTTCCACCCCAGATATATTAAATAGGCGGCACCAATAATACGAATCATCGTGAATGCGTCAGTCCAGTGTGTCGCGATTGTTGCCAAACCATAGCATGCAGCAATAAGGTAAAGAATGTCACTGATACTCATGCCAAGCGCTAACATAATGCAAGAATTTGAACCCTTGACGAGCGCGCGGGCTAAAATTGCAAACACGCCCGGTCCGGGGGTGACACTAAAAATTAGAATAGCGAGTAAGTAAGTGAGTGCCCCTTCTAAAGTCATATTGTCATACTCTTGATTGCTATGATGAGTGCTTTGCTTGTAAACAGTACTAGTTTGGTAAATTTTGTAATAAAAACATCTTCATATTATCGCCCATAACAGCGCGGATATCTTCTGTCGATATTTCAAGTTTAAGTAATTCTTCAACGATAAGTGGAAGACCTCTAACTTCAATAATCGCTTTAATTGCACCGTCAAAATCTGACCCTAATGCAACATGCCGGCTGCCAATCAAGTTTATGGTGTATTGAATCGCTTTTGCAATCGCTGAAGCATCTGAACCACAAACTGCTTGATCAAACATGGCAATTCCTACCAGTCCACCGGTTTTAGCAATGCCGATTAAATGTTCATCTGATAAATTTCGTACATTATTACACGTGCCCTTAACACCTGTATGGGAAACAATAACTGGTTTTTGTGCTATCGATAATACATCATCAATTAATTTAGGTGAGGCGTGAGATAAGTCGACTAGAATATTTAAATCTTCCATTTTTTTAACTGCTTGGCGCCCGAACTCAGTGATACCTGCATGACTAACACCATGAGCAGAAGCGCCAAGTTCATTATCAAAAAAATGCGTTAAGCCAATCATGCGAATACCGGCATTAAAAACCACATCTATATTTTCTAACTTGCCTTCCAATGCTTGTGCGCCTTCAATGCCTAAGAAACCGGCCGTGATATTTTTATCTGCTTGCCGACGCTTTAAATAAGCTTTTAAGTCACCCTTGGTTTTAATAACCGATAACTGTCCATTTGATCGATAGCTAAATTCATTCAAACTGTCAGCTTGTTCAATTACTCTTTCAGTTAAACTGAACCAGCTCTTCAATGGGCGGCCTTGTGCCATGAATAATCGAGTAATTTGGTCAGTATCGCCGGTATTGCGATCAAAATTAATTCCTACAGGGGTTTTGTTCACGATAGTAAACGCTTGTAAGGCTATATTGGCTTGTAGCATTCGAGGTAAATCTTCGTGCCCGTGACCATGTTCAATAAGAATATCTCTTTTCCACAACAAAACATCGCTATGTAGGTCGCCAATGAAATCAAGAGAGTCATAAAGAGACTTGGTTTGATTAGAAACTTTGTAAGGTGCAGCTTGTACGACAGTATTCATCTTTTTATCGATGAGCGCAGGAACAAAAAATGGCACTAATGCCAGCATAGTGACTAAGAAAAAAAGACAGATAGTGATTATTTTTTTTGTTTTATTCATGAGGTAATGCTTAAGCCAGATATAAAAAGGGGAATAATTTTGGCAAGAATAAAAGCCAAGTCAACTAAAGTCCAATTAGTTACTTAAACTAATTTTCAAGTTTTACAGGGTCATGCATACTGAAGGTTTATTTAAAGGTGAAAAAATATGAAGTTGTACAGCGTTAAGGTTTTTGTATTGAGTGCTTTAGTCATTCTTCCATTGAACGTTACAGCAGAAATCGCTATTCCAGAGCAAGCATTACATGAAGCCCGTTCATTAGTAAAAACGTTTGGTAGTCATTTGAAGGCTTCACTGAAGCCTGCAATACAAAGTGGTGGGCCTGTGAATGCTATTAATGTGTGTAATCTTCAGGCTGAGAAAATCGCTGAAGCAGTTTCTGTAAAATCTAACTGGCAAGTAGGACGAACCTCATTAAAGGCAAGAAACGCAAATAATACACCTGATGTGTGGGAGTTAAAAAACCTATTGAAATTTGAGCAACGAAAAGCTGCAGGTGAAGATGTAAGCACCATTGAGTACTCTGAATTGGTGGCTCAAGATGGCCAATCTGTTTACCGGTACATGAAAGCGATACCTACTGCTGGATTGTGTTTGAAGTGTCATGGTTCTCAACTAGACAATGATGTGTCTGCAAAGTTGAAAGAACTGTACCCTTATGACCAAGCTGTTAATTTTAAAGAAGGGGATATTCGCGGTGCTTTCTCTTTGTATAAAGTGCTTTGAATATCGCTGTACGTTAGGCTACAAGTTGAACTAAAGGTATAATTTGAGTGTACGTGAACTTATTGATTGAAACGGTAATGTTGAAAAGCCTAAACAATTAATCGTCGTTCAAATGCCGTTTCTAGTTTGTGCTAACCTAAAGGTATCTACCTTTAACTAAAAGAAGAGAAGGGAATAAGTTGATTATCAAAGGGCGGCGCTTTTATATTGCAATGCTGATTTATACTCTTGGTGTTGTTGTCGTTGCTTCAGCCAGCTATTGGCTAGAAAGGCAGCGTTATATGGAGGATATTGATCACCGATTATTCGCCGCTGCTAGTAATATTCCTTCTATTTTACCTTCAGACTTTCATGATGTTGCGCATAATTCCGGTGCTATTTCTGTGGAGCAGGATAAGCATAACCTTGAGTTAATGTCTCAGCATGCCCGTAGTGGAGATCTGACCTATCTTTATTCTTATGTGATGGAAGATGAAAAGATCTTCTTCACGTCTTGTAATTATACTCAGGAAGATGTCAAAAATGATCGAGTAGTCACCTACTGGACTTCATATCCGGAAGGTGCAAAAGAATATTTTGAAGCGATGACGGCTACGAAACCTGTTTATGTCACTGCCGGAGATCGTTGGGGACTATTTCGTACCATTCTTATTCCTATGAAGTCTCCTGGCGGGCTGCCTTATGTGGCAGCTGCAGATATGGATATTACGGTTATTCAGCAATCATTGCTGAATAGAGTTATTGCTGTGGTGGGAATTAGTGTCATTATGCTGTTGCTAGCCATACCTTTAGTGATTGCTTATCGCCGAACTTACTCTGAGATGAACGCAGAGTTGGTTAGTTTAAATGAACAGCTGCAAGAAGATATTGATCAGGCTGCAAAGTTAGAAGCAGAGTTATTAGAAGCAACTCAAACGGCTAATTTGGCAAGCCAGACTAAAAGCCAGTTTCTTGCCAATATGAGTCATGAGTTACGCACGCCGCTCAATGGTGTCTTGGGAATGAGTGAATTATTATTAGACACTGAACTCACTGAAGACCAACGTAGTTACGCTGAACTAAGTCGTCAAAGTGCCGATGTTTTACTTGATACTGTTAACCAGATTTTGGATTTAGCAAGCATTGAAGCAGGTGGAATGTCGCTGAAACAAGAAAAGGTTGATACGCTTGGTTTCTTTAGTGATATCTCGCAATTATTTGCCCCACAACTTGCTGAAAAGCAGTTAGATTTGGTGATGAATCTTGATGCGACTATTCCTGCGGAATTTGAGATAGATTTGGTTCGTCTTCGCCAGGTCTTAATCAATTTGATAGGTAATGCCATTAAGTATACCGAACAGGGGGGGGTTACTGTATCTCTCCGTTGGGAGAATAATATATTGTCTGGCTATATTGAAGATAGCGGGCCTGGTATCCCTGAAAATGCTATGGGGCGAATATTTGAAACTTTTCAGCAAGTAGATAATTCTTCAAGCCGCAGTCATAGCGGTACAGGGCTAGGGCTACCAATTGCTCGTCAGATTTGTCGTGCGATGCAGGGCGATCTAGTATTAGAACGGTCAGGTGAAGAGGGAGCTGTTTTTTCCTTCAATGTCATTGCTCTGACGGATTCTCAGTCCGTTATTGAACAACCCAAAATACCTATTACAGTGAACGTTGTCGTCATTAGCGAGTCTTTTTATTTAAGAGACTGGTTTTTGTCAGAGTTTGGTGCGGCCAATGCGATTTGTCATTTGGCAAGCAATTTAACAGAGGCGTTGGATTTCCTCAAAGATGCAAATCTTGTCTTTGTTGATACCAAGCTGGAGCTTGATATATTAAACCGGCTTAGTTCTACCTTAGACTATTCTTTTCAGCGCTTGGTTTGGTTAGCTTGGTCAGGTCAGACACCTCCAGAGAATCTTCGCAACAAAATGGAAGTTGTTTATAAGCCTTTAACTCGACGTCGGTTAGTTGGTTTATGTCATGCCCAATTGGCTCAAACGAATACAAATCAGGCTCAAGCTAAACTTTCAGGTCGTTTACTCTTGGTTGATGATAATCCGACGAACCTGAAAGCAATGAATGACTTGCTAATCCATATTGGTTTAGATGTGGATCAGGCTACTGACGGCTTTGAGGCATTACATCTATGTAGTGAAAATAAGTATGATTTAGTCTTAATGGACGTACAAATGCCGGGTATGGATGGGCTGGAAGCAACGCGTCGAATCCGTAATGAATTAGGTGATCAGGCGCCGGTAATTATTGGGGTTTCAGCACATGTGATGGAAGAACATATTGTTAGTGCAATGGAAGCGGGGATGACTGACTATCTATGCAAACCTGTGAGCAAAACTAGCCTACAGTTGAAATTATCTGAATTCTTGTCGTGATAGCTTATCGATTTGGTGTCCCTTCATGGTTAAGCTCTTAAATCCTACGTAGTTTTATCAACTTAATAACGTTTCAATTGTCTCTCTCACTAACTATTTAAATGTATCCATACTTTTAGTTATGACTTATTTGATAGAATCATGCAAAATCACGTGTCAGAAAACCTCACATATAAAATAATAAATAGGAGCTTACATGAAACGGCCTTTAACGATTGTGATCGCTTTAGTGCTTTCCGTAGTAGGAATACAAGGGTATCGCACAATTGAAAGTGCAGGGTTGCTGTATGCGATAGAGCCTCACTTTTCCGGCCAGTGTGAAGCAATATCAGGAGTGACTGGGGCTGAAGATATAACTATTGATCAAGGGCGGCAGTATGCTTACATTTCAGCCGATGACCGTCGTGCTACGTTGGCAAACCAACCGGTAAAGGGCGGGATCTATGGCTTAGATATTTCTGATCCAGATTCGACACCTGTATTACTCACTCATACTTTTTCTGACGACTTTCATCCACACGGTATTAGCTTGTTTCAAAGCAAGTCTGGCGAGAGAACATTATTTGTAATTAACCATCTAAATAATGGGGAAAATAAAGTCGAGGTTTTTGATATTAAAGTTGCTGGTGAATTACTTCATCGGACCTCAATTAGTTACCCTGAACTACTGACCCCAAATGATTTAGTTGCTGTTAGTGAGACACAGTTTTATGCCACTAATGACCATGGCAACCCTCATGGTAGTTTTATGGCATTAGCCGAAGATTATTTAGGGCTTGCTTTATCTACTATTTCTTACTTTGATGGTGTTGAAGGAAAGATTGTCGCGTCAGGGTTGAGGTATGGAAATGGCCTAGCTGTAACTCCAGATACCAAAACAATGTATGTCGCAGAAATAACGGGGCGAAAAATCAATATTTTTGATAGGGATTTGAATAACGGTGCGCTCAATAAACGTGGTGAAATTCCGGTCGATTCTGGCCCTGACAATCTTGAGTGGGATGAAAAAGGTAATTTATGGTTTGCCGGTCATCCGAGGTTGTTAAAATTTGCCGGACATGCCGAGAATTCTGAAAATATATCCCCTTCGCAAGTGATTAAAATAGATGTTAAGGCGAATCCTCCAGTCGTATCTGAAGTATATATGAACCTTGGTGAAGAAATATCAGCTTCCTCAGTTTCAGCAGTAAGTGAAGGGCTTATGCTTATTGGCTCCGTGTTTGAAGAGCATATTTTGAGGTGTCAATTATAGAAATGAAGCATGATTAATTCTAATCAAGCTTCGTATACCGGAAATATGCCTTTATTGAGAAAGTCCATATACACCTTAACGCCTTCTTCAACACTCAAAAATGGTGCTTGATAACCCATTTTTCTTAAAGCAGAAATATCTGCTTCGGTAAAACTTTGGTAAACGCCTTTGAGGTGATCAGGGAAAGGAATATATTCCAGTTTTCCTTTACCATGGTATTTTAGAACCGCATTGGCAACATCGTTAAAAGCTTGGCTTTTTCCTGTTCCTAAATTATAAATGCCAGACTTCTCAGGGTGGTCCATAAACCAAAGATTCACTTTTACAATGTCGATTATCGATACGAAATCTCGGCGTTGCCCACCATCCTCATAACCATCATTCCCGGCAAACAATTTACAAATACCGCTGCCTTTTAGCTGATTATTAAAGTGAAAGGCGACACTGGACATTGTGCCTTTATGTTGCTCGCAGGGGCCGTAGACATTGAAGTATCGAAAACCAACAACTTGAGTTTCTAATTGGTCAAATATTCGGCGAACGTAATTATCAAACTGAAGTTTGGAGTAGCCATACACATTTAATGGGCCTTCATGTGCCTTTTCTTCTTTAAAGATTTGGCCTGCGCCATAGGTTGCAGCGCTAGAGGCATACAGAAAAGCTATTTTGTGGTGGTTGCAATAATGAAGAAGTTTTTTGGAATATTCGTAATTATTATTCATCATCATTTTGCCATCCCACTCTGTCGTGGAAGAGCAAGCGCCTTCATGGAACAAGGCACGTACATCACCTAGAATTTCGTTATTTTTAACCCGTTCGAGGAAGTCACCTTTATCGAGATAATCTGCAATATCGCAATCAACCAGATTTTGAAATTTACGGCCATCACTCAAATCATCCACAACAAGAATGTTATTTTCGCCCCGTTGATTTAGTGCGCGAACAATATTGCTACCTATGAAGCCTGCACCGCCAGTGACAATAATCATGGCTTGTTTATTTTGCTTCGACATCTGGTTTCCTTAGAATTCAATTTAATTGATAGGGTAGAAATAAAAATAGTAAAAAACAAGAATGCCTTAAAGTCTATTTTTTGCTGTTCGTGCAATACACCAAACATCTACGCGTTTTACGCCTGAATCAATCAATAGTTTGGATAATAAGTCTATTGTTGCTCGGGTGGTCATTACATCATCAATTAATGCAATATGTAATCCTGAAACTGGCTTTATGATATTAAATGCTCCTTGCAGGTTTTTCATTCGCTGGCGTTTGTCGAGTCCCGCTTGTGCGTTTGTTTCTTTTGTTTTTTGCAAAATCTGAGTGTTTGTTGGAATGGATAATGACTTACTTAATTGCTGACTAATGAGTAAAGACTGGTTGAACCCACGTATTTTTTGTTTCTTTTGATGCATGGGTACGGGGATCAACAGATCTGGCAGAGGCTCACATAGGTATTTTTGCTGAATGTTTTTAACAAATAGCCTTGCGAAAAATGTCGCGAAGTAGCGTTTCTGATTATATTTGAGCATTCGGATCGCTCTGTTGATTGGTATTTCATAACGAAAACAAGTAACGGCGAGGGAAAATAAAGGAGGGCTAGAAATGCATTCTCCGCAAACTAATCCAGATGGAGCGCTGTTAGGGGTGTTTTGAAAGTTCATCGGAAGCGAGCATCGGTTGCAGCAAGTGTTATTCCATGGAAGGTCGGAATAACAAGGAGAGCAAACAGCTTCACTGTTATAGGTCGTTTCATCACAAAAATGACAACGCTTTTGATTGAAATCCTGAAGAATTGAATCAAGAATTAAACTTAACTTGTCAACCAAAAAGATATTTTTGGTTGACAAGTTTTTTATGAACCTTATCATTGCACACATCCTTATGCGATAAATTGGCTTAGTTGACATAAAGCAGTCTAGATTTTCGCTTGTTTTAACATAAAATTATCTTAGAGAAAACGATATGGTGGCTTCTGATTTAGGTGTAGTACGGAATGACTGGTCATCAGAAGAGGTTCAAACCTTGTTTGACTTGCCTTTTAATGACCTAATGTTTAAAGCTCAAACCGTTCACCGTATGTACTTTGATCCCAATGCTGTACAAGTCAGCACGCTGCTGTCGATCAAAACGGGCGCTTGCCCGGAAGACTGTAAATACTGCCCCCAGAGTGGTCACTACAATACAGGCCTTGAGAAAGAACGTTTACTTCAGGTTGGTAAAGTACTCGAAAAAGCCAAACAAGCAAAGGAAACAGGTAGCACCCGTTTTTGTATGGGAGCTGCATGGAAGCACCCAAGCGATAAAGATCTTCCGTATGTGCTAGACATGGTGAAAGGCGTGAAAGCCATGGGTTTAGAAACCTGCATGACTTTGGGTAAGCTGACGGGTGATCAGGCTAATCAGTTAGGGGATGCGGGTTTAGACTACTATAACCATAACCTTGATACCTCACCTGAGTACTATGACAAAATTATCACCACGCGTAGCTATCAAGATCGTTTAGATACACTTGAACATGTGCGCGACGCTGGCATGAAAGTGTGTAGTGGGGGCATTGTAGGCATGGGTGAACAGGCAACTGATCGCGTAGGATTGTTAGTTCAATTAGCAAACTTACCCAGGCAGCCTGAAAGTGTACCTATTAATATGTTGGTTAAAGTAAAAGGCACGCCACTTGAAAATGCTGAAGAAATTGATAACTTTGATTTTATTCGATGTATAGCTGTGGCAAGAATTATTATGCCTAAAAGTCACGTGCGTTTGTCGGCTGGTCGTGAAAGCATGTCAGATGAAATGCAATCAATGACTTTCCTTGCTGGGGCGAACTCGATCTTTTACGGCGAGTGTTTATTAACCACGCCAAACCCTGAGACAAATAAAGATATGCAGCTTTTTAAACGTTTAGGCCTACGGCCAGAGCAGCGTATTGAAAAGTCTGATGCAGAGCAAGAAGCTGTTTTGAATAAAGCCTTAGAAGCAAAAGCCAATGATCATAAATTTTTTGATGCGGCTACACCTAACGCCGCTAATGCAACCATTCATACTCGAACAATAAACTAATTGTCTATTTTTCAACAACAATGGCTTGAAGGTTTGCAGGCGAAAAAAGAGGCAGGCCTTTGGCGTCAACATAGAGTTCTAAACTCACCACAAGGTGTGAATGTGAACGTTGATGGGCGTTTATTGCTGTCTTTTTGTAGTAATGACTATTTAGGTCTGGCAAATCATCATGAAATTAAGCATGCAGCAATAGATGCAATAGAAGCAACTGGTGTTGGAAGCGGTGCATCACATCTAGTGATTGGTCATCATCGTGAACATGAGTTATTAGAAAAGGAGCTGGCAGAATTCACTCAACGTGACCGAGCTTTAGTTTTCTCGAGTGGTTATATGGCAAATTTAGCGATTGTCTCAACTTTGGTTGGTAAGTCTGACGTCGTTTTAGAGGACAAGCTAAATCATGCTTCATTAATCGATGGTGGCTTATTAAGTGGGGCACGCTTTCAGCGTTATTTACATAATGATAACGAGAGCCTTGAGCGCTATCTGAATAATCTGTCAGATGACCAAAGAAAACAACTTGTTGTGACAGATGGTGTTTTTAGCATGGATGGTGATATTGCTAACTTACCTGAATTATCTGACTTATGTCGCGTTCATGATGCTTGTTTAATGGTTGATGATGCTCATGGATTAGGTGTCTTAGGACCCAATGGGCGAGGTAGTGTTGTCGAATCTGGGTTGAGTCAGGAAGATGTGCCTGTATTAGTTGGTACCTTTGGTAAGGCGTTCGGTACTTCGGGAGCTTTTGTCGCAGGCTCAGACGAGCTGATTGAATTCTTGGTTCAAATGGCGCGTCCTTATATATATACCACCGCAATGCCTCCTTCAATCGCCGCTGCAACCAGGGCGAGCCTGAAATTAATTCAGCAATCTGATGATAAACGGGTTTATTTACAACAGCTTATAAATTATTTCAGGGAAGGCGTGAGTCAGTTAGGTTATGATTTAATGCCATCAAGAACAACCATTCAGCCGGTGTTGATTGGTGATACACACAAAGCAGTGGCGCTATCTCAGTATCTGGAAAACCAAGGTTTGCTTGTTACAGCTATTCGTCCTCCAACTGTGCCAAATAATACAGCACGTTTGAGAGTGACATTAAGCGCTAATCATTGTTTTGATGATATAGATGAGCTAGTTGGTGCCTTGGCTAAAGCTAAAACGGATGGTTTCGCTTGATTCATTTGTTATTAATCAACGGCTGGTCTGCCAATGCAAATTTTTGGGGAGACTTTTCCAATGACCTGCCTGATCAATTCGAGTTACAGGTTATAGATCTTAACCAAGAAAAAACACTAGGTGAATGGCTTGAAGTTATAGATCAAAACGTCACAAATAATACCTTGTTGATGGGGTGGTCTCTTGGTGGGGCGTTTGCAATTCAGTATGCAGCAATATCAAAAAAGCCTTTTTTAGGTCTGATTACACTACAAACAAATCCCTGCTTTATTGCTAAAGATAGTTGGCCGCATGGCTTAGCAAAATCAGAATTCGAAATGCTTTATGATTTAGTTCTTCAATCTGTCGAGTCGGGTGAAATGGCGTCTGTTATTCGACGTTTTTCGCACCTGTTGGTCGATGGAAGCTTGAAGCATAAGGGTGATCGTCGAAATCTAAAAAAGTGTTATTCAGAAATTACTTTGGCTAATGCTCGGGCTTTATTGTCAGGTTTAGTATTTTTATGCGATTTTGATTTACGACAAGTGCTTCCAAAGGTATCGCTCCCTAGTTTACATCTATTTGGTGAGCAAGATGCGCTAGTAGCTGTTGATGTAAGTAATGATTTGAAAAGCTTGACCTTAAATAGTGATAATCACAAAGTGTTGGTGTTAGGTGAAATGGCTCACTTACCTTGCTTCTCTCATCGTGTTGAAGTTATTTCAACTCTTGAAGCATTTGTGGAAACACTGTGATAGCGAGAAGTGGATGAGTGTTGAAATAATCAACAAAAAAGAGATAGCCAAATCTTTTGGAAATGCTGCTGCCAACTATGACTCAGTTGCTCATTTTCAACGCTGGGTTGGGAATGAGTTGCTACAAAAAATACCCATACTTAATGATGCCTCGACGATTGTTGATTTAGGCTGTGGGACTGGGTATTTCTTATCAGGTTTAAAGGCAAAATTTCCTAAAGCGGATTATTTAGGTTTTGATTTGTCGGAAGATATGATTCGCTTTGCTCGTGAATCAAGCGGGGAACAGGAATCATCAACATACACGACATGGTTGGTTGGTGATGGGGAGTCTCTACCATTTAAAACGGGTTCTGTTGATTTGATCTTTTCAAGTTTGGCTATTCAGTGGTGTGGAAGTTTAAGTGCCTTATTTGTTGAAATACAACGAGTGTTAACGGATAAGGGGGTTTTTGTCTTTTCAAGTTTGGTTGATGGCTCATTATGTGAACTAAAGTCCTCTTGGTCGCAGGTTGATGGAGATCAGCATGTTAATGAATTCGCATATCTTGCCGACTATCAAGAAGCGGTCACTGCGACGCAATTAGAGACTAAAGTGTTAGAGGTGCAAGCAAAAGTACTTTACTACCAAAAAGTGAAAGACTTAACGCGCGAACTGAAAACACTTGGTGCGCATAATATGACTGCTCATCGTTCAACGCACCTAACAGGCAAACAAAGAATTAAACAATTTTTATCTGCCTATGAGGAGTTTCGTTTAGACAGTGGCGCTTTACCCGCAAGCTATCAAGTGCTTTTCGGGGTTTTAGCCAAAACCTAATAAGCCGTTTTTATAAGGAAAGATTATTCATGAGCAAAGCATTTTTCATCGCAGGTACAGACACAGGAGTTGGTAAAACGTTCGTAAGTTGTACTTTGCTCGAAGCTGCTATGGCTAAAGGCTTAAGTACCATGGCGCTAAAGCCACTCGCAGCAGGTTGCGAGCAAGTGGATGTTGGTGAAGGCAAGTTGCAATGGCAAAACGAAGATGCTCAGCAATTGATGAAACATGTAAGTATTGAGCTGCCTTATGTTCAAGTGAACCCTGTGGCACTTAAAGCTGCCGCATCACCACACATTGCTGCAGCGCTAGAAAACAAAACAGTCACAGCTTCTAGGATGCAGGGTATTTGTCGAGGCGCATTAATGAAAAGACCTGACTTTGCCATTGTGGAAGGTGCAGGTGGCTGGCGAGTTCCGATTAGTCCGCGTGAAACGATGGCTGATTTAGCAAAAAAATTGGAGTTAAAAGTCATATTGGTTGTCGATTTGCGCTTAGGCTGTCTTAATCATGCCATGCTAACGGCTGAAGCTATTCGTCGAGACGGCTTACAATTAGCGGCATGGGTAGGTAATCGTACTTCGTCAGATGTAATGGATTACGAGCAGGAAAATATTGCTACTTTAAGTTCTGCTCTTGATGCTCCTTTACTTGGATGTTTACCTTTTGTAGAGAGCCAATCGCCTGAATCTGTTTGTAACAGTCTGATTTTAGATTGTCTAGAATTGTAATCTGAAGGCTTTGTTGGTTGAAAAATAGCCAGATATTTGCTTTAATTAAACTAATGTAAATTCCGTCTGCACTTTTTATTATGCAGAATCAACTTATAAAAGGTTGAGGTTATGAATCTAAGTTCAATTCAACAAACAGGTTTGGAAGGCATTCAGCGAGGCCTTCAGGGCATCGAAAAATCTGCTAGTGAAATTGTGAAAGCAGGCACGACTGATGACGCGTCCGGCTCAGCAAGCTTCGTCGAACCAATTATAGAGTTAAGGCTTTATGAACGTTCAGTTGAAGCTTCTGCGAAGGTGGTTAAAGTTGCTGATGAAGTGCTAGGTACTTTACTTGATACATTAGCTTAATAGGAATTTTTAATAACGATCAATTACTTAGGCGAATGCTACCACGCAAGTGGGGTGTGACTTATGCAAGTTTTACCTACGAATGCAGTTCCATTACCTTCCACTACTTCAACGAGTAGTGTGGGCGTTGTTTCCTCTAGTTCAAAGGAAATAGCCTCTTCAACATTGAGTTCTTCGGTAACCGTTTCCCTTTCAAGTAGTGACAAAGTAGAGGCGATTACAAATATTACTGTGCCTCCTGTTTATAGCAGGGTTTCTGTGGGTGCGACAACGATTAGTCAACTATCACCCAGTCGTAACTCAGCCGAAAGTGTTGTTGTGGGTGGAGTTTCTGAACAAAAGAATCTGCAAGGTATTGATTCAGAAGAGCCTTTAGTCGCTGGTGAGAAGCCTAAAGAAGATGCTGGCCAAGAATCAGGTGTGGCTGGAAATGATGAAACTAGACAAACAGAGGTATCTGAGCAAGCGCCTGTAACAGGAGGTTTAACAGAAAGTGAACTTAAATTAGTGGATGCCTTGCAGCAGCGAGATCGAGAGGTTCGAGCTCATGAGCAGGCACACAAGTCAGTTGGGGGAGCATTAGCGGGGGCCGTATCTTTTAGCTATCAGGCAGGACCAAATGGCAAGAGATATGCGGTAGGTGGTGAAGTACCGATTGATGCATCACCAGTTCCTGGCGACCCTGCTGCGACTATTGTGAAGATGAATATCGTTAAAGCCGCTGCAACAGCACCTGTAGACCCTTCCGCTCAGGACCAAAGTGTTGCGGCGTCCGCATCAAGAGTATTGGCGCAAGCTCGAAAAGATTTAGCGAACCAAAGCATAGAGAATCAAAATGCCGGATCTGATAACAATAATAAAGAAACCACTTCAAATGAGACTGGCGGAAGTTCACGTTTTAAGTCTGAATATGAAGACGTTATTGCTCCTCTTGAAACAAAACCAATCAAAATTGATGAGATGGTTTAAAAAAATTACAAATCACTGCTTACATCCCTCAGCATAATTCTAAAACTCTGCTAATCTTCTGTTTTACAATTCTTTTTGCCTATTTGTCATGGTGTATTGGCGTAATTTTACAAGATAAAACTATGTGAATACCCATCAAAACTAGCTGAAAAGAGTCGATGGTTTCTTGACAATGACATGGATCAAACGTATGTTTCAAACAGTCGTTTGATTTATGACGCTTAAAACTGAGTAAAAGCTCAGTTTTTTGATCAGCCCACTTAACGACATACTAAGACTACTTAAGAGCCTTAAGCTCAATTGATAGTGTTAGCCGAATAGAAGTTTAAATAGTGGGCGATTTTGACAAAGTATGATTGATTTAACGAAATTGTATCAATCACCATATTCAAAGCGTGAAAACGTAAATAAATAAATTTGAGGTTACAGCTATGCCAGATTACAAAGCGCCCCTACGCGAAATTAAGTTCATCATGGACGAAGTTTTAAACAGTGAAGCACACTACGCCAATATTGGTGCTGATGATGCATCACCAGACATGGTCGATGCGATCATTGGTGAAGGTGCAAAGTTTTGTGAAGAAGTACTAGTTCCGCTTAATCAAGTGGGTGACCAAGAAGGTTGTACTTGGAGTGAAGACGGCGTTAAAACACCGACAGGCTTTAAAGAAGCATATCAGCAGTTTGTAGAAGGCGGATGGCCTTCAATGAATGCGCCTGTTGAACATGGTGGTCAAGGCCTTCCAGAATCTATCAATATCGTATTAAGTGAAATGATTGGTACTGCTAACTGGTCTTGGGGTATGTACCCAGGTCTTAGTCATGGTGCTCGTGCAACAATTGAAGAGCACGGAACTCCTGAGCAGCAAAAGACATACTTAACTAAATTAATTACAGGTGAATGGACAGGTACAATGTGCTTGACAGAGCCTCAATGTGGTTCTGATCTAGGTATCCTGACGACTAAAGCTGAGCCAAATGCTGATGGTAGCTATAATATTACCGGAACCAAGATCTTTATCTCTGCAGGTGAGCATGACATGGTTGATAACATCATCCACGTTGTTCTAGCTCGTCTACCAGGTGCACCTGAAGGCACTAAGGGTATTTCATTATTCATTGTTCCTAAGTTTGTACCTGATGCTGATGGCAACCCTAGTGAAGCAAACGCAGTAACTTGTGGCTCTATTGAGCATAAAATGGGTATTCACGGAAACTCTACTTGTGTGATGAACTTTGATGCATCTAAAGGTTGGTTGATTGGCCCAGAAAACAAAGGCCTGAACTGCATGTTCACATTTATGAACGTTGCACGTATCGGTACTTCTATTCAGGGTTTGGGTTCTGCGGAAGCTTCATTTCAAGGTGCATTAACTTACGCTAAAGAACGTTTAGCCATGCGTTCTTTGACTGGGCCTAAGAACCCAGAAGGTAAAGCAGATCCAATCATTGTTCACCCTGATGTACGTCGTATGCTTTTGACTCAAAAAGCTATTGCTGAAGGGTCTCGTGCTATGATCTACTTTGCAGCGCAAAAAGCAGACTTGCTTATGCACGGCACTGAAGACGAGAAAAAAGAAGCTGATGATATGCTTGGTTTCTTAACACCTATCTTGAAAGCATTTTGTACAGAAGCTGGTTTTGAAGCAGCGAACCACGGTGTTCAGGTATTTGGTGGGCATGGCTTTATAGCAGAATGGGGTATGGAGCAGATTGTTCGTGATGCACGTATTTCAATGTTGTATGAAGGAACTACAGGCATTCAGGCGCTTGATTTATTAGGTCGTAAAGTACTAATGACTCAGGGTGCAGCTTTAAAGAACTTCACTAAGCTGGTGCATACTTTCTGTAAAGAAAATACAGACAACGAAGTTTTGGCACCATTTGTTGAGCAACTAACTACGTTGAACAAGGAGTGGGGCGATATTACGATGAAGATTGGTATGAATGCCATGAAGAATCGTGATGAGGTCGGTGGTGCTTCTGTCGATTACTTGATGTATTCAGGTTATGTTTGCTTAGCATTTTTCTGGGCAAAAATGGCAGCAGTAGCTCAGCAGAAGATAGCTGAAGGTACAACTGAAGAAGCGTTCTACAAAACTAAGATACAAACAGCTAAGTTTTATTATGACCGTATTTTGCCAAGAACTTTAGCGCACGCTCAGATGATTAGCGCCGGTTCTGAGTCAATGATGGCTGTAGAAGAAGACAATTTCTCATTCTAATTTGAGAAGTAGTTAAGCGTTATATAAAAAAAGCCCGCATTAGCGGGCTTTTTGCGTTAAAATACGTCGCAAAGTTTTTTGGCATAATTCAGCGAAGGGTTTGAACCTTATTTATAGTAGGGTCCAGAGTAGGGGTTATGCTTACACTATGTATTTGAAAATACAGTATCAACCGTTAGATGAATTGAGGGTAAGACTACATGGCAGATTATAAAGCTCCGCTTAAAGATATTCGTTTTGTGATGAATGAAGTTTTTGGCGCAGAACAACTTTGGGCTTCATTAGCAGGCACAAAAGACACTATCGATATCGAAACCGCCGATGCTGTTTTAGAAGAAGCTGGCAAAATTACCGCTTCTCTTATTGCACCACTAAGTCGTGAAGGCGATGAAGAAGGTTGTAAGTGGACAGAAGGTACAGTGACTACACCAGAAGGCTATGTAGAAGCGTACAAAACATTTGTTGAAGGCGGATGGTCTGGACTAACGGGCAACCCTGAATTTGAGGGTATGGGAATGCCTAAGATACTGGGTGCTCAGTATGAAGAAATGCTTTACAGCTCCGATATTGCTTTTGGTTTATATGTTTGTCTGACTTCTGGTGCTAGCTTGGCGATTGATGCGCATGGAACAGAAGAGCTCAAGCAAAAGTACCTGCCTAAAATGTATTCAGGTGAGTGGGCAGGAGCAATGGATTTAACCGAGCCTCATTCGGGTACCGACTTAGGTATGATTCGTACCAAAGCGGTTGATAATGGCGATGGTAGTTATGCAGTAACAGGTACTAAAATCTTTATTACTGGTGGTGAGCAAGATTTATCTGACAATATTATTCACCTTGTTCTTGCAAAATTACCGGATGCGCCAGCAGGCCCTAAAGGAATCTCTTTATTCTTAGTACCTCGTAACAAGGTTGATGAGAATAATGTGGTTGGTGAAAATAACAATGTTACTTGTGGTTCAATAGAACACAAAATGGGCATTAAGGCTTCTGCAACGTGTGTAATGAATTTTGATGGCGCACAAGGTTGGTTAATAGGAGATTTAAATAAAGGCCTTAATGCCATGTTTACCATGATGAACTATGAGCGTTTAAGTGTCGGTATCCAAGGCTTAGGAGCTGCAGAGCGTTCATACCAGAATGCAGTAGAGTATGCTTTAGATCGAATTCAAGGGCGTGCAGCAACAGGTCCGGTTCAACCAGAAAAACAAGCTGATCCAATCATCGTTCACCCTGATGTGCGTCGTATGCTAATGACGATGCGCGCATACAATGAAGGTGGTCGTGCTTTCTCTACTTATGTCGCTTCTTTCTTGGATACTGCAAAGTTTTCTGATGATGAAGAACAAAAAGAATATGCATCAAACATGGTTCAGTTGCTAACACCTGTTGCGAAAGCATACTTAACAGACCGATCTTTAGAATGTTGTATCGCTGGACAGCAAGTATTTGGTGGTCATGGCTATATTCGAGAATGGGGTCAAGAGCAGTTAGTACGTGATGCACGTATTACACAAATCTACGAAGGGACTAATGGTATTCAATCGTTAGATTTAATGGGTCGTAAGATCGTTGGTAATGGCGGAAAGCTATTTGAACTATTTGCGGCTGAAGTTGCTGATTTCATTGAAACTGAAACGGATAATGCTGAATTAGCTGGTTTTGTTCAGCCATTGTCTGCTGCAATTGAGCGTTTGAGCGATGTAACGGAAAACGTAATTAATAGCTTCAAAGATGACCGTAATGCAATTGGTGCGGCATCCGTTGAGTATCTTGAATTGTTTGGTCTGACAGCTTACGCATTTATGTGGGCTAAAATGGTTAAGGTTGCGGCACCTAAAGTAAATGAAGATGCTTTCTATCAGTCTAAAGTTAAGACTGCTAAATTCTTCTATAGTCGTTTATTACCAAAAACTGTTTCACTTGCTGAATTAGTTAAATCTGGTAGTGAAGATATGATGAGTCTGGAAGCAGATCAGTTTTAATTTAATTGCTTTGCTCTGATAAAAAAAACCTGCTGATGCAGGTTTTTTTATGCCTGTTTTAAGGTGCTTGTTTAAATAGTTCAACACGGTTCCTGCCCTTGTGTTTTGCTGAGTAGAGAGCGTCATCACTTAATTTCATCAAGCTGTATAGGTCTGAGGGTTTATTTCCCAGAAAAGCAATGCCAATACTAATGCTAATATTAACCCTCTCCCCAGACTCAGTATTAATTGTCAATCCTTCAACAGATTCTCGCATGCGTTCACACAATAGTATTAGTTTGTCCTTATCAATGTTCGGAAGTGCGATGATAAACTCTTCGCCACCAAGTCGACCGACCAAATCATAACTTCTTAAATGCTGCCTAAAGCAATCAGCCACTGATCTAATAACTCTATCACCGACTGGGTGACCATGAGTGTCATTAATATTTTTAAAAAGGTCGATATCTCCTGTTACAACTGCAAAAGATGTATGCTCACGAATTGAACGCTGTAATTCAAGTTTTGCCTGATTCTCCCAAGCGCCTCTATTAAGTAATTTTGTTAGTGAATCTATGGTTGCTAGCTGGTAGCTTTTACAAAATATCTCATAGTTTTGTTCTGCATTCCTTTTTACTTGTAGTGCTGCCAGTAATAAAAATGCATGTGTTGGTATGACGTGCATAAATATTGAAAAAAGGTATTCATCCATTTTACTAAACAGAAATAACAATAAATAAATGGGGAGGAATGGGATGAATAATCCAAATACAAGTTTCCAGCGAGAAATGATGGGCGCTAAAATCAAAAACGAAGAAATAAAATAAAATAGAATTGCAGGTAGGTATGGTGTTCTTTCCGGGAGCAATAGATAGTTTATTGCCAAGCAGCAAAAGCTTATGAAACTCAATAACAACGATAGGTCTACAAGGTAGCGTTGTATTTTTTTTACATAAATGGGAATTAATATCAGTGAGACGGCGACTGCGGCTGGTATCCTGAAGTATATCGCCATAAATTTATTTTCAGAAGACGATGTCCAGTCCCAAATTGAAGTTAATAAAATGATAACAATACCCGAGTACACCATGACTAGCAGTACCGGTTGCATGCGCTTGAGCTGAAATGTAAAAAAATTGTCAGGTGCGACTAATGGGTTAGAGCTAATCAAAGTAAAATAGCCATTTTTTTTAGTAAGTTATCGGGAATCACATTTTTAGTATAGTTCAAGTTGATAAATGTGATGTACGGCAAAATTTTTAATATTTACAGTTCTCAATTGCTATAATCGTTTTTTAATTCAGTTACTTATGTCTTCATCGATATTGAATCTAGGGTAGTTCCCTAGTTGATAGCTAATGAGGTGTTTGGCTTCTGCTTTTAAATCTGTAAGCGTTTGGCACTTTAGCGGCAGGGTAATTTCACTTTCGTAATCATCCAGTTGGTAGTGTTTAAATACTTTAATATGAGTAAGGAATAGAGCATCAAAAGTGTTTAGTTCTTTTATTTTGGGAATACTAACTTTGACAGGCTCCAATTCAAATTTTTCTGTTAGAGGATTGTAATGGGCGCTTTTAAGTTGAGCTGCTGCAAAACTGGGCTTTAAGTTTAAAACAGTACCCAGAGGGTGGCGTTTTCCTTTTTTAACCAAAGCTTTATGGTCGATTTGTTGATAATGACTAACTATATCTCTTTCGTATTCCAAGCTGGCTAAGCACAGTTGTACTTCGATATTTTGGGGGATGAAAATTCCGTGCTCATGTAGTTGAGGTCCCAGATTAGCAGTAACGGCAAATTGTGGTTCTTGTTCAAGAGATTTTTGCATCGTTTCAGCAATAATCAAGTGCAAATTATTAGGGTGCCGATATGTACAAGCATCGTTTTGAAGCAAGGTAATTCTATACTGGTTTAAACCAAAGTGGGTAAGCAGCTTTCTTACGCTGTCGAGTGACTTTTGATGGATGTCTAGTAGATAAACCTCTAAATCATCAGTATGGAACATCCCTAGTATTGGTAGTAATAATGTCGCAAATGGGCCACAACCTGCATAGAGAATTTTTATTGCGGTATTATCGGATGTTTTTTGAATATGAATAAGAGCAGCGTATACGCCACGAATAAATACAATGCTTCTTTGGTAATCTGTAATGCAATGCGCTGCTGCCTGAGGGTTAATAGCAACCCCGTTTTCTAGAAAAGAGTCTTCAGCCCATGCGCTGAAAGTTTGATCAGGAATAATACCTGTAATTTGGCTGCATAAACTACCAAAGCTATCTAAAGCTTGATGCAGGCTCTGACTTGAGCTATTTTCATTTAAAATAACTTTGGCTATTTCTAAAAGTGGTAAGCTTGAGGGCTGGGTAGACATTTATATTGAATCTTTAGCGTAATAAATTACTTTATATGAAGAATAACATTTTATGTATGACATATATTTTTTAATAGCTAGAGGACTCTTCAACGCTCAAGCGGCTTCATCAACCCAATCTATAAAATCTTCTTGATTCATTGGCTTTGCAAACAGGTAGCCCTGAACGCCTTTCACATTTTTTGCTTTAATAATATTGAGTTGTGAAACTTCTTCGATGCCTTCTGCAATGACATCAAAATTAAAGTGCTTTGATAGCGATACAACGGTATCAATGACACCTTGAGTACTCGGTTCATGAGTTAGTGTTTCGATAAAACTTTTATCAATTTTTATTTCATTAACAGGAAGCTTGTTTAAATAAGCAAGTGATGAATAACCAGTTCCAAAATCATCAATTGAAATTTTAAACCCAAGTTTTCTTAAGCGATTTAGAATATGAATTGTCCTTTCTAAATCTTCAATGAGCATGCCTTCAGTAATTTCAAGCATGAGGCGGTTTGGAGAGACTTTATGCAGGTTTAGTGTTTCCATTAATGTATCAGGTAGAGAATTAGATTTGAGCTGGCTTGGACAGATGTTAATTGATATACGGAAACTGTCACTTAGAGATTTTTTCTTTTCAAGTATTTGTAGGGTTTTGCAGGCTTGCGTGAGTACAATTTTTTGCATCCGATGAATAACTCCCATGCGCTCTGCAATACTTATGAAGTCGGATGGGAAAACTAAACCCTTATCAGGGTGAAGCCAGCGTATTAATGCTTCTGCTGATATTAAATGGCCGTTAAGATCAAGTTGAGGTTGGTAAAATGCGTTGAAATCCCTATGATCCAATGCCGTATTAATTTCACTTTCTATTCGTAATCGCAAATCTATAGACCTTTGCAAGGTCGCATTATGAAAGCAAATATCCAAATGGGGGTCTTTTTTAGCTTCATACATTGCTGCATCAGCATGTTTGAGTATTTCAATTGCATCGTTGTCAGACTGATCAATTAAAGCTACACCGATACTTGCACTGATTTTATAACGCCCGCCAGATAGCTCGAAGTGGTGCTCTAAACCGTTTAATATTCTGTTGGAAAGATTAATCGCTTCTGACTTTATATTATCTTCAGAGTCTTTTAGTCCTTCTATTAAAACAACAAACTCATCGCCACCAATACGGGCTATGGTATCTATTTCTCGTATCGAGTCTTGTAAGCGGTGCGAGACGGCAATAAGTAATTCATCTCCAACATAATGTCCTAAAGAGTCATTAATCCGTTTAAAACCATTTAAATCAATGTAAATAAGTGCACCATATTGATGGTCTCGTTTAATGCGTTGAATCACTCTTTGTGTGCGATCCATTAACAGGCGCCGGTTAGGTAAGTTTGTGAGAGCATCATAAAAAGCGAGTTGCTCTATTTGCTTCTGGCTTTGCCACTTCTGGATAGCAATACCTGTTAGATGTGCAAAGTATTGAATTAATTCAAGGTGGTAAGGTTCTGGTGTGTGTACTTTCGAGTGATAAATGGCCAAGGTACCTAACACATTACCATTAGGTGAAGTAACAGGTGTTGACCAGCAAGATTTAAGATTATGTTGTAGGGCTAGATGGGCAAAATCTTCCCACAGCGAGTCATGTTCAATATCGCTTACAATGACTTGTTGGCCTGTAAATGCAGCTGTACCACACGACCCGGCTGAACATCCAATTTGTAGACCATTTATTTTCTCGCAGAAGGTTTTGGGTAAACTTGGTGCAGCGCCATGGAGTAACTGGTCGCCATCTAATACAAGTATTGATGCGTGAGCATTCGCTGCACTTAGTATCTTTTCAATATGGCTGGCGATTTCTTCAAGGCAGGTGTTTAAATCTGTTTCAAGTGCAATTTTTCCAATCAGTTCAGTTTGATGGGCAAGTAATACCTCTAATTGCTCATTCTTCATGGTGATTAGCCTCAAAACAAAAATTAAATTGATAATGCTTTTAAGTATTGGTTATTTTTTGTACTTTTTCAAAAGATTAGCATCTGATATATAAAAACAATCTATGGACTATTAATAATTGATTTTTAAGGTTATAAAATTAAATGCATGTGAGATTAATTGTTAGGTTTGCTGATTAAGTGATCCGAGGTGTTTTATGTGTTTTATGTGTTTTGTATGCAGGTATATTGAAAAAAGAAGGTTTATTGACTATATAAAAGGGTAACAAGTTATTCCGTCATGATGACAATATATTAGTTTGAATTACTATTATCTTTAGAGTTCTTCTTTGAAATAGGCAAGAGTTATGGCTAACAATAATTGCAACCAATCTTCTGGCCTGTCTTTTTCCAAAGTATCAAGGTTCAGACCACACTTTATTTGGATAATCCTTATATTTGTTGCTGCAAATATTAGTGCTTTATCCGCTAAGCAAAATAATAAAGACAGCGATCAAAATATTGAACGGTGGATTGAAAAGTTACAGCCTTCGACATTGACCACATCACAAATGCGGCAAGAGCTTAACTGGTTTAAAAATGTAAGTAAGCCCTTTCGTGGAAAAACAATTAAGTCAGTTGCAGAAGATATTAAAACTCACTATTGGGAAAGTGATACTTTAGCGAAAGCCTTTTTTGATATTACTGGTATACGGGTAGAGCATGAGGTGATCGGGGAGGGCGCTGTTGTTGAAGCGATTCTTCAACAAATGAGTACTGGAAAAAATATTTACGATATTTATGTGAATGATGCCGATATGATTGGTACGCATCTGCGTGTGAATGGTGCTGTTAATTTAAGTCTATATATGAAAGGGAAGGGCAAGTCTTTTACAAATCCTTACCTTGATCTATCTGATTTTCTAAATCTCGAATTTGGGCAAGACTATGAAGGGAATCAGTTACAGCTACCTGACCAGCAGTTTGCTAATTTGTATTGGTTTCGTCATGACTGGTTTATTCGCCCAGATATTAAAGCGAAGTTTCATCAATTTACGGCTAAAAAATATGGTAAGTCAGGTGCCTATGAACTAGGTGTCCCAATTAATTGGGCTGCTTATGAAGACATCGCAGAGTTTTTTACCAAAACACCTATAGATGGAAAAAAAGTTTATGGTCATATGGATTATGGTAAAAAATCGCCCTCATTAGGTTGGCGCTTTACGGACTCCTGGTTGTCCATCGCTGGCGTTGGTGATACCGGCCTTCCAAATGGGCGACCCGTGGATGAATGGGGGATTCGAGTTGAAAATAAAATCCCTGTAGGTTCATCGGTAGCACGAGGAGGAGCTACAAATGGGCCAGCAGCAGTGTACGCTTTGAGTAAATACATCGAATGGCTTGATAAATATGCCCCTCCTGAAGCCAAAACCTGGCGATGGGTAGATTCAGGGCCGCAAGCAGCTAGAGGAGATATCGCGCAGCATGTTTTTCAGTATATTACCTGGCTGTCGCATGATGATTTTACCCGTGAAGGAAGTCCTATGATCGATGAAAAGGGGAAGCCTGTCTGGCGGGTAGCGCCAACGCCTCATGGCCGCTATTGGGAGGAAGGAATGAAAGTTGGCTATCAAGATGCCGGTAGCTGGACTATTCCAAAGAATGTCAAAGGTCAGAAGCGAGCCGCTGCTTGGTTATGGGCTCAGTTTTGTGTCTCTAAATCGGTAACGCTAAAAAAATTCCTTGTAGGTGGAACGCCTATTCGAAAGTCGACTATTCATTCGAAATATGTACAGCAACGTAAAGATGATTGGGGTGGGATGATTGATTTTTATGCATCTCCAGATGAAAGTCATTGGACCGATACTGGGCTAAATGTGCCTCATTACCCCATTTTATCTCGTATATGGTGGCCAAATCTTGCACGTGCAATTAAAGGTGAAATAGCGCCTCAAAAGGCGATGGATGCTATTGCCTTTGAGCAAGATCGTTTGATGGCAAAAATGAAGTTAGCCAAGCATTCTCCAAAATTAAATAAAGTGCGTGACAGTTCATATTGGTTGAATAAAGCGGGGGCGCCAAAAGCCGAAAGATCACGAGCAATACCTGAAACAATGCCTTACGAAGACCTGATCAAGCGCTGGAAACGCTGATTTGTAATTGATGTAATGTTTACGTGTTTTTTTGAGACTTTATATGGATAAAGTGAAACAAAAAATAGGAATTAGCCGGCAAGTTATTTTGATTGTCCTGTTGGTGATTGTATTAATCACCGGTGGTTTGTCTATTGTAATTTCGGTAAGTAGTTTTAACAACTTAGCGTCTATTACATTGGATGAATTAGAGCGAATGTCTAAAATATTCTCTAGCCAAGTACAGGCATTGCAAGGGAATTCAGCAAGAAGTGTGACTGATATTGAAAGTCATCATGATCTGCTGGATCAACTTGAGCAAATAACGAATCTGGGGCCTTACTATTATGGTGACGTATCACTGTTAGGTACAGATATTGAAGAGTCGGATAAGATATATACGCTTGAAGCACAAATAAAAATAGTACAAGCGCTTAAGCCTTTACAAAATTTGCATCAATTATCATCAATCAGCCTTTATTCCCTTTCACCCTTTAATTTGATTCCAGATGCTAAGCCTGTTTTGAATGTGAGGATGGATTCAGAAGGGATTTGGCTTGGAGCATTCACAAAAAAAGGACGTGTTGATAACCGAAGTTACTATTTTAGTCGATATGATAATTTTCGACCTCCTGAATCTGGCCTTTTCAATGTCAGTTCTGTTTACCAATTAACTGTTCAATCGTTCTATGAGAGCATCAAATTCAAACAAATGCGCCCGCAAGGTTTTGAAGATACTTATCCGGTAAAAGATCTTAAAAACATAACCTCTTCTAAAATGATGCAATCAAACTTTATAATTCAAAATGGTGTGCCGACCATTCGAACAGAAGCCGTGTTGCAAGTGCCTGTTTCAAACCCAAACACGTGGGAAGCAGAGCAAGCTTCGGCCGTTTTGATTGTATTGGAACAAGAAATAGGCAGTAAACAATTAGAAATCATAAAGCGTCAGCTAGGCATTGATGTCGGGCTTGCTCAAAATAATGAAATATTACTAAGCAGCTTGACCATTGATAATGGTCTAGGAATTTTGAGCACGGATCAAACGGTGACAGGAAGCTTACGGAGTTTTTATTATGCCGCACAAACTATTGAGTTCGCACAGCAAAAACAGACAAATATACAAGCTGTTGTATTAAGCCCGATTTCAATTTTGGCAGAACTTACTCAAGGTTTGTTTGAACAAATGGCGATACTCGCGGTACTTGCAACTGTTGTCGCAAGCATATTAATTTTTTGGGCTGTAAGGCGTCTTGTTAATCACCCTTTAAGTCAGCTTATGACTGGCGTTGAAAAAATTTCTGCTGGCGAATTAAATCACCAGGTTAAAGTGCTATCAAAAAATGAATTTGGTCAGTTAGCATTTGCCTTTAATAATATGTCATCTGAACTTGGGAAAAAAACACAGCAACTACAAGATTATGCAACCAATTTGGAAGAAAGTAATGTTGAATTAAAACGCTATCAGACAACTCTTGAGGATATGGTAGAGCAACGCACAAATAAACTTCAATCAGCTCAGAAGCAGCTTATAGAATCTGAGAAAATGGCTTCATTGGGTGAGTTGGTTGCAGGGGTTGCTCACGAAATTAATACGCCTGTCGGGGTAGGAGTAACTGCAGCATCATTCTTAATGGATGAAACGAATAATATTAATAAAAAGTATCTAGACAGTTTGATGACTAAAGAAGATTTCGATGAATATCTAAAATGTAGTTTGCAAACAACAGAGATGATCCTTTCAAATTTACAACGAGCAACAGATCTGGTTAAAAGTTTTAAACAGGTAGCTGTTGATCAGACAGCTGAAGAGCGGCGTCAATTCTCAGTGATTGGATATATTGAAGAAATATTACTAACCCTACACCCAAGATTAAAAAAGACTCATCATTCTATTACGTTAAGTGGTGATAAAAGTATTGAAATTGATAGTTACCCCGGCTCATTTTCGCAGATTGTGACTAACTTAATAATGAACTCAATTATTCATGCCTTTGATGAAGGGGTTGCAGGGCAGATTGGGATTAACATAGCGTGCGAAGATAAGCAGGTTATTCTAACTTATACAGATGATGGTATTGGTGTGGATGAAGATAACCTAGCAAAAATTTTTGATCCTTTCTTTACAACTAAGCGTGGTTTTGGCGGGACAGGCTTAGGTATGCATATTGTCTATAATTTAGTGACTCAAAAGTTAAAAGGATTAATTAAATGTGAAAGTGTTTTGGGCGAGGGGGTAAAATTTACAATAGGTATTCCCATTGCTGTTTTCAATGAGGAAAAGTAGTGAGGCTTTAAAATTGTGCTATATTTAACCTAAAAAAGAGGTGATGGCTAATGCATAAAAGTAGTGGGTTATTTGCAGAAAGCAGCAGTAAGCTTGAAGATAAGCAGCCACTTGCTTGTGAGCCATGGAATATTTTGGTTGTGGATGACGAAGAACAAGTCCATAGCATCACTAAACTTGTGCTAGACCGCTACTTGTTTGAAGGCAGAAAATTATGCTTTCTTCATGCCTATTCAGCGAAAGAAGCACGTGAAATACTTTCCACTCATAATGATATAGCGCTAGTTTTACTTGATGTTGTTATGGAGTCAGACCAAGCCGGTCTATTACTTGCAAAATACATTCGGCAAGAGCTAAAAAATAAATTTACTCGTATTGTGTTGCGTACAGGCCAGCCCGGACAAGCACCTGAAGAAAGTGTCATCGCTGATTATGACATCAATGATTATAAAGATAAAACAGAGCTCACTGCGACGAAGCTAAAAACCTTAATGTATTCTACTTTACGATCCTATAGAGATATTGTTGCCTTAGAAGAGAATCGTAAAGGTTTGGAGATGATAATTGATTCTTCAGCCAAAATTTTTGAAAAACAATCATTGCAGAAGTTCACTTCAGCTGTTCTTGTACAGTTAATTGCTTTACTTGGCCTCAATAAAGATTCTGCTTATATGCAGCCAGTATCGGGCTTTGCCGTAGAAAATGAAAATAATGATTACCGAATTCTTTCTGCAACAGGTAAATATGCAGAGATGGTCAATCAAAGTGTACGAAAGAGCCTTCCAAAAGAAATTTGCGAAAAGTTAGATGAAGCGCATATTCAGAAGCAAAATTTTTATTGTGATGAGTATTATATTTTTTATTTTATGACAGGCTTGGGAAAAGAAAATCTACTATATATTTCTCACTCCCAATTTAAACCTTTGGAAGATGTAGATAAAAAATTACTAGAAGTTTTTTCAAGTAATGCGGGAATTGCTTTTGAAAATGCGTACCTAAAAGAAGAACGTGAAGCGACCCAAGAAGAAATTGTCTATCTTTTGGGGGACGCTGTAGAAACACGCTCACCAGAAACAGGCAACCATGTTAAGCGGGTTGCTGAGATATCAGAATTACTAGCATTAGCAATGGGAATAAATGAGAAAAAAGCAGCCAGAATCAAATCTGCGTCACCATTACATGACCTTGGTAAAATCGCCATCCCTGATGCAATCCTGAATAAAAATGGCAAGCTTACTCCTGATGAATGGGAGATCATGAAAACGCATGCGGTGGTGGGTTATAACATGTTGAATGAATCTAAGCATGAGACGCTTCAATATGCTGCAATTATCGCGCATGAACATCATGAGCGTTGGGATGGAAATGGTTACCCCAGGCAGTTGGCAGGAAAACAAATTCATGTTTTTGGACGTATCGCAGCAGTCGCAGATGTGTTTGATGCCCTAAATGCAGTTCGTTGCTATAAACCTGCTTGGCCAATGAGTCAAATTGAAGCTTATTTCAGAGAAGAAAGTGGTAAACAATTTGACCCCAAAATAGTCGATATATTGTTTGAAAATATAGATGAAATAAAGAGTATATGTGAGCGATTAACTGACGCTTAACTACTAACGCTGGGTGCTATTTCATGACAAATACACCGATAGAGTCGCTATTTGTTACTGCAAACGCTTCCTCAAGGAAGAATGGCTCTCAAAGAGTGCCTGCTCAATCCTCATGGAATGTCTTAATTGTTGACGATAATAAAGAAGTTCATGAATTAACTAAATTGATACTTAATGGTTTTGTTTTTGAAGGACGTCCAATTGTTTTTCTAAGTGCCTATTCTGGCCAAGAGTCAATACAGACTTTAAAAAAGCATAAAGATATTGCACTGGTGCTTCTTGATGTTGTTATGGAAACTGACCATGCAGGCCTTGATGTGGCAAAAAAAATTAGAGAAGAGCTTAATAATACCTTAGTTCGAATTATCCTAAGGACTGGGCAGCCTGGTACGGCGCCTGAAGAGAAGGTAGTAATTGATTATGATATAAATGATTATAAGGATAAGGCTGATTTAACTTCATCCAAACTTAAGACTATGGTTGTTGCTGCGCTTAGAGGGTATCGGGATTTATGTCGCCTTGAATCTAACCGACTTAGTTTGGTAAAGGTATCAAAAATATCCACAGGCTTATTTAATTTTCAATCTCAGGACAAGTTTTGTTTAGATATACTTGCAAGGTTGTCTTTACTTTGGCCGCTTGATACAGGTGACTCTGCAAGCGAGTCGGTGCCTGATGCGTTAGAGGTTCGTGAGTGTAATGGCGTATTCCGTATTAACTTTGGTATGGGTAAATATTCAAACAGCTCAAACAAGCCTATTTCAGAAGTCATTCCTCAATCCATCCAGCAAGGCATTCAGCAAGCGTATACTGCACAGCAGTCTGTCTTTTTGGCTGAACATAGCATTTTATACATATCTGCCTCTAATCCGTTGTTTAGCTTTATTGTTTATCTCGAAAATAAATCGGTACAGAATGATAGAGATAAAGAATTAATTCATATCTTATGCACGAATATTTCAACAGCTTATGAGAACGTTATTTTAGTTTCTAACTTAGAGAAACTGAATGCCTCGCTAGAAACAAAAGTATTGGCACGAACTGAAGAGCTTAATAAATCAAAAGAAATTGCAGAATCTTCTACGAATGCCAAAAGTTTATTTTTAGCCAACATGTCGCATGAGATACGCACGCCTTTAAACGCAATTTTAGGTTTTTCTCAACTACTTCTAATTGATAGTCATTTATCAAAAGAACAATATGAGATGTTACAAGCGATCGAGCATGCCGGAAATCATTTGTTAGATGTTATCAATGATGTACTGGACCTTTCTAAAATTGAAGCAGGTGCTATGGAACTTGATATCTGTGACTTTGATTTAGAGCAACTGATTGATGATTTATCGGTTATGTTCAATATGAGGTGTGAGCAAAAAGGTTTGAATTGGGTGTTGGAAAAAAAGATTCCAGAATGCACAACGGTACATGGTGATCAAGTAAAGTTACGTCAGATCTTAATCAACTTGCTAGGAAATGCTGTTAAGTTTACCGACCTAGGTGAGATTTCGTTATGCGTTTCAAAAGAATGTGAGCATCGTTACTTGTTCGAGGTGAATGATACCGGACCTGGTATTGACCCTAAGGATCAGTCTGAAATTTATACTGCCTTCCATCAAACAGTCACCGCAGTTCATACAACGGGTACAGGTTTAGGTTTATCAATCACAAAGCGCCAAGTTGAGCTGATGGGAGGAAAGTTAAGCTTAAAATCTGAGCTTTCAAAAGGAAGTTGTTTTTCATTTTGTCTGGACTTTCCAGCTAGTTCAGAAGTTGTGGAACCCCAAAATAAGAGTTATCAGGAAATAAAATGTTTGAAAGCAGGAACACGGCTTTCTGCTTTAGTCGTTGATGATGTACCGGATAACCGCTTGATACTCAATGCGTTGTTAGATGAAATTGGCGTGGATGTTGTTGATGCTACGAATGGGCAAGAAGCATTAGAAGTATTGCGTGAAAACTGGGTTGATATCGTCTTTATGGATATACGTATGCCCATTATGAATGGTGATGAAGCCGTTAAGAAAATTAGGTCAGAGTTTGAAAATAAGAATATAAGATGCGTGGCAATTTCAGCATACAGCATGGCGCATGAAATTGAATATTATTTATCAGAAGGCTTTGATTTTTTCATACCTAAACCTTTTAAATTTAGCGAAATTTATCAGGTGCTTGAGCTCTTGTGTTCAGTAGAGTTTGAGTATCAACCCGTGTCGCATCAGGAATTGAATAAAACCGAAAGCTTGGGTGATCTTGATTACTCGAAAATTACTATTCCTGAAATACTTTATGCAAAACTAATTGCGTCAGCGCAATTAAATCAAATTACAAAAATACGCCAATTGCTAGATGAACTTGAAATGACTCCACATGGTGGCGCTGGGCTCTCAGCTCAGTTTAATCAGCTTCTTTCTCAGTATAATACTGAAGGAATAGTCGCTATATTGAAAGATATTCATCATGAATAAATGCAATGATATATCAGGAGAATACTATGGCGCGTGAACCCATTTGTATAGAAGGGTCGAAGGTGTTGGTTGTTGATGATACACCTGCTAACTTGGATTTATTCAGTCAAATTCTGGAGGCTGAAGGGTATGATGTGTCATTCGCAACAAATGGTAAGCAAGCACTTGAGCTAGCTTCAATTACAAAACCTGATTTGATTTTACTCGATATTATGATGCCAGAAATGGATGGAATAGAAACTTGCCGGCAATTGAAATCATTAACTGAAATAAAAGATATTCCGGTCGTTTTTATAACGGCCAAAACAGACAGGAAAGATGTTGCTGAAGGCTTTCGAATTGGAGGGGTCGATTACATTTGTAAGCCCGTACAACAAGAAGAGGTTTGTGCCCGTGTACGGTGCCACTTGAAAATACAGGCATTAGTAAAAGCCCGAGATGACTTAATCACTCAGCTCTGTGAATATACTAAAAAGATTGAAACAAAGGTGAATGAGCAAAATAAACAGCTCCAGCAAAATGAAAAACTTGCAGCAATAGGCGCAATGGTTGGTGAGTTTACTCATGAAATCAGCACCCCAGTGGGGGTCGCCATTACCGCTTTGAGTCATAATATTGAAGAATTGCATAGGGTTAAAACCCAATATGATACAGATACGCTAGAGAAAGAAGATTTTTGTTATTTTCTCGAAAACAGTCTTGAGACGTCAGAAATCGCGAGCAAAAATCTAAAGAGAATGATTTCGTTGGTTAAAAGCTTTAAAAGTACAACTATTAATCAATGTAATGATGTATGTCGTCAATTTGATTTGAAAGAATGCTTGGCTGATGTGGTTGTAAGTCTGCAGCCACGGTTAAAGCATAGCCCGCATACTTTACGGCTTGATTGTGATGAAGATATTTTAATTAATAGCTACCCCGGGACATTTGCTCAAATTGTCATTAACTTAGTAAACAATAGCCTTATTCATGCTTTTGAATCTAGTGATGAAGGGTTAATGTCCCTTATCGTTACTATCAAAGATGATAACCTGATACTCAATTATTCCGACGATGGGCGTGGTATTTCAACTGACTTACAAGAAAAAATATTTGAAAAATTCTATACAACGAAGTTAGGACAAGATGGTAGTGGTTTGGGTTTGCATATTGTACGCACATTAGTTCAAGATAAATTACATGGTCTTGTAGTTTGTCATAGTGCTGAAGGGAATGGTTGTAGGTTTGAAATAACGTTACCTTTGTTGACTCTGAAGAAAGCTGATGAGCCTGCAATGTGAATTACAGTAATATCATTACTTTAAATGTAGTAGCTCAGACTTAATAGTACCCTTGGATTAGTTCGGGGAGTTTATCTTCTCTTAACTGTGCAATAGTATTCCAAATAATTTGTGATAATTCCGGGTGCTTCGTATTAAACTGTTTTGAAATCATCAGATAATATGGTTTTGTCTTAAGCGCGGGGAAGACTTTTTCAATTAATTTGAGCCCTGTTTTTCGCTTGATATGAAAGTCAGCTGTGACATCTTGTAGTGCAAGAGCGGTTACTTTGCCTCTAAGCAGGTTTGTAAAGTTGGTTTGTATGTCGCGGGCACTGAGGGTTTGAATCCCCATTTTTTTTAAATCCCCGACAATAGAAAAAGCCAGAGGTGTACCCACCATACCGTCTAGTCCTGATGTTTTCTGTCCATCCCAGTTGAATTTTGAGCCTTTTAATCGATAAAAATGATAAGACATTGTCGTTAGTCTACGACCAGGGTCAACTTGAGAATTTTTCCATGGATAAGTACCTATTGCTAAGCGCTCTTGAGTAAAAGATCCATTAAATGCGCCATCAATATCACCATCTTTGAGTTTAAGTAAGCATTGTTTCCAAGGAAAACGCATCAGTTCAACTTTAAAATTTGGAATGCTTTGTTCAAGAAGTTTGATTAATTCAACTGCCGCCCCGGGTTTTGGGTTTATTATTTGAGATGTATCGCCGATATAATTAGGTGGTTGAGAGGCATTTTCATATGCTGCTCTAAAAATAACCTCACTCTGGGCTATTGCTGGCGAAAGCAGGGTGAATAATAAAGAAATAAAGAGCATTCGGGTTTTCAGTGGCATGTTAACCTCGAATAGTATGGTTCAAAGAAGTTAACTTAGTATAGGATAGGATGGTTAAAAAATGTACATAAAAGTTTATTGCTTTGTCTTATCTAGCTCTATTTGTTAGGTAGGTAAAAAAATTACGAGCTGAGTAAAAATGGTCGAATTACAGTTATGAGGAGTAGAATCATTGTGTTCAGCTATTGTAAATTAGCTGGGCTATTAATAAATAAATGGAAAGGGCGAGGATCGTATTGAATGAGGCTTGATAAATTTATATGTGCTTGTACAGAGCTTTCTCGTACCCAGGCCAAAAAAGCAATTAGTAACGGAGATATTTTTGTTGATGATGCCTCTATCACGAAGTCTTCATTCAAAATAGACGCTCAAAGTAAAATTGTATATTTAGGGAGGCGTCTTTTGTTGCAGGGAGCCCGCTATATTATGTTGAATAAACCATTGGACACAGTTTGTACCTCAATCGATGATGATGCTCGTTCTGTGATGGGGTTGTTAGGTGCTGAAGAGAGAAAGGCGCTTCATATTGCGGGTCGTCTTGATATTGATACAACGGGTTTAGTGATACTGACTGATGATGGCGCTTGGTCTCATCGTATTACGTCGCCTAAAAAAAAGTGTGGCAAGCGTTACAGGGTTAGACTTATTGAGCCTGTTTCAGAAAATGTGGCGACGTGTTTTAAGCAAGGGGTTCAGTTGAATGGTGAAAAAAATTTAACTCGCCCTGCCGAAGTAGAAATACTTTCGCCTTATGAGGTGTTGCTAACAATCCATGAGGGAAAATATCATCAAGTTAAGCGGATGTTTGCTGCTTTGAATAATCGTGTTATTCAGCTTCATCGTGAAAAGGTAGGGGGAATTCAGCTTGATGAAAGTCTTGGTTCGGGAGAGTGGCGTTACCTGACTACGGCTGAAATTAGTTCTGTTGTTTAATGTTTTTCGCGGCGGTGAGCCGCGAAAAGAGCGGGCTTTAATATCACGATGCCTTGTCTAAAATTTCAGGTACCAATGCATTGTGGAGCTCATTGAGAGATTCATGTAGGTATTTAATAAACAGCGGGGCGTGGCTAGACATTTCCTCGGTGCTTGTGATGCCAACGGTGAGTGTTTTCATGTAGCTGGTAATTACAAGTGTCAAGCCCATACCATCAACAATTGGCGCAACCCCTTCTAAAGACTTTAACTTAGCACCATCTAAATACATCTGGCAAGTTGGCCCCGGTACATTAGTGATGATCAGGTTAAAAATTGGTTTGAATTTATTAGCAATACGAAAACGAGTATAGGCTTTAGTTACCCAAGATGATGACCATGAAGGCAAGTGATTAATGATACGTTCCATGGCAACCTTTCGGTTATACTTCTTAGCCATTGAGGCATTTTGATGAATTGTTGCCAGACGATCTAATGGGGACTCAATATCTGTTGCAAGGGAAACGAGCATTGGTGAAATAAGGTTGCCCTCAGCGTCTCCAGTCTCGGGTCTTTTGGAGACGGGAACCATAGCAGAAATTGATGTGTCAGGTAGCTTGTTTTCACTTAGTAAGTGTTTTCTTAGGGCGCCAGCGCAAACTGTTAACACAACATCGTTTACGGTGCTGCCGGGGTAAGCTGTCTTGATTTCTTTAATAGCCGCCAGAGATAAGTGTGCGCTACTTAGTGAGTGAGCTGTACCAATTTTATCGTTAAAAGGTGTTTCTGGTGACGTGAAGAAATTAGGTGGTCGTTGCTGGTTATCTAAGAGTCGGAGTATTTGAGAGTTAGCGATGGAGTGACTTAAGTTTTTTCCAAGTGAAAATAGCTCGCTTGGTGACCGATACAATGAGCGTAGCCTGTTGCTTGCCATCGCTGCCATGGAAGGGGCCTTGGGTTGCCATGTATCTTCTAAATTATTCGCGGAGTCAGGCGTGTTACTAAGCAAGCCGGTTAGGATCTTCTCCGCTGTTTTACCATCGGCTGCTGAGTGGTGTAGTTTAAGTGCAACAGAAAACTCGCCTTCAGGATTCTCGCTGTTCTGAATAAATAAGATCTCCCAAAGTGGGCGAGCAGGATTGAGCGTCTCACTAAAAAAAGTATCGACCAAGTCAGAGCGTTGTTCGCTTATGTCTTTTCCGAAAAGTCTAATTTGTTTTATGTGGTTATTAATGTCAAAGCTATCGTCATCTATCCAATAAGGCCGATCAAGGTCTAATGGTACTGTTTTTAGTCGACGTCTAAACATTGGGGATATAGGTAGGCGTGATTCAATATAGTTAAGAAACCGCTCAAATGTCATTTCGCCTGTTTTTGGCTTCCCAAACAATAGGATGCAACCGATATGCATAGGTGTGCGGGGCGATTCTAAATATAAAAATGATGCGTCTAAATTAGAAAGTTGCTGCATATTAAATCTCCATTAAGTGAAAAGGTGTCCATGTTTCAATGAATGGATTATTCCACTTTTTGGTACGATTGTACACTAAGTTTGTGTTTTGTTTGGTTGTATGTGTTGATTTATTAATTAACTAATTGAATTTAAATGATAATAATATGTACGTCTGTATGCATGGGTGTGTGTTAAATCTTGAGTGTGTGTGTTTTTAGTCGTGAGTTTTTTTTGGTTTAATGTAAGTGATGAGCTGTAATTGATAAATAATTAATCTCCCTCTTTTAATGAGAGAAATGCTTTGCTAGAATGCGCCCACTTTCTGGATGACGCTCGTTCTTCAGTTAGTTATGGTGACTTTCATTGGTTCCCACGCAATAATAAACCATTAACCTGGTCAGACCCGGAAGGGAGCAGCCACAGTGGTGGACTTATGTGCCGAGGTGTAGCTGATGGGAGTCATCACCTAATTCTGCTAGTGTTGTTTCATTATATATTTATAGCTCCTCATTTTTCTTGGTATTATTCTCACCAATAACTAACTGATATGAAGCAAAAAATTACGTCGCTTTGTGATTCAGGTAGCTGTCGTTACATTGAGTTTATAAATACTGACCTTATTTAATTAAGACTTTTAAGTCAGGTAGTGTCTTCATTTTTATTGACAGTGTAAGATGTGCGTTAAATTTTATTTGATATTATTGTCGCGTAAGTTGGTTTCATGAGTTATCAGGTTCTTGCCCGAAAGTGGCGCCCCCAAAATTTTAAACAAATGGTCGGTCAGGAGCATGTTTTAAAGGCTCTGATCCATGCCTTAGATAGTCAGCGTTTGCATCATGCATACTTATTCACCGGTACGCGCGGCGTGGGTAAAACGACTATTGGTCGTATTTTGGCTAAGTGTCTAAGCTGTGATAAAGGTATTACTTCAGAGCCGTGTGGAGCCTGTAGTGCGTGTAGTAGTATTGTTGAAGGTCGATATGTCGATTTGATTGAAATTGATGCAGCATCACGTACGAAAGTAGAAGATATGCGTGAGCTGTTAGAAAATGTGCAGTATGCACCTACAGAGGGTCGTTTTAAAATATACCTGATTGATGAAGTACATATGCTTTCTCAATCCAGTTTCAACGCGTTGTTGAAAACGCTTGAAGAGCCTCCTGAGCATGTCAAGTTTCTCTTCGCGACGACTGATCCCCAAAAACTCCCTGTTACTATTCTTTCTCGTTGTCTGCAGTTTAATTTAAAAAATATGTCGCCTGAGCGTATTGTCGGACATTTGAATTATATTCTTACTGAAGAGCAGGTTGCTTTTGAAGAAATGTCTCTGTGGGCTTTGGCTCGTGCAGCAGATGGCAGTATGCGTGATGCCTTAAGTTTGACCGATCAGGCCATTGCCTATGGTAATAACTCACTAACAGAAGTTGGTGTAAGTACCATGCTTGGTACGGTCGATCAGAAAAAAATCTATCGAATTTTAGAAAAGCTAGTAAGCCGTGATGCTTCGGGCATGTTGGCTGAAGTACACAGTTTGGCTGAATTTTCTCCTGACTACACCTCTGTTCTAGCCACGCTAGCCGCTATATTGCATCGGGTGGCTGTTGAGCAGGTCGTTCCGGGTGCTTGCGATAACTCAATGGGAGATCAAGAGCAGGTTGTTAGTTATGCCCGTCAGTTATGTGCTGAAGATGTGCAGCTCTTCTATCAGGTTGCGCTAGTGAGCCGACAGGATTTAGCGATTACACCTGACCCTAAATCAGGTTTGGAAATGGCATTGTTAAGAATGATGGCCTTCCAGCTTTCGCCTGTTGAGGGTGAGAAACCGGATTTGCCAGTCTTGCCAGTCTTGTCAGAAGAAGGTGTGGGCGGTGTTGATCCGGATAGTCTTGTTCATTCTGAAGTGCCTTCAATGTTATCTGCCGAAAATAGTCCGCCGTTAGAGGCGTATGAAAATGACGCTCCGGCAACAGCTTATGATTACGCTGAGGAAATTGAGCAGGTAGAAGACACTGAGCTGAAAAAAAAAACAGTCTTAAGTGAGTCTTCTGTAGAGGCTATTTCTACTGAAGAGTTAACACCTATTGGAAAGGTAGCAGACACTACTTCTGACTCTGTTGAATTGGAAGTGCCTAATTCACTTGAAAGCCCCTCAGCAGCACCTGTCGCTAGTTCGCCAGAATCAAATGGTACGGTACAAACGGCTGATGATGCAGTACAAAAACCTAAAGAGCCTGTTTCCCAGAAAGTAAGTTCGCACATTGAACCTACTGATGAAACCTGTTGGTCCGTGCGTTCTGCTCAACTAGGTTTGTCTGGTATGACCTTGAATTTATTGCTTAATTCTGTGCTTGAAGAGACTGATCAAGGGCTTCAGCTATATTTTGACGCAGGGCATTTTCGCTTACTAAACCCTAGTCATGAAAGTAGAATTAAAGCCGCCATACAGCAGGCTTATAGTTATGATCAGCAAATAACCTTTTTTAATAGTCTAAAAGAAAGTCATGAAACGCCAATGATGTGGCGAGAGCGAAAGCGTGCTGAAATGCAAGTTCACGCAAAGCAAATGATCAAGTCTGATCCAAATGTTCAAAAAATATTAGAAGTGTTTGATGGCGTTTTAATAGAAAACAGTATTCAAGCGATTGGTGAGATTTTATAAAATATTGATTGATAGGAGAATATGATGATTGGTGGAAATATGGGCGACATGATGAAGCAAGCCCAAAAAATGCAAGAACAGCTTCAAAAGCAGCAGGAAGAAGTTGCTAATGCCGAAGTAACCGGTGAGTCTGGTGCAGGTATGGTAAAGGTGTTAATGAATGGCCGCCACGATGTGAAAAAAGTTGAAATCGAAGACTCTTTAATGTCAGAAGACAAGGAGCTTCTTGAAGATTTGCTTGCTGCGGCCGTAAATGATGCTGTGCGTAAGATCGAAGAAAAAAATAAAAGCTCTATGTCTGGCTTAGCTGCCGGTATGGGCTTGCCTGCTGGATTTAAAATGCCTTTTTAAAGTGCATGGCATTTCTTAATTAAAGAATATATGAAGAGATTAAATTATGGGCTTTGGGCCAGTAATTGATGAGCTAATTGATGCCTTGAGGGTATTGCCAGGGGTCGGACAGAAGTCTGCTCAACGAATGACTTTGCATTTGTTGGAGCGAAATAGAAGCGGGGCACAGCGTCTCGCTTTTGCTTTGGAAGCCGCTGCGGAAAAAATAGGCCATTGTCATTCGTGTCAGAATCTTAGTGAGCAAGATATCTGCAGCATGTGCCAAGATACTGCGCGTGATATGGATACCATATGTATTGTTGAGTCGCCGTCAGACCTGATGGCTATTGAGCAATCGCATCATTTTAATGGGCGGTATTTTGTTTTGAAGGGGAGTTTGTCTCCATTGGATGGACGAGGCCCGAATGAAATAGGTATTCCTAAGTTGGTATCTCGGGTGAATGAAAGCGGCATAAAGGAAATTATCTTGGCGACGAACCCTACGATAGAAGGGGAAGCAACAGCTCATTATATTGCTGAACTTTTAGGTTCAAATGAGTGTCTAATAACACGTCTTGCCCATGGTCTTTCAATGGGGAGTGAGTTGGGGTATGTTGATGGCGGAACCTTGAATCATGCCTTTTCTGGAAGAAAGCCGGTGCTAAATAATGAGTGAGAATGTTGGAGGTTTTGAGCTGATCAATGATCAGAAGGCGCTAGAAGATCAAATTGAAGTTTGGTTAACTGAAGATGTTCTAGCGATCGATACAGAGTTTATGCGCACTAACACTTATTATGCAAAACCAGGTCTGATTCAAATCGCTGACTCCAAAGGCGTTTACATTATCGACCCGCTTTTAGTGACAAATTTGAAGCCCTTGGCTGCATTATTATCAGCACCAGATATTGTTAAAATTATGCATGCCATGAGTGAAGATATTGAGTTACTTTATCATGCAACCGGTGTTCTGACTCAAAGTGTGTTTGATACGCAAATTGCTGCTGCATTTTTAGGGTATGGCGCTTCGTTAGGATACCAAAGCTTGGTTTCAGAAGTGTTGGGTTATCCCGTTGATAAATCTGAAACCCGTTCTGATTGGCTAAAACGGCCCTTAACAGATAAACAATTAGAGTATGCCGCGAAAGATGCAGAGTATTTAATTCTTTTACATAAAAAATTAGAAGCAGCGCTAATAGAAAAAGATCTGTTGAATGCTGTGTTTGATGAGGCTGCATGTATATTGGTGCAAACAAAGCGGTCCTGGGACCAACCGGAAAATGCCTATTTAAAGCTTCGAGGCGCCTACGAATTGCCGCTTGATCGGCAGAAAGTCCTTCAGGGTTTGGTTATTTGGCGAGATCAGAAGGCTCAAACTGACGATGTGCCAAAACCTTGGGTTTTTGGTGATAAGCATCTGATTCAATTTGCTGAATATATTCCGACGTCTATCAATCAAATAAAAAATATTAAAGAAATAAAGCCAAAATCTATTCGATTGTATGGAGAGGGTTTATTGAATGAATTAGAAAGTGTGCAAAAGGATGTTGGTCGGGATTTTGTGGCGATTGATTACCCTGTAAAAGGTGATGAGCTTCAGTTGTATAAGAAATTAAAAGAGATTGTCAGTGACGTTGCTGAGAATACCGGCATTGCTGCGCAGTCATTAGGTTCTCGAAAAATGTTAGAGAAAGCTGTTATGCATGTTGTGAGACATAATAATAGTGAGCTTCCTTTTGAGTTTAGTGGTTGGCGTAAATCTTTGATGGCAGATCGATTTTTAAGTATTTTAAAAAATGATGCAGATAAAGTTTAGGAAAGAACATGGCACAGTATACATCGGATAAGAAGCGCTTTTGCTCTGTTTTTAAAAGCTCCAAGAAAAAAGAAATGTACTTGTACGTTGACCGAAAAGATGGAGTAAAGGTGCTTCCTGAGGCGCTACAGGCTATATTTGGTGAGCCTACTCATGTTTTGGATATGATACTTACACCAAGTAAAAAGTTAGCGCGAGTAGAGGCGGAAAAGGTATTAAGTGAAATAGCTTTAAATGGCTTCTATTTGCAAATGCCTCCTGGAAAAGATGAAGAGAAAATAGGGGGTTATCAAGTTCCCCAGGATAGTTTAAATGGGTAAATCATCTGATTTTTGGAAGCATAAATCGCTTGCAGAAATGAATCAAAGTGAATGGGAGTCACTTTGTGATGGTTGCGGTAAATGTTGTTTGCATAAGCTTCAAGATGAAGAAACAGAAGAGTTGTTGTTTACCAGTATTAGTTGTGAATATTTAAACTTAGATACATGTCGTTGCAAGGTATACAGTGAGCGCAAAAGTCATGTCCCTGAATGCCTAACTTTAAGTCCAAAGCATTTGGATGAATTGACTTGGCTACCTTCAAGTTGTGCTTATCGTTTGTTGTATGAAGGCAAGTCATTGCCTGTATGGCACCCATTGGTTTGTGGTGATACCCAGCAGCTTCATATTCAGCACATCTCTGTTCGAGGTAAGGTTATCAGTGAAGCTGAATTGACAGAAGATGAAGATTGGGATGATTACATTATTGAGGGTTTGTAGTTGAGAGGCTGTAATGAGTTTTTGTTTTCGCTCTTAGTGCTGCATTGACTTAAAACTGAAAGAAAAAGACAAAAAGAGAGTAAAGAGGAACAGGGTTTGGAAATTTCATCTTATCTAACTGCTTGGGGGATTTATTTGTTCTCGGCAATAGGTTTAGTGTTTGTATTTTGGCGTATGACTAGAAACTTAAAATTACGTCGAACGCGTCGGTCATTGCGCAGTTTGGTTGCAGTGATTTTATTTACCCCTATAAATATTACAACTGGAAGCTTATGGTTAGCGCCTGCTTATTTAGTTGGGTCATATGATTGGGTGTTAGGTAAAACAGAAAAGGCTTTAGAGGCAGGTTTATATATATCAGTCGCATATGTTTTAATGATGTTTATAATTATGCTTGAGTCGGTGTTGAGACGAATATTTGGTATGGGGCGGGCGCATTAATAACATGACAAAGATTCAAACAGGAATTTATCAGCATTATAAAGGGCCTAAGTATGAAGTTTTGGGTCAAGCGCAGCATAGCGAAACAGAGGGGGTTTTAGTTATTTATCGTGCGCTTTATGGCGACTATGATTTATGGGTGAGACCTATTTCTATGTTTCAAGAGTGTGTGGTCGTGGAGAATGAAAATAAACCTAGGTTTCAGCTAATAGAGGCGCAAAACATTAAATTAGGTGCCTTTCACTCTAAGTTATAAAAATAATAAATCAGCCTAAAAACAACAAGTAAGCGTCTTAATCATAGAAAATACTTCCAAATCCCCGTTGTTGTTATTGAAAAACCTGCTATAAATTAAATTATGTTCTGCTAATTCTATTTTAAATTTTTGAATGGATAGCGGATGTATTGTTTATCAAAAAATGTCTGTAGCAGAGGAAAGTATGACCTTCAGTATTATATTTAGAGCAAAAAAACACCTAACGTTTTTGATGTTGCTCTTAGCTTGTGTCGTTAACCCTATCTCTATTACCAGTGCATTTGGCGATACCGCTTCAGAGGCTATTTCAAACAGTTCCCAGAAAAAAGGGGCTGATATTCGTATGCTGATCGATATTTCGGGCAGCATGAAAAAAAATGACCCTTCTAATCTGCGTATTCCTGCCGTAAATCTATTAACCGAACTTATTCCTGATGGAGACAAAGCGGGGGTGTGGACTTTTGGTCAATGGGTTAACAACTTGGTGCAACATAAAGTTGTTGATAATGCATGGCGCTTGAATGCGAAGGAGCAAGCTCAAAAAATAAATTCAGTTGCTTTATATACCAATATTGGTGCGGTACTTGAAAAAGCATCGGATGATTTTTATAAGCATGAGAGTCTGGAAAATACGCACTTTATTTTGTTGACGGATGGCATGGTTGATATTGATCGTGATCCTGAAAAAAACGCGCAAGAGCGTGATCGTGTTTTAACAACATTGCTAAAAACGTTTAAAGAGAAAGGCGCTAAAATTCATGCTGTTTCGTTATCCAAAAATGCCGATAGCTCATTAATGGATAAATTGGCGATTCAGACAGGGGGGCAGTCAGCAGTTGCAGAAACACCTGAAGATTTAACTAAAATATTTTTACAGGCTTTAGATCAGGCTGTCCCAAGTGAGCAGGTGCCAATCGAAGGAAATGAATTTGTCATTGACTCAAGTGTAGAGGAGTTTACTGCTCTGATTTTTAGAGGCGATGGCTCGATACCCACTGAAATTATGGGGCCTGACGAAAAACTTCATAGTAAAGAATCTCATTCTGATGACGTGAAATGGTATCAAGACACAGGTTATGACCTAATTACAATCAAGCGACCGCTTGAAGGTACTTGGAAAATCAAAGCCGATGTTCAGCCCGATAGTCGTGTCACTGTTGTGAGTAACCTTCAGTTGGATGTCACAAGGTTGCCGGTAAACTTCTTTGCCGGAGATCATCTAAAGGTTGATGTGCGTTTTGTTGAGGATGGCAAAACAGTAACCAATAAAGACTTCTTATCATTGTTGGATGTTAAGCTAAATTTAAAAACAGAGGACAACAAAAAAGGTAGTAAAACGATCTCTGATCCACTTAATCCACCTGAGAGTGGAGTGTTCAGTGATGCAATACGCAAGCTGACAAAGGTTGGTCAGTATGAGTTAACCGTTGTGGTTGATGGAAAAACATTTAAACGTAAAAACCGCCAGATTATTAATTTACGGTCTCCATTTGATTTTGAATTTTCAGTTAAAGGCGAAGAAGATCTAGCGCATTATGAATTAGTTGTTTCTGCCTTAAGTGATAATATTTCCATTGAAGATACGAGTGTTTTCGCAAAGGTGAAGTCCCCTGATGCAAGTAGTTTGATTAAGGCGGTTGAGTTAGATAAGGAAACCGGCCGATGGGTGTTGCCTATTACTGCTGATAAAGGAGATGGCCTTTATAAAATAGCGATTAAAGTAAAAGCGAAAACCCTAGACGGTAAAAAGTTTAAATTCAGCCCTAAAGTTTTTGAAGCTGTTTTCCCTATCCCGGCGGGTGAAGCGAATAAAATTGTTTCGGTAAATGAGCCTGAAGAAGAGGTTGAAGAAGAGGTTGTTGAAAAGACTGAGCCAGAGGCAATCCCGGAACCTGAAGAAGTTCCTGGACCAGAAGTGATTGCTCCTCCTATTGATATTCCAGAAGAACTTGAAGAAGCAGTTGAGGAGGACGTTGTTCTGGAGGAATCGGACTTATCATTTTGGCTTATAGTTGGTGGAGCTGTGTTAGCGGGATTAGCGCTAATTGGCGGCGTAGTTTTCTTTATTAAGAAAAAACGAAATAAAAATTCAGATGATGAAGATGAGATTCTGAGTGATGAAGTTGTTGAAGAAATAATGGAGGAAGATGTTCCAGAGCTCAAAGAGGAGCTGGATTTTGTTGAGGAAGCAGAAGAAATTATGCCAGAACCAGAGCCAGAACCAGAGCCAGAGCCAGAGCCAGAGCCAGAACCAGAACCAGAGCCAGAACCAGAGCCAGAACCAGAACCAGAACCAGAGCCAGAGCCAGAGCCAGAGCCAGAGCCAGAGCCAGAGCCAGAGCCAGAGCCAGAACCAGAACCAGAACCAGAGCTGGAAGATGCACTAGATTTATCATTAGATGAATTAAGTGAGGTAGCAGAAGAGCTTGACCCGGTGAGTGAGTCTGAGTCTATGTCAGATGATATGGTTGATAATGACGAGGATGTTGCGGCAGACCTTGCTCAGGCCATTGAAGAGGCTGCAGATGAGCAGGAGGATGATATTGATAAGGAGATAGAGGCTGCGTTGGATATTAGTGATCCTGACGATGACGATGACGATGACGATGAGGAATTTAATTTAGAAGATTTTGATATAGGTGAGACCGATGATCTTCCAGATGATGATAAATAGGTGAGATTGAATTAAGAATTAGCTGTGAGCGCGAAAGCGCTCCGGTAAAGTTTTAAAAAGAGAACTACAACACAAATATTAGCCTTGCATCAGAAAAAATGAGTCCCTATAATACGCTTCCTTCTTAAGGAGGGGCCTAATAACTGATTGTTAGTTATTGAGTTTATTAATAAATGTGCGGGAATAGCTCAGCTGGTAGAGCACAACCTTGCCAAGGTTGGGGTCGCGAGTTCGAATCTCGTTTCCCGCTCCATTTATCTTTCTTATTGTTTGTTATTGCCCCCCTGTTTTTTCGTATAACCAAGCTTTCTCTTCGCTATAAAATTTTTGATTTATAAAGAGTTCTTTTTAAAGGGCTGGATTAAACTCATAGCATCTGTTGTTATATTCATGGCCTGATAATATGGGCTATAAAGTCTAGTGTTTGCTCTCAAAAATTTGTGTCTAACAATTACTTAGGAGGCATTTGATATAATGGAATATGAAATCTCTGAAATTCTTTACTACCCTGTTAAGTCATTGGGGGCAGTTTCTGTACCTGAGATAACACTGGATCAGTTTGGAATTAAAAATGACCGACGTTTTATGCTGATTGATCAGAACGCTAAATTTGTTAGCCAGCGAGAATGCCCAAAACTTTCTCTTCTGTTCGCTTCTTTGGAGTCTGACGGGGTGTCAGTATGCGGCGCTGGTTTAAGTGACTTGTTTTTCTCCTATGAGTCATTTATTCATGATATTGATGTTCAAATTTGGTCAGATACTGTGTCAGTTAAGTGTGCTGACTCCTGTTACACGGATGAGTTGTCTGATTGGCTAGGATTTTCAGTTCAAATGGTTTATATGCCTGAGACAGCAAAGCGTCAGGTTGATCGCGATTATGTGAAGCGAGATCAGAATGTGAGTTTTGCGGATGCTTTTCCTTTGTTGTTAGCTAATACCGCCTCGCTTAACGAGTTGAATGGCAGGCTGGATCATGCTGTGCCTATGAGTCGTTTTAGGCCAAATATAGTTGTTACGGGCAATATAGCCTTTCAAGAAGATGAGTGGCGGCACATTATAATAGGTGGTGTTGGTTTTGATATTGTAAAACCTTGCAGTCGCTGTGGCATGACGACGATAGATGAAAATGGTGTAATAGGTAAAGAGCCATTAAAGACGCTAGCTAGTTATCGTAAAAATGATTTTGGGGTTTGCTTTGGGCAAAATATGGTGCATCGATCTAGCGGGCGAATACAAGTGGGTGATCTGCTTATTGTTCGATAGTGTTATGGTGTAAATATTTAAGGGTATGCGTGGCACTCTTTGGTCTAAAATAACTCAACTTCGTCGGTGGTTTGATCGTCGTCGCTTTTGTTTTCGTTAAAATGATGACGATAAATATCTAGGGCGCTTTCTACGCTGGCGCCATTCATGATGTGTTCAAACATTAGGCGTTCTTCTTCCATTGTGTAATTTGACATTATATCAGTTTGTAATTTTTTCCATGATTCAGGGTTGTAAAGTTGTTGTGGGTTGCTCACAAGGTCACTTAACCAGCCAAGGTCCCTTTTAACATGATCTAAGCGTTGGGTTAGTCGATCATAAAATTGGAAAGCAATCGTGGCAGTGATGACTTTCTGGTGGATGCTGGCCGCATTTTCTTTGATGGCATTGAGTTGCTGTTCGGCAGATTCATCACTTTCTGTGTCAACAATACCTTGTAATTGATTTGCAATATAGGTAAATGACTGGGTGAGTTCAGTAATTGATTTTTCGCCATCCGTCATTGTACATTCGACTTGAGATACGGCTAATGTCAGCATATTTATCGTTTCACGAACTTGACTCCAGTCTAGGTCTGGGCTTTGTGCAGTGGATGAAGATGGACTGGTGGTCAATGAGTTTCTCCGTACGAATAAAAAATATACTTACTAATTATGGTTGCGTGTTAAAAATGTCATAATATAGGTTTTAAAAGCTCTGCGTCGTTAAAGCATAGTTCAATTTATTGAGTTGGCGAGTTAATCAAGAGTTAAAATTCATTAAAGAGTCTGTAATTGAGTTATGAGTATAGTTAGGTTTGAAAATGTATGTTTGGCTTATGGTCTTCGTCCTCTATTAGATGAAGTTTGCCTGGCGATTGAGCCGGGGGAAAAGGTTTGTTTGTTGGGGCGTAATGGCGAGGGCAAGTCCTCACTAATGCGACTGTTAACAAAGGAAATAGAACCGGATTCTGGTTCACTTATTTTCGAAAAAGGACTGAAAGTCGGTTCTTTACCTCAGAGCTTGCCTGAGGCTGATGACCGTAGTGTTTTTGATGTGGTTGCTGAGGGTTTAGCTGAAATTGGTCTTGTGCTGGCACAATATCATGCTTTGATAGATAAGCAGTCTCATGGTGAGTCCCTTGATGCAGAATCTTTAAATGAGTTGCAAAATTTACAAGAGAAAATTGAATCGCAAGATGGTTGGTCCTTTCAAACAAAAATTATCAATATATTAAAACGATTTGGTCTAGATGAGAACCAGCAAATGAAGGCTTTGTCTGGAGGGTGGCGGCGACGAGTTTTATTGGCGAAAGCGTTAATAAATGAACCGGACCTTCTGTTGTTAGATGAGCCAACAAACCACTTGGATATTGATACAATTAAGTGGCTTGAACAGCGTTTAAAGGAGTTTCAAGGGGCACTGCTTTTTGTTAGTCATGATCGTGCATTTATCAAATCGCTTGCCTCAGGAATTATTGAGCTGGACCGAGGAAATGTTGCTGCGTTTAAAGGCAGTTATGAAAGTTATCTGATAGATAAACAGAAAATGCTTGAAGATGAAGCGCGTCAAGATCAATTGTTCGATAAACGGCTTTCTGAAGAGGAGGTTTGGATTCGTCAAGGAATAAAGGCTCGTAGAACTCGAAATGAAGGTCGGGTAAGAGCGCTTAAGGCGATGCGAGATGAGCGTAGGGGTCGTATAGAAAAGCAAGGTAAGGCTAATATTAAGATCGAGGAAGCTGATAAATCTGGTAAGTTAGTTGTAGAGGTGAAGGGGGTTTCGCATTCCTTTTCGTCGAGTGAACGCTTAGTGATTAAAGATTTTTCTCTTACTGTTATGAGGGGAGAGAGGATTGGTTTAATTGGTGCAAATGGAGCTGGCAAGACAACATTATTACAAATTTTACTTGGTAAACTGATACCTGCGTCTGGTTCTGTAAGGTTAGGGAGTAAGCTTGAGGTTGCATATTTTGATCAGCTTCGTGGTGGGTTAGACCCTGAAAAGACAGTTTTTGATAATGTTGCTGATGGCCATGACTTTATCAATATTAATGGCAATTCAAAGCACGTTATTAGTTACTTAAATGATTTCTTATTCACTGCTGAACGTGCAAGGACTCCTGTGAAAGCGCTTTCCGGAGGAGAGACAAATCGCTTGTTGTTGGCGAAGCTATTTGGGCGGCCTTCAAATGTAATTGTAATGGATGAGCCAACCAACGACCTTGATGTAGATACTTTGGAGTTGTTGGAAGAACGATTGAATAGCTTTACGGGCACGTTATTGCTAACAAGTCATGACAGGGATTTTATTGATCAGGTCGTTACAAGTACTCTGGTTTTTGAAGGGCAGGGTAAGGTAAGTGAATATGTGGGTGGATACCAAGATTGGGTTCGTCAAACTGGTGGCGTGATGGCTGTTGAGTCAAAAACTATTGCACAAGCCGATGAAGGTTTGGGTAGTGTTGTTGAGCCAGAAGAAGTATTTGTCAGTAAAACAGCAGTAAAAAAGCCTGTCCGTAAGAAAATGAGTTATAAGTTGAAGCACGAGCTGGAACAGCTTCCCGCAAAAATTGAAGGTTTGGAAGAGGAGGTTGAGGCATTGCAGGCTCGTATGGCATTGAGTGATTTCTATAACCAAAGTCATGAAGTTGTTGAAGAGGTAATTGCTAGCTTAACTGCTGCAGAGCGAGCTTTAGAGGAAGCTGAGGAGCGTTGGTTGGAACTTGAAGAAGAGGCAGAATAGACTGTTGTGATGAATGTTTGTTGGTTTTGGCTTAATTTGAGTCATTTCTGTACTTGATTATAAGTGTTTGTTCTGAAATGACTTTCTTCCTATCTGCTATAGGATGATAAAGTGAAAACTACATTTCAGGGTGGGCGCCAAATAGATATAAAAGGTTTCTAATGGGGTTTTGGGTTGCTATTTTAATTACTTTAGCTGTTTTTGGGTCGGTATTATGGGTAATGCCTTCGCCTAGAGAAAAAGCATTAACGCAGATGCGTCACAAAGCAATGGGGCTTGGCTTGAAGGTTCGTTTAGTGGATAAAACTCTCGCGGGAAAACTGTTTCCTTGGCTTGAGAGTTATCATGGTTATGTGATGTATGAAAAGTATCACTCTATTGGGAAGAAAGCTTCATCTAGTGGGACAAAAATTATTAGGTTGAGTGTTGATGAAAATGCGCATGAATTAGATCTTCAGGAGCCTGTTAGGCAATTTTTAGATCAGACTGATTTGATCAAGAGTTTACCTGAGTCTTCGGAGGCGATTGCTTTGTTCTCAGGAGGAGTTGCGCTTTTATGGCGAGAGCGTGATGAACCTGAAGGTGTTGAAAGAATAGAGAAATTTTTGGCAGGGTGTATTGCCGAGATTGACAAGTTGAGAGGGTTTGAAGGCTGATGAGTGATTCACTAGCCTTCAGAAAGAGCTTAGCTAAAGGCTTTCTAATGCTAAGTCTATATCACTAATAATCTTTTTAGAATAAAGATTAACAATGAAGTTAACTCTATTTTCATTATAGTTTATATAAGAAGATTTAATGAAATCCCACTTTGTTAGGGCTGAGTCAAGAAGGTCGAGTGCTTGTTCATTTCCTTTTGTTTGGTTCATTAGCTCTTTTAATATGGTTTCAAATTCAGCTGCTAGCGTGTCAATTGTTATTTCTGTATCACCGCCAGAATATACTTGACTCACAGTTGAGGTCGTTCGCGCGGAATACTTGGTCATCATTAAAGCAAGGCTGATGCCTGCTTTTCGACTCATCTCGGTGATTTTATTGGGTTTATTTGAAGGCGTGCCTGCTAATGAGTTGTATAGTGTTTCCAAAGTGCTGTTGAGTTTGATGTTTTCAGTAGCCATGTCTCCAGCCAAACGTAGGTCAGGATAGCCAGTCTTTTTCACTTCTTTTATATTTTGATTTAATACTTTTTTATATTTTTTCCAGGCACCAGAAACTTCTTTGAAGTCGTCTGTGTCAGGCGAGTCGTTGACTTCTCCTTGTATCGTATTAATTAATTCATCAATTTTATTGCTTGAATCAACGATCACTGTAAGGTGTTTTTGGTCCCCTTGATTGGCGCTAAAATTATAAAACCCATTTATTGAGTAGTAGGAATTGATTTGTGCTAGATAGATCCTCCCAAGAGTTGAACCTTCTTGTTCTTCACTTAATGCATTAGGTGAAAACATCGAAATACTAAGAATGAGAGCAGTAGCTATTGTTGCAAAGTAAGAGCTACGAAATAAATTACGGGTAAGGGTCATCAAGAGGGTCTCCATATGTCAGGTCTAAAATACTATCAAGGTGTTTTTTTATAAAAAACACTAATTTATCTCAGTGTAGTGTTTAATCTTTAATATACAAATACATGGCTGATGTTATTCATTGAAAATCTATCGATGTATAAAAACCATCTAAATACATATTTTTCAATCACTATAAATTACTAATTCACCTTTTTTGTCTAAAAAATAATATTTTGCCAGTATTTATTAAAATTAGTAAATACTCAATTTAGTTGATTAAAAACATTAGGTTATAAGGGTTTTTGTGAGCAAAGTCTACGAAGAAATATGTGTAGAAATGTCAATAACAATTGACAAATGACTAGATTTTTCTCATGGTTCGCATCTCGGAATTCAAACGATCGTATGAATTTCAGAAAATCCCGAATTTTTTACGGGCCAAAATAACTTTGCCGGTACCGCTTTTTTGCGCGGGCACAGACAATTAACTTGGAGAACAGTTGATGATTTACGCAGGTAAAGCCATCACGGTTAAAGAAATCGAAGGTGGTATTGCACAACTTAACTTCGATTTAGAAGGCGAGTCAGTTAATAAATTTAACAGACTAACTCTTGAAGAGCTGGCAGCAGCGACAGAAAGCCTTAAAAATACGGATGGTATTAAAGGTTTAGTCGTAACCAGTACAAAAGATTGCTTCATCGTTGGAGCGGACATTACAGAATTCACCGAATTGTTTGCAGGGTCTGAAGAAGATCTGGTCGCAAGCAATATTCAGGCAAATACAATCTTCAGCGCGATTGAAGACTTGCCATACCCAACCGTAACAGCAATCAATGGCATCGCTCTTGGCGGTGGTTTTGAAATGTGTTTATCTACTGACTACCGTGTAATGGCTGAAAAAGCGAAGGTAGGTCTACCTGAAGTTAAACTAGGTATTTTTCCTGGTTTTGGTGGAACCGTACGTTTACCTCGCTTGATTGGTGCAGATAATGCGATTGAGTGGATCTGTGGAAGTAAAGAATATCGTTCAGCGGATGCTTTGAAATTTGGTGCTGTCGATGCTGTACTTCCTGCTGAAAAGTTGCAAGAAGCGGCCGTTGCATTAGTTAACGAAGCGGTTGCAGGCAAGGTAGACTGGAAAGGCCGTCGTGAAGAGAAAACGACTAAGCTGAAGTTAAACCCAATGGAAAGCATGATGACTTTCGAAACCGCAAAAGGTTTCGTAGCAGGTCAGGCTGGTCCAAACTATCCAGCGCCTGTAGAAGCTATCAAAGCGATGCAGAAGCACTCGGGTATGTCTCGTGATAAAGCGATTCAGGTTGAAGCGAAAGGCTTTGCTAAGATGGCAAAAACTTCAGTTTCAGCTTCTTTGATTGGTTTGTTTTTGAATGACCAAGCTCTAAAAGCAAAAGCTAAAGAGATGGAGTCAAAATCAACTGAAGTTAAGCTAGCTGCTGTATTGGGTGCAGGTATCATGGGTGGCGGTATCGCTTACCAATCTGCGCTTAAAGGCACGCCAATCATCATGAAAGATATCGCGCAAGCAGGTATCGATCTTGGTTTGAATGAAGCAACTAAGCTTCTAACCAAGCGTGTTGATAAAGGCCGAATGACTGCAACTAAAATGGCAGGCGTATTAAACGCGATCACACCAGCGCTTAGCTATGGTGATTTCGGTAACGTCGATCTAGTTGTTGAAGCGGTTGTTGAAAACCCTAAAGTTAAAGATATCGTGCTTTGCGAAGTTGAAGGTTTAGTGTCTGAAGATACCGTCCTTACTTCAAACACGTCTACCATCTCCATCGACTTGCTGGCTAAAAACCTTAAGCGCCCAGAAAACTTCTGTGGTATGCACTTCTTTAACCCAGTACATATGATGCCTCTTGTAGAAATCATTCGTGGTGAGAAGACTAGCGAAGAAACAATTGCTACAACAGTTGCATACGCGAAAGCAATGGGTAAAACACCTGTTGTTGTTAACGACTGCCCAGGTTTCTTGGTTAACCGTATCTTGTTCCCATACTTTGGTGGCTTCTGTGCACTAGTACGTGATGGTGCTGACTTCCAGCGTGTTGACAAACTTCTTGAGAAGTTCGGTTGGCCGATGGGTCCTGCATACCTATTAGATGTTGTTGGTATGGATACTGGTAAGCACGCTGGCGAAGTAATGGCTGACGGCTTCCCGGATCGTATGAAGAATGAATTCCGTACGGCGATTGACGTTATGTTTGAAGATGGTCGATATGGCCAGAAAACAGATAGCGGTTTCTACAAGTACGAGCTTGACCGTAAAGGTAAGCAGAAGAAAGTTAAAGATGACTCGACTTATGAGCTTCTTAAGCCTGTTGTACAAGGTAGCCAGGAATTTACTGACGAAGAAATCATTGAGCGTATGATGGTTCCTCTATGCATTGAAACAGTTCGCTGTCTTGAAGACGGAATTGTTGATACAGCTGCGGAAGCAGATATGGGTCTTATCTTCGGTATTGGTTTCCCTCCATTCCGCGGTGGTGCTCTTCGTTATATCGATTCTATCGGTCTTGAAGCGTTCTGTGCTATTGCAGATAAGTATAAAGATCTTGGTGCTCTTTATCACCCGACTGCGGGTATGAGAGAGATGGCTAAAGCTGGCAAAACGTATTTCGGCTAATTGCTGAAACAGATAATCGAACGGAGAATATCTATGAGTCTTAATCCAAAAGATGTCGTCGTCATCGATGCGGTACGTACCCCTATGGGTCGTGCTAAAAACGGCTGTTTCCGCAATGTACGTGCAGAAACGCTTTCGGCGACTTTGATTGATGCGATTTTTGATCGCAACCCAAAACTTAACCCTAATGACGTTGAAGACGTAATTTGGGGTTGTGTAAACCAAACAATGGAGCAGGGCTTTAACGTTGCTCGTCAAATTTCATTGTTGACTAAGGTACCAAAAGAAGCGGGCGCACAAACGGTTAACCGTTTATGTGGTTCAGCTATGACTGCTATTCATACGGCTGCGCAAGCAATCATGACTGGTAACGGTGATGTATTTGTTGTAGGTGGTGTTGAGCATATGGGTCATGTTTCTATGACTAAAGGCTTTGATCACAACCCAGCGGCAAGTAAATATTCTGCAAAAGCATCTAACATGATGGGCTTAACGGCTGAAATGTTAGCGAAAATGCACGGTATTTCACGTGAGCAGCAAGATGCATTTGGTGCTCGTTCACATCGTTTAGCGCATGAAGCGACGCTTGCTGGAACTTTCAAAAATGAAATCATACCTGTTGAAGGTCACGACGAAAATGGCTTCAAAGTCTTAATTGAAGATGATGAAACAATTCGTCCAGAAACCACTGTTGAATCTTTAGGTAAGCTAAAGCCAGCTTTCAACCCTAAGGGTGGGACGGTTACAGCGGGTACTTCATCTCAGTTAACGGATGGTGCAGCAGCAATGGTATTGATGTCGGCTGAAAAAGCTGAAGAGCTTGGTCTAAAACCTCGTGCTCGTATCGTTTCAATGGCTGTCGCGGGCTGTGATGCTGCTATCATGGGTTACGGTCCGGTTCCTGCTACTAAGAAAGCTCTTAAACGTGCAGGTCTTAAAGCCGAAGATATCGATTTCTGGGAACTTAACGAAGCATTTGCTGGTCAATCATTGCCAGTAATGAAAGATCTTAAGTTGCTTGACGTAGCTGATGAGAAAGTAAACTTGAAAGGTGGTGCGATCGCATTGGGTCACCCGCTTGGTTGTTCAGGTGCACGTATCTCTACTACGTTATTGAATGTCCTTGAAGAAAATGACGGTAAATATGGTGTTTCTACCATGTGTATCGGACTTGGTCAGGGTATTTCAACTGTTTGGGAACGCTTATAATAGTTTTATCCTGAATAGCTTTATAAAAAACCGCGACTTAGGTCGCGGTTTTTTTTTAATGAAATTATGTGTTTAGAAGTTAGCTTTATGATCACTTGTGATTGTCTGTTCTTTGATTGTTTTTTTTATGTCTTCACTTACAATTTTATTGGTCTTTTTTACTTCATTTAATATTTCGGTTAATTTTTTTATTCTCTTATTTTTTACGTTTTCTTCCAAGTGAGATTTTTTTAACACCTCACGGGCTTGCTTTATGTGCATTTGGTACATCAAAATGTCATTGTTTTCACCGCAACACTTAGCTTGATGGATGTGACTATTGACCGTCAGATTGAGCTTGATTTTTTTTAAATGGTCTTTGAATCCATTGCTTTTCTGAAATGAAAGTGCTCCGCGATTACGGTAAATATCTAGTAACTTATCAATTTGACCAAGTTGAAGTTGAGATTGGCTAAGTTCGGTGCTTGTTTCTATGTAATCATGAACTTCATGATCGCGCTGGCCATCTTTAAATTCTTGTAAACGATGTTTTTGGTTCTTCAGATTATCATTAGTTATCTGGTCTTGTGGTGCTAAGTTATATGCTGACTGTAGTGTGTTAACAGCTAGGTTTTGTAATTGAATTATTAGATTGTATTCAGGGTCCACTTTCAATAGTAGTTGTATATGTCCTAGAATTTCGTCGGCTTGTTGGCGGTATTTACTGATTTGTCTTTGTCGTTTTTCCATTGCTTGTTGTCGACTATAGCTAACACCGCTTACAATCATCGAAAAAACAATAAGGACTGAAATAACAGAAATGATCATGGACACTGACATAGCAGTTCTGGAAGCTCCAAATAAAATACAAGCAAAAATTGAATATATCTTAAGTGTAGCAAAGCTAGTCAGTGCGTCGTCTATTTATTGAAAATAAATAATTTAAGCGAAAATGAGCGTTTATTTGACGGGATATTTTAGATTTTTTTTAAAAAAAATATTGCAATCACTTGACCCCTTGTCTACAAATCAATATATATGTCGCCTTAGTTTATTCATCAATACGATTAAAAAGACACTGTATTGATTTGAAATTGAGCAAATTTTTTAGTTGTTATTTTTAATTTTGGAGTCTTATGGGTAAGTCCCTTGTTATAGTCGAATCACCAGCAAAAGCCAAAACAATCAATAAATATCTGGGGTCAGACTTCATTGTAAAGTCAAGTGTTGGTCATATTCGCGATTTGCCAACCTCTGGTGGCGGATCAACATCAACACCTCAGGAGCGAGCAAAGCAGGCTGCTATTACTCGGAAGTTGAGTCCTGAAGATAAAGTAAAACATAAAGCCAAGAAGACTAAAGAGCAGCTGATTGCGAGAATGGGTGTAAACCCAGATAAAAATTGGGCGGCTCGCTATGAAATTCTACCTGGTAAAGAAAAGGTAGTGGCCGAACTCCAAAAACTAGCTAAAAATGCAGACACCATCTATCTCGCAACGGATTTGGATAGAGAGGGAGAAGCGATTGCATGGCATTTAAAAGAAGCGATAGGTGGTGATGATAGTCGTTATCGACGTGTAGTCTTTAACGAGATTACAAAAAAAGCTATTCAACAAGCTTTTGAGTCGCCTTCAGAGTTGGATCAAGCGCGTGTAGATGCTCAACAAGCAAGACGGTTTTTGGATCGTGTGGTTGGCTTTATGGTGTCGCCTTTGCTTTGGGCTAAAGTGGCAAGAGGGCTTTCTGCTGGGCGAGTTCAATCTGTAGCTGTTCGGTTAATTGTTGAGCGTGAACAAGAGATTCGAAGCTTTATACCAGAAGAGTATTGGGACTTATTCGCTGACTTAAAAAATTCTGATAAAGATCGAGTTCGATTTCAGGTTAATCGTTTTCAAGGAAAGGCTTATCGGCCTGAGAGTGAGTCAGAAATAAAGTCTCATTTGTCTATTCTTGATAAAGAAGTCTTCAAAGTTTCAAAAAGGGAAGATAAACCAACCAAGTCAAAACCAAATGCGCCTTTTATTACGTCTACTTTGCAGCAGGCTGCAAGTACGCGGCTTGGATTTAGTGTAAAGAAAACCATGATGCTTGCTCAGCGTTTGTATGAGGCGGGTTACATCACTTACATGCGAACAGACTCAACGAATTTGAGTGCAGACGCGGTTGCGGCTTGTCGTGAATATATCGAAGAGAGTTTTGGTGCTAACTATGTGCCTAAAGAACCTCGACTTTATTCTAGTAAAGAGGGGGCTCAAGAGGCGCACGAAGCGATCAGGCCGTCAAGTGTGACCGTGTTGGTGTCTGGTATCAAAAACTTAGAGAAAGATGCTGAGCGGCTCTATAATTTGATCTGGCGTAACTTTGTTGCTTGTCAGATGACTAATGCTGAGTTCTTGAGCTCGTCTGTTGAGATTAATGCCGGTGGCTTTCAATTACGAACACGGGGGCGTGTGCTGAAGTTTGATGGCTTCCTTAAAGTGATGCCTGTGAATAGTAAAAAAGACGAAGATGTCTTGCTGCCAGATTTAAAACTAGGAGATATGCTCTCTTTGGGTCAATTGGATCCAAAGCAACATTTTACCAAGCCTTCTCCTCGTTTTTCTGAAGCAGCCCTCGTTAAAGAGCTTGAAAAGAGGGGGATTGGTCGTCCTTCTACTTATGCCGCCATTATTTCTACGATTCAGGATCGAGGATACGCTCGTGTAGAAAATAAACGCTTTTATGCAGAAAAAATGGGCGATGTTGTAACTGGTCGCTTGGTTGAATCGTTTGAGGATTTGCTTGATTTTAGTTTTACTGCCCAAATGGAAGAGCAGCTAGATGAAATCGCAACGAAGCAGAAAGACTGGAAAGTGGTTCTGAATAATTTTTATAAAGGCTTTACTAAACAACTCGAAAAAGCAAAAGCTGCTAATGATGGTATGCGTGAGAACTTGCCAACTGAGACGGATATAGCTTGTCCTGATTGTGGGCGAAATATGCAGATCAGAACGGCAAGTACTGGTGTGTTTTTAGGTTGTTCAGGCTATTCCTTGCCTCCTAAAGAGCGCTGTAAATCAACCATTAACCTGGTCTCTGGTGATGAAGTTGCTAGTGTTGATGATGACGAAGAAGAATCCCGCTTACTTCGTGAAAAGCATCGTTGTGCAATTTGTTCCACAGCAATGGATAGTTATTTGATAGATGAGCAGAGAAAGCTCCATGTTTGCGGTAATAACCCTGATTGTTCTGGTTTTTCTGTTGAGAAAGGCGAGTACAAAATTAAAGGTTACGACGGGCCCGTCTTAGAATGTGACAAATGTTCAGCTGAAATGCAGCTTAAAACCGGTCGTTTTGGAAAGTATTTTGGCTGTACTAATGAGGAGTGTAAAAATACACGTAAGTTACTTCGCAGTGGTGATCCTGCACCTCCGAAAATGGATCCCGTTCCTATGCCAGAGTTAGTGTGTGACAAGGTTGATGATACTTATATTCTGCGAGATGGGGCGGCAGGTTTATTTTTAGCTGCTAGCAAATTTCCAAAGAATAGAGAAACTCGTGCGCCATTTCTTACCGAACTGCTGCCTCATAAAGAAGAAATTGATGAAAAGTATACTTTCTTGTTTTCGGCGCCAACTAAAGATTCTAAAGGAAACTTATCGATTGTTCGTTTTAGTCGAAAAACTAAAGAGCAATACGTTATGACTGAAGAGAAAGCTAAAACAGCGGAAGAGAAAGCTAAAGCGACTGGTTGGTCGGCTCATTATGTCGATGGTAAATGGGTAGAAACTCAGCCTAAACCTAAAAAAGCCAAAGCCAAAGCCAAAGTCAAAGCTAAGCCTGAAGCTTAAAAAGACAAAGGCTTGTTAACTAGAGAGGAAAGTCATCTTCTCTCTAGTTATTCTTTGAAACTTGTATGTGAGTGATCGGTATTGAATACTTAAATCCTTTTTGCATATCTTCTGTCGGTGGTTTTGGGTAAGGGCTTGCTTTATAAGCATTCTGTTTTGCAAGGGTATCGATTTCTTTAATTCCACTCGATTTTGTTATTTTTGCATTTTTAATTGCTCCGCTTGGAAGCAGTATTAGAGTCACTTCAAAATCAACCCGGTTATTTCCCTTCGCTTTTATAAACCTATGAAACTGATCGTAGAATACGGCTCTAGATAGGATGCTTCTAAGTGATATTTCGTAGTCACTTAACTCTTGATACTCTTTTGTTGAAATTTGTTGGGTTTTCCCTGTTGTTTTTTGTTTTTTAAATATATTCATCATTCCCTGATTTGCTTTTTGAGCGCGTAATGCCTGAGATCTGTTTGTTATGCTTGTACTGGCTTGTTCAGAGCTTGGTAGCGTACTTTGAGAAGGTTTACTTACTTGGCTTTTATGTTGAGAGTTATTTTTCTTATTGTCGTTTTGTTGAACTTTAAATATTGATTCTTCTAAGCTGGCTAGATAAGCATTGGCTGCTGCGGAATTAGTCGCCTTACTTTGGGCTTGCTGCATGGCTAGGCTTTCTCTGGAGCCTGTGGAGATGAATACTGTTGGTATGGTTCGCAACTTTTCTTTTTCAGTGCTTAGCGGAAGGTTTGTCAGTATGAGCGCTAAAAGTATGTGCAGAAATACCGCACTGACAAGAGCGACACTAATGCTAATAAATTGCTCAGAGGGTTCTGGCTTCATTCGGTACGGCTTATCTGAAGTGAAGTTGAGGAGGGTAAGCTAAAACAGGGAGGGGCAGGTTTCTGCCTAACTAAAGGTATAAGCTAGGCGCTCGCTTTTTGTTTTAGGGTCGATGTTAGTGCATTCATTGCTCTATCAATCATTAATCCTTGTTCTAAAATAATAAGTTGTTTTTTGCTTAGCTCGACAGCGAGTTCAACTTTGGTTTTTTCGATTGTCTTTAATCCCATCCGGTTAACAAAAATAAAGCAATCAGCTTCAGGAAGTTTAGTTGATAATTTGCATCTAAATTTGCTGCCGTTAATTAATTTGAATTCAAGCCACGTACCGATTTCAAGGGCTTCAATTTCAGAAAAATATGCATCTAATTGTCCGTCTTTTAATTCCATTTGCTTTTCGACAGCACTTTTTTCTTTTTCAGAGGTTTTCTTTTGTAGGTTGATAGGGTTGCGAGCTTTGTTGGTTGTGCCTTCAGAGCCTTCAAAAGAGCTATTTTTAAAAGAGTTGGTTAATGCAGTTCGAATATTCACAATTGTTTCGTCAAGCTCTGATGTTTTATATGATACATCTTCAAGTCCAGAGCGTAAGGCCTTAAGCAGCTTTGGTGCAATTGTGATCCACTTCTGTCTATCTTTTTGGGCTTTAAGGGGTTGTAAGCACCAAATTAAATCTTCAGCTATTTTATTCGTGCTTAACCACTGATGTTCTTGTTCATCTTTCAGGAATGCTAAAAACATGACGCGACTCCAGCCACTTTTAAGCGTTTCTATGACTAAGTCTGGTATTGGGTGTCTTGCATTAACAATAAGCTGGTTGAGGCAGTTTTCAACAGACTTCTGTGCTTGTTTTGATTTAATTAAGCCTTCTTCTGCTTCTTTGGTTCTTTGTTCAACCAGCTTTGATTTTCTGTCTTCTTTTTTTATGAATAGGTTGAAGTCGTCATTGAGCTCCTTGAACAGGCTTGTGTCTCCATTATACTCATTAAGAATTCTGTGTACGGTGTCGTGTATTTTCTCATACAAGGTGTCATGGCTATTATTTTTTAACTCTCCCCAACCAATGCCTGCTTTTGCGAGAGAGTTTAATAATTGGCGTGCAGGATGGTGATTGGAGCTAAAAAAGGAATTATCTTTAATTACAACTTTTAAAATTGGGATTTGTAATCGGCTGATGAGTACTTGTATCGGTGGGGCGAGGTTGTAATCATCTAAAATAAACTCAAACAGCATGGAAACCAGATTTATCAAGTCTTCATCTGTTTGGTTAAATGCTGCCGTCTTGGATTCTTGAGGTGTGCTTTTATGAAGTTTTTTCTGTAGAGCTGTCTGAATATCAATTACGCTTGTTTGACCGTTTATTTTAGGGTTTTGAGGTAAGTTTCTCTGTATTTCTGTGAGCATAGAGAATAGATCTCTAGTATCAACTAATTGTATCTGGGCTGTATCGACGTGCTGAGTATTGGTATTTGTTGATAATGTTCGAATATTTGCAAGAAGCGACTGTAAGTGAGGCAGAATATTGGGCTGTTCTGCTTCACTGTTTTGAAGCGATGGCTGGTTGCTCTTCAAAATAGGTGCAGAAGCTGTTTCACTTCTAGGTAGGTGCTTTTGCTTAATACCCGGTGTTTTAAGGCTTGGCATAATGCCAAGTCTTATTAGTGATTTATTGGCACCCTCAAGAACAAGGCCTAAATTGGAAAGAACGTACCGGTCAAATTGTTTGTAGACAATTAGTCTTTCTTTGATTTGAATTTCTACATTAGCGCAAGCTTCTGAAAATGCTTTACTTATGTCTTTTGGGTCAAGAGGGGGGGAAATTTCACTTAGTTCTGATATGCCATAGAGTTTACCTATTCGAGCTTGAAATTGAAGAAGCGGCCCTTGAAAATTAGAGCGTGCTTTGCTCGACATTGATGAAATCGCGACGTCTTCTTCAAGGTCTTCATTTTGAACGAGAGATAGGCTGTCAATTCCGGAGTGAATAGTAGCGTTATCGTTGCCTTTTTTTTGTTTTAATACGCTTCGAGTTGAAAATAAGGTGTTAATTATACTGTCAAAGTCGGACTCGATGCCTTTGCGCTTAATTCTGATTTCGCGCATAGCTTCAAAAAAACGGTTTTGCTCATTGTTTGTTCGTGCATTGTTTGCGAGCTCAAAAAAAGAATCGTCAATGCCATCAAACATGCTTTGTAGCATTTCATTCAGGTTGCGCGAAACTTCCTGGCTAATCTTGCTGATTGCCATTTGATTTGAATTGTCTTGTTTTGTAGCATGGCGATCGCTTGTATTTAGATAGCTTACGCCAGAAGACTTATTCATTTTCTGCTCCGGTGGACATTATAAAATTACGCTTAGTGACTATTGCTTATAAAGCAAGGCTAATAAAAAGTTGTTAACTCAATGTAAATATTTAATACAGTCCTGCGCTGAATATATCTTATATACCAATCATGTAATTATATAGCAATTAAAGTAAAAAAAAATAACAAAATTTTACAAATGGAGGGTGTGTCCAGTTTTTATTTTTTGGGGGGGATGCGGACAGTTTTAACGATGTTGTCCTTGATTTGTCTAACTTCAACCTGGTGGCCGCTTAGGTATAAACAAACAGGATTTTCAGGGATGCTTTCTAATACTTCCATGATTATTCCGTTGAGGGTTTTGGGGCCATTGACGGGAAGTTTCCAGTCTAATGTTTTGTTTATCGACCTTATTGTTGTCGTGCCATCAATAAAATAACTTCCATCCGGTTGAAGGGTTATATCAGGGCTTGATGCTGAAAAGTCTGTTGTGAATTCGCCAACTATTTCTTCAAGAATGTCTTCCATGGTTGCGATGCCTTGCACGTCGCCGTATTCGTCCACAACAACGCCAATACGTTGTTTATCTTTTTGAAAATGAAGGAGTTGGGTGTTGAGAGGGGTACTTTCCGGAATGAAATATGGTTCATTGCAGGCTTGTAATAAATGAGCTTTATTGGGGTTGTTGTGGGCGAGTACGTTGGTCATTCTTCGTAAATGTAATATACCAATAATGTTGTTGATATCGCTTTTGTAAATGGGGAGTCTTGTGTGTTGGGACGCTTTAAGCTGTTGAAGTATTGTGTCTAAGCTGGTTTCAATATCAATACCAATAACTTCATTTCTAGGTATCATTATGTCGTTAACGGTTACTTTTTCAAGATCAAGAATGCTGACAAGCATTTCTTGGTGGTTTTGAGGAATGATTGCTCCAGAGTCGTTAACTAGGGTTTTTAATTCTTCGCGACTAAGTTTGCTGTTATTGTTATCTTTTGTGTCAAACCCTAATATTTTGAGTAATGAATTAGTAATCAGGTTGATGGATCGAACAAGAGGGTAAAAAAGTTTTAATAGGGGTTTTAGGATGTGTGCTGCTGGGAAAGCGATTTTTTCTGGGTTATATGCAGCAATTGTTTTGGGAGTAATTTCTGCAAATATTAAAATGACGAGTGTTAATAGTGCGGTTGCAATCGCAATTCCTGCGTCCCCCCATAGTCGAATAGCTATGACTGTTGCAATTGATGAGGCAAGGATGTTGACGAAGTTGTTGCCAATTAATATAACACTAATCAATTGGTCGGTTTTGTCTAGCAGTTCGCTCGCTTTTTTGGCGCCTTTGTGACCTGTTCTTTTTAGGTGCTTTAGTCTGTATTTATTTAGCGACAGCATGCTTGTTTCGGCGCTGGAAAAAAAAGCAGAAAGAAGAATGAGTATGGTTAGAGTCGATAATAGAAAGGTGACTGACAAATCGTTCAATTTAGGGGTGCTCAGTAGGTTTACATGTGGGGTTAATGGACGAGCCATTCGAACGCTAGTTTACTGCCAAGGAATGCAATCATCAATACTGAACTGCCCCAAAGAGTCCATTTGCTGGCGGTTAAGCCTCTCCATCCGTATTTTTTTCTTCCAATAAGGAGTGTTGAAAAAATAGCGAGTGCAAGTATGGAAAGAATTGATTTATGTGCGAGATGTTGAGCAAACAAATCGTCTACAAAAATAAATCCGAAGATGATTGCTAGTGCTAGGAGAATTGTACCGCTCCAAATCATTTCAAAAAGCAATGATTCCATAGTAAGAAGTGGTGGTAGGTTGCGTATTAGTATTGTGTTGTTTCTTTTTTTGAGGTTGTTGTTTTGTATGTATACCAAAACAGCTTGAATGGCTGCGATTGAAAAAACGCTATAAGCAATGATGGATAAAATTATGTGTATAAATATACCGCTGCCAGAAGGAGAGAAGGATTGTTGGGTATCATGAAAAAAGAATGCGCCAAATATGCAAATGGCTGAAATTGGGTATATAGCTAGAAAAATAGTCTGCAAGGGTTTTTTTGCGGAAAATATTAGTAAGCAGATAACGATAAAGCATAAAATTAGTGATGCAGTATTAAAGAAGCCAAGTAGAATCTGGTTTTCATTAATAATGTAGTCGAGCGTTACAATGAGCTGAAGTGCAACGGCAGAGGTTCCTAGAAGTAAGGATATAAATTGTTTTGCTTGTATCTTTCTTAAATAAATCAGAAGCTGGTAAAGCGTTCCGAAAGAATAAAGACCAATAGATAAAATGCTGAGAGCTAAAATATTCATTTTTCGGCTTGTTAAATCGGCTTATAGTTCAAATTAGGGTGCAGTAATGGTTATAATGCGCCTTTTTTATCATATTTACATCACGACACTGAAATAAAATAGCGTTAATGGCACCTGCTTCGCTAAAAGTAGGGCGTAAGTAACGTTCTAAATATAGAGATTAAACATGTTTGAGAATCTAACTGACCGCTTATCCCATAGTCTTAAAAAAGTTACTGGGCAGGCTAAGCTTACCGAAGAAAATATAAAAGGGACTTTGCGGGAAGTTCGGATGGCCTTGTTGGAGGCTGATGTCGCATTGCCTGTTGTGAAGCAATTTATTGCGCAGGTTCGCAAGAGGGCAATTGGTCATGAAGTAATGAGGAGTCTATCTCCAGGTCAGGAATTTATAAAAATTGTAAATTCTGAGCTTGTTGCGATGATGGGCGAATCCTCGCAAGGCTTGGCTTTAAATGCTCAGCCACCTGCTGTGATTTTAATGGCGGGGCTTCAAGGGGCTGGTAAAACAACATCCGTTGCTAAATTAGCGCGCTACCTTAAAGAGCGTGAAAAGAAAAAAGTAATGGTTGTAAGTGTTGATGTGTATCGGCCTGCCGCAATCAAACAGCTAGAAACGCTTGCGGGTGAGGTTGAAGCAAATTTTTTTCCAAGTTTCGATAATCAAAATCCTATTGAAATAGCTACTGCAGCGATAGATGAGGCGAAAAAGACGTTTGCTGATGTTTTGATTGTGGATACAGCTGGTCGTTTGGCTGTAGATGAAGCGATGATGTCAGAAATTAAGGCACTTCACCAAGCGATTACCCCGATAGAAACTTTGTTTGTTGTCGACTCCATGACAGGTCAGGATGCAGCGAATACTGCGAAGGCATTTGATGAGGCATTGGCTTTAACGGGGGTTATCTTAACAAAAACGGATGGCGATGCTCGGGGTGGTGCTGCGTTATCAGTTAGATCTATCACTGGTAAGCCTATTAAGTTCATGGGGGTTGGTGAAAAGGTTGATGCTCTTGAGCCATTTCATCCAGATAGAGTTGCATCGCGTATATTGGGTATGGGTGATGTTCTAAGCTTAATAGAAGAAGCCGAGCGTAAGCTTGACAAAAAGAAGGCTGAGAAGCTCACTAAAAAAATCAAGAAGGGTAAGAGTTTCGATTTAGAAGACTTTCGTGACCAATTAATGCAAATGAAGAATATGGGCGGGGTTGCAGGTTTGATGGATAAGTTGCCTGGTATGGGGCAGATGGCTCAGGCGGCGCAACAGCAGGTGAACGATAAATCACTAGGGCAAATGGAAGCGATTATTTCGTCAATGACAACTAAAGAACGAAAATTTCCTGATGTAATTAATAATTCAAGAAAGCGTCGAATTGCTCAGGGTTCTGGTACTCAGATCCAAGATATCAATCGATTGCTTAAGCAGCACAAACAGATGCAAAAGATGATGAAAAAGTTTACAAAAAAAGGTGGTATGGCAAATATGATGCGAGGAATGCAGGGGATGATGCCGCCGGGCGGTGGTGGTGGCCCACTTGGTCGTATGTAATATTTAAGGTGGACGCCTTGTTTTTTAAGGAAAATTTGAATTAATACTAGAAATAATGCAAAAAATAGAAAATAGTATTTTCAATTCTATTGATATGCTCTAGAATATGCGCCCGTTCGAACGCCATCGTCTGATTTAAGTGGGTGATATGCGTGGGTATTTTTTAACTGAAATCAGGATCAAAAACGCAATGGTTACTATCCGTTTATCTCGTGGTGGCTCTAAGAAGCGCCCTTTTTACCATTTAACTGTCACTGACAGCCGTTCAGCTCGAGATGGTCGTTACATCGAGCGTGTTGGATTTTTTAATCCTTTGGCACGTGGTCAGGAAGAACGTCTAAGAGTTCAATCTGATCGTATAGACCACTGGTTGAGCAAAGGTGCTACAACTTCAGATCGTGTTAAATCACTTTTGAAAGAAGCCGCTACAGCAGCATAAGGCAGATATTTAATCGTTTGCGTCGGCTTTTTATTTTAAAAGTGTTAGCTAGGAAGGAATGCCTGTGAGTGTAAAAGAAAATACTGCAGTTATGGGTAAGATTACTTCGGTTTATGGCGTAAAAGGCTGGGTGAAAGTAGTTTCATATGCTCAGGAAAAAGAAAATATTTGTAAGTACAAGAACTGGATTTTAGATAATTCAGGGAAAAAACATACTGTTAAAGTGCTCAATTGTAAATCTCATGGTACCGGGCTTGTAGCTCTGCTTGATGGGTGTAATGATCGAGAAGTTGCTAAACAGTATTGTGGGTCTCTTGTTACTATTCCTCAAAGTGAGTTGCCTGACCTTGGAGACGGGGAGTTTTATTGGCATCAGCTAGAGGGAATGAAGGTAGTAACTTCAGATTCAGTGTTGTTAGGAAAAGTAAGTCATTTGATTGAAACAGGATCAAATGATGTATTGATCGTTAAAAAGTGTAAAGAAAGTTTAGATGGTAAGGAGCGTTTGATTCCTTATTTACCAGGCCAGGTAGTTAAATCAGTAGATCTTGATAAGGGTATTATCGAGGTAGATTGGGATCCTGATTTTTGAGTGGATCTAAGATGTACTATGGTTTAGTGACACTGTTTCCGGAAATGTTCAGTGCAATCGAAAACTATGGCGTGGTAGGTCGGGCTGCTAAAGCTGGCTTGATATCCATGGAGGCATGGAATCCTAGAGATTTTACACAAGATCGACATAAAACAGTTGATGACCGACCTTATGGTGGTGGTCCTGGAATGCTGATGAAAGTTCAGCCATTGCAGGATGCTATCTTGGCAGCAAAAAATGCGGCAAAGAAGCATAAGGGTGAGAAGATTAGAACCATTTATCTTTCTCCTCAAGGGGTAAAGCTTGATCATAAGAAGGTGCTAGAGTTAGCTTCTTTTGATAAGCTTATTTTAGTGTCCGGTCGTTATGAAGGTGTTGATGAGCGGCTTATAGAGTCAGAAGTTGATGAAGAAATATCAATTGGTGACTTTGTTTTGAGCGGTGGTGAACTCGCTTCAATGGTATTAGTGGACGCAGTTTCAAGGCTGCTTCCCGGTGTTTTAGGTCATAATGAGTCAGCAAATGAGGATTCATTTGTGAGTGGTTTATTGGATCACCCGCATTACACTAGACCTGAAAAAATTGCTGAAGAATGTGTTCCTGATGTACTTATGTCGGGGAACCATGAAAAAGTACGTCGATGGCGGCTTAAGCAGTCATTAGGTCGTACGTGGCAAAGGCGTCCTGATTTGTTGGAGGCTTTTGAGATGGATCAGGAGCAGAAAATATTGCTTCAAGAGTATATTGAAGATAGCAGTAAAGAAAATTAGAAGTAAGAAGATATAACCAGGTAGGCCTCTGTACACTTATAATATGTGTATATAGCATGCGAATAATATTTAGGAGTGTAAGATGAGCGGTAAGAATAGCATTATTAATGCAATAGAAGCTGAGCAAATGAAGACAGAAATCCCTAGTTTTGGTCCAGGTGATACTGTTGTTGTAAAAGTAAAAGTAAAAGAAGGTACTCGTGAGCGTTTACAAGCCTATGAAGGTGTTGTAATTGCAAAACGTAATCGTGGCCTTAATTCATCTTTCACTGTCCGTAAAATTTCTTATGGTGTAGGCGTCGAGCGTACATTTCAAAAGTTTAGTAAGCAGATCGATAGCGTTGAAGTGAAGCGTCGTGGTGATGTTCGTCAAGCAAAATTATATTACTTGAGAGAATTAAGTGGCAAGGCTGCTCGTATTAAAGAGAAGTTAGGTTAATATTTGCTAAATTTGAGCGGTTGCTCTTAAGTAGACGTTGAAAGGCAGGTGTTTAGATACATCTGCCTTTTTTGCGTTTAAGGTCTTATTTATTGTGGCTTTGTTGTAGATTGGTGTTGTTCTGTACATTTGATTTATTCAGGTGGGAACTTTACATGTTCAAATAGTAATATTATCTTGCTTGCGACTGAACTAAATAATAGTTAGCGTGTCAGACAATATACTAATTTTATTTTTTAAGGGGTGTTTAATGAACGTTTATAAACATTTGTTGGCTTTCAGCTTACTTGCAGTGACGTCATCATTTTTAATAGCTGGAGAAGTAGAGATAAAACAAAATCTCACTAAAGTCATGCCTTCATTAAAGATCGACAAAATTGAAAAGAGTGAAATGGTTGGTTTATACCGCGTTGAATCTGGCAATAGTGAAGTTTTATTTACTGATGAGAATGGGACATTTTTTTTAACGGGTGATCTCTATAGTACTGCAGGGGGGCAGCTCAATAATTTGTCCGAAACACGAAAGAAAAAAGCTCGCGCTGGTAAGATAGCATCAGTTGGTGAAAGTGAAAAAATTGTATTTTCTCCAAAAGGAAAGACCTTAGCTAAAATTGCTGTATTTACAGATATTGACTGTGGATATTGCCGTAAACTGCATAAAGAAGTCCCTAGAATGAATGAGTTAGGGATTGAGGTGAGTTATCTGGCATATCCTAGGGCTGGTGTTGGAAGTGAGTCTTATAATAAGTTTGTATCTGCATGGTGTGCGGAAGATAAGTTGGACGCACTAACCTTGGCTAAGAATGGTAGAGCTATTCCGAGTAAGGATTGTAAAAACCCTGTTTCTGATCAGTTTGAATTAGGTCAGTTGTTGGGAGTAACCGGTACGCCAGCAATTGTTCTAGAGGATGGTACTTTAGTGCCAGGTTATCTTACTGCTGATAAGTTGGCTAAAGGCTTAGGCATACTTTAGCCGCTTTTAAATATTGTGAATAGGCTTCTAGATTAACATCGGAAGCCGCTCTCTTCTTTTCTTAGCTCGCACTCCTTTTTGATATTGTTGCACCTTTGCGCTCCTGCTGGTGATAGGCGGCTATAGTCACATTTGCTAAATTCCTTTTTTAGATCTAAATTGTTGTAATCGCTAAATGGCCCATTACAGGCAGTTAAAAATAAAGTGAAAATTAATATTCCTGAAGTGTGTAAATGTTTATTCATATCTGCTCTTATTCTTTTCCAAAATGTACCTCAAATATCGTAGTACTCTGATTTTTTTTCTCTTCTGAAAGGGTATACTACGTTTAACTTTTTTACCTGTTAAATACAAAATAAACTGAGGATATTAGCTTGAAGTCCCTGAAAGTCGGAATTTGTGGGTTAGGAACAGTCGCCAGCGGTGTCATTAACGTTATTAAACGAAATCAACATGAGATTTCTGCAAGAGCTGGCTGTCAGGTCGATGTAGTTCACGTCGGATCTAGAAGTTTAAAGAATAATTGTGATATGACTGGTATTGCGTTTACAACGAATTTAATGGACGTGATAGATAACCCAGAAGTCGATGTCGTAGCCGAGTTGATCGGTGGCTATGATTTAGCAAAAGAAATCGTTTGCTCTGCGATTAGAAATGGCAAACATGTTGTTACTGCAAATAAGGCACTGATTGCAGAGCATGGTAATGAAATCTTTGCCCTTGCTGCTGAGCACAATGTAATAGTCGCTTATGAAGCTGGTGTCGCAGGCGGTATTCCAATCATCAAAGCCTTGAGAGAGGGGTTGGCTGGCAATAAAATTAACTGGTTAGCTGGCATTATTAATGGCACTGGTAATTTTATTTTGACAGAGATGAAAGATAAAGGCCGGGACTTTGCTGATGTACTAGAAGAAGCGCAAGCACTTGGTTATGCTGAAGCTGACCCTACCTTTGATGTAGAAGGCATTGATGCCGCACACAAGTTAGCAATATTAGCGTCCGTTGCATTTGGCGTACCTTTACAGTTTGAGAAAACTTTTACGGAAGGTATAAGTAAAATATCGACACTTGATGTTAATAACGCAGAAGAGTTAGGTTACCGTATAAAGCATCTTGGTATTGCTCGTAGGCAGAAAAACGGTTTTGAACTGAGAGTGCACCCAACACTTATACCTGAGCATCAACTAATTGCAAAAGTTGATGGTGTCATGAATTCCGTATTGGTGGATGGTGATGCTGTTGGTCAAACGCTTTATTACGGGGCTGGTGCAGGTTCTGAGGCAACCGCTTCTGCTGTTATCGCTGACTTGGTTGATGTAGCAAGAGTTGTTAATTCAAAGTCAGAGGAATTCGTGCCTTATTTAGGCTTTTCAGCTGAAAAGTTACAAGCGTTACCAGTGATCCCAATTGAAGAAATAATTTCTGCTTACTATTTAAGGGTAACTGCTGAAGATCATCCTGGCGTTTTGGCAGAAGTCGCTTCTATTTTAAGCGATCTAGGGATTAATATTGAATCAGTAATGCAAAAGGAGAGTGAGCAAGAAAATAATACAATTCCTTTGGTTTTGTTGACTCATGAAGTTCAAGAGAAACAGATTAATTTAGCGATTGAGAAAATTGAAGCTCTGGGAACAACTATCGGTAATGTAGTTCGCATTCGTGTTGAGCATTTTAATTAAACGCATTTAATAACAAAGTTGGTTATCAACGTGAAATATATTAGTACTAGAGGCTCCGCGCCAGCATTAGGGTTTGAAGATGTTTTGTTAACAGGGCTAGCGCCGGATGGCGGTTTATATGTGCCTGAAACACTCCCTCGCTTTACTCAGGAAGAGATCGCGTCATGGGCAGGGCTCCCTTACACAATCTTGGCATTTAATGTCATGTATCCTTTTGTGGAAGGCTCAATTCCGGAAAATGATTTTAGGTTAATGATCGATGAAACTTATGCCGTTTTTGATCATACCGCTGTAGCCCCATTAGTGCAGTTAGATCAAAATGAGTGGGTTCTTGAATTATTTCGCGGCCCAACACTGGCATTTAAAGATTTTGCACTGCAGTTGCTGGGTCGTTTGCTTGATCACGTACTTAAAAAACGGAATGAACGAGTCGTTATTTTAGGTGCAACTTCCGGCGATACCGGCTCAGCGGCTATTGAGGGCTGTAAACATTGTGATAATGTCGATATTTTCATTCTTCATCCTCATAACCGCGTCTCAGATGTACAACGTAAACAGATGACGACAGTGTTAGGTGATAATGTTTTTAATATTGCCATTGAAGGCAATTTTGATGACTGTCAGCAAATGGTTAAAGATAGTTTTAATGATCAGTCGTTTTTATCTGGTACCCGCCTAGTTGCGGTTAATTCAATAAACTGGGCAAGGATTATGGCTCAGATTGTTTATTATTTTAGTGCGTCACTTTCTTTAGGTGGTCCAAGTCGTAGTGTTTCTTTTTCTGTTCCAACAGGAAATTTTGGTGATATTTTTGCCGGTTATTTAGCCCGTAATATGGGGTTGCCAATTAATCAATTAGTTGTCGCTACGAATAAAAATGATATTTTGCATCGCTTCATTAGTCAAAATGATTACAAGTTAGAAGGCTTGCATCATACTTTATCGCCTAGCATGGATATCATGGTATCAAGTAACTTCGAACGTTTGATGTTTGATTTATACGGGCGTGATGGCCTAGCGTTAGCAGGGCAAATGGAAGCGTGGAAAAAACAATCTGGTGCTATTGAAGAATACCGATGGCTTGCTGCTCGTAAGTTATTTGATAGTTGCTCTGTTAACGATGATCGTACTTGTGAGGTCATTAAAGAAGTATTTGATCAAACAGAATACTTAATTGACCCTCATACAGCTATTGGGGTCGAAGCCGCCCGAATTTGTCGGAGAGATGGCTCTATTCCAATGGTCACTTTGGCTACAGCTCATCCCGTTAAATTTCCCGAAGCGGTTGAAAAATCAGGTGTGGGTATTACGCCGGAACTTCCTCATCATCTTGCAGACTTATATGAAAGAAAAGAGTCTTACGAGGTGCTTCCTAATAATTTGAGCGAAGTTCATGCTTATGTTGTAAAGCATCGAAGAAGCTAAAACTTCTAATACCCACTATGGTTAACCTAAAGCACCAAGACGATGTCTTCGTGCTTTTTTTCTGTCTTTGAGAAACGACTGAATGCATTGACTGATTAGATTCATTATTTTGTAACGAGCATCGAGTACCAGTTAGAGTAGTCGCGTTAGATTTTAATATACACATTGATAGGAGAGGCTATGAAGCCTGAGGTCGTTATTCGACATAGAGAAAAAGATGAAACTATTTGCTCTGAACTTTTAAGCCAAGGGATTAAACCCTGGTTAGCGGAAGTACTGTCAAGCAGGATTGAATCTTCGGTAACAAAAGAAGCTTGTTTGTCTCCCTCTCTCAGGAATTTAGAAGATCCTGAAAAAATTCCTGATATGTCGTTAGCGGTCGATAGAATTGTTAGTGCAATTGTCAGTGATGAAAAAATAGTATTTGCAGTTGATCATGACATGGATGGGCAGGCATCTGCAGCAGTACTTTGGTCCGCATTTGTTGATCACTTTAAGGTTTCGCCAGATAGGTTGGCCGTTGTTACTAGTCATAGATTAATAGATGGGTATGGAATTACAGATGCCGTTGTAGAAAAAATTATTGAGTCGGATGCAACTCTGGTTATATCGGCAGATAAAGGCTCTAGTGACGAACCTCGTATAAAGAGGCTGGCAGCCGCAGGTCGAGATGTTGTCGTGACGGATCATCATGCTCTTCCTGTAGAGGGGCCACCAGTTTCAGCTTACGCTTGTGTAAATCCAACTAGAAAAGAGTCTCAATATGATCCTTATGTGTGTGGTGCCGCCGTTGCATTTCTTACAATGGCGAAAGTTCGGTCTGAGCTATTAAAGCAAAATTATTTGGCTGATATTCCATCTTTGAGCCTACTGGTTGACTATGTTGCTGTCGCTACTGTCGCCGATTGTGTTTCATTGAGACCAGACCTTAGTTATGCCAATAGAGCTTTGGTTAAGAAGGGAATAGCACTTATTAATAAAAGAGTAAGGCCTTGTTGGGAAGCCTTTTGTGACCAGATGCGTGATCTTGAAGTTAGTTCACAGACAATCGGGTTCCAGCTTGCTCCTGCCGTCGCTGCTGCAGGTAGGCTAGATTGGGCTGAAGTTGGTTTCCGTTTTTTAGTGGCTGAAACTGTTGCAGATGCGACAGAGCACTGGAATACGCTTAAACAAGAAAATGAGCAGCGTAAGACTATTGAGAAGAACCTTCGAGAAAAAGCATTTGAGAAGGCCGATCAGCTAGATGGGCAGTCGATTGTTCTGTATTTAGAAGATGGTCACAGTGGTGTTCATGGTATTACTGCAAGTCGCCTGGTTGAACGTTACGGCAAACCTTCGGCTATGTTCGCGCCCAAGGGCGCTGGATCACGAGATGAAGTGGGGCAGGTTTTGGATGAAAAAGGGAGGCGATTAGCTTCTGGTTCTTTCCGCTCTATACCCGGTCTTAATATCCGGGATGTCTTACAATCTGTGCATGATAAGCGCCCAGACTTGCTCGCTAAATTCGGTGGGCATGAGGGGGCTGCGGGAGCTACAGTTGTCGTTGAGAATATTGAAGCATTCTCAACGGAGTTCGAAGTGGCTGTAAATGAACTATTGAAAGGGAGAGAGCTGAAACCTGAACTCTGGGTCGATGGTGATCTACCTGAGGATGGGTTATCACTGGATAGTGTCGACATGTTAAATCAGTTGGACCCATGGGGAAGAGACTTCCCATTACCCATATTTTGTGGAGGGTTTATTGTGACTCATCACAAAAAAGTAGGTGATGGCACACATGTTAAATTGCAATTAGAAAAAAATGGACAGCTTATTGATGCTATCTGGTTTAATGCCATTGAGTCTAATGAACCAGTTCCTTTTCAGGTAGGAGAGCAGGTCTTATTTGTTTATAAATTGGACGACAATGTATTTCGTCACCGGAGAAGCCTTCAGCTTCAAATAGTTGCAATGGTATAGATGAACCTTGTTATTTGGTAACAAGGTTATAGCTTGAATTTTTAGTTCCGCTTGTAGCGTGAAGGCGATACACCAAACCAAAGTTTAAAGGCTTTTGAAAAAGTACTTAAATCTGCATAGCCTAAAATCTGAGCCAGGTTAGTGAGGTTAGTGTCTGGAGAGTCCAGAAACTCTTTTGCCATTTGTTGTCTTATCTGGTCAAGAACCTGTTGAAAGCTATAGGCTTCGTTACTTAAACGCCTTTGCAGAGCGCGTTCTTTTAAACCCAGAAGCTGAGCAACATTCTTGAGCGAGCAAGCACCTTTAGGTAGTAAATCTCTAATCAGCATGCCAACTTGATGCACCATATCTTGCTTTCTTGAGCGTTCAAGCTCATCCAGATAACTGCCAAGAAACTGCTTAATTTCAGGTTCAAAAGTGCCTAGAGTGGAATTCAGTAAATTGGCGTCAAAAACTAAACCATTAAATTCCTGTTGAAATGATATTGGCGCGTGGAAGAGCATATTATAAGGAGCAAGATCCGGCGGGGCTTGATGCTTGAAATAGACGGCTCTCGGGTTCCAGCCCTTACCAATATATAAGCGAATTAAGTTACAACCTATCCCCAAAGATAAATCACTTATTTGTCGACAATGGTCTTCACCATGTATATGGGGGAGATATTTAATGATGGCAATCTCATGCTTCACTTCCAAGCTAAATGTACCTGCCTCACTACGTAGGTGAATGTACTTTTCCAAGGCTTTATAAGCATCATGGAGGGTTAATGATTTACGCATCATCAGGCCAACTGGCCCCAATACCGTAATACTTTGTCGTTGGGACAATAACAGGCAGAAACATGGGCAAGATAATTCTCGGGCTGACAAGTCAAACAAACGAGCCAGTGCTTCACCACTTATCATTTGTTCAAAGTTATTGAGTAAGTCAGTATCTAAACCTGCCAGCACAACTAATTCTTCAGGGCTGCCACCTAATTCTCTGACAAGTTCTGAGTACCCCATTAAGGAAGCACTGTTAGCTAGCAATATGCCCATTTAACTGACCTCCTTGGGAGTTGTGATAGTTGGTGTGCAAATGTAAACGATTAGAAATAGTGCTAATCGACATAATATAACAATAAATTGACGTATTTTGACAAGTTTTTTCATTCAAAGAGAGTAAATTTTAGATAACGAAAAAGTAGCTAGCAATACACTTAACTGGAAAGCGCTTTAACAATGCTCTAGCTAACGAGTGTTTTCTCTTGAGTTGAACGTATTCAGCTACGAATAGATTGTGTACAAAGAAGGTTTGATATGACTAAGCGCCCACTAACATTAGAAATAAAAGGAAATTCTTTGGATGACGGCCCAGGAATTCGTTCGGTTATTTTTTTTAAGGGTTGTCCGCTTTCATGTAGTTGGTGCCATAACCCTGAAAGTAAAAAACGGGAGGTAGAAATATCTTTCGACTCTGAGGTCTGCGTGGGTAGTCATACCTGTATCGATGTTTGTCCTAAAAGTGCGCTCTCTTTCGATAACCCTTTTTTCATAGATCGTGACTCTTGTGACTTGTGCTTTGAGTGCGTGGAACAATGCCCCTCCGGTGCGTTAGAGAGCGTGGGACATGAAATGCAGGTGGAAGAAATTGTTCGTACCGTCGTCAAAGATAAACCGTTTTTTGACAGTTCAAATGGCGGCGTTACTTTTTCGGGTGGTGAGCCTACTTTGAATATGGCGTTCTTAGCGGAATCGGCAAAAGGCCTTAAAGAGCAAGGTATTCACGTTCTGATAGAAACTAGCGGACAATTTAATTACGACAAATTCAATGCGCTCGTCTATCCGTATGTTGATCTCATATATTTTGATATCAAACTGATAGATAAGGAATTGCATAGAAAATATTGCGGCCCAACAAATACCACTATCCTGAATAACTTCAAGAAACTTCAACAGCAATATCTCGCGGGAGGCGTGAAGATCTTACCAAGGACACCGCTGGTTCCGAATATTACTGACACGCCAGGAAATCTCACTGCAATTGCTTCGTTTTATAAGGAACAGGGTGTGACAACAACACAGCTCATGGCTTATCACCCGATGTGGCAGGAAAAAAACCTAAAATTAGGCATTCAATCGTTTTTAGGTGAAAACAGCTGCATGGATAAATGGATGCCCAATCAGAGAGTGAAAGAATGCGGAGAAACATTTACATCCATGGGTATCCAAGTGATTTAAGCGCAATAACACAAAAAATATAAGTATACGATGGGGCTTTAAAGCATGATAAATACAATGACAAGAAACAACATCAAAGTAACAGCTAACACAAACCGAAACTACTTGAACCATTTAACTAACTGGACCCTTAAACTAATTGCGTCGCAATTGAATTTAAGGCCGTCTCTAAGAAATAAGTTAAAAAATACCGATGGATGGATCAATTTCTGTATTGGTATGAAAACGGAAACCGGTTCTATGGAACAAGCCATTGTGTTTCAGGATGGACATGTTTCGGTACTCAAATATATCCCCGAGCATGCGGATGCGACCATGCGATTTATTAATGATGACGTATTGAAAGAAGCGGCCAAAATTACGCCGAACGAGCTATTACACCTCATTTTAAATAACCAAATTATTCTAGATGGCAATATGGCCTACCTTCAGGCATTCAATTTTTTTGTATCGCTTATTTTGGGTAAGCGGTACAAGAAAATGATGGAGAAAGCCAATCGACTAGAAATTGAATCGAAGGAGCAGAAGTATGTGCCACAAGACCCTTCTATCTCAAAGGATTTGAATGATCGAAAGAATTCAGGTTTGAGTACCGATATCATGGACTCTGGAGTCAGGTATCTGGATGAGCCCTATCTGTCGAAATACCAGCTAGACTCCTTTCCACAGGCCAAAAAACTGTATGACTTACATACGTCAACCCAACCTGAAATTTCATCAGAACGACCCGTACTACTGACACAATGGTATCGAACGCATGGTTTTGAAACTGATAATAATGGTAATCCTTGGGTGCCGGAGCTTCGTCAGGCACATGCTTTTAAATATTTGATGGAAAACAAAAAAGCGATTATTAGGCCTGATAGCTTAATTGCAGGGACTATTTGTCCGGAGCAGGTTAGCGTTGTTATTTATCCTGATACAGTAGGCACCATGATATGGGGTGAGCTGGGCTCAATTAATGACCGCTTACTTGCGCCCTATAAAATTTCGGATCAAACCGCTAAAGACCTCCATGACCTGTTTCCATTCTGGGCGAAGAAAACGACTCGAGCTTGGATAAACAAGACGCATAATTACCCTTTTTGTCAGCGAGTTGACGAGCGTTATGTGGCTTCCTTCAATTTTAAGACCGTTAGCATGTCACATACGGTGCCCGACCTTCCACGCTTTGTGAATGATGGAACACTCGCGATGATTGAAGAGGTTTTGCAAGAAATTAGAATACTTGAAATTCAACAAACAGAAGTACTGGATACATTAGAACAAGCAGAAATTGTCGATAAATTAAATACTTTGGAATCGATGAAGTTATGTCTGGAAGGGTTAAATACTTATGCCGAAAATTTAGCCAAAGAGGCACACTGTTTAGCGGCCAAAGAAACAGATCCAAAAAGAAAAGAAGAACTTAATCAGCTTTATGAGATTTGTCAGCATGTTCCAATGAACCCATCTAGAAACCTTGATGAAGCAGTTAATTCTGCGTGGATATCGTGGATAGGTTTGATCATGGAAAACACCAACGTATCGCTTTCCCCAGGGAGGTTGGATCAACTGTTTCAACCCTATTTCGAAAAAGATATGGCTGAACTATCTACAAAGGATGAAAGGCAGAATTACGTCGAACATGCGATTGAACTCATATCCTGCTATATCCTCAGAAATGCCGAACATCATGCCTTGGTACCGGATGTATCGAATTACTTGTTCGGTGGCAGCCAGTCGCAAACAGCCATCACGGTGGGAGGCGTGACTCGAAAGGGCAAAGATGCGGTGAATGATATGACCTATATATTTTTGAAAGTCACAGAAATATTGTCAATTAATGACCCCAATATGAATGCCCGCTTCAAATTAGGCGTCAACAGCGATACCTACCTAAAACGCTTGTGTGAAGTTAATTACATTACGGTTGCGACACCGTCTATGCATAATGATGATGCAGTAATCGAAGCGTTTAAACAAAATTCAGATGATATTGAGGACTTGAGAGACTGGGCCTCAACAGGTTGTGTAGAAGTTACTTTGTCCGGAAAGCATATGAGTCACACTGGTGCGACTTCAGTGAACATGGTGGCGGGTCTCGAAATGGCTTTGAATAATGGTTATCACCCTTTGATGGATTGGCATCTAGGCCCAAAAACTGGGCGAGTTGAAAAGCATGACTTCAAAACATTTGATGACTTTTTTGAGGCCTTTGCAGTCCAACAGAAATTCGTAATTGATAACACTGTACAGCTGAATAATATGGCAGGCGAAGCCTACTCATATCTTCGTCCAACGCCGTTATTAAGTACGGCTATTCAAGGCGCAGTGAGTAATGCCAAAGACGTTACAAAAGGCGGTGCTCACTATAATACTTCGGGTAGTTTTAATATTGGACTTTCTGATGTGGTCGACTCATTAATGGTGATTAAAAAGCTAGTATTCGATGAGCAAAGAATTTCCTTCCCTGAACTTAAAGAAGCTATTGATACCAACTTCGAGAATAATGTCTCTTTGCACGCGATGGTTAGCAGGAAGGTTCCACGATTCGGCTCTGGTTGTGATGAGTCCGTAGACATGGCGAACAGGGTAACATCTTTGATACATGGTTGTTATAAAGCCCATAAGAACTTTCGTGGTGGTGACTACACGGTCGGTTTCTGGTCAGTAGCGCAACATGTTGCTTATGGCTCTCTTTCAGGGGCGCTACCTTCAGGGCGTCTAGCCGGAAAAGCATTCACGCCTGGCTTAACCCCTGACGCATCTGCATCAAAAAGTTTTCTGGACAATATGCGTGACGTCGCGAAACTTGACCCGAAAAATATGGATAACAATATTGCCTTCAATGTAAAGCTTGTACCTGCAGCCAATGAAACTCGGGAAAACATTGTTAACACCATGCACGCCTATGTCAAAACGTACTTCGAACAAGGTGGTATGCAAATACAATTCAATATGGTGAATTCAGACGTATTAAAAGACGCGATGGCAAACCCGGAAAACTACAAGAATCTATTGGTGAGAATTTCAGGTTATAACGCTTATTTTGTAAGTTTGAATAGCGACATGCAAACAGAGCTCATTGAACGAACGGAATACGGATTTTAAGCAAAATAGGGTGGCCGCGCTAGGTTATGGCAGCGTCGAAAACGGCATTAAAGTAATGCCATCACTACACAGAGATAAGCAAATGGCAGATCATTACGTAGCATTTTCTATCCCGTTTTTCCTAGTCTTCATTGGTTTGGAAGCCTTTTTATTCTGGCGTAAAAATTATAATAAGTTGCGCCTGAATGACACTTTAACCAATTTGAGTTGCGGCATTGTTACCTTGATATTTGAGCTGTTTACCAAAGGTGGATTGTTCTTGTTTTTTGACTTTATATCTCGCAAGTTTGGTTTGATTGACTGGGACATGGAGTCCGGTCTCACATGGGTTATATTTTTCTTCGTTTATGACTTTTTCTACTATTGGGGTCATCGTTTGGCACATAGTATAAATTTTATGTGGAGTGGCCACTTACCACACCATCAAAGCGAAGAATATAATTTTAGCGTCGCTTTAAGGCAGGGGGCTTTTCAAGATACCTTGAACTTCCCAGTGTTCATACCAATAGCGTTGATGGGCTGTCCTATAGAAGTTTTCGCAACAGTGTTGTTATTGAATAAGTTTTTCCAATTCTGGATACACACCCAAGCTATTGGTCGCGTGCCTCTCATTGAAGGCATACTCAATACCCCCTCGGCGCACCGGGTACATCATGCTGTAAACCCTATTTATGTTGATAAGAATCATGGCGGCTTCATCATGCTGTGGGACAAACTATTTGGTACTTGGGTCGCGGAGCGTGAAGACGAACCTTGTGTTTTTGGTGTGCGAAAGCCTTATCGTAGTTGGGACCCTTTGTACGCGCATATTGATTGGTGGGCCAGGCTTTGGAAGGATGCCGTTCGTACCCAAAAATGGCGCGATAAAATCAAGCTATGGTTTATGCCTACGGGCTGGCGACCTGCTGATGTGGAGCAGCATGAGCCTTGGGAAGCTTACGATATTGAACGCTACCAGAAGTATGACCCGAAAGTGAGTGTCTTGCGTAAAACTGCATCGGTGAGTCTTTTTTGTTTGACACTACCTTTGATCAGTCACCTGATGTATGAACAATTTAACTTAACGTTGCTGGAGAAATCAGGCATTTCGCTGGTGATATTGGCGTGTCTTTATTTATGTGGTTATTTGCTCAATGGTTATCGGCGTATACCGCAGTCCAACTCTAAAACAAAACCGATAAAACTTTGATAGAGAGAAATGAATGAAACCTGAATTGAAAGCAAGGTATAAAAGCGATCCCTTTTTTCAAGTACCCCGTACTTATAAAAAAACGGCAGAGGGGGAGGTGCAGTTACCGATTTATTTTTTAGATACCTCCAATCTGATCGCCATTTTCAAGGCTGATGAGGACGGCGTTGCAAAACTCCTAGAAGGAACCGGTTTGAGTTCGGGATTATCATTAGCAGGAAAACCACTGGTATTTATCAGTTTCTATGAATATAGGGAAAGTACCGTCGGCGCATATAATGAAGTCGGTATCGCCATACCTGTGATACCGGAAGGGATGAAGAGACCTAAAAACGGCTATCTAGATTTACTGCGTTCGACCGATGAGTCCGTGATTGGTTGGCATATTGTTAATCTTCCTGTCACCACAGAACTGGCGAATGCGGCCGGCCAAGAAATTTGGGGTTACCCGAAATTTGTGACACAAATTCCTTTCAAAATGGATAAAAGCAACTTTTCCTCCGAGGTTAAAGACCCCGGAAATGGCAGCATCATGCGTTTACAAGGAAAGTTGAACTTTGGTATAAAAGCACCTGCATTGAGTGGTGTGACTTATTCGCACTTAAACAAAAAACTCTTGCGCTCGTCAATCAATGCACGAGGTAGTTACAAGGCCTACCTAGCTCATCGTTTGAAGCTTAGCGTTGGCGACAGCCTGCATAACATGGCAAAAAATCTTAGGGAGCTCGGGTTGGAAAATAGCCGCCCGATTGCTGTGTTGAGTAGCCCTGATTTTCAGTCTCGTTTGAGTGATGGCGCTGAAGTCAATTAATGGAATAAAGTTATTTTTTTGCATTTGAGGCTCCAGAGGCAGCTAGGGAGATGATAATAGTCTTCTCCCTAGTAGGTAGTATAGAAACATATATATATTTAAAATACCGTAACTTAAACGTCTCTGGATTTAATAGAAATTTTCTAATTTAACGAATAAACTTTGTTCTAAATTAGCCAGTGCGAACTTGTAGTGGTGACTTGTATGACAGGATTCACATTACTATTGTGCACGGATTAGCATGGACACATATCGAAACAAAACCTTTCATGATCTAACCCTATTTTCCTCGATTACCCTCTACACTTTTTACAATTGTTGGCAATTCAAATAAACAGACTGATGTTTTAAGCAGTTACTTTGAAAAGACCGATGTTTAAAAACTACCCAGATATTTTGTTAGGAGTAATCAAAAATGATTGAAACCACTATTCGTTTTTTCCAAGAGGGCGGATTTTTTATGTATCCGATTTCCATTATTCTAGTTGTCGGTTTGATCATTGCGATAGAGCGTTATGCATACTTAACCTTAGCAAAACGTAGCAATCGTGAAGACTTTAATAAATTGCACAAAATGATTGGGGGAAAGGATTTAAAAGCAGCCGTTAAATTTGCTTCTCAATCTAGCTCTGCGATGTCAAATATGATTGGTTCTGGTTTGGTGCGTCTAGGACGCCGTCAGCCAAGAGAAGAAATTGAATACGCGATGGAAGAAGGTTTGCTTGATGCAATGCCAAGGTTAGAAAAACGTACCCAGTACTTAGCAACGCTAGCAAACGTGTCAACGTTATTAGGGCTTCTAGGGACGATTATAGGTTTGATTGCGGCATTTACAGCGGTTGCTTCGGCTGACCCAGCTCAAAAAGCCAGCTTACTATCACAGAGTATTTCTGTTGCAATGAATACCACTGCCTTTGGCTTAATTGCTGCGATCCCTTTGTTACTCATACATTCTGTTCTGCAAACTAAAACTAATGAGATTGTAGATAGCTTCGAAATGGCAGGTATCAAGGTAATGAACATTATCAGCGACCGTTCTCCTGTTCCTGTTGTTGATACGGAAAAGAAAGCACCAGCACATAGGCCTTCAAATGGAAGTGGAATGCAAGCGGCGCCGGCTGTTTAGATCCTTAAACGATTGCGACTTAAGTTGAAACTCAACCTTAACAAACGCTAAGCATCAGGAATTAAGAAAATGAAACGAAAGCATCGCCGCTTGCGCAGTAAAGATACTGATCTCGATATCACTGCATTTATGAACTTAATGATTGTGTTGGTTCCCATTTTATTGATGAACATGGTCTTTGCTCAAACAAGTGTCTTGGAATTGAATTTTCCTACCCAGGATAACCAGCAGCAAGAGCAGGAATTAACGCTGCAGTTGCAAGTTATTATTCTAGATGATCAATTAGTTGTTTCTGATAACAAAGGTGGAGTGATTAAAGCCATAACAAAGAAAGATGATGCTTATGACTTCGAAACGCTTGGACGTGTAATGCAAGACTTAAAATCACGTATCCCAGAGAAAAAAGATATTACGGTCATGGCTAACAAGCAGACATCTTATCAAACCTTGGTTTCTGTAATGGATAAGGTGCGTTCTTTTAAGACCGTTGTTGCAGGTAGTTTGGTTCATGCAGAACTATTTCCTGAAGTATCTATTGCTGATGCACCAGAAGTTATAGCGGCGTCAAAAAATATAGCCGACTCACAAGGCTTATCAGCAGGGAAGGGCAAGTCATGAAAACATCCGCTAAGGCAAAACGACTTCAGCGTCACCAAAGAAGAGGTAAAGCAGAGGGGAAGCTTAATTTAGTTTCCTTGATGGATATTTTTACGATTCTAGTCTTCTTCTTGATGGTGAACTCATCTTCAGATGTACAGGTGTTAAATCAGGATAATAGCGTCAAATTACCTGTTTCTAGTGCAGATAAAGTACCTGAAAATGCGTTGGCATTAGCGGTGACTTCAGATGATATTTTAGTTGGTGGTCGAGCAATTCTGAAAATTGACCAGTTAAGTGCTTACGATGGCGACATAGAGCCCTCATTAAAAGCCGAGCTTGATTATCAATCTGCAAAATCAAATGCACTGCCGTCAGCTACAGGTCTTCCGATTATTATTCTGGCTGATCGTGAGCTACCTTATGAACTTTTAAAGAAAATTATGTCAACTTGTGTTGACGCAGGTTATGCAAGTATTTCTTTAGCTGTTAACAAGCCCGAACAGAAGGAGGCTTAATCGTGTCAATTACACTACAAGGTCTCGCATGGAATGTAGAGGCAGATGAAAATAAGCGTTTAAAGAAAATTACCGCTGCGGTCATACCCTTATTTCTGCTAATGAGCTTATATGTTACTTGGGTTGATTTACCAGAACAGAACCGAGAAGAGCTAGAAGCCTTACCTCCTCAACTTGCAAAAGTAATTTTAAAGAAAAAGGAGTTACCCAAGCCTGTTATTGAGAAAAAAATTGAAAAGAAAAAAGAAGAGAAGAAAATAACTCCTGAAAAGGTCGCGGAAAAACCTAAACCAAAATTGAAGAAGCCTGTTCCTCAGCTTGCAAAAAAACCTAAAACTAAGCACAAGCCAAAAGAAATTTTATTAGCGCGTGAAAAAGCTAAAACCTCAGGACTGTTAGCAATGAGTAACCAGCTTTCAGCGCTCAGTGCATTAGCAAATACAGTGACTTTAGATGTACCAAAAACGATTACCGCAAAACCCATTGCACGTAAAGCTGTGGATCGGTTAGCTTCAAGTGTATCAACGGCAAAAAGTACTGGTGTTGACGAAACGTTATTAACGCAAGATACACAAAAAATGTCGTTGGCATCCCGTCAGGTGACGGAAGTTGATCAAGTTGAAGAGGTTGTTGCAATTGTTGAAGCCGAAGAGCAGGCAGCGAAAGAAGAATTAGTTGCTCAGCGAACATCAGAAGAGTTACGTCGTACGATGGATGCAAACAAATCAGCCATACAAAGTATTTATAATCGTGCTCTTCGAAAAAAACCATCGCTTCAAGGTATCTTTACGCCATTGCTAGTAATTGAAGAAAGTGGGAAGGTATCAAATTGCACAACAGAATCGTCTACTTTAGGTGAACCAAGACTGGAAAGTAAGTTTTGTAAACGTTTAAGGTTGGTTGATTTTGGCTATAAAGCTGGCGTTGACAAAATGACCTTTAAATATCCATTTGATTTATTACCTGGCTAGAATTGAAAATCCTGGCGGACTTAAAAGTTCGCCAGTCAGTTAGCTCTATCTGCAAAAATAACTCCTCCAAATTGTTTTTATCGCTTTGAAACATTACTTGAAGTGTTGAATGGCTATAAAATAACCAAATTTAGTCTAAAATATCGCTTATCTGCTTTAATTATTGTCCATATAGTATTTGTTTCTTGCTCTAATTTGACGCCATTGTTAAAGTTGCTCGTTTACATTATCCGAAATTTTTTAGGTTGACATCACTCCATGTTTAAAAAGATCCGAGGCTTATTTTCCAGCGATTTATCTATCGATCTTGGTACCGCTAATACGCTTATTTATGTGCGTGAAAGAGGTATTGTGCTTGATGAACCTTCTGTTGTTGCCATTCGAAATCACGGCGCGCAAAAAAGCGTAGCGGCTGTGGGCGCAGAAGCAAAAAGAATGCTAGGTCGAACACCCGGTAATATCACCGCTATACGACCGCTAAAAGATGGTGTTATTGCTGATTTTGTTGTAACAGAAAAAATGCTTCAGCATTTTATTCATAAAGTCCATGAAAATAGCTTTATCACACCAAGTCCTCGTGTATTGGTTTGTGTACCAAGCCGTTCAACTAAGGTTGAACAGAAAGCGATTCGTGAATCAGTATTAGGCGCTGGTGCGCGAGAAGTGTTTTTGATAGAAGAACCTATGGCAGCTGCTATTGGTGCAGGTCTTCCTGTTGAAGAAGCAAGTGGTTCCATGGTCGTTGACATTGGTGGTGGCACGACTGAAATCGCGATTATTTCTTTGAACGGTATTGTTTATGCTGACTCTGTTAAAGTTGGTGGTGACCGCTTTGATGAAGCGGTCGTTGCTTATGTTCGTCGTAATTATGGCAGTTTAATTGGTGACGCCACGGCAGAAAGGATTAAGCAAGAAATTGGTTGTGCATATGAAGGACTGGAACTTCGTGAAATTGATGTTCGAGGCCGTAACTTAGCTGAAGGTGTACCAAGAGGTTTTACACTTAATAGTGAGGAGATATTAGAAGCTTTGCAGGACTCTTTGGCACAAATTGTCCAGGCCGTTAAAGGGGCTTTAGAGCAGTCTCCACCTGAACTGGCTTCAGATATTGCTGAACGTGGTATTGTACTAACAGGCGGTGGTTCACTTCTAAGAGGCTTGGATCGTTTATTAAGTGAAGAAACAGGTCTTCCTGTTATTGTTGCTGAAGACCCGCTTACCTGTGTTGCTCGAGGGGGCGGTAAAGCGCTTGAGTTGATTGATAGTAGTTCCGAAGGCTTGTTTCCTATCGAGTAATACCTTCTATAATCGATTTATATAGGTGCGCTTGCGCACCGTTTTGTTATATAACATCTTGAATTTGATTTATATTCATAGAATGTTAGTCAAACTTATAAGGAGGGTCTGATCAAAACTATATTTTCACAAGGCCCTTACTTAGCATATCGCCTGTTCTTGGCGGTTATCTTGTCTGTTGTTTTAATTATTGTCGATGTTCGTTTTACTCAACTCGATCCCGTTCGAAATATTATTAGCTCAGCCTTAACGCCAGTGCAATGGTTAAGTGATGTGCCGAGTAATGTGGCGCTAGGCCTTGAAAATATTTTTACTAGCCGTGAGTCCTTAGAGGAAAAACTGGATTTAATGAAAGATCGCATGCTGGTGCTTGAACGAAAATCTCAAAAACTGGCGTCTGTTACTGCAGAGTTAAATCGCTTACGTGAACTTTTAAACGCTTCTCGTGTTGTTGATGAAGGCGTTGTCGTTGCGGAACTAATTGGGGCCAGCCCAGATCAAGATAACCAATATATTTTAATTAACAAAGGCTTTCAAGATGGGGTCTATTTAGGTCAGGCAATCTTGGATTCACAAGGTTTAATGGGTCAAGTAATTGAAATAAATGAATTTTCTAGTCGAGTTTTGCTGATTTCAGATAGTCGTCATGCTGTACCAGTTCAGGTTAACCGCAATGGTATTCGTGCAATTGCTTATGGTGTGGGCTCATTAAGTTACTTGGAGTTAGGGAATGTGCCTGACACAGCAGATATAAAAGTGGGCGATTTGCTAGTCAGCTCTGGTTTAGGGGGGCGCTTTCCTCAGGGCTACCCTGTCGCGAGAGTGAGTGATGTTCAGCACGACTCAGGTCGTTCATTCGCTCATGTTAAAATAATACCAGAAGCCCAATTAAATCGTAGTCGTTTATTGTTATTGGTTTTTAAACAATCTGAACTGGCTAAACAAATAAACTCTTCTGTTGGTGATAATAGTGAGGAGGTAGTCAATGGCGATTAATAGACTTAGTTGGTTGGCTCTTTTTCTATCATTCCTCTTTGCCGCGATACTTGAGCTAAACCCTTTACCTGATATGTTGGCTTTTTTAAGGCCTGAATGGTTAGTGCTTACTCTAATATATTGGTTACTACGCCACCCTGAAAAAATAGGCATTATGACGGGGGTGTGTATTGGTTTGATGATGGATGTCTTATCGGGTAGCTATCTTGGGGTACATATACTGTCCCTGAGTTTAATTTGCTACTTGGTATTAACGATGCATAAGCGTCTGAAAATGTTCCCGCTTATACAACAATCTGTCGTGGTATTTTTTATTGTTAGTATTCAATTAATGGTGGTTTATACGCTTCGATCTGTTTTAGGTGTGTCTGATATGGGGTTATCGTATTTGTGGCAGGCATTAGCGAGTGCTTTTTTCTGGCCAATGGTTGTTATTTTGTCAGACCGTTTAGCTTTTGCGTTGCGGTAATGAAAACCAAAATTATATTAGCTTCTGCCTCGCCACGCCGAAAGGAACTACTGGAGCAAATTGGAGTCTCTTTTGATATCTATTCTGCAGATATTGACGAAACACCTTACAAAGCAGAGCCACCTGCTGATTATGTACAACGAATGGCAAAGTCCAAAGCATACGAAACATGCGCTCAACTTCAGTTACTTAAAGGGACTTGCGTAGAAACGAAAGTGATTGTTTTAGCTTCAGATACTTGCGCCGTGCTTGATAACTGTATTTTTGGGAAACCCGAAACGAAGTCTGAATTTATTGGCATGATGGAGCAACTATCTGACCGTCAGCATGAAGTGATGACGAGTGTACATACTTTGGAACTTACTTCTTCAGGCATCAATTCAGAGCTCGCATTTACAGTAATAACGAAAGTAAAATTTAAGCCGTTGAGTTTGCAAGAGATTAATGAGTATTGGTTGACTGGAGAACCAAAAGACAAAGCTGGCGGTTACGGTATTCAAGGCAAGGGCGCCGTTTTTATTGAAAGTATTGAAGGTAGTTACAGTTCAGTGGTTGGCTTGCCTATAAAGGAAACGGCTGAAGTACTGGTTAAGTATGACGTCGATATTTGGATAAACTAATATCAGCAAAACAATGCAGTATAAATTAAAGGATATTTCATGAGTGAAGAAATTCTAATCAATGTTACGCCTGTAGAAACGCGAGTTGCTGTTGTTGAAAATGGAATGCTTCAGGAAGTTTATATTGAGCGTACATCACGGTGTGGCATTGTTGGTAATATTTATAAAGGAAAAGTTGTAAGGGTTTTACCAGGAATGGAAGCTGCATTTGTTGATATTGGTTTAGAAAAAGCTGCATTTATACATGTTTCTGATATAAAAGCTTCGATTGGTTCAGCAATTGACAATAGTAAAGACAGTACTCCCGATATTGCCTTGTTGTTGCGTGAAGGGCAGCACCTAATCGTTCAGGTTATTAAGGATCCAATAGGGACAAAAGGTGCTCGTTTAACGACTCAGCTTTCTGTAGCAAGCCGATATTTAGTTTACATGCCCGATGTGGCCCATATAGGCATCTCACAGCGCATCGAAGATGAGCAAGAGCGTGAACGTCTCAAGAGCCTTGTTGAAAGTTGTCAGCAAGACGATGAGGAGCAGGTTGGCACTGGATTTATAGTTAGAACGGCAGCAGAAGGTGCTGGAGAAGATGAATTTAAAGCAGATATACACTTCTTGGCACGGCTGTGGAAGAAGCTGAAACAGAGAATAAATGAAGGGGATGTACCCTCTGTTATCTATCAGGACCTTCCTTTGTTTACACGTGCAATCCGTGATTTGGTGAAGCCTCAGTCAGAAAAAATTCGAATAGATTCAAAAGAGAGTTTTGTAAAGGTAAAGGAGTTTTCAGAAAATTTCTTAATTGATGTGAGTGATCGCCTTGAATACTACCCCGGAGAGCGGCCAATATTTGATCTTTACAGTATTGATGATGAAATCCAAAAAGCATTAGGTCGTAAAGTGCAATTAAAATCAGGAGGGTATCTGATTGTTGATCAGACTGAGGCAATGACCACAATCGATGTTAATACCGGAGGGTTTGTTGGTCACCGAAACTTGGAAGAAACAATCTTTAAAACGAATCTGGAAGCAGCGCGTACAATTGGCCGACAGCTTAGACTTAGAAATCTTGGCGGCATAATTATTCTGGATTTCATTGATATGGCAGATGAAGAGCATAAGCGTCAAGTGCTTCGGATGCTTGAAAAAATGCTTGAAAAAGACCATGCCCGAACAACAGTGAGTTGTGTTTCAGAGTTAGGTTTAGTCGAAATGACGCGCAAGCGCACGACGGAAAGCTTAGGTCAAACATTATGTGAACCTTGTGGTGTTTGTAACGGAACGGGCTTGTTAAAAACACCTGAGACGGTTTGTTATGAAATTATGCGTGAGATATTAAGGGTTAACCGTGCCTATGATGCTTCTGTGTATCTTGTTATGGCATCACAAAGTGTTATCGACCGCTTACTTGATGAAGAGTCAGACAACATTGCAGACTTGGAAACCTTTATTGATAAACATATCAAGTTCCAGGTTGAGGTCATGTATAATCAAGGGCAGTTTGATGTGGTACTAATTTAAAGCTGTTTCTATTTGATGTGCTGGAATCAACAATTCACTTATTTACTAGAGTCTGACCGTGCTGAATAGCTCCTATCGACTATTAAAATTCAAGGCGAGTCTAGTATCCTTTACTATTTTGTTCTTAGTGGCTATCTATGTATTGCTTGGTAGGGCTGCGCTTGTCTTTTTACCTGAGTATCAACAAGACCTTGAGAACATCCTTTCGGAACAGATTCAGGTTCCTGTCCAAATTCAAAAACTAAGTGGGCGTTGGGCTGGTTTTGATCCTGTTATAGATATTGATGGTTTGAGTATTAATGGCAGTGAGAACGCCTATGTTGGCCGAGTTCGTGTTCACTTGTCGTTCATGGCCTCGATTTATGCTTTAGCGCCTCGTTTTAAATCAATTGTTGTTGAACATTCTGAATTTACTTTGTTTCAGAATGAGGAGGGCTCATGGAAAATTGCTGGCTTTAATGTGGCTGAAGGCAATGAAAATGGCGGTACTGATTTATCAGCGCTGAATTCCCTTTTTAATGGAGCGGCGATTACTTTATTAGACAACGCCATTTCATTACGAAATCAAAAAGGAAAAATTCAAACACTAAGCCTTCCTTCCATATCTCTTAGTTATCGTGATGATAAAGTTTATGCAAGCGGGAAAGTGTTGCAAGAAGACAGAAGTCAAACCTTATTAAATTTTTCACTTGAAGGGCAGGGTGTTCTGACAAACAAGGATATTTCAGGAACCTTATATTTAGAAGCCAGGTCTTCAGAATTTTTTGATCGTGTTTTAAAAGCGTATCAGTGGGAGCAGGTCTCTATTCAGAATATAGATGCTAGTACGCGATTATGGCTTTCATTTAATGGTTTGAAAGTAGTGTCACTTCAGGGTGATATTCAGGTGCGTCAGATTAACTGGAAAGCCGCAGAAATATCACTGCCACCAATTTTAAATGCTGCAACGAGTTTTCATTGGTCTAAAACAGATCAACGTAATAGTTTATTGCTTAATGGTTTAGGCTTGAGTTGGGCGGGTAAAGAGTGCCTTAGCGCAGATATCCAAATTATCAGTCAACTCCTTGAAACGGAAATCAAAGGTAATCATTTGGATGTTCAGTGTATCAGTAGTTTGGCTGCAGCTACCGGCATTCTGCCAAACTCCCTGCAAGATAGGTTGGATGTTAGTTTGCCAGCAGGTTTACTTAAAAATATTCGGTTAACTATTCGCCAGGAAAATAAAGCGAAATCAGTCGATGCCAGTAATGTTATAAATATTGATGAAAAACCGTTTGAACCCTTTAACTTTGAAGCGGAATTAGAAAATGTTTCTCTAGAGGCGTATTCAGGGACGCCATTAGTTAAAGGGGTGGACGGCTATATTTATGCAGATTCAGATGGCGGGGGCGTTTACTTTGATAGCAAGCGTTTCGAGCTGGGTTTTCCGAGTTTATTTGGTTCATCGTGGAGCATGAAAAGAACAGAAGGTGCCGTCTCATGGCTAATTAAAGATGATGATATTAGTGTTTATTCTGAGGGGCTCAGGCTAACACAGTTTGATGATAGTTTGGTTTATGGCGATTTCATATTGCGTTTAAACCCAGCTGACAAAGAAGATTATTTAAGTCTGTCACTGGGTATGCAAGATATTGCCTTTAAAAATGCATCGAGTTTTGTCCCAGGCCACATTGTTGGTGAGGGTTTAAATAGTTGGTTGGATAAATCTCTTATCTCTGGTGTGGTATCTGAGGGTATTTATGTCGGGTATGGTTCAATTGAAGATGATGCACCAGAAAATAGTTTTACTTCAAGTATTTACCTTAAAAGCCATCAAGGCGAGCTTATGTTTTCTGAAGGCTGGCCGAATTTAGACAGTTTAAATGCGGATATAAATCTTCAAAACAGCGAACTTATAATCACTGCTGATAACGCAAAAATCAATGGAACGGAACTGGTTGACTTGTCTGCAATAATGCTTGAAGCAGGAGGTGATGAAGCTGGCAGTCTGACTATAAAAGCACAATTTCAAGCAGGAGAGGATGAGCTTGATTATTGGTTAAAAGAATCCCCAATTGCAACCCATACGCTGACTATTAGTGAGCAACTGGAGTTACAGGGAGGAATTAGTGTTAAGTTGGGTCTTGATGTTCCTATAGAGGGTGATGCGGATGTAGATTATTTAATAGAAAGCACTTTCGAATCAGCATCCGTTAAGCACTTAGCTTCGGACCTACTATTCGAGGATGTTAATGGGGCTTTGGTCGTATCAAGTTTGAATGGTGTTTCTGCTCAAGATATTCAGGCCCAGTTTTTTGGGCAGCAAGCGACAGTTGATATTGAGACTCGCTATGAAGAAGAGCCTATAGAAGAAGCTATTCCGAAAGATGTTTCGGTTTCAGGTGTTGAAAAAGAGTTAGGTTATCAGACTGTTATTAGTATTGACTCAGGAGTGCGTATAGAGAATTTACTTGCTTACCTTGATCAAAACGAAGTTTTAGGCTTGAGTGGTGGTTTAAATTACCACGCTGAATTGAGCTTACCTAATCAAGACAGCGCTTACCCCTATTTAACTTTGACATCTGATTTAAGGGGTGTCTCCTATTCATGGCCAGAACCACTATTTAAAGACCCTCTAGAGGAAAGGCAGTTAGCTCTAAATCTATTGATTAAACCAGACCAGATGTATTTAAATTTGAACCTACATTCTGATGAATCACCAACGCTAGAAAGTGAATTATTGTTTGTTGGAAATAAATTTACTTTTGGGGAGGTTTTGATTGGTGGCGCAACGTCACGAAATCCTGATATTACCGGTCTTAATGTTATCGCCAATATTGACGAATTACTTCTAGAGCCTTGGCTCGAGTTTGTTCAGAATTTCATGAGGGAGAGTGCTAACGAGTCAGAATCCGATTTCTTAAAGAGAATTGACCTGAACCTGAAAAACCTCTCAGCCTATGGTCAAAATTTCGAACAAACAGATCTTTTGTTTACTAAGCCTGCTGAGCATTGGCAGCTTGATTTAAGCGGTGACTCTATTCAAGGCAGGATAAATATACCTTCTGAGAAAACGATTTTGGATATTCAGCTTGAGCATATTATTTTGGCGGCTGGGTTATCTGATGATGACGTATTAACGAGTGAAGAAGCATTAAAGAGTGAAGCTGATTCAGATGTTTTTGATCCACGTTTACTGCCTGAGATGACGTTTTCAACGAAAAAGTTAGTATATAACACGCACAATTACGGTTCATGGCGTACCCATGTTATGCCTAGCGATCAAGGTTCAATTTTCAGTGGGCTCAAGGGAAATATAAAGGGGACGACTTTTGATGGCCAGTTGAATTGGAAATATGATGATTCAGATAAAAAAAGCCATACAAGTATTTTAACGCTTGAAGTGCAGGGCGATAAGGTAGAAGAGTTAACTAAATCAATAGGAAGGCCTCCTCTTATCAGTAGTGAAAAATTTAATGCGAGTATAGGACTTGTCTGGCCTGATGATCCGCTTTCGTTCGAGCTTGCTAATGTTTCAGGAAATATTAGTTTAGCGATGGAAAATGGCTTTCTTAATACTGAAGATGCTAAAACAGGCGCGCTTAGGCTTTTTGGAATATTAAATGCTGAGTCAATCGTTCGTAGGCTAAAATTAGATTTTTCTGATTTGTATAAAAGCGGAGTTGGTTACGATGAGTTTTCTGTTAAGGCAACGATTAATCAGGGTTTATTAACACTTAATGACCCCTTACTGATCGATGGTCCTTCAAGTAGTTATGTGATTAACGGTAGCGTAGATTTAAGCAATGAAACGCTTGATATGGATATGCTCGTTGAACTACCTTTTGTTCAAAATTTACCTTTAGCTGCCTTGATTTTAGGTGCACCCCAAATTGGTGGAGTAGTATGGGTTGTTGATAAACTGTTAGGTGAACCTTTGTCGGCGATTACCACAGCGCGTTATGATATTACTGGTTCTTGGGATGATCCAAAAATGGAGCTCCATCAAGCTATGAATGCTAGCAAAAAGGATCGCTCTAAAGAGAGGTCTACGCGATGAATGGTGAGGGGACGATTGCTGCAGCAATTCAAATGGTGAGTTGTGGAGGTATCGAGCAAAACTTTAAGGATGCTTTATCCCATTTGAATTATGCGGTAATGGAGCGAGGTGCAAATTTATTGGTTTACCCTGAAAATTTTCTTTGCTTTGGGAAAAGTGAACAAAGTAATTTAGCGAAAAATTTACCATATTATCTTGAGAAATTTCAAAGGATTGCTGCAGATTTATCTGTTACGTTGGTATTGGGAAGCATGCCGACTTACACTCGCGAAGATGGAAGCCAAACAGATGGGCGTTTTCGAAGCGCCTCTTTTGTTATAAATAAGCTTGGCGATATTTGCGCCCAATATGACAAAATTCATTTATTTGATGTTGATATCAATGACGCTCAAGGTTGTTATCGTGAGTCTGATGATTTTGAGCCAGGTGGGGCTATTAAAGTGGTAGAGGCTTCAGGTTGTTATTTAGGCCTAAGTATCTGTTATGACTTACGATTTCCTTCATTATTTCAAGAATTAAGACTTGCTGGTGCTAATGTGATTGTAGTACCTGCCGCGTTTACGAAAGTAACAGGCAAGGCGCATTGGGAGGTTTTACTTCGTGCCAGAGCAATTGAAACACAATCATATGTGGTTGCAGCAAACCAAGGTGGTCAGCATGACGATCAGCGCGAAACCTGGGGGCATAGTATGATTGTTAACCCATGGGGTGAGATTATTGCTAAGCATGAAGTAGGGAAAGGTGTTTGTAGTGCTAAGTTAGACTTCGATCAATTATTAGATATTCGAGCATCAATACCTGTAAATCAGTACGACTAAAGAGGTTTTGTGGTAAGGAATATGGCACACAACCCCTTCTGTATAAAGGCTCGAATTATTATCGGTCAAATATTATGAGCCGGTTTAATTGGTGTAAAGTGCTCGAATAAATTGAAACAGTTTTTTTGCTGCACCTGTATTTTTTTCCTGTGAAATATCTTTTTGTGCATTGCGAATCAGTTGGCGTAGAAGTTGAACATTAGCTTCAGGTTTTTCCTCGATAAATGCAGTTAAACTACCTTTCCCTTCGCTAATTAAACGTTCTCGCCAAACTTCAATTAAATGTAGTTCTTGAGCATACCTTAAACTACTTGAGTCAAACTCATCCATGGCGTATTGGATTGCTTCCGGATCTTCGGCCCTCATTAATTTACCAATAAAGTGTAAATGGCGCCTTTTTGCTTCGCGTTGCTGGATATTATAGGACTCTTTAACGGCTTTAAGTAAGTCTTCGCTTATTGGCATTTTATCAAGTTGAAAAGGTTTCAGCTCTGTTAATTTTTTGCCAAGCTTTTGTAGCGCTATCATTTCTCTTTTGATCTGTGATTTGCTTATTTCGGGAGGGAGCTCATCATCAAAAGCATTATCTCTATTCATATTTTTTCTCTGAATTATGTTGCATATGCTAGCGTTGCTAGCCCTAAGAATGAAAGGAAGCCAACAACGTCGGTTATGGTGGTAAGAATAACACCTCCAGCCAATGCTGGGTCTATGTTTCTTGATTTTAGAAAAATGGGAAGTGATGTCCCTGCAATCGCCGCGACCACGAGGTTGATGATCATTGCTGTTGCGATAACTAAGCCAATAGTTGTATCTTCAAACCAAAATATTGCAGCAGAAGCAACTATTAAAGACCATAAAATACCGTTGAGTAGGGCAACAAAGAACTCACGGTTTAATAGCCAGCTTAAATTGTTTCGACTAATCTGGCCAACAGCCATAGCTCTGATAACCAAGGTTAATGTCTGACTGCCTGCGATACCTCCCATACTGGCGACAATCGGCATGAGCACTGCTAGAGCGACTACTTTCTGAATGGTATCTTCAAAAATTCCAATTACTGCAGATGCAATAAAGGCTGTGATCAGGTTGATGCCTAGCCAGACGGCTCTGCGCTTAGCGGTTTTGCCAATGGGGGCAAATGTATCTTCTTCTTCGTCAAGACCTGCCATGCTCATTAAAGAGTGATCAGCGTCTTCTCGAATAACATCGACCACATCATCGATAGTGATTCGACCAAGCAATAAGCTGTTTTCATTAATGACAGGAGCAGAAACTAAGTCCTGACGTTCAAATAACTTAGCAACCTCACTATCTGGCATGTTGACGTTAATGGTTACGGTGTCTGTTTCCATCACTTCCCGAACCGTAGCGCAAGGGCGTGACACAAGCATTTTAGTAAGGGGTAATATGCCAATAAGCTCATCTTTACGGCTGACAACAAGTAGTTTGTCAGTCATGTCAGGAAGTATGCGGTGGCGACGAAGATACCGGATGACAACTTCAATGGTTATTTCAGCTCTAATTGTCACTGTATCGGTATTCATTAGACCGCCTGCCGTATCTTCAGGGTAGGAGAGTACCTTTTCGACGCGTTGACGGTTTTGAGAGTCCATTGAATCCAGGACTTCATGTATAACCGTTTCAGGAAGTTGCTGCAGAATATCAGCTAAGTCATCGGTGTCCAGGTCTTCAGTAACACTGATAACTTCTTGAGTGTTTAGTTTACTTAGAAAGTGAGACTGAATATCTTCACTTAGATATTGAAGCACTTCTCCCTTTAAGCTTTGTTCAAGCAATCGCCATATAAGCGCTCTTTCTTTGGGAGGGGACGATTCAATTAAGTGAGCTATATCACTGGGTGACAGGCCTTTATTTATTACTCTGGCGACTTGTTTAGTTGAGCCAGATTCAATTGCTTCGCTGATTGTTTGAAGTTTAGATTCTGAGCTGTTGTTTGGGTATTGTGCTGCCATTTAAAGCCTAAACAAGAAATTCTGGTATTGATTGTATAATGGTTCTAAGTTTAGGCGAAGTATAGCTGATTGAATAGAATCTAGACAGGTGCTGCTAAGAAACCTTACTGCTCCTCACCAAAACGATCATTAATTAGTGCTTTTATTGCACTAAGTGCATCAGATTCATCGGAGCCGTCGCATGATATTTCCACTTCAGAACCACAGCTTGCGGCTAACATCATTACCGACATGATACTTTTGCCATCGACTTCTCTGCCATCTTTACTTATCTTTATAGAACTTTCAAAGCGTGTTGCTGTACTGACGAATTTTGCTGCAGCGCGAGCATGCAAACCTAAATGGTTAATTATTTCAATATTTTCAGAAAGCATGTCTTATCCAAATCATTTTTTAATCTATTCCTGCCATCAATTTAATTGGCTGTGCTTTTAATACATAGTTTTTAGAATAGCGCGAAAGAAATGGGAGTGTATTATTTTTTTAGGGGAGGTGGTAGTTCTTTATGTCTTATTTGGACATTGTTATAAAGCTTTGTGAAATGCTGACCAATTTGGTCGCACAAGTAGACAGAACGATGCTGACCACCCGTGCAGCCAATTGAAATTGTCATGTAGCTTCGGTTTGAATCCTTGTATTGGGGGAGCCAGTTTTCCAGAAATTGAATAATATCTTGTTGCATTTTTATTGTTTCTGGTTGTTCAGATAGAAATTGTTGAACTGGCGCTTCAAGCCCGTTAAATTTTCTTAGGTTTGGGTCCCAATATGGGTTTGGAAGACAGCGTACATCGAAAACAAAGTCTGCATCGCTTGGTACGCCGTGTTTAAAGCCAAATGACTGGAATAGAATCGCAAGCTCTTGAGTTTTTCTGCCGGAAACTCTGATTTTAATTAAATCTCGTAACTCATAAAGGCTTAGGTGGCTCGTATCGACATTGAGGTCTGCTTTAATTGCAATTGGGTCAAGCAAGTCTTGTTCTTTCTTTATGGCTTCTTTTAATGAGTTGCTTGAATCACTTAAAGGATGTTTTCTTCGAGTTGCATTGAATCGTTTCAATAAAACATCACTTCTTGCATCAAGAAAAATAATATCAATTTGAATGTTTTGTTGTATGCACTCTTCATAGAATAGCGGAAAGTTTACAATGCTACTTTGCAAGTTTCGGGCATCAATACTGACTGCAACTCTGGATAAACGCTCGTCTTTACTTTCTGTAGACTGTTTACCTAGCCCTGATAATAAGCCAAGGGGGAGGTTGTCGATACAGTAATAGCCTAGATCCTCAAGAACATGCAGAACTGTGCTCTTTCCAGATCCTGAGCGACCGCTAACAATTACTAATCTCATAGATAGAGCCCTATAATAGTAAGCATCTTAATGATAAAAACTAGGCATTAAATAACTAATCAATGATTGTTCGATATAGCTCGTCGCCTGTATCTGATTTTCTAAGTCGTGCACAAAGCGATGGGTCATTAAACTTTTCTGCGATTTGACTGAGTAACTCTAAATGTTCACTGGTAGCCTCTTGAGGTACGAGTAGTACAAATAAAATATCGACTGGTTCGTTATCAATCGCGTCGAAAGAAATTTTATGTTCCAGTGTAAAAAGGCAGCCTATCACCTGGCTGCAATCTTCAAGTCTACTATGAGGAATGGCGATTCCTTGGCCAATCCCTGTGCTGCCGAGTCGTTCTCTGGCAATAAGATTGTCAAAAATAGTATTCTCTTCTAGTTGCGAAAAATGAGAAGAGATTAGTTTAGCAACTTGTTCTAGTACTTTTTTCTTACTACTCCCAGGAAGACCACATTGGGTCAACTCAGGAGATAGTATTGCTTCAATAGTAATGGTTTTATTTGGCATGTTTTACTCGAATTACTAAGCTTTAAAGCTTATCGTGTCGAAGCGCCGTGAGAGCGATCTACTTGCTTTTCTTTATGTTTAAGGATTTGGCGGTCTAATTTATCTACTAATAAGTCAATGGCGGCATACATGTCTTCTTGCTCTGCCATACCATGAATGTCTGCACCACTGAGGTGTAAAGTAGATTCAGCTTTGTGGCGCAGCTTTTCAACGGATAACGTAACTTGAATATTACTTATTTTGTCAATATGGCGCTCGAGCTTTTGCAATTTATTGTTAACATATTCCTTCAATGCGTCAGTAAGTTCAACATGATGGCCGGTAATGTTTAATTGCATAGTTTTCTCCTGTTTTCTTTATTTTAGTGAACAATTAAAAGTTAAACTGTTCACACTTTAGTTCAGCTCATAATATGGTAGAGCTGCTAGGTTTCAAGATCTATGTAAAAAATTATTAATTAGAGTTCTCTTTTGTCAAACCAAACGTTTCCTTTCATTAGATGGTGGAATCATCATTGCCTCCCGGTATTTCGCTATGGTTCGTCTTGCTACATTAATACCTTGTTCTTTGAGTACGTCTGCGATTTTGCTGTCACTTAAAGGTTTCTTTGGGTTTTCAGCTAAGATTAATTTTTTAATAATGGCGCGAATGGCTGTAGATGAACATTCGCCGCCAGCTGCAGTACTAACATGACTGGAAAAGAAGTATTTTAGCTCAAAAATCCCTCTGGGAGTGTGCATATATTTTTGGGTTGTGACTCGAGAAATTGTTGATTCGTGCATATCAACAGCTTGTGCAATATCGTGGAGAATTAAAGGCTTCATCGCCTCATCGCCATAATCGAGAAAGCCTTGTTGATGTGCCACAATTTTACTTGAGACCTTTAGTAAGGTTTCATTGCGGCTTTGTAAGCTCTTAATAAACCACTTTGCTTCTTGCAGTTGATCCTTCATGAAAGTGTTATCAGTACTACTGTCTGCGCGTTTTATGTAAGAAGCATAATTACTGTTTACTCGGATCTTAGGCGCGATTTCCGGGTTAAGTTCAACACGCCAGCGGCCATTGGTTTTTTTAACAATGACATCAGGAACAACATAAACTGCTTCTGAGGATGCTATTTCTTCACCTGGCTTAGGGTTAAGTGTTTGTATTAGGGAAATAACTTCTTTTAAATCATTTTCTTTTAACCGGCTTCGTCTCATGAGTTGTGCGTAATCACGACTACCTAATAAATTTAGATAGTGGTTAATGACCAGTTTTGCTTGAGGTAACCAAGGTGTGACATCAGGTAATTGACGGAGCTGTAATAGTAAGCATTCCGGAAGGTCGCGAGCACAAACGCCAGGAGGGTCGAAATGTTGAATTCGTTTTAATACTGCTTCTATTTCGTCTAATTCAACCGGGTCATCGTCATTTTCGTTGTATAGGCCTTCGTGTTGATCTTCTAGGCTACTACACAGGTAGCCTTCTAGATTGACTGAGTCAATAAGGGATAATGCAATGAGCCTGTCTCGATCAGACATGGTGACAAGATTAAGCTGCTCAAGTAAGTGACTATTAAGTGTTGCGCCTGTGGAGTTACGGCTTTCGAAATCACTATTTTCGTCATCAGGCGCAGCCCCACCAACAGGTGCGTTATTGGGGTAAATATCATCCCATGCGGTATCTACAGGTAAGTCAGTAGGGATGGTGTCTGATGACCAGTCATCGTTTTCACTTTCGTGTTTGTCGGCAGTTGTTTCTTGTTGGGTTGAAGTTGACTCTAACCCGTTACCGGTTGAGTCAATATCAGAGCTTTCTGAAGTTTCGTTTGTATCTTCTTTTTTTTCAGTTTGACTGGGCTCGTTTTCTTCCTGAACTTCAAGCATTGGGTTAGATTCCAGTGCTTCCTGAATCTCCTGTTGAAGATCTAAAGTAGACAGTTGCAGCAATCGAATTGCTTGCTGCAATTGAGGGGTCATAGTGAGTTGTTGACCGAGCTTCAGTTGAAGCGATACCTTCATTACCATGAAGTAGATACCACCTTGAGACTTATTTCTTGTGTCATATATTGCCGCTTAGTTTTACATAAAGTTTGTTTGTTTTTACTTAGAACTTAAATAAATATCTATTATGTAATGGTGTGTCTGAAAAGTAGACCCGTATTTTATTTATGTACCCATTACTAGTGTAGTGCCAAGTTATTCTGCTGTGAAACAAATTAACGTTTTTTTACGTTAACAATGATCATTTTGTTGTTCTGTATCAGTTAATCTAGCAATAAAGCCTTATCAGGCAGGCATAGCCTGAAAATATTTTGATAGTTTACGTCTGTTTAGAGTTTGAATTTGTCACCAAGATATACTTTTCTGACCTGTTCATTTGCAAGAATGTCGTCAGAAGTACCGGAAGCGATGATATGTCCGCCGCTAACAATATAAGCTTTTTCGCATATGTCGAGTGTTTCTCTAACGTTATGATCTGTGATTAATACGCCGATGCCTTTTTCTTTTAGATGAGAAACGATTTGTTTTATGTCGTTAACAGAAATAGGGTCAACACCAGCAAAAGGTTCGTCTAATAAAATAAAGTCAGGTTCCATGGCGAGTGCCCGAGCGATTTCAACTCGACGCCTTTCTCCACCAGATAATGCCATGCCTAAGCTATCTCTAATGTGGGTGATATGAAACTCTGCTAATAGCTTCTCCATTAGCTCAAGGCGTTGCGCTTTGTTTAAATCTTTTCGTATTTCCAATACGCCGAGAATATTGTCTTTGACGGTTAATTTTCGGAAAATTGATGCTTCTTGTGGCAAATAACCAAGGCCTTGTTTTGCTCGTCCATGCATTGGAAGATTAGTTATATCATTATCATCAATGCTGATTTTACCTTTGTCCTGTGGTACTAAGCCAACAATCATGTAAAAACAGGTTGTTTTTCCTGCGCCATTTGGGCCGAGTAGGCCAACGACTTGACCGCTATTAATTGATATGGAGACATCGATAACAACAGATCGCTTGTTGTAACTCTTGGCTAAATTCGTGGCTTTAAGGGTTTTCATTGAGAGGGGCTTTGTTATTTGTTGGTATCGGTGTTGATTCTGGTTCTTGTGGGAAGTATTGTATTTTTACACGTGTCCCAACAGCTTTATCTCCTTTGGCTCTGATGGCTCTTTTTACAATATCGTATTCAATTTCTTCACCAGAGAATGAGTTGTTATCTTGAACTAAACTCGCGTTATTAATCAGTTTTAAAGTCGCATCTAGTGCGATGTAAATGATTGTGTTTGCATAACCGTGTGTTGGCGCATCCTCATCTTGAACCTGTTGAATAAAATGGGCAGGCTTACCGCTGGCTTTTATGGATACGATTTTTCGATTGACGGCATTGACAGAAATATTATCAGCTTCTAATTTTGACAATCCTTGGGTGATAATGACATTTCCAGCATAGTTGGAAATACCTGTCTCATCATTAAGTGTTGCGCGATCAGATTCAATCTCAATAGGAAGTTTGCTCGTAGGGTCAATAGCGAGCGTAATAGGGGCATAACTAAACAAAGCTATAAGAATAAACGACAAATATGATTTATTAATTAAATACATAGCGGCCTCGAACGTCCGATAATAATTCGATTTTTTTCTCATCTATCCATGCGTTTAATCCTACAGCGCGAATCAAACTTTGTCCTTTTGTCATAGTAACTGCTTGATCTGTCGAGATAAAGTGAGATTTATTATTTAATTCAAATTCTTCGCTTTGTAGTATCCAGTCTTCATTGTCATTAGAGGGTAGATGGGTTGTTTGCTTTGGGTTTGTTGTGGCTGACTGCTGAATAATGACGCCGCCACTTAATAAAAGTCGTTCATCTTCAGGGTGAAATACGCCTTCCTTTGCATTTAAAGTGACTGTTTGTCCATTGCTTGTTTTGAACGATATTGAAGGCGACTGTATTAATATTCTTTTTGGGTCTGAATAGTAAAGTGCCTTTTTACTAGATAGGTTTGTCGCTTGGCCATTCTTGTCATAAATCTTAAATTGGCCGTCTTTAATGAAAGCGCTTGGTTTTTCAGCTTTGTTTTGACCCGCATTATAAGATGAAATGCTCGGGGTGTCATTTTCGTGGAGCAAGGCGTAGCTTCCAATTGCAAGCAGAATAATAAGGAGTGCTTGGCTTGAGGTTTTATTGACTGCCATGCTAGTTAAGATACGCGTTGTGAACGTTTTCGAGTAGCCCTTTCGCGCTAAGTATTAGGTCGCATACTTCTCTAACTGCACCTTGGCCTCCTAAGGCGTTTGTGCAATAGTCTGCATTTTCTTTTACGAAGTAATGTCCATTTGGAACAGTTATGCCTAAACCTGAGTGTACAATTGCAGATAAATCAGGAAGGTCATCACCGACATATGCAATCTTATCGAAAGAGATCTCTAATTCATGGCTTAATTCTTGAAGTGCAATTTTTTTGTCTTCGCGACCTTGAAGTATGTAGTCAATACCCAAATCGCGAGCACGGCGCGCTGTTAGAGGAGATGTTCTACCTGTAATGATTGCTACTTGGATGTTATTATTCATCAGGGTTTTAATGCCTTGCCCGTCTAATATGCTAAAAGCTTTTAACTCATCTCCTTGGGCAGAAAAATAAATTTTACCGTCCGTCATTACGCCATCTACATCAAGTGCTAGCAATTGAATAGTTTCTGCTTTCTTTTTGATGTTACACATAAATTTTCCTTTCGGTTAAATGACGCCAGCTCTTAATAAATCGTGCATATGAAGGGCCCCAATAACTTCTTGCTTGGCGTTAGTGACTAAAAGTCCTGTAATTTTATTTTGCTCCATAATATTTAGGGCTTCTGCAGCCAAAATATCATCAGAGATGGTCTTGCAGTGGCTTGTCATTACGTCATCAATTGTGGTGGTTAGTAAGTCAAGTTTTGCATCGAAGGTTCTTCGTAAATCGCCATCAGTAAATAAACCGGCCAGCTTTCCTTGATCGTTTACAATCGCTGTTAAACCAAGTCCTTTTTTTGAAATCTCAAGTAAGCCATCGGAGAGTAATGTGCCTGAATTGACGGTAGGGATTCTGTCGCCGGTATGCATTAAGTCTGAGACGGTCAAAAGGAGCTTTTTGCCTAAACTTCCACCCGGGTGTGAAAAGGCAAAATCCTGCTCTGAGAAATTTCTGGATTCTAGTAAAGCAACAGCAAGTGCGTCGCCCATAACTAAGGTTGCTGTTGTGCTGGATGTGGGTGCTAAGCCAAGCGGGCAAGCTTCTTCTTTGATGCTGACATCTAAATTAGTGCTGGATTGAATTGCAAGAACTGAGTCTGGATTCCCTGTCATGCTAATAAGAGGGGCGCCCATACGTTTAATAAGGGGGAGTATCGTAATAATCTCGGCTGTGTTGCCTGAGTTTGATATTGCCAGGACGACATCATTACTCGTAATCATCCCTAAATCCCCATGGCTGGCTTCGCCTGGGTGAACAAAAAATGATGGTGTTCCGGTGCTTGCAAGTGTTGCAGCTATCTTTTTGGCAATATGCCCTGATTTCCCCATTCCGGTAACTACGACTCTACCTTTGCAGTTGGTCATTAGCTCACAGGCTGTAGAAAAATCACTATTTATACGATCAAATAGATCTGAAATTGCATCGCGTTCAATCGTAATAGTTCGTTTTGCTGATTCGGTATAAGTATTGTTCATGGATCAAATAGGTACCGATTGCTGGTATAAAACAGCCAAGTATGCACAGTAAGCTGCTAGTAACAGCAAACCGATCACTTTGCCAATATCTTTTTTCTTAAATAGTATTTTACCGTAGGCGATTACTGCTAGCCCGCCTGTTAAGACTAGCATAAATGTATAGTCTCGTGAGATAAGGGTGTTAGTTAAAGTTGGTGGGTTAATAATGGCCGGTATCGCCAGAACAGCGAGTAGATTGAATAGATTTGAACCAATAATGTTGCCTAAAGCCAGGTCGTGATGACCTTTCAATGCGCTTGCTATTGCTGCTGCCAACTCTGGAAGGCTGGTCCCTATTGCTACAATGGTTAAACCAACAACTAGCTCACTAACGCCTAAATCAAGTGCAATGCCGGTTGCTCCCCACACAAGTAACTTTGAGCTTCCTATTAATAAGATAATGCTCACAAATAATAAAGCATAGGCTTTTTTAGGTGGTATATTCTTATTTTCTTCAACTTCGTCAATCTCTCCAGAGCCACTATCCTGCTGTAAAAAAGCGAGGGCAGCTAAAGATACCGTTAGAATAATCAGGAAAAAGACTCCATCCATGAGGTCGATAACTTGATCCCAGATCAATAGAGTCGCGATCAGTGTAGAGAGTAGCAAAACAGGTAGTTCAACTTTAAGGATGGACACTTTAAGGGGGATTGCTGACACCATTGCTGTAGCGCCGAGAACTAATGCAATGTTAGCGATATTGGAGCCGATAGCGTTACCGACGGCGAGATTGCTTGCATTATTGAGTGCAGCGGTCGCTGAAACGATGAGTTCTGGTGCAGAGGTACCAAAGGCAACAATGGTTAGTCCGACCATCATTGGTGTCATGCCTAGTTTAAGGGCTGTTGCGACGGCACCGCTAACGAAGCGGTCGGCACTCCAAATTAAAATGACTAAGCCAAAAAAAATTGCTGCGCAAAATGCTAACATCTTAAGTGGAAACTCTCCTGAGTAAATAACGAACACTAACTATAAATAATTATATGGAATATGGCGCGCATTCTGCGAGAGATCCTGAATGAGTGCAACCGTTTTTGTTTTGTCTATATGAGTTATTGTTGAAATATAGGAGGAGTATTTAGCGTATTAAGAATAAATATGCCCTTTTTTGTGGAAACGGGTTGGCTAAAAAGAATAGCTTTGCTTAAATAGCAGTCTGATGATAATTGACCGACCGATGGATAGAGATAAACTTTTGGATTCATATATAAAAATAACCGGGCTGAACTTTGCTCGAGGGCATCGAGCAATTTTTAATGGTGCCAATTTAAATATTCCCAGAGGGAAAGTGACAGCCATTATGGGCCCGAGTGGTATTGGTAAAACAACATTGCTTAGATTGATTGGTGGTCAAATTAAACCGGATAGTGGTGAAATTCTTTTAAACGGAAGAGATGTTACAAAATTTAAGCGTCGAGAGTTATTTGATGCTAGAAAAAAAATTGGCATGCTATTTCAAAGTGGTGCTTTATTTACTGACTTGAGTGTGTATGAAAATGTAGCTTTTCCTTTACGGGCCCACACCAAGCTTCCGGAAGACATGATACGCGATATTGTACTAATGAAGTTGCACGCAGTAGGGCTTCGAGGCGCTCGCGATCTAATGCCTTCTGAATTATCGGGTGGGATGACTCGCCGAGTTGCTTTAGCTAGAACAATTGCTTTGGACCCGGAACTTATTTTGTATGATGAGCCTTTTGCTGGCCAGGATCCTATTGCGATGGGGGTGTTAGTTCAACTGATCCGTTTACTCAATGATGCTTTAGGTTTGACTAGTGTTCTGGTTTCGCATGATATTACTGAGTCTTTAAGTATTTGTGATCATGCAATTATTATTGCAGATGGACAGGTAATTGGAGAAGGGGCTCCTTCAGAGCTTAGGAAATCAGAATCGCCATTGGTAAAACAGTTTCTGAATGGTTTGCCTGATGGGCCAGTACCTTTTCATTTTCCAGCAACGAATTACCGAACTGACTTGTTAGGTTGAGAGATAGATGGTTGATTTTTTTATTAAAGTAGGTCGTTCAGGTTTAGAGTATAGTTCTGCGCTAGGGCGATCAGGTCTATTTCTGTTTCATTCTGTCTTTGGTCTAATGCTTAACCTGAAGGGGTTAAGGTTATTAGTGCATCAGCTTTATAAAGTAGGTGTGCTTTCATTAGTTATTATAGTTGTTTCAGGTTTGTTTATTGGTATGGTCCTAGCACTTCAGGGTTATAGTATTCTTGTTGACTATGGTTCTGAGCAAGCTGTTGGTCAGATGGTCGCTCTGACTTTGGTTCGTGAGTTAGGGCCTGTTGTTGCCGCGTTATTATTTGCTGGAAGGGCGGGTTCAGCATTGACCGCTGAAATTGGTTTAATGAAAGCAACCGAGCAATTAAGTAGTATGGAGATGATGGGGGTTGACCCCTTGAAGCGTGTGATCGCACCAAGGTTATGGGCAGGGTTTATTACAATGCCGATATTGGCAGCAATATTCAGTGCTGTGGGGGTTTTTGGTGGCTTGCTTGTTGGAGTTGATTGGTTGGGAGTGTATGAAGGGTCGTTTTGGGCGAATATGCAATCTTCTGTCGATTTTAAAGAAGATGTCTTAAATGGCATGATTAAAAGTATTGTGTTTGGTGTTGTCTGTTCCTGGATCGCGGTATTTCAGGGGTATGATTCTGAACCTACTTCGGAAGGTATTAGTATTGCTACCACTAAAACGGTTGTTTATTCATCGCTGTCAGTACTAGGCTTGGACTTTTTGCTGACTGCGGTTATGTTTGGTTAGTGCTCCTGTTTTGTTGCAGGCTATTTTTTAATTTTTCTGTTAAAGAGATTTATATGTATCAGCGTTCTATTGAAATAACGGTTGGCGTTTTCATGTTGTTGGGGTTTATAGCGCTATCATTTCTGGCTCTGCAAGTGAGCGGGCTTTCGATGGATAGTCAGAAAGATACCTATAAAATCTATGCTCAGTTTGATGACTTGGGAGGTTTGTCTGTTAGAGGGCGAGTCTCTTTGGCGGGTGTTACAATTGGTAGAGTGAGCGCTATATCGCTTGATAAAGAGGTTTATAGTGCTTTGGTTGAGATGGAAATTTTTCAAGATGTTGATAGCCTTTCAGCTGATAGTGTCGCATCAATTCAAACAGCTGGGCTATTAGGGGAGAAGTATGTATCCCTTAGTGTTGGTGGTGATGAAGAGGTACTGGTTGATGGCGACACTATTTTTGATACCCAGTCAGCATTAAATCTAGAAAAAATTATTGGTGCGTTTGCTTCGGGCGATATTAGTCTTTAAAGCACCGAGTGAGCAGAATAACAAGGAGATGTGTATGAGGTATCAATATTTTCATTTGTCCAAGATTAGGGGGATGTTTCAGGTTGTATTTTTCATTTTTCTAGGGATGGTTTGTTTAGGTGGGAATGCTCATGCTGATGAAAATCAGGAGGAAGTTGTTCGCCAGACTGTTGAGGACAGTGTAAAAAGCTTGCTAGATAAATTTAATAAAGAGCGTGAATTTTACGATACTGAGCCGGATAGATTTTTTAATAATATGGATGTGGCTTTAAGTGAAATAGTCGATTTCCGGCGTATTGCTGCGCGAGTGATGGGAAAGTATGCTCGTAAAGCATCAAAAGCCCAGCGTGATAACTTTGTTAATATCTTTAAAAAAAGTTTATATGCGACTTATACAAAAACACTAATTGAAAGTGGTGTTTTTAAAATTAATGTTACTAAAGCAAAAATTAATAGCCGAAGTGATGAGCGGGCCAGTGTAAATTTGGATGTGGTTTCAGATAACGGAACAGTCTTTCCTGTTGTTTATGCCATGCATAAAAACAAAGAGCATCAATGGTTGGTTGAAAATGTAGTTGTGTTTGGTGTTAATGTAGGTCTCGCATTTAGAGATCGTTTTGAGGGGCAAATGAGAAAGAATAAGAATAATATTGATGCCGTGATTAAGTCATGGACGGTTAAACTTGATATTGTTAAACCTAAAGAGGGTTGAAACGTGGCTTTGGTTGTTAAAAGGAGTGAGGATCAGGTTTCTCTTAGTGGTGAATTATCTGATAATGAAAGGTTTGATAGTGTAAAGACTGACAAAAACCTGATTCACTGTCGCACCGAGCTTGAAGTTATTATTGAGACATATTCGGGTAATTCTTTACAGATCGATCTTGCGCAATTAAATGTAACAAGCAGCATGATTTTGTCTTTATTGTTATGTCTTTCTCGTGCAGCAAATCATGCCTCCTGTGAATTGAAATTTGTTAATATGTCGCGAGGTTTGTTTGATATGGCAAGAGTAGGCGGTATCGAGTCTTTTTTTCCTCATTTGAATCATTAGTTTTTAGTTCAATTCCTGTTCTATCTTTAGCCAAACATTCTAATCCTGTATGATATCTTCCATATTATTTATATCCGTGTGTTTATTGGTTTTTTAGTGATTTAAAAGACTGAAATCTATTATTGAAATTATGACTGAAAATAAGGTTGAGTGTTAACTATGCAGGCTACTGAAGTTGAAAAATTGATTTGCGACCAGTTAGAAAATGTTGAAGTAAAAGTGGAAACCGATGGGTCTCATTATCAAGTTACTGCTATTGGTGAGGTTTTTTCGGGTATGGGCGCAGTGAAAAAGCAGCAGCTTATATATGGATGTTTGAATCAATACATTATTGATGGAACTATACATGCTGTCATTATCAAAACTTTCACGCCGGAAGAATGGAAAGCTCAAGTTTAAATAACCCATTTTAAATTGATTTGAAACATTATATAAGGAACTTATCGTGGATAAGTTAGTAATTGGCGGTGGCATTCAAATGGATGGCACAATACGCATTTCTGGTGCAAAAAATGCTGCGTTACCTATTTTAGCTGCAGCACTATTGGCTGATGAGCCTGTGACCGTAGGTAATTTACCGCATTTGCATGATGTCACCACTATGATTGAATTAATGGGACGCATGGGCGTTGAGCTATTAATTGATGAAAAAATGAGCGTTGAGATCAATGCCATGACGATCAAGGAGTTGACAGCACCTTATGAGTTAGTCAAAACCATGCGTGCATCCATATTAGTTTTAGGTCCTTTGTTGGCCCACTTTGGGAAAGCAGAAGTTTCACTCCCGGGTGGTTGTGCAATAGGTAGCCGGCCAGTTGACTTGCACCTTCGTGGTTTAGAGGCAATGGGGGCTGATATTAAAGTTGAAGATGGCTATATCCGCGCCAGCTCAAATGGTCGTTTAAAAGGCGCTAATATTTTTCTTGATACTGTTACGGTAACCGGTACAGAAAACTTAATGATGGCAGCAGCTTTAGCAGATGGTAAAACAATACTTAATAATGCTGCCCGTGAACCTGAAATTGTTGATTTGGCTGAATGCTTGAATGCAATGGGGGCCGACGTTAAAGGTCATGGTAGTGCGACAATTGAAATTAATGGCGTGCCTTCTTTGAAAGGCTGCCATTACGATGTGCTTCCGGACCGTATCGAAACAGGAACTTATCTGGTTGCAGCGGCGGCTACACGCGGCCGCGTTATGCTTAAAGATACTCGTGCTGACTTGCTTGATGCGGTATTAGTTAAGCTAAAAGAAGCAGGTGCGCATATTACAACGGGTGAAAATTGGATAGAGCTTGATATGAAGGGGAAACGTCCAAAAGCTGTTTCCATCAAAACTGCGCCATACCCAGGGTTTCCGACAGATATGCAGGCACAATTTGCAACATTAAACTGTGTTGCGGAGGGCTCCGGTACAATTACAGAAACGGTATTTGAGAATCGATTTATGCATATTCATGAATTAATTCGAATGGGTGCTGATATTAAGCTTGAAGGTAATACAGCAATGATTACAGGTGTAGAGCAACTGCATGCAGCACCTATTATGGCGACAGACTTAAGGGCATCAGCCTCTCTAGTTATTGCTGGAATGGTTGCAGAGGGCGATACTGTTATTGATCGAATCTATCATATTGATCGTGGTTATGAATGTATTGAAGAAAAATGTCAGTTATTAGGTGCTAAAATACGTCGCTTACCTAGTTAAGACCTTAAGTGCCTTGTTGATGACAAAAGGTTCGAGAAATAGTTCGAGAGAAGCAAAATGTCAGAAAATCTAATTATCGCCTTATCAAAGGGGCGAATCTTAAAAGAAACATTGCCGCTTCTAGAGGTTGCAGGTATTGCACCTTTAGAAGATGTGACGTCAAGCCGAAAACTGATTTTTGATACCACCAAAGAAAATATCAAAATGATTATTTTGCGTGCTACTGATGTTCCATCTTATGTTCAGTATGGCGCGGCAGATATCGGTGTCACAGGCAAAGATGTGTTAATGGAACATGGTGCGGAGGGGTTATACGAGCCTTTAGATTTAAAAATTGCAAAATGTCGATTGATGACCGCAGCAAAAAAAGGTGCAGTGAGTCCTTCAGGGCGTATAAAAGTTGCCACTAAATTTGTGAATCTGGCTAAGGCTTACTATGCAGGTCAGGGCATCCAAACAGATATTATTAAGCTATATGGGGCTATGGAACTTGCTCCCTTACTTAATTTGGCAGATGAAATTGTTGATATTGTTGATACTGGAAATACATTGAAAGCAAATGGACTTGAACCGCGAGAAATGATTCATGCGGATATTAGTACACGTTTAGTTGTTAATAGGGCGTCAATGAAAATAAAGCACCTAGAGATTCAACCAATTATTGATCAACTGGAAAGTGCTGTTAAATAATTTTAGATGATATGAAATATCAAACGTTAAGTTTTAAAGAAGTTAAATGACTTTAGGAAGTAGAAGATGATAGCGATTAAGCGTTTATGTAGTTCAGAAGCAGGCTTTGATACAGCTTTAAAACAACTTGTTTCTTGGGATGATCAGCTTGATGCGGACGTACATCTTACGGTTAAAACTATTCTCCATGATATCAAAGAGCAGGGTGACTCTTCACTTGTTCAGTATACCAAAAAGTTTGACAGGCTTAATGTTGAATCAGCAGCTGAATTAGAAATTTCACAAGAACGGCTTCAGCAAGCGTTATGTAGCTTGTCTAAAGAAGAGCGAAGCGCATTAGAAGTTTCCTCTGAAAGAGTGTTTGATTACCATAAGCGTCAATTACAGCAGTCATGGGACTTTAAAGAAAATAATGGCACCGTGCTCGGGCAGCGAATTTTACCTATAGAGCGTGCCGGTTTATATGTACCTGGAGGAAAAGCTTCGTACCCGTCTTCTGTATTGATGAATGCGATACCGGCAAAAGTGGCGGGTGTTAAAGAAGTCATTATGGTTGTTCCGACACCTAGCGGTGAAGTGAATGAACTTGTTTTTGCTGCTGCTGCTATTGTAGGTGTTGACCGAGTTTTTACTGTCGGTGGTGCTCAAGCAATCGCAGCACTGGCTTATGGGACGCAAACTATTCCAAGGGTTGATAAGATTGTAGGGCCGGGTAATATTTATGTAGCCACCGCTAAGCGTGAAGTTTTTGGTACGGTCGGGATCGATATGATCGCAGGGCCTTCTGAAATTCTGATTGTTTGTGATGGGAAAACAAATCCTGACTGGATTGCTATGGATTTATTTTCGCAAGCTGAGCATGATGAAAATGCACAGTCAATTCTAATTTCACCAGACAAGGACTTCTTAGCGCAAGTCGAAAATAGTATACAGAAACTATTACCAACGATGGATAGAGAAGATATTATTCGAGCTTCTTTAGTTTCTCGTGCGGCGATGATTGAAGTGGCTGACCTTGAAGAAGCTGCTAGAGTTAGTAATCTTATTGCTCCTGAGCACCTTGAGCTCTCTGTTGAGGACCCTGAAACTTTACTGGAATCTATTACTCATGCTGGTGCAATCTTCATGGGGCGTTATACAGCAGAAGCTTTAGGCGACTATTGTGCCGGTCCAAATCATGTGTTGCCTACTTCGGGTACTGCCCGGTTTTCTTCTCCTTTAGGTGTTTATGACTTTCAAAAGCGATCATCTATCTTGTATTTTTCTGAGCAAGGTGCGAGTGAAATGGGTGAAGTTGCTTCAGTTCTTGCACGAGGTGAGGGTTTGAGCGCTCATGCACGGTCTGCTGAGTATAGAATTAAAAAGACTTAGTCATACAGTAATTGATGGTTCAGAAATTTATTCGCTCTACATAGTCAATATGTTTTTATGTGGAGTTTTTATGTGCCCGAACAATAATCCTTTGGTGTCTAAATGAGTGAAGACTTAAAAGTATTAGTGAGTTATTTGGATGAATACCTAGCCATCAATAGAATAAAAGACTATTGCCCTAATGGTTTGCAGGTTGAAGGTCGAAGTACCGTTAAAAAAATATTGGGTGGAGTCACGGCTTCCCAAGCTTTGATAGATGAGGCTGTTAATCGGGGTGTTGATGCAATTTTAGTTCATCATGGTTTTTTCTGGAAAGGCGAGCGCTCTGAAATTACAGGTATAAAGCGTAAAAGACTAAAAGCTTTACTTGAGAATGATATTAGTTTGCTGTCTTACCATTTACCTTTGGATGTTCATGATGAAGTTGGGAATAATGTTCAGTTAGCTAAGCAGCTACAATTAACCATTACTGGGCCCTTGGACCATCAAGCAGCAAAGAGTGTGGGCCTGGTTGGAGAGTTAAACAGATCAATGAGCGCTTCTGAATTTAAAGACTTTGTGGGTAGTGCTTTAAATCGTGAATGTATGCATATCGGTGATGATAATACAGCAATAAAAAAGATTGCATGGTGCACAGGGGCAGCTCAAGGCATGATTGAACAAGCTGCTCATGTCGGTGTGGATGCCTTTCTAAGTGGAGAAATTTCAGAGCCTACGGTTCATTCTGCGCTTGAAACTGGTGTGCATTATTTTTCTGCTGGACATCATGCTACAGAGCGCTATGGTGTTCAGGCGCTAGGTAATAAGCTGGCAACAGAATTTAATGTTCAATTTCAATTTCTGGATATTAACAACCCGGTCTGATTTAAAGCGATAGATGCTTGTACTGTTTAGGTTGGTGATGTCTTGTCTTCACTTATCTGGTCATTTGTTTCTGCTGCTGGGTTTGAGTCATTGGTTTCTAGGTTCTTCTCTTGTAAGCCATAGCTCTCAGACAGTGTGCCTTCAGCATTAGGTGTTTCCTTTGGTGCGTAATCCATTGGAGGGGCATAGTGGCGAGCGCTCTCGAGCTGAGCTTTGTTTGTGCTTGATGTCTCTGTTTCAAAGTTTATAGAAAGAAAGTCGCCTGCATGGTCATCATTGCAAAGACGGCTTGCGCCTTTGGCAAGGTGTGTATGAACATCCTGATAACTTTTATTTAGTGTTTGAACCGCTCTGGCGGTATCCATAAAATGTTCGCTTACTTCAGCTTGATAGCGTGAATAGGTATCTTGAAGTTCTGCTAGCTTTTGTTCAAGGCGTTTGTTTTTACTGGTTTCTCCCTGAAAGGATCGATGAAACACTGCACCGACCATAATACCAAGAAAAAACAAACCTACGCCTGAAAGTATTTGAATCATCATTTCGCTCACAGTAATACTCTTCTCTTATTAATGTTTTAGTTATTGATATATGAGCATAATCATCTTAGAAATCCTGCTCATCATAATATAATGAAAATATACTAAAACCTCTTTCAGGTGATAACAATAGCAAAGAGATTTTTATACTTAAAATTGGCCTTTCTAGCGCGTACACGGCAAAATAGCGTACTTTTATTTTCCGCTAATTCTGAAAACGCTTTTAGGTTTGAATATATGCAAGCACCAACTTCTTTATCTCCTCTTCAAAGATATCTTCAAGATTTAGAAAAAGATAACTTTCTGGAGGATGCTGCTCAGAAAATGGCCGTCGATAAATTACAAAATTTATATGAACGTCTAATTGTTGATCAGAAGGAGCGAGAAGCAAAATCTTCAGGCTGGTTTAGTAAGTTTAATAAGAAAAAACCAATACCTGTCAAAGGATTGTATTTTTGGGGTGGTGTAGGGCGTGGTAAAACTTACTTAATGGATAATTTTTTCGAGAGCCTTCCTTTTGAACAAAAAATGCGGATTCACTTTCATCGTTTTATGCAGCGTGTGCATAAAGAATTAACAGCTTTAAAAAACCAAAGTGACCCACTGGTGGTCGTGGCTGAAAAACTGAGTAAGGAGGCTCGTATTATTTGCTTTGATGAATTTTTTGTTTCCGACATTGGTGATGCTATGATTTTGGCGAAGTTAATGGAAGAATTATTTAAAAATGGCGTGTCACTTGTTTGTACCTCAAACATTGTCCCCGATGGTTTGTATAAAGATGGTTTGCAGCGAGTAAGGTTTTTACCTGCTATTGAGTTAGTAAAAAAGCATACTGAAGTGTTTAATGTAGATGGTGGGAATGATTACCGCTTACGAACTCTTGAACAGGCTGAACTATTTCACTTTCCCTTGGATGAAGCGGCCACTCTAAATTTAGAAAAGTATTTTAAGCAGCTTGCTGTAGAAGCTGGAAGCCATGGTCTGGATCTTGATATAAATGGTCGGGCAATGACAGCTCATCGACATGCTGATGATATAGTCTGGTTTGACTTCAAAGAACTATGTGACGGGCCAAGAAGCCAAAATGATTACATTGAGTTGGCGCGTGAATTTCATGCTGTAATTATTAGTAATGTGCCTCAAATGAATGTCGACACTGATGATCAGGCAAGGCGGTTTATTAATCTTATAGATGAATTTTATGATCGAAGTGTGAAAGTAATTATTTCGGCTGAAGCTCCCATACATGAGTTATATCGTGGTGGTAAACTTTCTTTTGAATTTGATCGAACAGAAAGTCGTTTATTGGAAATGCAAAGTCATGAATATTTAGAGCAGGCACATAAGGCATAATCTGATGTTTGTTCACATTTTCAATGCTCGCTAATTTTACTTTTCGAGAGAGGGTGATAACCTCAGCTCTAGAAAAAATATTTTGTGATCTAGCATTAAACTAAAATAATAATGGTTGCGTATAACGCATCCTGCTTCGGGGAAAGTATGAGTGAAGTACAGTTGTCACCAAGCAGTTCTATGGATGTACCGCCACTAATAAAAAGAGTGGCTCAACGGATATTATCTCTTGCAATATTGTGCATTCTATTTGCCACAATTATTGCAGGCACAAGTGAAAGCATGCACTCGCAAATGTTGAGTGCTGGTGCAGATATTTGGGATGATTATTTTATCTTGCGTGGCAATGAGCCTGTTGCTGACTGTGAACTCAATATAAATATTGATGCAAGGTTGGATGAATTAGAAGTTGAACATGAGCTTGAAAACGCTGACTTTGATTTATTTGAAACAGAGTTTGATCGAAATTCAGCAAAAAACTCCTTATTAAGTCAGTTGGCTATTTGTACTGAACAGCATAATGCGAAAGCAGTATATATCGAAAATATGTCTGTTTGGGTTGCAGCATTTAGAGGGGTAGAGCACTCACTTGCAAGTATTAGTTTGTTTGCGATAGAGAAACAAAAGCTGAGCTTAATTTTATTATTAATTTTAGCTGCTATCGTGACTACCTGGAAGCGCGGACATATTGCCTTTAAATCTATTCACTCTCAGCTTGATCATTATATTTCTAATACAGGGCAGTTAATTGCTAATGCTTGTTTAGGTATCTCTACATACGCTTTTTATAAAGGCTCATATGCATCAGGTACTGAAGTGAACGACCCAGAGCTTCTGATTATATTGATGTTAGGATGCGCTGTATTATGCCTACTTAATGTATCTCAGATCGTGCAGCCTAAAGACAATCTGGAGAAAGGAGGCAGCTTACTCACTGCATTGTTAACAATTCCAATTCATACTTTCATGTTGCTAGCGGCAGCATTTCACTTTTTTGTCACTGAATCTCATTTTCCAGGTATTTCAATTTATTTCACACAGGTATTCCAGTTAACCAATCTTCACTTGGCGATAGGCCTGTATATTTTGGTGGGCATGCTTTTAAAGGAAACTTTATTTGGAGCTAAGCTATTTGATGTCTTCAAACCCTGGCATATGCCGCCAGAAATGTTGGCGTTTGTTGCTATTGGTGTTATGGCTTTTCCAACTGCATATACAGGTGCTTCAGGTATTATTATTATTGCTATGGGAGCGGTGGTGTATCAAGAAATGCGACGTGTAGGCACTCGTCGACAGTTATCATTGGCGGTCACGGCTATGACCGGTTCAGGGGTTGTTTTACGTCCATGCCTTCTCGTGGTTGGTATTGCCATTCTAAATAAAGAGGTCGTAACGGATGAATTGTTTCATTGGGGGTTTCGTGTATTTATATTAAGTATGGTTGTTTTTGCTGTCTTTGCGATGATTACGCGCAAAGACCCAATGAAACTTACTCCTGCTAGCGTTGCGCTTGTACCGTCTTTAAAAATGTTTGGTCCTTTGATGCCATATATTCTTATTCTGGCTTCAATATTGTTATTTTATGCTTTCGCATTGAATGCTTACTTGGATGAGTTTTCGGCACCGACTATCTTACCAATCATTATTATTGCAATTGTTATTTTCGAGCGGCGTTTCAGCAAAGATTTTCACGAACGTAATAAAGTTGCAGGTGCCAGCCCGACGATACCTTCTGCATTTTCTTCAGCCGTTGATAACTCTGCACTTCAAATTGGAGCGATACTAATGCTGATGGCATGTTCGTTCACGGTGGGTGGTATTATTGAGAGAGGCGGGAGTGTACTCCTAATCCCTGAAGGCTTTACCTCAATATATGCAGCGATGGCATTTTTGGTTATTTTCTTGGTAGGTATTGGCATGATCATGGACCCTTTTGGGGCTTTGATATTAGTTACGGGTACAATTGCCCCGGTTGCATACAGTCAGGGTATTCATCCAATACATTTCTGGATGACTTGCTTAATGGCATTTGAACTGGGCTATCTAAGTCCGCCAGTCTCTTTGAATCATTTATTGACCCGGCAAGTGGTTGGTGATGAGGAGGTCCTCTTGGCATTAAAAGAAGGGGATACGTTCTATTACCGTCATGAGCGTATTTTACTGCCTTTATTAGTGATGGGAACAACGTTGATGATTGTTGCGTTTGTGCCCTTAATGGTTATGAACCCCTAAATATAGAGTGCTGACAAGCGACTTCAAAAAAGAAGCTTTAATGGGAACGCCTTTACGGGAATGAGAATGCAAGAAGAAAAAGAGAAGCATATTGAGTTCTTAGAGCAATTAACGGATGGTGATTTACCTGAATTTATTGAATCATTGAATGCTGATGAAACTGAATTAATTCATACTTGGGTTTCGTCAATTTTAGAAAAAGAAAGGGCTGGGTTGGATTCATTTTTTGAGTCAATGTCTCAAACGTTTAAATATATTCCCAACTTTCTGATAATCAAAATAACGAATAAATATATAGAGGCACCTTTAGCTGCACGAATTACAGCTAAATTACCTCTCAAGCAGGCTATATCAATTGCAAGTGGTTTATCTGTAGATTATGTCGGTGAAGCGGCTGTATATTTGGAGAATGAATATGCAGCATTATTGTTGGCAGCATTACCAAAGAAACAAGCAAAGCAAATTATTGAGTACCTTTTTAATGCTCACCCTTTAAAGGTGTTAGACATTTTTGCGTATGCGGATGCAAAGCTCTTTAAGTTAGCAAAACCTTCAGCTGAGTTTAAAAATAAAGATAGATCAACTTTAAGTAATTTGAGGTGTGATGTACTGGATCGGCTGTAATGAAGTTAGTAGAGAAATATAGTGGGGCATTCTGTATTTAGGTTTTGGTTTGTTATAAATCCAAAAGAGACAAGGTTAGTCTTGTCCCTTTTGGTTTAATATTTACGCACCTACAAGCTTTTTAATGCTGCCAACAACATTGTCGCCTTTAAATGGTTTTACAATCCAACCCTTAACACCTGCAGCCTTGCCTCGTTGCTTCATTCGAGGATCGCTTTCAGTGGTGAGCATTATGATATTGACGGTTGCGTTGCCTAATTCGCCACGAACCTTCTCAACCATTGTTAAACCATCCATGTTCGGCATATTTACATCAGAGATGATGAGTTTGACAGATGGATCTTTTTTCAGCTTTTCTAAGCCATCCTTACCATCAACAGCGACCTCACAAGTCATGCCGTTACTAGTAATAAATGAACTTACTTCGTTGCGTACTGTAGCTGAATCATCAACAACTAATATTTGTGCCATGTTCTTTTCCTCAATTTTATCAATATCAAATTTATAAACTAATTCTTAGTACTTATTCTGACTGTTGGCTTAGAAAAATTCTAATTCGCCGCCATCTACAAAATCGTCAACCGCCTTATCACTTTCGGCAAATTTTTCTGGGGACCAGCTTAAGTTAAAAACCAATCTTTGGTATAGGGTTATATCAGAGAACTTTTTCTCGGGATCTTTCAACGTATATTTAAAGCATAGTTGAGGTTCAGTTGAACCGAAAGAAATATGTTTTTGGCTATGGTTTACGATAATTGGGACTTGTGTTCGGTGAGCATCGCTAGGGGTGTCTTCGCTTGAGAAATAGCGGGATTTAATACCGCCCCAAATCATATTGGTGATTTCATTAAGAATGGAATTCGTATCACGGGAGTCTGGTCTTGATGAGCTGATGCCTGTTCGATCAGAGCGTATTAACTCTAAAATCTCATTCTCTGTTGTCTGTAGCATCATGTAGCCTCGACACCAATTACTCTCAAGTGGTATTAGGCTAAATAGTTCTCCGTAAATTATTTGGTCTTTTACTAAATAGGGGAGATCACAGCTGATTTTTGTATCATGAATAATATTGGAGAAAGCATCGGTTGAAATCTCTTGAATGCCGTGCGCTAACTCAATTGGGTAATACATACTGCAGATATATGCATCAATTAATTCATCTAAAGCAGCAATGTTGTTAGTGTGATAACAACCAGTGACTGCTGCTTTCACTTCTTCTGCTAACCCTATGTCAGAGTCCTCATTTGTTCTTCGAAGAAATATCGGAAGCTCTGGGCGTGTTTTTCGGATTTTAACGCAAAGATCAACGCCGCTAATACCATTTTGGTCTGGGGCTTCGGCTAAAAAAATAGCACCTAGATCAACATTTGATTTTAAAACATCATCAATTTCATTGGATGCGTCTTTAATGCCAATGCTGTTGTCACCGGTACTAACTTTGAGCCCAACAAGGTTGTGTTGAGTGCAGGCTGTTTTTAAATATGATAGAGCGTTGTCATTGCACTCATGTACGAGCACTTTACTGACAATTGTTGTTTCTTCACTCATTTTTGCTCCTAATTACTATGTTGAGAATAATGTTGGGTCGATTTAAGTTAGAAAAACTCTAAGTCGCCTGAATCTACATCATCTTCGTTTGATTGGCTGGAGTTTACCTCAAAATTTAATTCCTCATCTGCGCTCAAATAAATGCTCGAATAGAAAAGAGGAGTGTCGTCATATTCAGCAACGGCATGAAATTCAAGGTCCGTATTAAGCAATTTCATATACTTCAAGCAATCTTTACTTAAACGATTCGGGGTAGACATGCCTAAGCTTGGGACAATTTTACCTACATCACGTTTGACGGAACCGCAAAAGGCGTTGCCTACTTCGCCGAGGTAGTCGTAAAACCTGTCATCATCTACATTATTAGCATTAATTTTAAGCACATCAGCTACATAAGCATCTGTTTGAGGAGATTTTGTAAAGTGCATTAAAATGAATACTCTAAATAGTTGTGAAGACATTGTGAGTACGAAAAATTCAGCTTCATTCAAGTCTGGAAGAGATTGTTTTTCTTTGAATGACCAGCGTGCAGGTTCAGAACCAGCTGTAAGTGATTCTTCATAGCAGCTTTTGAAAGAGCGCTTGATTTCCTGTTTAAATTCTTCGTTGACTACCATATTAAAAATGCCGTTCTACAGTGTGTTCTTTTGGTTTGCATGTTTCTATTGTTAGATAAACCTTATTTGATAGAATTTAGAGTCTTTGAAGTGCTTGTTTGACAATTTCAGTGGTTGCTGAGACATCTGTTAGAATCATTTTGCCGCCAGCCTGAATATCCTGAAATGTAGCTGTTGTTAAAAAGTCATTCTTATTAAGATTCTCTTTATAGCTTTCACTTAGTTCTTGGCTTCGCATTGCCAGGTTTCTAACTTCGTCTGCTACTACGGCAAATCCTCGGCCATGCTCACCAGCGCGAGCGGCTTCAATGGCAGCATTTAAAGCCAAAATAACAATCTGTTTTACAATGTTGAAAAACTCTTGGTTTTGTTTATGCATTTCAGCATTATGTAGCATTAACTGTGTCAGGCTTTCGTGCCATCTTTCAAATGTAACTAATAGATCAGCGAGTTCAGCTAAATCTTTTTCTACTTGGTCTAATTGCTCTTTTAGGAATGTTTGATCTGCTTGGTGTGCGTCAACAAGTTCCTGCTGTTTTGTTTCGTATTCATTAATAATGGCAAATTTGTTTTCTTCTGCAGTATTTTGAGTGTCAATAATTTGATCTTGTAGGTTTTCAAGCTGCTGGTTTAGTTGTGCATTACTTTTCTCGAGTTTAGACACTTGGTCCAAGTGTTCTGTTTTGTCTATTTTATCGAGTACTTGATTCTCAAGAGTTTGTATTTGTGTATTGGCTGCAGAAAGTAAGGCTTGTCCTGCTTTTTGAGACATTCTATACGCAATAAGAGCGCCAATAATAAAGGCGCCTGCTGTAAAAGAAATAAGGCTGTAATCCATAGTTTTTGTAATGCTTAATAGTGGAATATGAAAGTTAAGTTGTAGATGTATCTAAACGCTATTAAAAATATATTAGCAGCATATTAAAAACTTGCCGTAGATTCTTAAAATAAAACGGAAAAAAAGCAAAAAACACGGATTTTTGATTAGTTGATGAAAAGAACGGCATAAAACAAGACATTTCAAAAATCTGCGCTAGAGTAAAATAGAAGAAGTACCTTAAATCTTGTGACAGAAAGAAAATAACTATGTTTCAATTAAGTTTTAATCAGAAAGTCGGTGTTGGTTTTGCCACCATAATATTACTGTTATTAACCTCGGGTTTGTCTTCCTTATGGAATTTAAATGATATCAATGGTTCATCTACTCGAGTAAACGAAACAGCAGTACCTGTCGTAAAAGAGAGTAATAATGTCCAGATCCAGTTACTGAAATTAGCAAAATTAAGCTCGTTAGCTTTTAACGCGGCAAACCAAGAAGAAATTTTCACATATAAAAAAGATTTTGAAATTGGTACTGAAAAATTTGATGAACTCTATGCGAATCTTCAGGTTTTAGCGTCAAAAGATTCAGATATGCAAACACTAGTAATAGGCATAAAAAGTAATTATGACTTGTACCGTTATGCTGTAAATGAGATGTTTGAGTCAAAGTTAGAAGTATTGTCTGCTCGAGATAGCATGCTACAAGAGGCGGATACCTTATTTACTTTGGCTGATGATGTAGGTTCGGCTTTAGTCGAGATTCAATATTATATGGCGCCAGAAGAATATGAAAAGGACATGGAGTTAGTCGCAGGTTTTGCTGGTAATGCTGATACCAATATGCTTCCAGCCTTCAAAACAATAAAAGAAATTAAAATTGCTCAGGACTTTGAACTCCTTGACGATGAGATGAATGGCTTTGTTTTTATTATTAATGACTCAAAGAACTGGTTTGATAAAGGTGCCGATATATTCACCGGCTTTGATGAGGAAGGGCTTCTACCTCCGGCTGTTTCAGGGTACGAGGCATTTTTAAAGTATATGGAGGTTAAACCTTCTATTGTTGACTATAAAAAGAGTCAACTTGAGAAAACTGAAGTAGCCAAATTAAAATTAAGTGAAGCTGATGCCGCAGTTAGTCAATCTATTGAAGGTCTGGATGAATTACTTAAATCTGCAGACGCTCAATTCAATGTTCTCCAAGAAGAAGTATCAAGTAACTTAGATTTTGGTTTCAAACTTTCGATTATTATGTTGATAGTACTTCTTGTATTAGCGACTCAGAACTTCAACTCAATGCGTTTGGCTATTCGAAAGAAGATGATTGACTTAGCTAAACTAAATACGATTGGTCGTTCACTAGCTAGTTCGCAAAGCCAGAATTCTGCTTTAGAAGAAGTGCTTCAAAGCATGCATGAAAAAATTGGTGTTGGTCAAGGCTCTGTGTTTTTAACAAATGATAACCAGCAGTTAGAAGTTAAGGCATGTTTCCCACCCAAAACAATTGAGCCCGGTTCTGAAAGTATTAAATTTAAAATGGGTGAAGGAGTTATTGGTAAAGCTGCAGAAACTAAAAAAATTATTTTTGTTCCTAATACATCAAAAGATAAGAGCTTTGTTTCTCAGGAAGGTGATACTGAACGCGCATTGTTATGTGTACCGTTAGTTGATAAAGATATTTTAGTCGGTGTTATTAATTTATCTGGTGATGTTAAAACAGTTAGTTTCGCTGATAGTGATTATGAGTTTGTTTCTTCTGTTGCGCGATCTTTGGTGACGACGATTAAGAGTCTCAGAATGCGGGAAGTGATAGAAGAACAGAACAGAAACTTAGAAATTAGAATTCAGGAGCGTACTGCAGAGCTAAGACAAAAAAATAATGATATTGCCAGTATGATGGCAAATATGCACCAAGGGCTATTTACAATTACTGCTGGTGGGCTTATTCATTCTGAGTATGCTTTATACCTAGAAACAATTTTCGAAACAGATCGAATTGCAGATCGGAATTTTGCAGATTTACTGTTTAATGCAACCACAGCTGGTTCAGATTCTGTTGACCAAAATATCACTGCGGTGGACGCAATTGTTGGCGAAGATGAAATGATGTACGAGTTCAACTCGCATTGCCTCTTAACTGAAATGACGATTAAAGTAGAAGATGGTCGAGAGAAGATCCTTGAATTAGACTGGGATCCTATCATTAATGATGATGACGAAGTCGATAAACTAATGGTAACTGTCAGAGATGTTACCGAGTTAAAAGCCTTAGAAGCGGAAGCGGAAGGGCAGAAGCAAGAGCTTGCTATTATTGGTGAGATTTTAGCTGTAGACGCTGCTAAGTTCAGTGACTTTATCAAAACATCTATCGACTTTCTGGCAGAATGTCGCGGCATTATTGAAGCGACAGCTGAAAAAGATTTGGATGCGATCGCTAATTTATTTAGATGCATGCATACCGTAAAAGGTAATGCGCGAACCTATGCTTTGAAAAATATCACTGATATTGTTCATGAAATTGAAAGTACCTATGACGACCTTCGTAAGAATGAGGATGTTAAGTGGGATGCTCAACAGCTTCTTGTGGATTTAAGCGGTGCTGAAGAAATTATTAGTCGCTATGCTGATGTATTTAGAGATAAGTTGGGGCGTGATGGTGAGGTGACAAGTGGCGTATCTCTTGATCCAGAACGTGTATCGTCATGGCTAGAAAACATTAAATCACTGACGGATAGTGGTATTCCTGAAAGTGTTAAGGGTGTTGTTTCTGAGGCTTATAGCCTACTAATCTCTGTTGACGCACAACCCTTATCAGAGGTTATTTCAGATGTGATTGAATCTGCAAATTCATTGGCGGACCAGCTCGGTAAGGGTAAACCAATCATGGATATTGATAACTCGGATATCCTGATTGAAAGTGAAGCTCAAAGTACTTTAAATAATATATTCATGCATGTTTTCCGTAATGCAATGGATCATGGTATTGAAGCTATTGATGAGCGTTTGGAAAAAGGTAAGCCTGAGTCGGGTAAAATTCAACTTCATGTTACTCGAGAAGGAGAGTTTTCTAATTTGTCTGTGAGTGACGATGGTCGTGGTTTAGCGATTACCCGAATTTATAAAATGGCGATAGAAAAAGGAATGTACGCCGAAGATGCACCAAGACCTTCTGCGACAGAAATTGCTAATTTAATATTTTCTTCAGGTTTCTCTACAGCAGATGAGGTTACGGATGTATCTGGCCGGGGTGTTGGTATGGATGCAGTTAAAGGATTTTTGGAGCAAGCCGGTGGAGGGATTGAAGTGATATTAGGTGAAGGCGCTGAAGATGATGACTTCCGTCCATTTACTACATATATTAAAATCCCAGCTTCATTTTATAAAGTGGCTTTGAGCTTTGATAAAACAGCTTAAGTTATTCTTTTATCGTAACTAGATTATTAAAGGCATCTTATTGATGCCTTTTTTGTGTCTTCCTAATATGGTTATCAGACTTGTCGTTATTTTAATGAATCCTTAAGAATCGACTGGCTGAAATGCTTAAAAAACTAAGCTTTACTATTTGAGCGCATGACCATCAGGTAGTTGTTTATATAGCCACATCACCAATTTATGCTTCATTTTTACTAATGTTAAGTCTTCCTTTGCTAAAGGCTGTACTTGCTTATCGTGAACAAGTAAACGGTAGATGTATTCAATTTTTGCATCTTGTGAATCATTGGGGTCAAAGGAAACAACGCCTCGTTTCTCACTATAAATTATGCCGATTCGGATAGCTTCTTTGAGTAGCATTGCTTCATTCTTTGGTTTTTTATTTGCTGATTTTTTAGAAGACATTATTTACCTTTTTAGTTTTATAATCTTGATTTAACGAAAACGTTGATTTAAATATTCAAATGTTGCACGAATGCCAAATGCTTCCCCTCCAATGGGGCGACAGGGTAGTTTACGATTATTCCATGCCATGACATCAAAATGAACCCAGTGAGTTTCTTTGGAGACAAACAACTGCAGGTAGAGTGCTGCCGTAATTGCACCACCAAAACCAGTAGGGGCACTATTTAGTGTGTCTGCAATATCGCTTTTAAGCATGTCTTGATATGGTGCATGTAATGGAAGTTGCCAGACAGGGTCATGAACAGAATTTCCTGATTTACTTAGGTTGTTCGCTACGTCAATATGTTGTGTAAAAAAGCCTGGTAGCTCAGTGCCTAAAGCAACACGGCATGCTCCTGTTAAGGTAGCAAAATCAATGATTATGTCGGGTGATTCACTATCTGCTTCGGTGAGTGCGTCACATAGGACTAAGCGACCTTCTGCATCTGTATTATCAATTTCAACAGTTATCCCTTTACGTGTAGTTAAAACGTCTCCAGGGCGAAAGGCGTTTGCAGAGACGGCATTTTCAACAGCTGGAATGAGGACGCGTAATCTTACAGGTAAATTCTGAGACATAATGAGGCGGGCTAGGCCTAAGACATGAGCAGCTCCACCCATATCTTTTTTCATTAAGCGCATCGCACTAGTTGGTTTTAAATCCAACCCTCCGCTATCAAAGCATACACCTTTGCCAACCAGAGTTACCTTGGGCGCTTTCTCATTGCCCCAAGTAAGATTGATTAAACGTGGCTTATGTACGCTTGCGCGTCCAACGGCGTGAATGGTTGGGTAATTTTGTGTGAGTAGATCGTCCCCGATTATGTGTTGTGAATGGGCGTCAAACTCTTTTGCTAGTTGATCGACTTGCTTTGAAATATCTTGTGGCATTAAATCACTGGCAGGTGTATTTACCAAGTCCCTAACAAGTGCAATTGAGTCAATATATGATACGGCCTCATCTATCAGGTTTTGTGAGCTTGCAACAAGAATTGGAAGAGGATTGTCGTTAGGAGTCTTATTCGTTTTATAAGGTGCAAATTGATAACAGGATAACCCCCAGCTTATCAAAAAATTCAAATGGGTCAGTGGCGTGGAAAGTGCTTTTTTACTTGAACTTTCATCGATAATATAATTTCCAGAAGGTAGTTGCAGAGCTAAGTCGCCTGCAATAAAAAAATCTTCATTGTCTGGAATGCCATAAATGACTCGGGAGATGCTTCCGTCCTGATTAGGCAAAAGACAAAAGCCTTTTCCGGTGTAATTATTCGACTCTAACCAGTTTTTTTCTTGTGTCGTTTGTGATTTAAACCAAGATGAATATTCTGAAAAAATAATGAGTGTAATAGGAATACTTACTTTTTTGGAGTCTGGTGATGCTAGGGTAAAAAAACTACTCATTGATACTTTTTCCTTTCCGTCTTTTGAGAGAACATAGACAGTGACACATCTTCTTTTTTAAAGGAAGGAGGATTGTTATTTAAAGTTATTTTAGCTGTGTCTGCGTTGAGGTAAGCTACACTAATTTAAACCTTAAGGATTTTGGGGATTTGATTTTTTAACTCTAAAGGTAAGAAATATAAGTTATCGATGTTATTGAGATGGAGTCTATGGATAAAAAACTAATACTAAACCCTTCGATATTAGACAGTTATGCCCCTTCGCTACAAGCGATTTTGGGTAAGCTTGTGTCAGCTGGCTTTAAAGATATTCAGCTCCAAATAGATGCTATGAATAATCTGAATGGTTGCGTTAGTCAAGATGTCATGGTTCGCTCTGCGCACAGTATTAAATCATGCAGTGCTCAGGTGGGGGGAGAGTTACTCTCTGATTTTGCTTTAGAAAAAGAGCAGCAATATATTTCTGGGCAATTAGATACTTTGGCTGAGGATATAACTATATTTTCAGAAATGTTTGACGCTCTCAAGAGTGAAATGGTTGGTGTTCTAGCTGAGCGTGGTGTTGAGTAGAGTGGGAATTTAAGTATTATACATATTGCATTACACTTCATAATCCCTGCGATAATTAGTGCGTTGTCTTTTAAGAAAAGCAGGTCTGCTGCTTATTTTATTATGATGTCAACTATGCTAGTTGATTTAGACCATTTGCTAGCAAATCCTATTTATGACTCAAGTCGCTGCAGTATTGGGTTTCATCCGCTGCATCAACCAGTTCCAATTAGTTTTTATCTATTGTTGAGTTTTAGCCCTCTTATTATTCGTTTTAAAAATAATATTAGTCGGAATCTTCAATTTATTGGGCTTGGCTTAATAATTCATATGGCATTAGATTCAATTGATTGTGCTTTTAACACAGGTAGCTGGATTTATATGCCTTAAATGAAAAAGGGCTAAAAAGCCCTTTTGATAATGATTCAGATATTAAACTTCAAAATCTGTACGTAGTTTCTTTTCAACTAAAGTATTAGCAAGTTTAACGTAGCAAGGTAGACCAGATTCGTCATAAGGAGGGTAATCTTCGCCTCGAATTAGTGGTGCAAGATATTCACGACATTCTGCTGTGATTCCAAAACCATCATCCGTAATGTAATGAATTGGCATTTTCTTTTCTTGATTTGCAACTTGGCTTAAAGGTGCTTCGCCAACTGACCATTTATAAGGTGTCGACTCTTCACGAACAATAATAGGCATGACGGAGTTTTTTCCGTTAATTGCAAATTCAACGGCAGCTTTACCCATGGCGTAAGCTTGGTCAACATCAGTCGCCGAAGCTATGTGTCTAGCTGATCGTTGAAGGTAGTCAGCAACAGCCCAGTGGTATTTATAGCCTAATGTTTGCTTAACCATGTTTGCTAAAGTTGGTGCAACGCCGCCAAGTTGAGTGTGGCCGAAAGCATCTTTAGCGCCCGCATCAGCTACAAAGCGACCATCTTCATATTGCGTGCCTTCAGAAGCCACAATTACGCAATAACCATTTTTCTTAACAGAATCTTCAACACGTGCAAGAAATTTCTCTCGATCAAATGCTACTTCCGGAAATAGAATAATATGGGGGGCTTCATCGTGATTTTTACCTGCTAAGCCACCTGCAGCGGCTATCCAACCTGCGTGGCGCCCCATAACTTCAAGAATAAATACTTTGGTAGATGATTCGCACATTGAGGCGATATCCATTGCGGCTTCTTTCGTTGAAATAGCAACGTATTTAGCAACTGAACCAAAACCTGGGCAGCAATCGGTAAAAGGAAGGTCGTTATCAACTGTTTTAGGTACGCCGATACATGTAATCGGGTATCCCATCTTTTCACTTAGTTGTGAAACTTTATAAGCGGTATCTTGAGAGTCGCCACCACCATTATAGAAAAAATAACCGATATCATGAGCTTGAAATACTGCAATTAGACGCTCATATTCACGTTTGTTTTCTTCGAAATTCTTTAATTTGTAGCGGCAAGAACCAAATGCGCCACTAGGCGTATAGCGTAGCGCGGCGATATTTTCGGCACTTTCAAGGCTCGTATCAATTAATTCTTCTCGTAAAGCGCCAATAATGCCATTAAATCCGGCGTAAACTTTTCCGATTTTATCGCCGTGTTGCCTTGCTGTTTCGATGATTCCACATGCTGAAGCATTGATTACTGCGGTGACACCGCCAGATTGTGCATAAAACGCATTTTTAATTGACATTAATAAGCTGCCTACTCAAGTTCAAAAAATTTCGCGCATCATACTCCATTTTGTCGAACTTTTCATAATGACCTATTCTAAATCTAGTATTAAAGTGTGAAACTTTGAAATATAGGGCTTTCAATCACGGCTAACCTGTTAGGGAGTGGGATAATTGTTGGTGTTTGGTGCTGATTTACGCATAAGTAATATGCGTCCTTCTTTCTGCAGTTTCCAGATGGGGGACAGCGTTAAATGAGCACAAATGGCTTTGGTTCTCATTGAAATAAATCTCGCTCAAACTTGTATTGCGTGTCTGTAAGTTTAAATCAATCATTGTTGAATTTTCTATGTTAAGAAGCTGTTTAAGTGCCATTGAAATTGCGCCGCCAGAACTTATTACAAGTATGTTTTTTGCCTCTTTATTTTTTGAAAATAGCATTGCTTCATAGACTCGGTTTTCAAAATCTGACCAACTCTCAGGCAGTGATCCTGTCAACGTGTTGTCTGACCACGCCGTCATTGCCTTTCTAAGTAAGCTGAAAAAGGCCTTTGGTTGATTTGTTTTTGGTGTAAATTCCGGGTGCTTTCGTAGTAATGCGTAAACAATGGCATGAAAGTCAAACTCGTTCCAGCCTATGTGTTCTTCGATGTCACAATTAAGTTTCATTCCTTCGCACAAAGAAGCGGCTGTTTGTTTATGTCTGTTTAAGCTCCCTGTAATAATGCGAGATGGTTGAATGCCGATATCTTTCAGGTGTTGTCCTAGCCAGAATGCTTGTTTTGAACCAAGCTCTGAAAGCTGGTCATAGTTCTGTTTTCCGAATGATGCTTGTCCATGCCGAATCAAAAAAATTTTACTCATAAGTTCATCTGTTTTGGTTTGTGTCTGTTGGGTACTAAGAGTATTTAATAAAGAACTATTGATGAAGTGTATTTGATTTATATTAATAATCATTTTAAATGATGTTTGCTAGTTCAGAAGAAAAATTGATTATTCAAATTTTCAGTTTGTTAAGGTTGAAAACATAGGTGTTTCCTTTGTAAAGAATAATTATAAAAGGCAGGTCTCAGATAACGTTAGAGTATTTAAGATCTTGTAGTAGTTTCTCAGGAGGTAAGTCTAAGTATCAGAAAAGATTATTTTTGTTTAACGCATGACAGTTAGTGCAAATATTTTTCATAAAATACAGAGCTTCTTATCTTATTAGTCATGTTTCATTTATACCAAATGAGTCTAATATCTTCGGGCGAACTAGCATAATGTGGTTAATAATAGCTTAAAAAATGATCAATTTTTAAGAGGTAATTGTCATGCTATTTCGTATTTTTGGACTTTCACTGCTCTTGATGCTCGTTGGTTGTGCGAGTAATGACAAAAAAGTTGATAATTTTGATGACCTGCCTCCGACAGCGGCAGGTGAGTTAGCGTTGAGTAATCACTTTTGGTCAGGCCTTGGTGGAAAGGTAGTTAGAAACTTAACAAGAAGTACCTTGTTTCCTGATAACCCGACGTCTATTGAAACCATTACGGGGATTGATTTTGTTGACTCAAAGGGGGACAAGTATGGTCAGCGGATTACTGCTCTTCTAACGGTTGAAACTACAGGTGATTACACTTTTTGGGTAAGTGCTGATGAAACCGCTGAAGTGTGGTTATCTTCTGATAACACACCATATAATAAAAAACTCATTGCCTATACGAATAAGCCTTCAGGGTATCTTGTTTGGGATCGATACAAATCACAAAAATCTCCACTGTTAACATTGCAAGCTGGTGAGCAGTACTTTTTTGAAATATTACACAAAGAATATATAGGAACAGATTATCTAACTGTTTCGTGGGAGGGACCTGATTTTGACCTAAAGACTTTAACGGATGAAAATTTAAAACCCTATTCCATCGAAGATAATGTCAGTGGTGTGGTGGCATATAGTGAAGGTTATCAGGTGGGCTATAGCTCAGGTACTTACCTAGCTAATTATGATGATACTTATCCTGCTCCTGATGATGATGGCGATGGTTTACCAAATTTTTATGAAATAGCCGTAGGGCTTGATCCCAACGATATTACCGATGCATATAGTGATGTAGATGGCGACTTACTAACAGCCTATGAAGAATATATGGTTCGAACCGATTCAAATAATGCGGATACGGATGGCGATGGTATGCCAGATGGTTTTGAATTGGTATATGGTTTGAACGCTTTAAATGTTAATGATGCCTCTGCAGATTTGGATGGTGATGGTGTATCAAACCTTGATGAGTACATAGCTGGTTCTGTCCCTGACGACTCTGGTTCAGCGCCAGTTGTGCCTATATTGATGGCGGTCTCCCTCAGTTGGGATACACCATTATTAAGAAGAGATGGCAGCACTTTAAACTTATCTGATATTCATAAGTATAAAATTTACTATGGAACAAGTCAGACTGAATTATCATCAGTTGCAGAGATAACTGATCCCTCTCAAGTTGTGCATTCTTTTTCTGGTCTTGAACCAAACACTTACTATTTTGCTATTAGTACAGTGACTAAAGATGGGGTGGAAGGCGCTAAATCTTCGATGTTGAGTGTAGATCAAAATGGCTTGGTAACAGTGATAGCAGCTGACCCAGTCATAGAGCCAGATCCTGTTGTAGAAGCTGATCCAGTTATAGAGCCAGATCCTGTTGTAGAAGCTGATCCAGTTATAGAGCCAGATCCTGTTGTAGAAGCTGATC
>Ga0105348_1000002_pt1 | contig 177252 bp, 161 predicted proteins | sample EN8Hudsemesocosm_2_FD_83504 | JGI IMG/M metagenome (GOLD analysis project Ga0105348, IMG submission 83504) | Methane-oxidizing microbial communities from mesocosms in the Hudson Canyon - EN8C Hudson Canyon | ecosystem: Environmental > Aquatic > Marine > Cold seeps | place: Hudson Canyon... | reverse complement strand
TAAAGGCTTACACTGCAGCATCACTTGCTTTAAGAGGCTCTGGTGAGCATTTTATGTCCTTGGATAATTGTATTGAGGCGATGAAACAAACAGGGCTGGAGATGTCAATTAAATACAAAGAAACCTCCTTGGGAGGGTTGGCGCTTAGCCATACAGAGTGTTGATATTAATAAGTGCTTTACTCGAAAGCTGCTTGATAGAGCAACTACGTCGCTCTTGTATGCTTTAAGCCGGAGCCCCATTGTTTTAATATCTAAATAGCCACTTAGGAGTTGGGTTCCGGCTAAAGATATAACCGGAATAGTTAGAGATCAGTTGTCGCTAGAAAAATAATAAACTTAATCAATGTCAGTACCGGCTTCGTCTTCTCCAATGACTTCTTTCTCTTTCAATGCTGATTCGTACCAACGTCGCATAGAAGGGAGGGTGAGTAGTCTGTCTACGTATTGCTGGCTAGTGTCAGAAATATCGATCTGATAGGTCGCAAAGCGTGAAGCTACAGGCGCAAACATGCAGTCAGCAATAGTAAACTCTCCAAATAGCCATTCACCATCATGCCGGTTAAGTGCATCTTGCCACATGCCATCCACTCGATGAATATCTTTCAAGGTTTTGTCATCGAGGTGTACACGGCGGGATGCGCGACAGTTCATTGGCATTGCGGTTCGAAGAAATTCAAGGCCAGAGTGCATTTCAGCACAATAGGATCGGCAGATTGCTCTGTCGCTCTGCGACTCAGGTAAACCTTTACCTTTAAGATAAGCCTCAGAAATATACTCACAAATAGCGAGTGAATCCCATACAGTGATATCGTTATCAATCAGTACAGGCACTTTAAAAGTAGGAGAATATTCAGCTAAATGTTGATGGGTGTTTTCTTCAAATAGTAGCACCTTGATTTCATCGAATGGTATGTCAAAGTGCGAAAGAAGCAGCCAAGGACGGAGTGACCAAGACGAGTAATTTTTATTGCCAATAACGAGTTCCATAAGTCACCTCATTTTGTAATATGTTCCAGAACTGAATCTTACTCTTAATGGACTTTATTGTGTACGAAGCTTTATCGTCTATCAATAGTTAATTAGCCTCCTGAGCGCTTAACTTTGAAGTTTTTTTGTTCTAATAGTTTAACTAGCAAGTCTCGATGATCACCTTGTATTTCAATGCACTCATTTTTGACGGCGCCACCAACGCCGCATTTCTGTTTAAGCTCTTTGGCGAGTTTTTTTAAATCGCCTGAAGCGAGAAGTATGCCTTTTATTAAAGTGACGCCTTTACCTTTTCGCCCCTTGGTGTCCAGGCTGATTCTAATAATGCCATCGCCTTCAGGTACTGAGTCTGCGTTACAAGTACAGTTGTTGTGAGGTTTTTCGCATTCAGGGCATAGGCGACCAAACTCGGTTGAATAAACAAGACTATTTGATTTTTTTGACATAGTAACGCCTTATAAAATTGATTTTTTATGAGCAGATTTGCTTGAGATTTTAAGCCTTTTAACCCAGATAAATGCTCCAATACCAACAATAACATTCGCTAAAGCACCGGCAAGATAAATACCCCATAGGTTGAAAAAGTAGGCAAGACCTATAGCAAGGGGGATATAAAGAGCAATTAATCGTAGGAATGACATTACTAATGAAGGCATTGGGTTTCCCATGCCGTTTGAGGTTGAGGAGCTAATCATTATTATCGCAAGAAACAGATAGGTAATAGGAATGATTTGAAGATATATAGTTGCTGAATTTATCACTGTCAGGTCGTCAGAAAACAAACCCGCAATTGGCGAAGCAAGAAACCAAAGCAAGATAGCGACACCAAGTCCCCATATGCTAGCAAAGCGAAAGCTAAGCTTAAGAGCGAGATCGACTCTGTGAAATTGTTTGCCTCCCCAGTTTTGTCCAACAAAAGGTCCCATGATTGAAGACAACCCCATGATTACGACGAGAAAAAGCGACTCAATTCGTGATGCAACGCCAAAACCAGCTACAGATTCAGGGCTGTATCGGGCAACAAGTAATGTTGTTATCGCTACGGATATGGGGGCTATTAAGTTCGTGCCAACGGCAGGAATGGCTATGCGTAAAATGGCACGCCAACTATTAAACACACCGACATAACAGCTTGCCCAGTTTAAAAAACGAAACTTGCAGGCTAAGAAATACAAGCCAAGAAAAAATGCAATCGAATATGAGATGACCGTTGAAAGGGCTGCACCGGCCAGTTCCATTCTAGGAAAGCCAAATAATCCAAAAATTAGAATGGGGTCTAAAATGATATTTACTAATGCTACGCTCATCATCACATAACTGGGGAGTTTTGTATTACCCGCTGCACGTATTGCAGAGTTACCGACCATGGGTACAACTACAACAAAACTGCCTAAAAACCAAATGTCCATAAACTCGTGAATTAAAGGCATTAAGGATTGAGGTGCGCCGAGTAATGCAAATATTTGATCCATTGCCTGATAGCCAGATACAGCAAAGATAATGGCGATGGTGAGCGCAATAAATAATGCTTGAGTAGTGTAAGACTTAACGAGGGTATGTTCTTGGGCGCCAATAGCACGTGCTATAACAGAGGATGTGCCAATGCCAATGCCAAATGCCAAACTCAATAAAATAGAGATGACCGGTATGGTAAAGGTCATGGCTGTAAGGGGGTCTGTACCTAGCTGTCCAACATAAAATGTGTCGACAATGTTCATTGACATAATTGATAAAATACCCAGAACCATTGGGATGGTCATGGTGTATAGTTGTTTGCCAACATTTCCTTGGGTTAAATTGTGCTTAATCACTCAGTGGTGTCATTCTTTTCTTGGGTGTTAGCATGAGAGTTGGTGTTTTCAATGTCATCTTCATCAGGTGTTTGGTTTTGTTCATCTTTCATTTCTTGAATAGCGTTTTCTTGTTCGGAAACAAAGTGTAAAGACATATTGAATGCTTGTCGTGTAAATTCAAGGACTTTATTGAACCCTTCATCAGAAAGCTGCCTTGCCTGATCTTGAGAGCGATAAATATTTATAAACTCTCGTTCACGTTGATATTGTAAGGGGAGGCGACCAGCGCCCCAATCATGAAGTAATTTCCAGGTGTCAGGGGAGTAGGTTCGACTGTATTTTAATATAAAAGGTATCGGATCATTGCGCGCGAGTAGGGCGGAAAGTCTTAGAATTAGCTCAAAAGACAATGTCGCAGTTCCATTTTCAACGGCTTCAATTATTGATTGGTCTTTTAAACTGATAGCTTCACTTAATTCATTGACCGTTAAGCCTGCTACCTCTCGCATATCCTTTAGTGATTGGCCCGCTGTCACCATTAGTTTAAGTTGATCTTGAGACTGGATAATAGCTTTACCTACTTTGTAAGATGTACCTCCAGTCTTTTTGGCCATCTTTAATGCGCTTGTTGTGGCGTTGCTTACACGCCCCAGAAAATTCGAGATTTTATCATCAGATACCCATGACTCAGCTTTTGTTTTACTTTTGTTTGAGCTGGTTTTGCTTGAAGGCTTGGGGGAAGGTGAGCTTGAGTTATTCGAAGTGTCGGCATTTACATTATCGGAGGGGTCTGTATTTGATTTATCAATTGTCATTATGTTAATCCCCGTATTTTGATAGCCCTAATACTTGTATATGTTTGGTCATGCTTCTAGCCATGGAGGCTAGAAGAATATTTTTACTGAAGAGATTAGGCAGCTTTAGCTGTTAGAACTTCCTGTAACTCTACAAAATCCAATAATACTTCAGCGCTTTCTTCAATGATAAAATCTGGCTTTTCATCGTCTTCATCTGGTGTGCTGGCCTTTTCTTTTTGAAACTCTGACCACGCATCAATACTTTTGAATGGTTCAAGTGAATCAAGCTTTCGGCGCTTATTTATAATAGCTAGCTGAGCATCTTCAAATTTTGTGTTTTCAATTTCACGCTGTTTTTTATTCAGGGTTACTTTTTCTTTTGCTCTTTGGCTTTCCAGTAAGGTGATTTCTTCCAGTAAAATGGTGTATTCAGGCTGCAGTACAATCCGCTGGTTATGTTTATCGATAAGTATCTCAGTTAAACTCGAAACATAATTTAAATTCTGAAATTTAGCTGATTCTATTGAATCCCATTTTAATGCATGCTCCAACGAGTCTTCGCCAACTTTTGTTTTATCTACTAATTCAGGAAGAATTATGTCAGGTACAACACCTTTATGTTGTGTGCTGGCGCCAGATATACGATAGAATTTAGCTTGAGTGATCTTAAGTTGACCATGGTTTAACGGACGAACTGATTGAACGGTTCCTTTGCCAAAGGTTTGCGAACCCATTATAACGCCTCTGCCATAGTCTTGAATTGCACCAGCAAAAATTTCAGAAGCTGAGGCGCTCAAGCGATCAACTAAAACCATTAGCGGTCCGTCATAAACCAATTTAGGGTCAGGGTCTTCCATTACTTCTACCCGGTCATTTGCGCTACGAATCTGCACTGTAGGGCCTTCATGAATAAACAACCCTGTTAAACGATTTGCTTCATCTAAAGAGCCACCACCATTTCCTCTTAAATCGATAACTAACCCATCTATATCGCCCTCAGCCTGTAGTTCGTTTAATAGCTTAAGTACATCACGTGTTGTGCTTGTATAGTTTGGGTCACCTTGCTGCATAGCTTTGAAATCAGCATAAAATGTTGGGATGTCTATAACACCAATTCTCTGTTTTTGTCCATTCCGCTCTGTGTTAATGGTTGAGCTGCTTGCCGCTTGTTCTTCAAGTTTTACTTTATCGCGAATGATAGGGATGATTTCTGTTTCTGTATCGAGTGTGCTTTCAGTCGGAATAACTTCAAGGCGAACAAGTGAGTGTTTGTCTCCGCGAATTAAATCGACGACCTCATCAAGGCGCCAGCCGATAACATTGACGATCTCACTTTCACCTTGAGCAACACCAACAATACGGTCGGCAGGGCTGAGTTGGCCTTGTTTTTGTGCAGGGCCTCCGGGAACAAGTCTGACAACTTTGGTGAACTCATTATCAGACTGAAGTACCGCACCAATACCTTCAAGCGATAAGCTCATATTTATATTGAAGTTTTCAGATGTTCTAGGAGAAAAGTAAGTTGTGTGAGGATCATAAACACTGGTAAATGCATTCATATAAATTTGAAACGCATCTTCACTGCGTGATTGAAGTGTTCGCTTTAATTGGTTTTCGTAGCGTTTGACGAGTGTCTCTTGAGCTTCTTTTTTAGTTTTTCCGTCAAGTGTAATTGATAAAACAGCACTTTTTATCCGACGACGCCAAACATCATCCAATGTGTCTTCGCTTTCGGCCCAAGGTGTTTTTGAACGATCGGTCAAAATGTATTCATTGGCTTTAAAGTTGAGGTTGTCAAAACCTTTTTTAAGGTGTTTGATTTGTGCCCTTAATCTAGAAATGACACGCTCTTGATATCGGTTGAAAATCCTAAAGCCCGGTTCAAGTTGACCTGTTTTCAACGCGTTATGTAAACGAAATCGATACGGTTCGAACTCTTGAATGTCTGAGTTTAATAAATATAGATGCTGGCTATCTAAAGAGTCCAGATAATATTCATAAGCCTTTTCAGATAAGTCTCTGTCTATATCTTGCTTGCGGTAATGGCTTAATAATAAATTGCGCGCAATATGAATACTGGCTTCACGTTGATCTCTACTCGGTACCAGAGGGCTGAACTCAGCAGAAAGGTCAACTTCTTTGTGTGTGTTTGTGGCAGCAAATGCATCATGAGCGAGACCTAATGAAAGGAGTGCTACAAGTTGAATAATAAGTAAGTTACTTTTCATCAGGGATAGTTTCATTAGGATATGTTTCATCATATTTTAGGGACTTTGTTGTATTTAAGGGGCATCGTTGTTAGAAAAAGAAGTGGAATCTCCCTCGATTGTAGGTGATTGCTACCTGCCTAGCCAGCCGTGTTGCGATTAATTATTGTTAATTGCGTAACAATTTGATACCAAATGAATATCTCAAAGATTAAATCGCTTCGCTTGGTTGAATATATGGGCGTACTTAACTAATGTTCTAACTAAACAATAATATAGTTGCTGATTTAAGTTGGCGCTTTCTTTTATCTAAACGGAGTACGCATGTCACTTTTAGACAATATTCAAAATTATTATGAAACCTTGGTGATTGAATCATTGGCGAGTCAGATAGAAGGGCAGGATATTGATGAGGACAGACTGACGGATGTTATTTGTATTGCTATAAATCACTTGCCGCCTCGTTATATTCGGCATGAGGTGGATATGGTGTATTACACTTCCCCTATTGAAATGCAAGAGATACGAGATAAGGCTGATGCAGCGGTTAAAAATGCTTTAGCTCATATAAAGGATAATAATCGTTAACTGAAGTTGAAATATCTGAGCCAGCTTCTATTGTCTATTGTTAAATTACTTCGGTTGAGTTTGTATATAACTTTGATAAAAAATACGCCTACTTCATATGGCCTTATTGCAATTTTTATTCACTGGTTTATGGCCTTTGGAATATTCTTTTTGTTTGGGCTTGGCCTATATATGGTAGAACTGAGTTATTACGATTCATGGTACAAAGGGTCTTTAGATTTACATAAAAGCATAGGTGTTTCACTATTTTTAATCTGGTGCTTCAGGTTGTTGTGGCGATGGACTAACGTCAACCCCGAACCTTTAAGCGCAAAAAATAAGTTAGAGAAATTTGAGCATGTTGCAGCACATTGGATGCATGTCACTTTATACTTGGTGATGGTAATGCTTATGTTGAGCGGTTATCTGATTTCAACTGCAGACGGGCGAAGTGTTGTCGTATTCGATCTTTTTGAGATACCTGCTATTCCCGCTTCTATTGAGAACCAGGAAGATATTGCGGGGGAAATTCATTACACTCTGGCTTGGGTCCTGATTAGCTTGGTTGCAATGCATGCTTTGGCTGCTTTAAAGCATCATCTGGTAGATAAAGACGATACCTTAAAGAAAATGATTCTGTTTAAAAAACAATTGAAAAAATAAGAAACATTGATATGGAGAATAAAGTGAAAAAAATACTATTAACGACTGCACTGGCTATTACCACTTCCTATTACGGTGCAATGGCTCAAGCCGCTGATTATCAGATTGATGTTAAAGGGGCGCATGCTTCTATTTTATTTAAAATTAAGCATTTGGGCTATAGCTGGTTGAATGGTCGTTTTAATAACTTCAGCGGGGACTTTTCTTATGACTCATTAAACCCTGAAAAGTCGAGTATCAATGTCAATATTGTAACAGCAAGTTTGGACTCAAATCATGCTGAGCGTGATAAGCATTTAAGAGGTGATGACTTTTTAGATGTTAAGAAATATCCTAAAGCGCTGTTTAAGAGTAATAGTTTTAAAGTCATCAATGACAATGAAGCTACTGTTACCGGAAATTTAACCTTGCATGGCGTAACGAAAGAAATCAGTTTTCCAGTCCAAAAGGTAGGAGAAGGTAAAGACCCATGGGGCGGATATAGAGCAGGTTTCTCAGGTGAGACAAGTCTAAAATTGGCGGATTACGGAATTACATATAATTTAGGGCCTGCTTCGACTCAAGTAATTCTGGAGCTGAATATTGAAGGGGTTCGAAAATAGATTATTGTTTTAAGAGTGAATTAATAGCGCTTTGCTTTAGTGTAAAGCGCTATTAAAGCTAGCAATTACATGCCTACTAACCTAAGCACCTAATAAATGCTTGGTAGCAGTTACGACACGTTCCTCCAAACTAGTAAATTCTTCTGTGCTTAGTCCGACCTTTAAATACCAGTCTAATAATAATGAATTAAGTTGATCTTCTCTGCTTTGATGATCATTTGCCGAAGACATGCCAATCGATAAACGGTTGACCTGTAGTTGCATGCGTAACTCTTTATCTTCTTCTGGTGAATCTATACTTGCAGCCACTTCACAACCAATACACAACGATCTGGCTTGATCCAGTGTCAACACGGTATCGTTTTTAAGTGATTCCGCTTTAATTGAAATCCAGAGGGATTTTAGTGCAAGTTCAGTTGATTTGGACAGCTCGACTTTAGATGTGAAACTTTCATCTAAAGCAGTTAGGTCTTGTTCAACACCATTTTTATTATTGAAATAGTAAACTCTACAGATAGTAGATTTTCGCTGAACTTCTTCCCATTCAAGTAACACTTGCTCATTTTCTTGAACTGATATTGCTTGTTTGATTATTTTAAGAGCTGACTCGTACCGTAATTGTTGGGCTTCTAATGGCTTGCGAGGTAAAGACGGTAGTTGTTTATATTGTTGGCGGAAATCAGTTAATTTGGCTTTTGCTTCATTTAATGAAAGTGAACTTGCAGAAGAGGCAAATGTTTCAATTTCAGTGCAGAAGTTCTCAGATTGCTTAATAGAATCTTCAATTTCTTCTTTACGCTTATTTTTGACCTCATCTCGTCGTGCAAAAATTTGATCGCAAGCATCACGATAAGCTTTCCATAGTGCGCGTTCCTCTTTATGCGACGTGATGCCGATTTTTTGCCAATCTTGTTGAAGTGACTTTGCTTGGTTAATCGCCTGCTCCAAGTCTTCATGAGAGATTAATGACTTGGCCTTTTCTACTATGTCATTTTTTAAAGCAATATTTTTACTGCGTTCAGTATTCAGTTGCTCATCAAATTTAGTGAGTAAATCATTAAATTGGTTTTGAAGTGACTTATTTGCTTTAAAGTCTACAGGGTAGGCTTCTTTCCACTCAATACGAGCTTGCTTGTTAATTGTTTCAACGGCCTTCCAGTTCGCATTTGTCCAGTCATTATTCAGAATGAAGTCATTAAGTTGCTCAACTAATTTTGACCGCTTTTCAATATTGGATTTCTTAAGGTTATTCTGTTCATCAAAAAATGCTTGGCAAGGTTCATAAGCCTTATCAGATACCTCTTTAAATTTAAGCCATAAAGATTGATCTGATGAACCACCCAGACTTTTCCATTCTTTTTGAATTGCTTTGATTTGGTCTGCTTTTTCTCGTGGTTCCATGTTTCGTTCAGCTAAACGTTCCATTGACTCACAAAGTTCTTGCTGCCTCGGATTTGATGCATATCCTTGCCAGTCACGCAGTTCATTTAACTGTTTTACTCTTAATATCAATTGATTGTGAAAGGATTCACCTTGCTTTGCGCCAATTTGGCTGAGCAGGCGCTGAATCTCTTTATGAATTTTGTGAGATTGTTTTATCTGACGGTCTTCTAATGACTGATCCATTTTCTCAATCAGTTTTGCTACTTTCGTTTGTACTGCTTTAGCGTCTTCAGCAAATTGTTGTTTTATTTCAGCGGAATAACCTAACGCTTCTTTACTTTTAAGCAATAATGCTGGGATTGCGTACGACTCTGGCCAGTCAATAATGTGTAGTTTTCGCTTCAAAATATTCGTGTTCTGATCGAATCGTTTTTGGTCTTTAGAGGGCGCTTTGATATCGTTTACCAAACTTTCTATTGCAGCTGTATTTTCATTGAAGCTCTTTAATGCAGTGAAGTATTGGCGTAGTTCCGTCATTAGAAGTTGGTAGTGTTTATTTTGATTTTTTTCAACCTTTATTTGGCGTGTTGCTTCAATCCAACGAGTTTCCTGGGTTTTGATGAGAGCATCAAGCGCCGATATATCATGGGTTGAGGCAGGTTCAGCACGGAAACGTTTTAAGGTGTCTGACAAGGTAAATAGTGTCGCTTCTTGTTCATCTCCGCCAGTTTGAATGAGCTTTTCATTTTCTTCTTTTTGAGTTTTTTCTTTGTTTAATTGTTGCTGCTTTTCAGCGCAGATGGCACTAGCAATATTAAAGCGCTGTTGTTGTGCCGTGTCAGCATCTTTTTTTAATTCATCCCAGCGAACAATTAAGCTATTGAGCTTTGCTTTAAATAATTTGCTTGACTCTGTTCGCGCATGCTCTTCAATTGATTGTAATAATTTACCCAGCGTTTCTTGTTGTGCGTTTTGTGTCTCTTGCTGCGCTTTGAGTTTAGCTAGCTTGGATTTCGCAATATGGTATACAGACTTATCTTTTGATTTTGCAGCAACTGACAATCGTGTTAGTTGGTCAGCTGATTCGATTAACTCTGCCGCTGCTTGGCGAATTTTATTGGTTTTACTGGCAGTGGCTATATCATAAAGTGCTTCAGGGTCTTCGATTCGGGCAAGGCCGCGGATAAAAGTATCCGGATTCTCTGATTTAATAATCATCTCTGTTAATAGCTTAATATCGAGAATTAAATCAAATAATGTTAATGATTGAGCGTTAGCTAGCTCATAAAGACGTTGTTCAATTGCAGGTAAGGTGTCTGGTTTGGCTTTTTTATGGAGCTCTATGAGTTGTAAGCTGTTACTTAATTTTGAAATGACTTTCGAACGTACACTTAAGTCAGTATCGTTTTCAGCAAGATCAAGCAAAATGATTTGATCTTCTTCAAGGTTGATATCAAGTGATTCGATTGCTTCCAAGCGAATGTTTTTGTTCTTGTTTTGCCATTTAGGCTTGAATAGTTTGGATAAAAAAGTGGCCATGGTGCTTCCTGTGTATCGGTCTTAGTCTCTTATGAATTGGTTTTCCATGTTTATCAAAGCTAAAAGCGTTGCATGGATCGTTAAAATAGATTTCACTGTATTTGAGTGAAAAATTTTGAGTCAGGTTAACATTTGAACCTGGCTCCAAAATTGCCTTCATGCAATAGAGGGCAAAAGCTACAATAGAATGACAGTTTAACGTTGAAAGATATATTTCGGTATACTTTTTATGCTGGTTTTCTAGGTTTATTTGATAAAATACGAATTTTAATGCGGTAAGGAGTAGTCGGAGTGTCCGATGAATACATTACAATTAAAAAAAAGGCATTTTCTTTGCTCGCAAGGAGGGAGCACGGGGTTGAAGAATTGCGTGCTAAACTACGATTGAAAGCTTTTGATGACTCTTTGATCGACAATGTTCTTGCTGATTTAATTGGTGAAAATTACTTAAGTGATGAGCGTTATATTGAAATGATGTTTCGCTATCATTTTGAACGTGGGCAGGGCCCACGAAAAATATTAAGTTTGCTTAGACAAGTGAACATTAGCGAATACTTGTCACAGCAGGCCTATCGGGAATTTGAAGGTGACTGGTTTGAATCGGCTTCGAAAGTGAGAGCAAAACGCTTTGGTGACTGGCTGGGCGATATTTTGGAAAAACCTCGTCAAATACGTTTTTTATCGGGAAGAGGGTTTGAACATGAACATATTGAGTCTGCATTTAATGCACCTTCTCAGTAGTTAAGTTAATATTTTACTCTTAGGGCTTGCCGATACGCTTCGTATTACGCGGAGGTGGCGGTAGTGAAAGGTTTTCTCAGTTTAAGTGCTAACGTATCTATATGTTAACTATGAGGTACATAGCCCTTGTTTCTTAAAGGGAGCTAAGCTCGATAGGTTGACTTAGCGCGTGAATAAACTATAAATGTAGAAGGCTTGTTTCTGTCTTGTTAGAGGAAGACGAATGAAAAAAATAACATTATTTATTTACCTTTTTTTATTTTCAACACTCCTGTTTTCACAAACAAAAGTCACTATCTATGGTGATGACAGTTACCCACCTTATTCATTTCTGGATAGTGGTCGATTAACCGGAATTTATACCATTATACTGGACAGAATTTTTGATCAAATGCCTGAGTATGATGTCGAATTAAAAGGGATGGGCTGGAAGCGTAGCTTGGCTCAAATTCAAAGGGGCTACATATTTGCCTTATACCCGCCTTATAAAAGAGCTGAAAGGCCATTTATAGAGTTTGATACCCCAATTTTAGATGAAAAACTGGTTGTTTATTGTCGCAAAGAGATTATTGATAAGCCCCGCTCTAATTGGCCAGAAGATTATTATGGTCTGACAATCGGTAATAATGCTGGCTTTGCTATAGGTGGTGATAAGTTTTGGGGCGCGGTTAAAACTGGAAAAATAACAGTTCAAGAAACCAAGGGAACGCCTAACAATTTGCTCAAATTGATCCGTGGGCAGGTAGATTGTTATATGAATGATGAAATTTCCATCAAGTGGGAGCTTAAGAAGTTAATGAAGGAAGGTCGTTATGATGGTGAAAGTATTGTTAAAACCGCGGCGATTAGTTCTGAACAGGGTTATCTTGGTTTTGCCTCAGGAGGTGCAAGATATCCCTATAAAAATGATTTCAAAAAAAGATACTTGGTTATTCTTAAAAGAATGAAAGAAAGTGGCGAAATTGATGCCATTGTAAAAAGATTTCTTGAATAGTTTATTGAGTATTTGCATAACTTAACCTTTCGGAATGTAGACCTTGTTTGTCTGAATTGTTGTCTTATAAAGCTTTTATAGCCTCTTCTATCACCCGTGTAAGTGATTTGACTCCTCTTGTTTCCCCCATATTCAATTAAGTAAATCCTTACTTGGTACGAAATGTCAAACTATTGGAATAATTGGTCAAGAGAATAGCCAGTTAGGGCCTTATAGTGGCTGTCATAAAAAACTTAGTATTAATTCTATGAGAATTATTCGAGTTATTAATGACCGATAAAGGAAATAAATCATGTTACAACAAGCCAACTATTCTCAACCTGAGCTGGAAGCGATGTTCAGTGTAGAAAACCCTCCGACAATGCAACTTCCCCAAGCTGAAATGCGCATGATTGATCGAGTTATACATGTCTCGTCAACTGGTGGTAAATATAATAAGGGAGAGTTGATTGCAGAGTTTGATATACACCCTGATCTTTGGTTTTTTAAATGTCACTTTCCCGGCGATCCTGTTATGCCGGGTTGCCTTGGTGTTGATGCATTATGGCAGGGCTTAGGCTTTTTTCTTGCCTGGGCGGGTTATGAAGGAAAGGGTAGAGCATTAGGTGTTGGTGATGTGAGATTTTTTGGTGAGGTACTACCTCAGTCTAAGACTGTTCGTTTTCATATCCATTTAAAGCGCGTCATTCTTAAAGATATTGTTTTAGGGATTGCAGATGGCGAGGTTTATGTTGATGACGAACAAATTTATAGTGCCAAAAATATTAAAACCGGCCTGATACCCGTTTCTGGCAAGCTTGCAGTCAATTAGGAGAATAAAATGAAACGTGCCGTTATTACCGGAATAGGAATCATCTCAAGCCTAGGTAACTCTGTTGCAGAGGTGACTGACGCATTAAAATCTGGCCGAAGTGGTATTCAAAAAGATGAAGAATTTGCAGAAAGAGGTTTGCGTTCTCAAATCAGTGGTCAGGTTAATGTCAATTTACAAGACCAGATAGACCGGAAGTTACTGCGTTTTATGACTAATTCTTCTGGTTATGGGTACCTTGCCATGGATCAAGCCATCAAAGATTCCAAGCTGGATGATGGAATGGTTAAGAACGATATGACAGGGCTCGTGATGGGTACGGGTGGAACCTCTACGGAAGATATCGTCGATTCGGTGGAAACGTACCATCGTGCTGGTGTTCGACGGGTAGGGCCTTATCGTGTAACACGCGCAATGAATAGCGCACTTTCTTCAGTGTTGGCAACAGCTTATGGTATTAGAGGGATCAATTACTCCGTCACCTCGGCCTGTGCAACGAGCGCGCATTGTATTGGTACAGCGGTAGAGCAAATACAGCTTGGTAAGCAAAGCGTCGTTTTTGCTGGAGGCGCAGATAATGCGCACTGGACTATGGCATTGCAGTTTGATGCGATGGGTGCGCTGTCGAGTAAATATAACGATACGCCAGAGTCTGCTTCACGGCCTTATGATACCGAAAGGGATGGTTTTGTTATTGCCAGTGGTGCAGGTGTAGTGGTGGTCGAAGAACTTGAGCATGCTTTGGCACGTGGTGCGCATATTTATGGTGAGGTTATTGGCTATGGTGCCACGTCTGATGGCAAGGATATGGTTCAGCCCTCAGGTGAAGGTGCTGAGCGTTGCATGAAGATGGCTCAGCGACAGGCTGGTGACCGGAGTGTTCAATATATTAATACACATGGTACGAGTACACCTGTTGGTGACTTGGTAGAGCTAAAAGCAATTAAGAAAGTTTTTGGTGATCATGTTCCTAAGATCAGTTCAACCAAGTCTTTAAGTGGTCACTCACTCGGGGCTGCAGGTGTTCATGAAGCTATTTTTAGTCTGATTATGATGCAGGAAGGCTTTATAGCTAAAAATGCCAACCTAAAAACCTCCGAACAGGAGGCGTCTTCAATATCCATTGTCGAAGTCGCTGAAGAGGCAGAACTGGATGCAGTGATGAGTAATAGTTTTGGTTTTGGCGGAACGAATGCATCATTAATCCTCGGTCGATACCCATCGGCTCTAGTTAACCACAGTGCTTAATTAACTAATCTGGTACAGTTCGTGTGAATTTAGATACAAAAATAGGTTTGGAAATCAGATCGTTAACGTTTTATTCGGGATGCATATTGGGTCTGATACTATTTTCTGGTATTGCATCTTTATTAATTCCTTTTTTGAATGCAGAGAAACGTCAGTACGTATTTTCTCGATATAATGTTTTTGTTATTTGGTGGAGTGAGTTCATCTGTGGCGTACACTATAAAATTGAAGGCTTAAATAATATTCCGGAAGGTGCTTGCGTTGTACTAAGTAATCATCAAAGTAGTTTGGAGACCTTTCTGCTGCAAACGTTATTTTCTCCGCTTAGTACGGTTTTGAAGCAGGAGCTTCTAAAAATTCCATTTTTCGGCTGGGGAGCAAAAATTCTTGAACCTATCGCGCTAGATAGACGGCGGCCAACGCAAGCTTATAAGCAGTTGATTGCTCAGGGGCAAGAAAGGATTGATCAAAACCGCTCCGTACTTATCTTTCCTGAAGGCACACGAGTTTCTATAGGAGAAAAGGTTAAATTTAATCGTGGTGGTGCCGCATTAGCGTATCACACTCAGGCACCGATTATTCCAATTGCTCATAATGCAGGATTACGCTGGACTTCAAGACGACTTCTGTTACCCGGTACGGTAACTGTTCGAATTGGTAAGCCCATTCACCCTGCGGCGATGAATAAAAAAGAATTGTATGACGAGTCTACGAAGTGGATTGAGACTAATCGCGATAATTTAATGGCATCGATGGCTTCTTAGTAGGTAAAAATAATAGAATGCCTTTCTTGACTCAGACCTTTGCTATTCCAATAGTCTTTTTAATCGGAATTCATTGTTTTTATGTCAAAATAGAATGTTGTGCAAGACTTAAATTATCGTCATTCCGGTAGTGTTTTAAGCCGGAATCCAGTTTTTTTGGGGGGAATTAAAATAATAGACTTCAACCGAAAATGCATCGGGATGATGACGTCATTTAGTCAAACGGCTATCGTTCAAAGTACCATAATAGAAGCAATTACTTCTAAGAATGCCTAATAAATGCTGTTAAATACGTTCAAACGAGAAGATTATCTTTATCAATCGGCCTATTGTGAAGAAAATATTTGGCACCTTTGTCAGCATGAGGCGTTAAAAAATAGCTATGTAGTGTTTATTTTCAGTGACGGCGACTCGTTCCCAATGCTGAATCAGCGGGCGGCCAACAATCCATCATTACCCGTATTTTGGGACTATCATGTTGTTTTGCTTTCTCTGGCTGAAGAGAATCAAATTTTCGACTTTGATACAACACTACCATTCAACACAAATGTAGATACCTACTTTCGTCATTCATTTATCGTAAATAGCTTGCTTGATAAGCGTGAACGGCCAATGTTTAGAATAATACCTTCAAATGAATTTATTTCGCTGTTTTCTTCTGACCGAAGTCATATGAAAAAGCCCTCAGGGGCTTGGTATGCCCCTCCACCAACTTGGCCGCTTATAGGCCGTTCAAAAATGAACTTATTCGAATTTACAAACCCGAAAAATACTAATATTGGCGAATTACTCAGCGCTGAATCGGTGCTAGAGCGCTTTTCTTAACTTCGTTGTTTGCTAATTATAAATACAAAGCAATGCTTACAAAGTGACAAGCGGCTCCCCCTAAAACAAATAGGTGCCAAAGGTCATGAAAGTTAAAATGTTTCTCATGAATGTTTGGCCACTTTGTCGCATAAACAATAGCGCCAAGGGTATAAACAACGCCTCCAGCAATTAGCCAGTTTATTGCGTCACTAGAAAGATTTTGGCTTAATGGTTTATAAATTAACATCGCAACCCAACCCATGCCAACATAAAGTAAGGTGGATAACCATCTGGGAGCATGTAACCAATATATTTTGATAAAAATACCAGAAAGCGCTATCCCCCAAATAATGCTGAGCATTACCCATGTAAACGAACCTTCTAAGCCAATGAGGCAATAAGGTGTATAACTTCCAGCAATCATAATAAAAATAGCCATATGATCAATACGTTTGAGCTTTCGAATGCCTTCATCGCTAATTTCCATTAAATGGTAAACCGCGCTGGAACCAAACATTAAAAACATGCTAACGCTAAACACAATGTAACTGGTCAGATAGACGCCAAATTGCTGGTCTGGCAGATTTATTATCATATACATCAGTGCAGGAAGGGTTAGTAGTGCTCCCAAAAGATGGCTTAGTCCCGAAAAAGGGTCTCGAAGATGATTAAACATTTAGTTCTCTAAGTATAAAAATGAGCCAATATCATACCTATCAGTAAAAACCGTTTATATCGTTTTATTTCGAACTGGTACGAGATGTCAAACTATTGGGATAATAGGTCAAGAGTTTTCAGGTTTAGCACATTATCATGCTTCAATAGTTTTAAATGACCGTTTGGAAATTTGAGAAGTTTGTATGATTGTTAAGCCAAAAGTGAAAGGTTTTATCTGTGTTAATGCTCATCCAACAGGATGTCAAAAGTTGGTAGAAGACCAAATTAATTATGTGAAAGATCAGGAAATAAAAGCTCCTAAAAAAGCGCTTATTATAGGGTGTTCCTCCGGGTATGGTTTGGCTTCAAGGATTGCCTTAGGCTTTGGCGCAAATACCGATACTTTGGGCGTATACTTTGATCGAGAGCCAACAGAACGTAAAACTGCCAGTGCCGGGTGGTACAACAATCAGCACTTTGAGAAGTTAGCTAAACAGAATGGTTTGGAAGCACGAAGCTTAAATGCGGATGCCTTTCAGCAAGATGCAAAAGACGCTGTGATTGAATTGATCAAAAATACAATACAGACGGTTGATCTTGTTATTTATAGTGTTGCCGCACCCAGACGTTATGTTGCAAGTGAAGACAAACTATATAGCTCTGTTCTTAAGCCTGTCGGGGATGGCTTTAAAGGGAAAACAATCAATACTGATAAAGGTATTATTGATCTTGTAGGCCTAGAGCCTGCAACCCAGTCAGAAATAGATGCAACAGTGAAAGTAATGGGTGGGGAGGATTGGTACCAATGGATGGAACAATTGAATAATGCTGGTGTCTTATCTGATCAGTGCAAAACGATTGCTTACACATATATTGGTGAAGAATTGACACAGCCGATCTATGGTGACGCGACAATTGGTTTTGCTAAGAAAGATCTGGATAGCACGGTACAAAAAATTGATGCCTTATTGAAAAAAAGTAATGATACTTTAATCGAAAAACGTGCTTATATTGGCGTTCTTAAAGCGCTTGTCACGCAGTCGAGTGCAGCAATACCGGTGATGCCCCTATATATTTCACTACTTTATAAAGTGATGAAAGAAAAAGGCACGCATGAAGGCTGTATTGAACAAATTTCAAGAATGTTAAGTACTGGCCTTTATGGTGACACTTGTCAATTAGATGATGTAGGTCGCTTAAGGGTAGATGAACATGAACTGGAAGAGACCGTTCAACTGGAAGTAAAACGACGTTGGAATAAAATTACAAATGAAAACCTACGACAGTTATCAGACTTTGAGGGTTATAAAAATGACTTTCTTAAGCTGTTTGGATTTGGTTTTCAAACCATAAATTATGAGGCCGAAGTAGAAACCTTTTAAGGTATCAGAAGAAACTTTAGTGCCTGAGTAACTGTTTTTGGGAGCAGTGCTATGAATACGAAACAACATGTAAGTGATGAAGAAAGTACACCTGCCGTATCTTTATTGTTAAGCCTTGAAGACTACGCAAGACAAGATGAAGATAGGGTGGATTTTTTTGCTTCTGTCAGTATTGATGATAATCGTGAAGGCTGCTTCATTAGTGCCGATGCATTACAAAAACAAGTAGAGCTATTAAATGACATTGATGGTGAAGCTTATCAAAAGCAAGTCATTACACCGGCAGAAAGTAGCGAACGTTACTCTGTTATCAAGCTAATTAATGACATAACGAAACGAATAATCAATGAAGAAAAAGACGGGCCGCTCTACCTTGCAGAAGTTGAATTAGAGTCAGGTTCTTCCGTTATTCGAGTCGGTGTTGTTGCACAAAACCGTCAAGTAAATAATGGTGTCTGGAAGCCAGAGCATCATCAGCGGGCAGTGAAGTGGCTGAGAGAGCTTGAAGCACAGCAGTTACCGATTGTCACGTTCATTGATACGCCGGGTGCTGATGCGGGTGCTGATGCGAACTTGACCAACCAGGCGCATAGTATCTCTGAGTTAATTGCGACGATGGCTGATCTCAAAGTGCCTACGATCGGAATAGTCTGGGGGCTCGGTTACTCTGGGGGCGCAATACCTCTTGCAACGACCAACCTGTTACTCTGTGTAAAAGATGGTATTTTCAGCACTATTCAACCTAAGGGGCTGGCATCCATTGCGCGAAAGCAGAAGCTGGATTGGCAAAGTTGTGCGCGTATAGTTGGCGTCTCGGCTTGTGAGTTATATCAAGAAGGTGTGATCGATGGCGTTATAAACTATTCGCCACTTAATAATGCGCAAAACAACGACTATATTAAGCAGTCAATTATCTATTCACTTGAGATAATTGAACAAAAATCACGAGAGCTTGTTCATAAAGTCAGGCCTTTATCAGCTCATTACTCAGAAGACAGTCTTCGGTTTTCTTCTGGACCAGAAACACATAAACGCCTTGTTTCATATAGTGTTAGAGCCTATCCCTCGATTTTTGGTCTTGCTTGCAAAACATTGCGTAGTATTAAGCTTCGTTCTCGCTTGAAAACACAATCCGATCAATTGCAAAATGCGAATAGCCATGATGGTCAGTGTCTTATCTCTCCGGATGAACAACAGCTTCAACTGAGTAATTTACGGTTTGGTGAATGGTTGAAACGTCGCGACAGGTTGGTCTACGAAGACAACCTTTTTAAGAGCTGGACTCGATACCGTGAAAGAGAAGAGCATCGTAGTGATGAAAGGGGTTACATTAGCTCACTTTTCTTGGGGGATCCGAAGGATAATTTTGAGAAAGCCTTACATGAACTTTCAGCTGAAATAGCTTTTTATCTGTATAACGGTTGGCAGCAAGAGTCTCCTCATCATTTAAAAGCCTTGGCGATTGAGCTGGATGCCTTCGTCGAGCCTATTGACTGCAATACCATTGCGAATGAACAGTTAAATTTCCATGACCTGATACGGGATGCTCGTTTTAAACCGGCAGTCTTAGAGCATTGTAAACAGCTGATCCACTTTGATGCAGTTTATGAAAATATTCTTAGTAATTTGTCAGATATTGTTTCAGAACTTAGTGATAGTAAAAAGGTCTCGGAACCATTGTTACGATCAGCGCTTGAGACGTCAGGGCTTGATAATGATGATGCGCTAACCTCATTTGGTGCATGGTTGATGCAGGTCGGGAATACCAGTAATTTTAGTGATTTCTTACGGACCGCTGAGCAATGGAAAAAAGTACAGCACCCTCGCTCATCGGATGTCGTATTTGTGGTCGTCAGTTACTTTTTTGAAAAACTCTACCCCGAGATGTTTGAATGCAGAAAAGAAAATATTACCTTTTCCGGCCAATTCAACCCCGCTTCAATTGGGCGACGTAAGGACTTCTGGAACAGGTTAAACAATGCGATTAAAGATATTCGTATTCAGTCAGTACTTAATACCATTAAGCCGTCTAACAGCTTCACACCTCATGAATTAATTGAAAAAATATTTCAAAACTTTATAGAGTTGGATGGGCAGATTACCACAACCAATCCTAAACGTTTTCCGGGTTTTGGTGAATCAATACTACGTCAGCAAAGTGAGGCTGATTCAACATCTGGTTTGATTACTGGTACAGCTGATTTTTCAATTGGTGACGAGAATGAAACCATTGGTATTTTTGTTTCAAATCACACTTTTCAAGCGGGTGCATTCGATATGTCATCGGCAGAGCGTTTATGTCGATTATTAGCCTATTGTGCTAAACGCGCTCTTCCGGTTATTGGCTTTGTCAGCTCAGGTGGAATGCAGACCAAAGAAGGCGCTTCGGCACTATTTTCAATGCCTGTTGTGAATGATCAGATCAATCGTTTTGTAAGTGATCTTGGACTGCCTTTATTAATGTTTGGTTATGGTGATTGTACTGGTGGTGCACAAGCGAGTTTAGTAACACACCCTTTAGTAGAAACCTATTATTTTTCAGGAACGAATATGCCTTTTGCCGGGCGAATAATTGTGCCTGAATATTTACCTGTCACAGTGACTTTATCGAATTATTTAGTTTCTAAACCAAATAGTATGAAAGGGCTGGTTAGGCATCCAATGATTGAGGGTGTCGATGATCGCTTAAAGGCGATTGATTCCAGTATCGTCTCAGCAGAAATGTCAGTCTCTGAATTAGTTTCAAAGTGGTTAACAAAACAAGAATTACCGACACGTAAGGAAGGCTTAAGTAAAATTTCAGTAAAGCAGAGGTTTGCACCGTATCAAAGTGTCTTGGTTCATGCTCGGGGTTGTACTGCTGTCAAATTAATACGTGAAGCTCATGCCGTAAACCTCAATGTTGTACTGGTGCAGTCTGACCCTGATATGAACTCTGTTGCCACCGACATGCTCAAAGATGGTGATAAATTAGTTTGTTTAGGTGGCTATACATCAGATGAAAGTTATCTTAATGGCAGTAGTGTTTTACGTATTGCAGAAATGAATGGGGCGCAAGCACTTCATCCCGGTATCGGCTTCTTATCAGAAAATAGTCAGTTTGCTTACCAGTGTTTAGCGCAAGGCCTGAACTTTATTGGGCCATCGCCTGAAAGCATGGAAGCGATGGGCGATAAATCACGAGCCATTCACACCTCGATAGATTTAGGTGTTCCAGTGGTTCCTGGAAGTCATGGTTTACTGAGAAATTTTGAGCACACAGAGCAAATCGCAAATGAAATCGGCTTTCCTATTATTCTTAAAGCAGCGCATGGTGGTGGTGGAAAGGGGATTGTTGTCGTAGAAAATGCGAGTGATCTAGAACAAAACTACCATATGATCAAAGCAGAAGCGCGGAGTAGTTTTGGTAGCGGTGATATTTATTTAGAAAGGCTGGTAACACGCTTCAGACATATTGAGGTACAACTTTTAAGGGATAGTTCTGCGTGTACTCGTATAATCGGTATTCGAGATTGCAGTGTTCAGCGTAACAAACAAAAGATTATCGAAGAGTCTCTTTCTACCGCATTGCCAGATTATCAAGAAAAAATTGCCAGAGATTCTGCCTATAAGCTTGCTGAGGCATGTAACTATCATGGCGCCGGAACGGTTGAGTTTATCTATGATCTTGACCGAGACAAACTGTATTTTATGGAGATGAATACGCGCTTACAGGTTGAGCATCCGGTGACAGAAATGGTCAGCGGTGTTGAGCTGGTAAAAGAGCAGTATCGAATTTCGATGGGGCAGTCCATTGAAGCATTGTCGGTTGAAGAAAACGGCTATGCGATTGAAGTTAGAATTAATGCAGAGAGTGTTGCTATAGAAAATGGCTCTCTTAATGTGGTGCCTACACCGGGACTGGTCACGAAATGCTTATTTCCTGAAGTGGAGGGGGTGAATCATATTGTGACTGTGGCTGAAGGAAAATCTATACCACCATTCTACGATAACCTGATCGCGCAAATAATCGTTCATGCCGATTCTCGTGAGAGTGCTATCTCCAAAATGATTAGCTATCTGTCATGTGTAGTGATTGAGGGTGTTGAAACTAATATCGCATTGCTTCAAATCGTTTTATCGGATGATGTGTTTTTGTCAGGAGAGTATGACACCCGCTACCTAGAAGGCTTGGTAGAACGAAACCCTGAAAGCCTGTTAAAGCTATCTGGTGGAGCGAATACAAACAACCTTGCCTCAAGTGATTTTTCAGAAATCGTCATGGAAGGCACTGAAGAGCTGAAAGTCTTAGCGCCTTCTACGAGTATTGTTTACCGGTCAGCCTCACCTGATCAGCCTGCTTATATTGAAGAGGGTGATACCGTAACTGTAGATCAAACTCTCTGCCTGTTAGAGGCGATGAAAATGTTTCAACCATTAAGTCTGTCAAACTTTAATAAGCATGACAAAGAGATTTATCCGGCAAATCAAAAATACAAAATCACTCACATCAAGGGCGTGGCAGAGCAACAAGTCAATCGAGGTGACCTGCTGTTTGTAATTAAACCGGTTAAGGTACAAGCCTGAGCCTATATGTTAAATAAAAAGCAGAAATAGATAGCAATAATAGAAACCAAAATAGTAATCAATGGAGAAGATGTATGTCAGATATTCAAGCGCGTATTACAAAAGTGATTTGTGAGCAATTAGATGTTGAAGCTTCAAAGGTAAGTATAGAAGCCGATTTTATCGAAGATTTAGGTGCCGACTCGTTAGATACAGTTGAGTTAGTGATGGCTTTTGAAGAAGAATTTGATGTTGAAATTCCAGATGACGTGGCAGAAAAAATAAGAAATGTGAATGATGTTATTGAGCTGGTTGGTAAACAAATAGCAGCTTAAACCGGTCGTAACCATATTTCGTCATTCCCTCAAAGGCGGGAATCCAGTATATAACTTAGACCTATCATTTATGGAACCTCGATCTTGCGAGGGTGACGATCTTAAGTAAGTATCATTAGGGACTGAGATGTCCCTTCTTTTTTAAGCATCAATGAAACATATTGATTTCAGTTTTGCCGATTGTCGTTATAATAGCGTTTTGTGAAAGACAAGCTTTTGCTTTGCCTTTACTTTTGACAATGACTTAACTGAGCTGTTCTATGAGTACTGCTTTACTCAAAGCTGATAATTTAATCTGTGAACGAGATGATCGTTTGCTTTTTTCAGGTTTATCCTTCGAAATCCATCCCGGTGATGTATTACAACTTGAAGGGCCAAATGGCTCAGGTAAAACGACTTTACTACGAATTTTAAGTGGCTTGTTTTCTTCATTTGAAGGTCAGATCTGGTGGCAAGGGCAAGAAATGCAAAGCTGTCGATCGGAGTTTCAGCAAGACTTACTCTTTCTAGGTCATAAATCTTCCGTTAAAACAACGCTAAATCCAATAGAGAATTTACGCTTCCTGACGGGCTTGCAGCAGTCTATAACAGAGCAACAGCTTTGGCAGGCGCTTGAACTAGTTGGCTTAGCTGGCTATGAACATGTTTTATGCCGAAATCTCTCGGCAGGCCAGAAGCGGCGTGTAGCTCTGGCGCGTTTATATTTGTCAGATGCCAAACTATGGGTGTTGGATGAAATATTTACCGCTATCGATAAAAAAGGCGTTGCTCAGCTCGAATCATTGCTTGCTGAGAAAGCTAGAAGTGGCGTGACGATCGTATTAACAACTCATCATGAATTGGCAATGTCCAATATAAAAAAATTAATGCTAGGGCGGGTGACCTCATGAGTCATAAAGATGAGCCAGAGCAAGGTTTGTTCTCCGTATTAAAGGTTGTTTTGAAGCGTGAGTTTTTAAGCGCTTACCGGTCAAGACAAGAGCTGGCGAACCCATTGGTTTTTTTCGTTATTGTGATTGTATTGTTCCCGCTGGGGGTAAGCCCTGAACCTGATTTCTTACGCACTGCAGCTGCCGGGTTGATATGGGTCGCCGCGTTATTAGCCACGATGCTGTCATTGGACCGACTGTTTCAGTCAGACTACGATGACGGTTCACTAGAGCAGTTAGTACTTTGCTCCCAACCCTTGTATTTGATTGTACTGGTCAAAAACCTCATACATTGGTCTTTGACAGGTTTGCCCCTAATTATGTTAGCGCCCTTTTTAGCCATAATGTTGAACTTGGAGTCTCAGCATATTCCTGTACTTATGTTGACTCTTGTCATGGGTACACCTGTTATTAGCCTAATTGGTGGAATAGGTGCGGCATTGACGGTAAGCTTGCGCTCTGGTGGTATTTTGATTTCTTTACTGGTTTTACCTTTGACGATGCCCGTCTTGATATTTGGTGCTGGCACCGTACAAAGTAGTATAGATGGACTACCTGTTTTGGGGCATTTTGCCATTATGGGGATGATGTTAGCCTTAGCGTTAACGTTATCTCCTTTTGCGATGGCCGCTGCATTAAAAATGAGCGTTTCTGATTAGTTTTATTATTTGATAACAAATGAGTGATAGATAAATTAAATGAATTGGACATGGTTTTACAAACTGGGCTCTCCCAAGTGGTTCTACGACACAGCGAATAAACTATTACCTTGGTTTCTTTGGATTGGTGTTTCTTTTCTTCTTGTTGGGTCTGTTTGGGGCTTAGCGTTCGCACCTCAAGACTACCAGCAGGGCAATAGCTTCCGTATTATCTACCTGCATGTTCCTACTGCTATTTTGGCGCAATCTTGTTATATGATGATGGCTGTAGCCGCTGTGATTAGCTTAGTGTGGAAGATGAAACTTGCTGATATGTTTATTGCTTCAGCCGCTCCCATCGGTGCAGCTTTTACTTTCTTGGCATTATTTACGGGCGCAGTTTGGGGAAAGCCAACCTGGGGGACCTGGTGGGTTTGGGATGCTCGACTAACCGCTATGCTCGTTCTCTTGTTTCTTTATTTTGGTGTTATTTCACTGAGGTCAGCGCTTGAAAATATTGATCTGGCTTCAAGAGCAAGTGCCATTCTTGTCTTAGTTGGCGTTGTTAATATACCTATTATTAAGTACTCGGTTGAGTGGTGGAATACGCTGCATCAGCCTGCCACATTTACGTTAACTGAAAAACCCGCTATGCCACCTGAAATGTGGCTGCCTTTATTAGTCATGGTCGTTGGCATGTATTGTTTTTTTGCCGCGATATCTTTAATGCGCATTAGAAATGAAATACTTCAACGTGAGCGACGTACAAAATGGGTGCAAAAATTAATTTCAGAGGAAAGTAAGTTTTGAACTTTGATGACTTTTCAGATTTTTTACTCATGGATGGGCATGCTTTGTATGTATGGCTTTCTTATGGGATGGGCTTATTTATTATTTTACTTACCTACATTCAGCCTGTATTAGCACGTAAATCAATCATTCAGGAATTATCCCAAAGGCAGAGAAGAGAAGCTAAGGCTTCTGAAACTTCAGCTGTCGAGACTGAATCTACTCATGAAAATAAAGGTGCTTGTTAATGAACCCAAAACGGAAACAACGACTCATCTTGGTGATATTTTTAGTCGTCGGATTTAGTGTCGTTATTGGCTTGGCTATGTACGCACTAACGAAAAATATAAATCTATTTTACAGCCCAACTCAAATAGCGGCTGGAGAAGCGCCTGTCGGCGCTAGAATCAGAGCCGGAGGAATGGTGGTTGAGGGTAGCGTACAGCGTGATACAAAAAGTTTAGCTATTTACTTTGAACTAACCGATTATGAAGCGAGCGCTAAAGTTAAATATACAGGCATTTTGCCTGACCTGTTTCGTGAAGGTCAGGGGATTGTTGCTTTAGGGCGACTGGATGAAGAAGGAATATTAATCGCTGATGAGGTGCTTGCAAAGCATGACGAGAACTACATGCCTCCTGAAGTAGCTGATGCTTTAGAAAAATCGGCCAAGAAAACTGAAAAAGGGCTAGGCAATTGATTATTCCAGAAATAGGTCATTACGCACTCCTTTTAGCATTTTCTCTGGCGATACTACAATCTGTATTACCTATGTGGGGTGTCGCGAGCAATAATGGGTTCCTGTCGAGTATGGCCAGACCGCTTGCTAGTGGTCAGTTTGTGTTTATGCTTATCAGTTTTGTATGTCTTGGCTATGCTTTCGTTAATAATGATTTCAGCGTTCAGTATGTTGCAAACCATTCAAATAGCTTGCTGCCGATTCAATATAAAATTAGTGCTATTTGGGGAGGGCATGAAGGTTCTCTTTTATTATGGGCGCTCATTCTTTCCGCTTGGACGGTTGCAGTGGTGATATTCAGTCGTCAGTTACCTCAAGATATGCTAGCAAGAGTGTTATCGGTAATGGGGATGATTAGTATTGGTTTTCTACTATTCATTATTATGACATCAAACCCGTTTGATCGATATTTACCAAGCTTTCCACAAGAAGGCTCGGACCTTAATCCACTGCTTCAAGACTTCGGTTTGATCGTACACCCACCTATGTTGTATATGGGTTATGTTGGGTTTTCAGTTGCTTTCGCTTTTGCAATAGCTGCCTTGCTTGGTGGTCGTTTGGATTCAGCTTGGGCACGCTGGTCTCGCCCTTGGACAACCGTAGCATGGGCTTTCCTAACCTTGGGCATTGGTTTAGGAAGTTGGTGGGCTTATTACGAATTAGGTTGGGGTGGCTGGTGGTTTTGGGATCCTGTTGAAAACGCCTCATTTATGCCATGGCTAGTCGGAACAGCGCTTATCCACTCTTTGGCTGTTACAGAAAAACGTGGGGCGTTTAAAAGCTGGACGGTATTGCTGGCAATTATTGCGTTCTCGCTAAGTTTATTAGGTACCTTTTTGGTACGTTCAGGGGTACTGACTTCTGTGCATGCGTTTGCTTCAGATCCTTCGCGAGGGCAGTTCGTACTTGGCTTGCTTGGTATATCAATGATTGGTTCATTGGTGTTGTTTGCGATTAAAGCACCTGATGTGAGAAGCCGTGTTCAGTTTAGCTTCTTATCAAGAGAGACTTTTCTGCTAACCAATAATCTTCTGTTAGTTGTAGCATGGATTACCGTGATGCTGGGTACCTTATACCCCTTAGTTTTAGATTTCATGGGGGCAGGAAAACTATCAATCGGCCCACCTTATTTTAATGCTGTCTTTGTGCCTTTGATGTCTGTATTAGCTGTAGTGATGGGCTTTGGGATTGTGAGTCGCTGGAAAAATACAGAAGCTTCTCTTTTAGTTAAACAACTTCGCTGGCTTGCATTCGGAAGTGTCTTGGTCGCGTTAACTGTGCCATTCATGCTTATTGGTGAATTTCATGCGGGTGTGTTTTTAGGTGTATTGCTTGCAGCTTGGATCATTTCAGTGAGCTTGAAAGATTTGTGGCAAAAAACGTCAAACAGTGCGGGGCGTCTAACTGGCTTAATTAAAATTAACCGTTCTTATATGGGGATGATTCTAGGGCATATCGGTTTTGCATTTTCTATTTTGGGCGTTACCTTGGTCTCATTGGAATCTGTAGAGCGTGACTTACGAATGTCGCCGGGTGATAAAGTTCAAGTAGCGGCTTATGAATTTGAATTTCGGTCAATTGACCCACATCGGGGCGCCAACTTCAATGCGGATCGCGCAACGATTGTCGTGACAAAATCAGGCAGTGAAGTCGCGGTACTTTATCCCGAGAAGCGTATCTATTTGTCTAAAGGTATGCCGATGACCGAAGCCGGTATCGATGCAGGTCTTTTCAGAGATTTATATATCGCTTTAGGTGAATCACTTGGTGGTGATGCATGGGCTGTGCGAATTCAAATCAAACCTTTTGTACGCTGGATTTGGTTAGGTGGTTTAGTCATGGCCGCTGGTGGTTTGCTGGCAATATCTGATCGCCGTTATCGTATTTCTTTACGAAAGAAAACCAAGCCAACAATTACTTTAGAGTCATAAAATGAACAAACGATTAGTATATTTAACACCGTTGGCAATTGCTCTAGGCTTGGGGTTGATTCTTTTCACTGCGATAGGAAAAGACCCAACAAAGTTGGAGACAGCAAGGTTAGATGACCCTATTCCTGCGTTTAATTTGGCAAGTTTATTGGATGAGTCTAAAAGCTTTAGCGAAAAAGATCTGATTGGTGAAGTGAGCTTATTCAATGTATGGGCAACCTGGTGTCCTTCATGTCGTGTTGAACATGATTTCTTAAAGCAGTTAGCTGATCAAGGGGTTAGAATTGTAGGTTTGAACTATAAAGACGAACGCTTAGCTGCTTTAACATGGTTAAAAAAACTGGGCAATCCATATCAATTCACTATCTATGATCCTCATGGCAAACTTGGGTTTGACCTTGGTGTTTATGGTGCACCTGAAACCTATGTGGTTGATCAAAATGGTGTTGTCCGTTATCGGCATGTAGGTGTGGTGAATGAAAGTGTTTGGAAAAAGACTCTTGAACCATTAGTAATCAAATACAAAGCAAAAAGATAGCAATGAAGGTAGGTATGAAAAAAAATACAACAATCCTGTTTTTACTGGTGATATTAAGTCTTGCTAGCTCTTATTTAATGGCAAATATTGATTTGTATGAATTTTCGAATGAAGCGAATCAAGAACGGTATAAAAAGCTGACGAAAGAGCTGCGTTGTCCAAAATGTCAGAACCAGGATATCGCAGATTCAAATGCTCCGATCGCAACCGATATGCGTCGAGAAGTTCATCGGCTTCTAGAAGCTGGAGAAACTGATCAAACGATTGTTGGTTTTATGGTTGATCGCTTTGGGGAGTTTGTTTCATATAAACCAAAAGTTAAGCCAGAAACATATATGTTGTGGTACGGGCCTTGGGTTCTGTTATTTATGGGTGTCGTAATGATTATTTTTATGGCTAGTCGTCGGGCCTCTTCAAATAAGAGCAAAGCCAAGCCAGATCAGGATAATCACAAACAAGTCGAACAACTACTTTCACGTTTCGCTGATGAGGGTTCAGATACAGAGCCCGATTCTTCAGACTCTGGTTCATCAGGCTCGGGTTCTTCAGACAATCATTCCCCAAAACTTTGATATAAGAGATTATTGAATGGCCGATTTTTGGTTTCTCTCCCTTGCTTTATTAGTACTCGCATTAATGTTTGTTTTTGTACCAGCTTTAGTTTTTGTTAGAAAACAAGGTAGTTTGAAAAACGATGCTGGTGAATCAATTAATGAATCTAGGCAGCGTCAGAATGTTCTGATTTTTAAAGAGCGTTTGGCAGAACTTGATGCTGAGCTTGTGCTTAAAAAGCATACCGCAGAAACTTATGAGCAATTAAAGGCGGAGTTAGAAGCTGCGTTACTCATAGATGTAGAAAGTGAACTGTCCTCACAAGAAGCATTACAGGATAAATCTGGCTTAGGCGTTGGTAATCTAGTTGTCGTGGCTTGTAGTGCGTTACTTGTGGTTGTTGTGAGCTTTGGTGGATATTTCAAGTGGGGGTCATATGACGATGTTATTCAGGTAACTAATATGCATTTTGACGATCAGGAAGTTCAGCAAGCTCGCTCTGCGGCAGAGCAGGGCGATATGAGTTCTTTGCTTGAACAACTTTATAGCAAATTACAACAATCGCCTGACAATATCGAAGGCTGGACCTTATTAGCTCGTTCAGCTATGAATACTGAACATTATCAATTTGCTATAGAAGCATATAACCAAATTATTAGAATATTAAATGCAACGGGTGAAAATACAGCTTCAGTTTACGGACTACTGGCTCAAGCTTATTATTACCAGAATGAAGGAGTCATTAGCCCGGATGTACAAAATTCCTTGGACCAAGCTTTTAATCAGAACCCTGATGAAGTGAACTCTTTGGGGTTAATGGCCATTGATGCTTACAGTCATGATGACTTTTCAACAGCCATCACTTATTGGAAAAGAATTTTGCTTGCCTCACCGGATCACCCGTCAAGAGTATCAATCGAAACAGGGATCGAAAGAGCTCAGGCTGCTTTGGGGCTCCCTCCTGAATCAAATGCTCCTGAACAGGCGAATAATGCTGGGTCTGTGGAAGCTGCGATTACAGTTGAGGTTAGTATTTCGCCCGCAATTTTAGAGAAAGTAAGTGCTGATGACATCGTATTTATTTTTGCCAGTCCAGCATCAAAAACAGGGCCCGCAATGCCCTTAGCTGCAAGTCGACATAAGGTGAACGACCTGCCTGTCACCGTTGTTTTAAATGACCAAAGCGCAATGGGGCCCATGGCTAAATTATCACAAGTTAAGCGTGCGAATGTGGTCGCAAGAATTTCAAGGTCTGGGCAAGCCATTGCTCAAAAAGGCGATTTTGAAGGGCGTCAGAGTTCGGTAGATGTTTATGCTAATGAGTCGATCCAGATTCAAATTATAGATGCTCTCTAGGCCACCTTTATAACAAAGAAAGCTGTGTTTGACTTGACTCAAATCCCTGTCATTCCGGTAGTCTTTATAGCCGGAATCCAGCTCTTTATATCTATTTAGAAAGTTTTGCACGACTCAAATTTCCGTCATCTCGGTAGTATTTTCAGTCGGAATCTAGCTCTACATATCTATTTAGAAAGCTTAGCGCGACTCAATACCCGGTCATGCCGGTAGTCTTTTCAGTCGAAATCTAGCTCTACATATCTATTTAGAAAGTTTTGCACAACTCAAATTCCCGTCATCCCGGTAGTCTTTTTAGCCGGGATCCAGTTCTTTTGTGATTGTCGTGCAAAACTCTAATAAAGCAATACTTATGGCGTAACTTCACTTCTATGTCTAGTCTAAAGTAATAGGCTGTATAAAATTGAGGTGAGTTCATGAAAGTTCCAAAAGTGATTGATGATTTAGAGTCCAAGATAGTAAATACCTTAAAACTTTCTCGCTTTAAGAATCAGTTGGTTGGTAAAGGGTATGTTACAGGCTTAAAAGCGGTGACTTATCTTTTAAGTATTCCTAAACCTACAATCTTTATGAGTAAAGGCGCATCTATCCGTTTATGCGAATCTGTTGCTCAATTTGGTTTACAAAAACTCTTGATCGTCACCGATCAAGCTCTCTATGATATGGGGCTTCTTGATGAGATTTTAGCCCAGCTCGACTCTCAAAATATGACATATAGTTTGTTCTCTGATGTTGAGCCTGACCCAACATTTGATGTTGTTGAAAGTGGTTTACGTCGTTACAGAAAAGATAATTGTGATTCTATTATGGCAATTGGCGGCGGCTCATCTATTGATGCAGCAAAAGTCATTGCGCTTGCTGCAAGTAATGAAGTGGAGCCGACAGAGCTGGTTGGTATTTTAAAGGGCCGCAAACCTGCAGCGCCTTTCTTCGCAATACCAACCACGGCAGGAACCGGTTCAGAAGCCACCATAGGCGCCGTTATTTCAGACCCTGAAACGCATAAAAAAGAACTCGTAATTGATACAAAATTGGTTCCTCTAGTCGCCGCGTTGGACCCAGCGTTAATGACTGGTCTGCCTGCTCATATTACGGCAGCAACAGGGATGGATGCTTTAACACACTTGATAGAAGGCTATTTAAGTGGGATGGCAAGCCAAGAATCAGATTATTATGCGCGCTCTGGTATTCAAATGATTTTCGAAAACCTGCCAAAAGTCTGCAAACGCGGTAGTAACCTAGAAGCTCGAGAAAAAATGGCGCTGGCTTCATATTATGGCGGTTTAACGATTAATATTGCAGGGCTTGGCTATGTGCACGCCTTTGCACATCAAATTGGCGCTAAATATAGAATCCCTCACGGCGAATCGAATGCAAAAGTTCTACCTTATATTTTAGAATTTAATAAATTGGCAGCCACTGAACGCATGGCTCAAATAGCTGTGTTTCTTGGTTTGGGCTCAAAAAATGAAGATGAACTAATACTTTCAGAAAAGTTGATTGTTGCCGTAAAAGAGCTTATTGAAATGGTAGGCATTGAAGCAAAAATCACACAAATCAAAGAAGCTGACTATTCAAGTATCATTCAGGCAGCATTTAAAGAAGCAAACTCAACGTATGCGGTAGCAAAGTATATGTCGTACGATGAAGCTGAAGTGATACTGCAGAAACTGAGTTGTAATGCGTAGTGTTATATATTGTCATTAATGTTGGAGCTGGCTAGTAAGGTTTTTAATCATATTAAGGCAGCTTTGCACAGCAAGAGTTTGATTAAACAGCATAGTCATTCCGGTGTGAATTTCAGCCGGAATCCATTGTTTTACTGCATCAGTAACCATTAAAGAACTTGGCTTCATTTAAAAAAGTATAGGAATGTCAGCTGCATGAGCAGAGCAAAGCTTCCCTTTTATTTTAAAGCCCATATAATGCCTCTCAAAGAATAATTTCTAATCTATTCAAATAGTGAGTCATTTTGTTTTTCTTAACTTCATCAAAATTTTCAAAACCTAAATATATATCGTTTAAGTTACTCATCAGTTGTTTATTTCTCTGTGTATCATCAATAAGTCAAGCAAGTCCATGGATTGATGTAGGTGATGATCGTTTACGAAACAATCTACATTTATTAAATGATTCTGGAGTAATGCCCATCTCCTTGACGACTTGGCCCATCATGTTGGCAGATGTGAAAGCAGCACTAAAAAAAGTAAAGCGAAACGAATTAAACCTAAGCCAAAAAACAGCTATTCGAGAATTGGAATTCGAGCTACGTTACCAAACACGCAAAGGGTTAAAGCGAAGTATTGAATTTAATGCGGCTTCATCAAGGGCTTTGTTCAGAGATTTCTCATCTAATTATCGCGAAAAAGGCGAAATTCACAAAACATTCGATTGGGATGGCGAAGACCTGGCAATCAAGCTGCAATCAAACCTGACGACTGACCCAGGAAAAGACAATGTAGAAACTCAACTCAATGGCTCCTATATCGCTGGTGTTCTGGGTGAGTGGGTCATAGGTGTGGGAGCTATTGACCGATGGTGGGGGCCTGGAACTCAATCAAACCTAATATTAACTAATAATGCTCGACCAGTCCCCGCATTAATACTGAGAACCAAAAGTACGCAACATTTTGATACCGCCTGGTTGTCATGGCTAGGTGAGTGGCAGTTTGTTTCTTTTCTGGGGCAAATGGAAAGTAACCGTTTTGTTTCAGAGGCAAAGTTGACAGGTATGCGTTTTACATTCAAACCAATTTCTAACCTTGAATTTGGCTTGTCGCGGGCCATGCAGTGGGGCGGGGAAGGGCGAGAAGAAAATTTAAGCTCTTTCTGGAAATCCCTCACCTCTCAAGGTGAAAATACCAGCGAACAGTCTGGAAATCAAATTGCCGGTTTTGATGTGCGCTTCAATTTTAATTTATTAAGTACCTTGCCTTCAGCAATATATAGCCAACTTATCGGTGAAGATGAAGCCAGCTATATGCCGACAAAATATACCTTTCAGCTAGGTGGCGAATCAAATTATGCGCTATCAAGTGGTAACAACTTAAAAGGCTATGCAGAATACACCAATACCACAGCCGGTGCGTTAGGTGCAGAGCATCCCAGTGTTGCTTATGAACACTCGGTTTTCAAAACGGGTTACCGCTACAGAGGGCGAGTGATAGGGGCCACCTTTGATAATGATGCTGAAGTAATTACTTTAGGTGGTGCATACCAGCAAATGGAAGGCCAGCTATCGAAACTAAGTTTCAGCTATATGAAGCTAAATGAAGATGGTGTTCCTCGTGGAAATACAGTTTCAAGTAATGCCGAGAAACTATTTTATATCGAAGCAAGTCATCAGCTTTTTCTCGCCGATGGTAAAGTTAAAATAGGCGCTTCTTATCAATCAAAAGAGCTTAATACTTTCCAAGAAGATGTAGATCAAACAACCATCTTCACCTCGTGGGAATACCGTTTTAAATAACGTAAATCCAACTCGGAAGTACTGCATTAATTAAGCTTGTGATACTAAAAATTCACTACCAGTGAGTTGGAATGCTCGTATATAACAGCTAAAAATAGCTGACTATATAGATCATCAGCGAATACACTAGGAAATATCGGGGAAAGCTTAAAACCTAAAGCGTCCCTTTTCAGTGTAAGCGTGTAGCGCCTCTGTGTCCTCGTGGTAAAATAGGTTCTTAACAAAAACAACAATTACACCTAGCCACTAAAAACATAAAATGCTAAATTACGCGCCACAACAATAGTGTCACTAATAAAAGAAGCATGGAATCAGGAATGATCAACAGGTCGTCAGCCCGCATTATCGCTCACTGCATCGTAACAATACTAATTACAATATTCAGTTTCTCAGCGTTAGCAATTCAACCCACGCCCCAGCAAATAGAGCAATTTATGCGCATGTCACCGACAGAGCAAAGCGGCCTTGCTAAACAGTTTGGGGTTGAGGTGCCGCAAGCGGCTACAAATCAGGCTGTAGTGGTAACTCAAGAAACTACTGTTTCATCAAGAGGAACAGAAGAACCGGCAGCACCTGCAAGCTCAAAAACAAGTAAAACCTTAGTCGGAAAATCAACTCTAAAGCCTTTCGGCTACGACTTGTTTGCCGGAAACCCTACATCATTTACGCCAATAAATGATATTCCAGTGTCGTCGGACTATCTTTTAGGTTCAGGCGACTCTTTAAAAGTGAATTTATATGGCAAAGAAAACCTATCTTACGAGCTAGCAATAGACCAAGAGGGTATGGTGTATCTACCCGATCTCGGTCCCTTATCGCTGGCTGGGCTAAGCTTCGCTGAAGCCAAACAACAGTTAATAAACACAATTGATCAAAAAATGATTGGCGTAAAAGCCAGTATATCAATGGGGCAGTTGCGCTCTATTCGTGTTTTTGTATTGGGTGAGGCGCATTTGCCAGGCTCTTATGTTGTTAGTTCATTATCGACAATAACCAATGCTTTGGTTCTGAGTGGTGGTGTCTCTACTAGCGGCTCGCTTCGTAATGTCCAGTTAAAGCGAAGAGGTAAGTTAATTCAAACGCTTGATCTGTATGACTTATTGCTTAAAGGTGATACCAGTAATGATACACAATTGAAGTCAGGGGATGTGGTGTTTATACCACCCGTTGAACTTACTGTAAGCATTCAGGGTGAAGTGAGACGTCCCGCTATTTATGAAATTAATAAAGATAACTCTGCTAAACAGTTAATTGCTCTAGCTGGTGGCTTGCTGTCAACCGCACAACCATCACTTACAAAAATACAAAGAATCAGCACTAACGATAAAAAGCTACTGCTGGATGTCGACTTAACCCAAGCAAGTAAAAGTGTCGAAATTCAAAATGGCGATTATGTTTATATTCCTGCAAACCTAGGAATACTAAATGGTGTGGTGACCGTATCGGGAAATGCACTTCGGCCCGGCATACAAAGCTGGCAACAAGGCTTTCGTATCTCCAATATTATTGATGCTGTAGGTCTAAGTCCAAATACAGACTTAGAGTATGCCTTAATAAAACGCTATTTATCACCAAGTGGTGATTTGAAAATTATCTCATTTTCACTTTCTGAGATAATTCAACGCCCAGGCTCAGATAAAGATCTGCCGTTAATGGAACAGGATGAAATAATTTTATTTGGGTTGTATGGCTCAAATCGAAATCAAATAATTGAAGGCTTAATTAAAGAGCTTCGTGTTCATGCAGATGTTCTGCAGGCTTCACAAGAAGTGACCGTGAGTGGTAATGTTCGTTACCCTGGAATCTACCCTTTAGTAGAAAATATGCAAGTAGAAGATTTGATCCGGGCTGCGGCTGGATTAAGTGAAAAAGCATTTCAGTTACGGGCAGAATTAAGTCGTACAGAGTTTGATAAACAACAAGAACGAAAGCAATATCGTGTAGACTTAAATCTATCTCAAACAGACTCATTAAATTTTTTACTTAAGTCCCGAGATGTACTGCAAATAAAAACTATTCCAGACTGGGCAGAGTCGGAACAGGTTACTTTAAGTGGTGAAGTTAAGTTTCCTGGTGTGTACCCTATCTATAAAGATGATACCTTGGCTTTACTGTTGGAGCGTGCAGGAGGCCTAACAGAGTTTGCATACGCACCTGGAGCCGTATTTACTCGGGTAGAACTCCAAAAACAACAAGCGCAGCAGCTTGATGAAATGGGGCAGCGTCTAGCGGATGATATAGTAAAAGCTGATTTAGTTTCATTAGACGGAAATGTTACAGAGGGTGTAGATGAAGCTCAAAAATTACTATCTCAGTTAAAAAGGACAAAAGCTATTGGTCGCTTGGTTATAGACCTTGAAAAAGTACTTTCGACTTCCTCAGACTATTCTATTCCTTTGTTGTCGGGTGATAAATTATTTGTTCCAACGAAGAAAAATTCCGTTACCATTATTGGTGAGGTGCAGATGCCTATCTCCCAGGTTTTTGAATCGGGTTTGAACTATTCAGATTACATAGAACGAAGTGGCGGGTCTACTGATAAAGCGGATGAAGGTCGAATCTATATCATAAAGGCAAATGGCGCTGTTAACCTGCCATCTGCTTCTAATTGGTTTGTTAGTGGTAGTCAAATCCTACCTGGAGACACCATAGTGGTTCCTCTTGATACGGATAAATATGACGATGTTATTTTGTGGCGTGATATGACGCAAATAATGTACCAAATAGCGCTAGCCGTAGCCGCTGTTGGAAGTTTGTAGTTTATCCCTAGTGCATAGTATAAATATCACATACTAAACACCCACAATAAAAAACTGAACAATGAGAAATTAATAAGTGCCAAAATCCGAAACGCAGCATATTCCAGCAATTTCACCGCAGGCTTTCTCCTCTAAAGAAGGGGATATTGACCTGTTAGAGCTTGTCCAAAATATTTGGAAGGGAAAGCTATGGGTGATGTTTTTTGCGGTGCTGGGTGCTGCACTATCAATTGGGTATGCATTAAAACAACCGAATATCTATCGTTCTGATATCTTGGCTGTCTCTGCCTCAGAAAATAGTAAAGTAGGTGGAATAGCTGGTCAACTTGGGGGCTTGGCTGGCTTAGCTGGTATTAGTCTTGGGGGGGGGGACGCTGATAAATTAACGATTGCCTTAGAAACATTAAAGTCACGTTCATTCTTAATGAAATTTATCTCTAAATACGAGCTGAGTATACCGTTGTTAGCTGTAACCGGGTGGGATGAAAGTACTAATGATTGGATCTATAATCTCAAAAAATATAATCCACAAGCAGGAAAATGGTTGAAAAATTTTAAACCATCAGAACTGAAAGCGTATAAGGTTTTTGTTGGTAAGCATCTTTCTTTGTCAACAAATATGAAAACAGGCTTAGTTACTCTTTCTGTCTCCAGTTATTCGCCAGAGTATGCACAGCGCTGGGCGGATTTACTAGTAAAAGAGATTAATGATTATATTCGTAATACCGAGATTGCAGAGGCCAGAAAAAGTGTTGAATTTCTTAAGTTGCAGCTTGGAAAAACACCTATTGCTGACATGCAAAAAATCTTTTATCAGCTAATTGAGCAGCAGATAAAAACGATTATGCTTGCAGAGGTTAGAGATGAATATGTATTGAAAGTGATTGATCCAGCGATAATTCCTGAAGAAAAATCATCACCTAAGCGAGCTGTTATAGTCGCTTTAGGTGTCTTTATTGGCTTATTTATTGGCTTAATGTTCGCTTTGATTATTGGATATAGAAAACGTTAGCTCTTTCTAAATAGACCAGCATTTGCTACTGAATTTACAGTTATAGAAGGTTAAATATGAATAAGAAAAACTTTGCACTTATAGGTGCTGCTGGATACATAGCTCCACGACACATGAAGGCTATAAAAGAGACTGGTAATAATTTGCTTGCAGCCTTAGATAAAAATGATTCAGTTGGTGTGATTGATAGTCATTTTCCAGAAGCAGATTTTTTTGTAGAGTATGAACGTTTTGACCGTCATATTGATATGCTAAAGCGTGAAGGCACTCATTTGGATTATGTCAGCATTGCTTCACCAAATTATTTACATGATTCGCATATTCGCTTTGCTCTACGCCAGGGAGCGCATGCAATCTGTGAGAAACCGCTTGTATTGAATCCGCATAACATTGATGCCTTAAAGGTTGTTGAGGAAGAAACCGGTAAAAAGGTTTACAATATTCTTCAGCTTCGGTTGCACCCAAGTATTATCGAATTAAAAGAGTTTGTGGCAGCAGAGATAGCTAAAAATCCAGATAAAGTGTTTGATGTTGACTTGACCTACTTAACTAGTCGTGGCCATTGGTACTTTACCTCCTGGAAGGGAGATGAGCATAAGTCAGGCGGTATTGCAACGAACATAGGTGTTCATTTCTATGACATGCTGGGTTGGGTTTTTGGTGAAATTAAAAAGAATGAAGCTCACTTGAAACAAGCTGATGCAAATTCAGGTTACCTTGAGTTTGAGCACGCGCGCGTGCGTTGGTTTTTGTCGGTTAATTACGACTATATTCCAGAAGAAGTTAAGGCTGCCGGGCAACGAACTTATCGTTCTATTACAGTTGAAGGGCGAGAAATTGAGTTTTCAGGCGGGTTCACTGACTTGCATACCGTTAGCTACGAGCACATTTTAAATGGCGGCGGTTTTGGTTTGGAAGAAGCACGTAAAAGTATTAAAATCGTAAGTGAAATACGTAATCAAGATGCCATAACTGACTCTCCGAATGTCCATCCTTTTGTTAGCAAAGTGATTAGCTAGTGTCGGAATATTATAAGCATGAGAGTGCTATTGTTGATGATGGTGCGCATGTAGGTAGCGGTTCGCGGGTATGGCACTTCGCCCATGTCTGTGGAGGAGCCAAAATTGGCGAAGAAGTTTCGTTAGGTCAAAATGTTTTTGTTGGTAATAAGGTTACAATCGGAGATAAATGCAAAATACAAAATAACGTTTCTGTCTACGACAATGTTTATATTGAAGAGGAAGTGTTTTGTGGGCCTAGTATGGTGTTTACCAACGTATATAACCCTCGCTCTGGTATTGAGCGAAAAGCTGAGTATCGTGACACATTTGTTAAACGTGGGGCGACGTTAGGCGCCAACTGTACGATTGTGTGTGGTTTTACTATCGGTGAGTTTTCGTTTGTTGGTGCAGGTGCTGTTGTAAATAAGGATGTTAAACCTTATTCACTAATGGTAGGGGTGCCTGCGAAACAGATTGGCTGGATTAGCGAATTTGGTGAGCAATTAGATATTTCATTGAAGGGAAGTGGAAAAGTGCGCTGTGAACATACTGGTACAGTTTATGAGCTAATTAATGGTAAATTGACAAAAGTAGTAGAGCGAAAATGATGCAATTCATAGGTTTTTAGGCTCAATATAATCACTTGAAGTCTCGAATTGATACTCGGATTCAGAAGGTTCTTGATCACGGCAAAGGAAAAGATAAACGCAATAATCTTCGTTTGGGATGAATAGTCGACTTGATACAATTCAAGCAGCTATTTTATTGGAAAACTTGCTAGCTGTGTATTTAGTCTGCCTATGCACCCGTATATGTCAGAAGATAATGTTACAAAGATTGTCCATAATTTAATTTAGTATTTTTTGAGAGTGATATAAATGATTCTGATAATGTTACCAGCTTATGATGAAGAGCAATCTTTGCCAGTATTGATGCCGAAGATTAAAAATCTAATAGAAACAACTGATGAAGAATATAAAATATTAGTTTGTGATGATGGTAGTTCTGATAGAACACTTGAGTATTTAAATGAGTATCAAAAAGAACTTCCTCTTGAAGTGTTGGTACATAAACTTAATAGAGGTCTAGGTGAAACATCTAGGGATTTATTCGAAAAAGCAGCCAGTATTACTAAAGCAGACGATATCATTATACGTCTAGATTGTGATGATACGCATGAGCCTGAGTTCATTCCTAAAATGATTGAAAAAATAAGGCAGGGGTTTGATGTTGTCATTGCTTCTAGATTCGAACCAGGTGGTGGACAGCACGGAGTAAGTGGTTACAGAGCTTTCATTAGTCGATCAGCTAATGTGTTCATGAAAGTATTTTTCCCAATTCCTGGGCTTAAGGAATACTCTTGCGGTTTTAGGGCATATAAAGCGAGCATTATACAGTCAGCTATTGCTTTTTATGGAAATGATTTTATTCAGTTGAAAGGCCTAGGATTTACCTGCACATTAGAAAAATTAGTTAAATTAAAACTTATAGATGCTAAATTTGGTGAAGTGCCTTTCATGCTGAGATATGACCAAAAAGTAAGCGATAGCAAGATGGTTAGTAGCATTACTACCTTGGGATATCTGACCATGGCTATTCTTTACCATTGGCCATGGGGCGGTTGGCGCAGAGGTTATAAGGCAAAATATAAAAAGTTCAATAGGTAGCAGTATGTGTGGAATTGCGGGAGTATTAAACCCCTTATCTTTAGAGAAACAACGCGTTTATAGTAGTCAAATTGCCACGATGATGAATGCTATTCGTCATCGTGGACCTGATGATAGCGGGCTATTTGAGACTCGTTTCGGAGTACTTGGGCATACTCGTTTATCTATAATTGATGTTGAGCATGGGCAGCAGCCTATGTATTCCAGAGACAAGAGGTATGTAATTGTATTTAATGGTGAAATATACAATTACATCGAGCTACGGCTGACATTAATTCAAGAAGGTGTTGAGTTTGAAACCTTCTCAGATACCGAAGTGTTGTTAAATCTTCTCATTCATAAAGGAGAGCATGCAATAAAAGAGCTTAATGGCATGTTCGCATTCTGCTTTCTTGATACACATACCGGTGAATGGATTCTGGCGAGAGACCATTTTGGCATCAAACCCATTTATTATAATGTGCAGCAAGACGGTATTTACTTCGCCTCTGAAATTAAAGCTTTAATGTGTTTGCCGCAGGTGAAAGCAGAAGTTAACTCTAAGGGTATGGGGCATTACTTTACCTTTCAGTTTTGCTTAGGCGATCAAACTTTATACTCTGGTGTTAATAAAATCGAGCCTGGTTATTACCTTAAAGGGCGAGCAAATACGATTAAAGAAAAGAAGAAATACTGGAGTGTTGATTATACAATTGATCATGAGCACTCTGAATCTTATTTTCTTGAAAAATTAGAGTCACTCTTAGCAGATAGTTTACGCCTACAGGTAAGGAGTGACGTGCCTCTTGGAGCTTACCTCTCAGGTGGTTTAGACTCTAGCGCTGTGACAGTGCTTGCATCAAAAGTGTTAGGCGGGGGGATTCCTTCTTTCACGGGTAAATTTCTTGAAGGTGAGCAATATGACGAGTCTCATCATGCTCGTGCAGTTTGCGATCAGATAAATGGAGACATGCATCAAGTTGCACCGACTGCTCAAGAGTTTGCAGATTTGCTCCCTCAAATTATTTATTCTCTTGATGAACCGTTAGCGGGACCTGGTGTTTTTCCGCAGTTTATGGTTAGTAGAGAGGCATCCAAGCATGTAAAAGTGATATTGGGTGGGCAAGGAGGTGATGAAATCTTTGGTGGTTATGCCAGATATCTCGTTGGCTACTTGGAGCAGACTTTAAAAAACTCGATCCTAGGTGTGAATGAGGAGGGTGATCATGCAATTTCGCTTTCATCCATTGCCCCTAATTTAGGTTTACTTAAACAATACAAGCCAATGTTATCCAATTTTTGGAAGGATGGTTTGTTTGAAGGGATGGATAGCCGTTATTTTCGCCTGATTGATCGCAGTCCAGACGTCAGTGCAATTTTAACAGCTGAAGCTCAAAAACAGTTTAATCGAGAAGAAGTTTTTGAGGATTTCAAGGCAGTCTTTAATGACGTAGGGACGGATTCTTACATCAATAAAATGACGCATTTTGATTTAAAAACACTATTACCAGCTCTACTTCATGTAGAGGACCGTGTCAGCATGGCAGCTTCGATAGAGTCTCGTGTCCCTTTATTAGATCCGCGTATCACTGAATTGATGGCTACTGTTCCACCGGCAATGAAGTTTCAGGGAGGCAAAACCAAAGCTATGCTAAAAATGGCTGTTGAAAAAATGTTGCCATCTCAAGTCGTGAATCGAAAGGATAAGATGGGGTTCCCTGTTCCATTGAATGAATGGATGCAGAAAGGCCCAGTTAGAGACTTCGTACTAGATACACTTCTTTCAAAAGCTAGTATTGAAAGAGGTATTTATAATAAAGAAATCCTCCAAAATGTAGCAAACTTTTCTGGGGTAGGTGCAAGGCAGTTGTGGGGAATTTTAAGTCTTGAGTTATGGCACCAGCAATACATAGACAAAACTTCTTCACCAAAGAGTGAGCAATTAGAGTTTGCCACTACTCTTTAAGCTTCTAGTAACCTTTTATGAAACAAGAAATTATAAAGAGTTATTGTCTTAGTGCATTAGCGAGGTATTGGCTGACTTGTGAAAATGAAATTTCAACCTTACCCGTTAATGCTAACTTACCTAGTGATGTTCAAATTCCGACCAAGCTGGAGTTTATTCAGCTTCCTGAATGGGCAAAGCACATTGGAGTAAATGGACAAATACTCGTACCTTCAGAGGTAGTTTTATCAGGTAGCAGTTGGGAAAATATTAATTGGTGGTATGTTATTTACTGGTATTTGAATTGTCTGGCAGAAAGGAAGTATGAAGAGATGAATGGGCCTCTCCACTCTTATAGCTTTCGTCTAAAAGGGTGGGATTCGCGTATGTGGGATCATGCTTGGGTCAACCGAATCGCAATCTTTCTAAGTCTATGGGCTAAAGAAAAAGATCAGCCTTCTGGTCAATCTATAACTTCTAGTGCGGTTATGCCTGAGATTTATATCACCCATGACCTTGATGCAATAAAAAAGACTTTAGCTATACGGCTAAAGCAAACGGCTTTTCATTTATTTAACTCTGTTAGAGCTCTTTTCTCGGGAGATTTTTTCCATTTCTCGAAGAAGTTTAAAAAGGCCTTGAGATTTTTTTTCGGGGTAGAGGATTATCGGAATTTTGAAAAACTAGAGCTAAACAAGAGTGGTACTTGTATAACGAAGCAAATCATTAATGTTTATGGCGGGAATGTAGGTAAAGAACAGACAATTAAACAAAAGTTATTTGATCCTAGCTATGACATTCGAGACCCTGAATTAATTTTCCAGCTAGAGGGTATGTCTAAAAAAGGGGTAGAAATTGGACTCCACCAATCCTTTGATGCCTGGGAAGAGAAAGAACTTGTGCTGTCTGAAGCTGATAAGGTTAGAAATGCGATGGGTTTTCCGATCACTACTTGTCGTCAGCATTGGTTAAGATTTAGTTTTTCTGATACATGGTTGGCGCAGTCACAGAGTGGCTTTATGGAAGATACAACACTTGGTTTCAATGATCGGCCAGGTTTTAGAAATGGTGCAGCATTAGCGTTTAAACCAATAGGGATGGATGGCACTACTTTGCCTATAACTAGTGTTCCTATGGTGTTAATGGATTCTCATTTGTATGATTATGAGCAGTTTGATGATGAGCAAAGAAATCAGGCTATAGATCGTTGGGTTACTGAAATCGAAGAAGTTGGAGGGCAGGCAAGCATCATTTGGCATCCACACACCCTGGGTGACGACTATGGGTGGCATAGTGGTTTTATTAAACTTATTAATAGGTTGAGAGTAAATAGTGAAAAGTGCTAATCCTTACAAAATGGTTGTTGAGCGTAATCTGCCCAGGGTGCTCGCGCTTTTTGATACAGATAAATCTTCAGACAGTTATGGTTTTGGTGATAGGTTTCATTGGGCCTGGAATTTAATAGATTTTGGTAACGGCACTTTTCAAGGTGTTGCACATGGATTAGCTAGATTAATACATGCGAACATTCTTCCTGAATGGATTTCTGAAGAATCAATTCTTGCTCGTATTGATGCAATGTTTTCAGGGGCTGATATCTTGCGCCGTGCAGATGGTAGTATGGAAGAGGCCTTTCCTTATGAGGGGTCCTTTTGTGTTACCGCGTTGGTTGCTTATGATTTGCTTACGACCATTGAATTATTGGAACCGAAACTATCCAGTACAGTAAAGCAGGGCTATCTCAATACAATTCGGCCAATGATTGCTTATTTACATAAAGCCGATGAAAAGCACGCATTCATTTCTAATCATTTAGCGACAGCTGTAGCTGCCCTTTATAAATGGAGCAAGCTAACCGGTGAAGAAGGTAGTAAGAGGGGCGGTGAAATTCTAGATAGAATACTCTCTAACCAGTCGTCAGAAGGTTGGTATCTCGAATATGAGGGGGCTGATCCTGGCTATCAGTCTTTATGTACCTATTATTTAGCAGATGTATTACAGACAACGCAAGATGAGAAATTAAAGCAATCTCTACAAAAATCGGTTGAGTTTCTACAATATTTTGCTCACCCTGACGGTTCATTTGGTGGCGTTTATGGAAGCAGAAATACTCGTTTCTATTATCCTGCCGGAGTCGAATATTTAGCGAGTGATAGTGAGCCTGCTTCAATACTCTCTCAATTTATGAGGATTAGTGTTGGTGATAATCGAGTTGTTGGGCTTGATGCGATAGATGAGCCAAATCTGGTCCCTATGTTTAATGCTTACTGTTGGGCCGCTGCTTTATATGAACAACACCCCGACACAGATATTTCCCAGACCGTACCTTCAGATAGTGAAGATACTTTCAGAGTTGATTTTAAAGGTGCCGGTTTAATTTTAGACAAAGGGAAAGAACATTACTCAATCGTTAGTGTTTTTAAGGGGGGGGTAGTTTACCACTTTCACAAAGGTAAACTAAAAATCTTGGATGCAGGAAGCCTTTTTAAAGACTCAAAAGGAACTAAGTTTAGTACGCAGTCGTATAATAAAACTAACAAAGTGAATATTTCGAACGATAGTATTACGATAGAATCCTTGTTAACTCCATTCTCAAAAAAACGTTTTCAACCCTGGCAAATGGTTATTCTACGCATGATGAACCTTACTGTGATGCGTACTTACAGTTTAAGGGAGTTAGTAAAAAAAGTACTAGTCAAATTATTGATCACGGGCTCTGCCAGTAACAAAGGGACAGTTAGTCGAAATATCAGTTTTGGTGAAAATTTACAGTTAGAAGATAGCACCAATATGAAGGTTAAGCTGACAAAGCTATCTGAAGTTAAAAACTTTGTAGCTATACATATGGCTAGCAAAGGCTATTGGCAAAAACAAGATACAGAGTAAAAAATGAAATTTTTAGTACCCAGGTTAAAACCGAGATATGGCTTTCGAGATTGGTTAGCTGCAGTAAATGTATTTCAGCGAAAGCCAGTAAAAAGATATGAGCAAGCTTTTGCTGCGCAATTTGGATGTAAGTATGGGGTTATGTTTGCGCATGGACGTACTGGCTTATATGCACTCATGAAAGTGTGGGGATTAAATAATAGTGAAGTTATATGTCCTGCTTACACATGCGTTGTTGTTCCCAATGCAATTGTTCTTTCCGGTAATGAACCTGTTTTTGTCGATTGTGAAGAGGGGAGCTACAATATGTCAATTCAGGGAATAGATGCTGCAGTTACAAAAAATACTCGGGTAATTGTTGCTACTCATCTCTTTGGGTATCCTATGGATATTGATGCCGTCCAGGTCATTGCGGATAAAGCGTCTGAAAAATATGGCCATAAAGTTTATGTTGTTCAGGACTGTGCCCATAGTTATGGTGCAAAATGGAAAGGGCGTTTAGTTTCGGGCGCTGGAGATGCCGCTATTTTTGGCTCTAATGTCAGCAAAATCATTAATTCGGTGTTTGGTGGCATGGTAATCTCTAATAATAAGGATACAGAAATTAAATTAAGGTCTTGGCTAAAACAAAATGGTAAGTCGGTTTTACTACTAAAATCTATAAAACGGCTTTTGTATTTTTTCGCAGTGAATGTAGCGTTCTCGCCTCTTATTTACACCTTTGTAAATTATTTGGAGCGCAAAGGTTTGTTGGATAGATTCGTTAAATACTACGAAGAAGGGGTAATAGACTTTCCTGGAGATTGGGACCAACTGCCCGTTTCGGTAGAAGCAAGAATAGGTCTTGCCCAATTAGATAAATACGAGTCGATTATTGACGACAGAGTAACGTGGGCAAGAGATATCATAAAGAGCTTCAAGGAGCGTGAGGATATTTCATTTATTCATGATATGGGTGGTGCGACATACAGCCATCTTGTCGGCATAGTTGAAGACAGAGATTCTTGGGTCGATCATTTTCGTAACAAGAATATTCAATTGGGGATTCTTATTGAATATTCGATTCCAAATATGCAGTCGTATAAAAAATATAGAACGTCTGCTACCCCTAATAGTGACTATTTAGCAAATCATTGCATTAATTTCCCTCTATCAAGTCAGTGGTATAAAGATTAAAAGTAATTTTATTAATATACATTTGCCCTTTAATGACAATACTCTCATTTCTTGTCATCTTAATTACACGTATAGGTAAAAAATGATTGAATATACTTGCCCAGATTGTAAAGAAATTCTTATTACGAATGATAATGAACTACTTTGTTCTACTCATGGTAGTTTCAGTATTATTGACAATATTCCGGTTCTTATTGTTAATAAAGAGAATGTAGAGTTTGATTATTTCCAAGAACATTGGAAAGAAATAGAGAAAGATAGTTATGCACTTTCGAAACTTAATACGGCAAGAAACTTTCTTAAATACCCCGTTTCTAACGTCAAAAACATAGCTAGTCAAGTTGTCTTTGACGCAGGCTGTGGAGATGGGGTCCATATAAATTACTTAAATCAGCTTACTAAATCACAGTGCCAGATTTATGGGTCAGATATATCCTTACCTGCTTTAAGAAAAGCAATACTTAACAACCCTAAAAGTAAATTATCATGTTCAGATATTCAAAAATTACCATTTGAAAATAATGTTTTTGATATTTCATTCAGCTATGGTGTCATCGCTTATACTCCCGACCCAGAACTGTCGTTCAAAGAAATTTGTCGAGTGACAAAACAGGGAGGGTTGATTGGGGTATGGTTTTATCCAAAACCGTCATTTTTTAAAAATATGTTATTACAATTTGTTAGACATCTTTCTACTGGTTATCATCAAATTTTCGCGAATACCTTAGCAGCAATTATTGTTCCTTTCCTTTACGTTTTACCTACAGCTTCAAAAGTCAATTTATCCAATGCAAGTTGGAAGCAATGCAAAGAAGTCGTTTTGGTTAACATTGCGCCGCCAACGCTATGGTATCCAACTAGAAATGATATTATCCTCATGTTTGAACAAAATAATATTGATGTTACTTTTGAGTCTAGCAGTGACAAAATGACAGTTTGGGGTAAAAAGAATTGAAGCTAAAATCAATACCGCAAGTAATGTTAAAATTATTCAAATACTTACGTGACACTTTTTTTAAAAGAGCTCCAAATTCAAAATTGAACTTAATTGAATCAGAGATATTTAAGAAGTACGAGTATGATATTGACAAAACACCCATTGTTTTTATATTGGCGTCACCAAGAACTGGAAGCACAGTCTTTTTTCAGATCCTTACCAAGTTATTTGGGTGGACATATTTTTCAAATTTTGTAGATCAATACTCCTCTGATAACCCAGTTATAGGGAAGATTCTAGAGGACAAACTTTTGGAAAGTGAGGCGAATACAACCATTAGTTTATCCAGCAGCTACGGTGAAACTAATGGTCTGCATGAACCGAGCGAAGCTTCTCGTATATTACAGAACTGGTTTGAATGGCGTCATCCAAGTGAAATAAATGCAGTCAATATAAAAAATAATCAACAAACTCATATGGAAAAAACCATTTCGTCATACTTCAAAATAACAAATCAGCCAATAATTATCAAAAATGCTTGGAACTGCTTTCGTGTTGAAAAGCTAGCTGCTGTATTCAAAAATAGCTACTTTATATGGCTAAGAAGAGATATCGTCGACAGCAGTTACTCTGATTTACTTGCTAGAAAACGTAAAGGAGACCCATCAACTGTTTGGAATTCAGCAACACCTAAAAATTATAGAGAAATACAAAAGCTAAACTACATTGCTCAAGTTGTTGAACAACAAGTTACTTATAACGAAAAAATTAATAGAGACTTAAACTCATATATTAACCCTGATAGATTTATCGAAGTATGGTATGAAGACCTAGCAGAAAAGCCAGAACAAGTCTTGTCGATGTTATCGGAGCATGCGGCGAAAGCTTTATCTATAAATATTAATTATAATCCGGAGATTATGGATTCAGTAAAGATTAAAAGATCTATGCACACCGTCAAAGATAAAGATCTTGATGAAATCAAAAAGTACGTAAAAGAAAATCATTCTACATATATAAAAGAATAACGAACTTGTTTAAAAAACTAATTGGCGATTCAGCTATTTATGGGTTGAGCGCAATCCTAATAAAATCTATTGGATTTCTTACACTTCCAATTTATACGCGCATATTTTCACCCGAAGAGTTTGGTTTGGTTGAAATGTTTGCGTCAATTGCAGGGATACTTTCAATTCTGATGACATCAGGGTTGGATAGTGCTCAAACTTATTTTTTCATGGAAGCAAAAAATACCGGCCATAAAAGTATTAAAGAGATTACTTCCTCAATCCTTAAACTGCGACTATTAATTGGATTAACTATTGTCTTTGTAGGTTCAATATTTTCTTTCATTATTTTAGAATTCGCCTTTAATACTCCGCCACCAACTTATTTTCTGTGGATGGCCTTAGGTTCGACCTTCTTTGGCACGCTAATTTCTCAGAGTCTTGAAATATTTAGGCTTATTTACGCCCCGTGGAAATATGTCGCACTTTCCTCAATTCAAACACTTTCTGGCGTTGGTTTTGCTCTTCTATTTGCTTACTATTTTGACTGGGGAGTTGAGGGCTATTTGTTAGGGATTTTAGTTGCTAGTAGCGTAACAATGTTGATTGGTTGGTTTGCGACTAAAGATTATTGTGATTGGACGCGTGTAGAAAATGGGTTATGGGGGGCGTTTCTTAAATTTGGCTTACCCCTTCTGCCTGCAGGGCTTTTAGTATGGGTCATGCAAGCAAGTGATCGATGGTTTATTATGAAAATGATGGGCAGTTATGAAGTGGGTTTGTATGCTGTTGCCGCAAAGGTTTCTCTGATAGTTTTAGTTGTAGTTGATACGTTTAGAAAAGCATGCGCACCAATTGCAATGGACATGATGTTTCGAAGTGATGGCAGTGAGTTTTTTAAAAAAATTGCACTTTGGTATGTGTTTTTCGGTTCCTTATTTTTAATTGTAATTACATTGCTTGCCCCGTTTATTATAAAAATAATTGCAGCGCCTGAGTATTTTAGTACCTGGAAATTAATTGGCGTTTTGTCGTGGTCTTCAGTTTTTTATGGCTTTTATATTATTAGTGCTAGAGGAATCATATTTAAAAAACAAACACATCTCACAATATTAGCTTATGGATGTGGTGCTATTCTTAATATTATATTCAATTATTTGTTAATTCCTATCTACGGAATGATGGGAGCGGCGTTGAGTACTATTTTAGGTTTGTTTGTTGCTAATGTAATTGCTATGACTATTTCCAATAAATTTTATCCTATTGATTGGCCATGGGTTCGAATGCTTATTTTGATTTTCACATCATTATATTTTACCTTCACATATGTTGACTTTATATGAAAAAACTATTCAAAAAATTTATAAACAAATTCGGATACAAAACAATAGGGTATTTGGCTTTTTATCCGATTTTATTGCCCGTATTAATGTTGGTAGAAACAACCTTATCAATGCGAAATATTTTCCAAGCATTACGGAGCTATCAGTGGAATGCATATTTAGGGAATGATCAAAAGAATGCGTTCAATAACTATTATTATTATACACAAGATTTAAATATCCAGAAATTTGGCCGCTTTGGCAAGAGTAATTTGTTAGCAGGAGGAAATTTCGATCAAAAAAGCTGGTTCTACGTAACCCCCATTAGTTTAAAACTTCAAAGAGCTTTTGGTACTACTTTTATAATGTTTTTTGCAATGTGCTTCTGGATGCTATCTTGGGTGATATTGCACCCATCTAGTCCATACTTATGGATGATTTTATTCGTAATTATGTTTAGTACCTTGTTTTTTACCGTATTTATTGAAATCGAGAACTATAACGTACTCGGGTGGATGCTATATCCGGTATTGCTTTGGTCACTAACTCACGGAAATGTCCTTCTTCTGTCGGTATCGCTGCTTTTAGTTTCTTTTACTTCTTTTACTGCTTTTATATTCGCTGGTTTTCTTATATTTATTACATCAATTGTTAATGCAGATCCAAAACTAATTATCGCAACAATACCTAGTGTTTTGGTCATTGTTGCACCATTTATTGTTGGAATGAATATTCAATCTCTATATACAACATTTGGTTTAATTGGTGGTCATAGTAAAGTTAAATATGAAAGAGCGTCAGGTAAAAAGCTTAGTATAAATCGAGCTTATATTTTTGCTCTATTGCTTCAATTCTTAGTTATAGCAACTCATTTTCAGGGTTTATCTCTTCTGTTAATTTACGTTTGGGTATTTGTGCTTCTTTTTATTGTGAATGAAATCTTTATACGTTTCGCCGACCAACAATCATTTTATATTGGATATTTGAGTGTATCTGCACATTTTCTGTTAACATCAAATATCGATAATTATGTCATACTGACGTCATATGTTTTATCAATCTATCCTGCATATTTGATGATTCCAAATGCTAGGGCTATTGGGGAATTCAAAATTAGCCCTGGAGTTAGAAAACCTTACAATTCGTCTAAGGATATTGCCAATATATCCTCAATGCTTACAAATATTCCAAAAGGTGAAAAAGTTCTTGTTGCTTATCAAAACCCGAAAGGTAAATACTCAGAAGTATTTAACGGGTTTAGAGTTTTTAACGAACCATTGCAATTTGTCGCTGCTGAAAAAGATTTAACCTTACTCCCTGACTGGTATATGGTTATGGAAAATAATTCTATAAATAGTACTGAGAAGTATTGGGTTGATACGCCACAAGAAGCTCTTCACTATATGAATAATGAGTTTATCGATTACATTTTGGTCCCTGATTTTTTGATTTCGAAAAATAATTGGCTCCAATATTTTGAACAAAAAGAGTGTTTTCAGTTTCATCTAATTGAGGATTTAAAAACTAACTTTGTTTCACATGGCTATACCCTATTTAAAAGAAACTTATAAGTTAGATACTTTGAATCGGCGAATGATTTTGGATCTATTTAGAGCACATGCCCTTAGACTTTAAGGAATTTAAATTAAATGAAAGTAATAACAGTGGTTGGGGCAAGGCCTCAATTTATTAAAGCAGCAACAGTGAGTAGAGCTATTAAGTTGCATAATGAAGATAATCCCGACAATATTATTGAAGAAATTATTGTCCATACTGGTCAGCATTATGACCCCAATATGAGTGATGTGTTTTTCGATGAAATGAATATCCCTAAACCATCGTATACATTAGGCGTTGGCGGAGGTTCTCATGGAGTAATGACCGGTCGTCAGTTAGAGAAAATCGAAGAAGTGCTCCTAACTGAGAAACCTGATTATGTCCTGGTTTATGGTGACACCAACTCGACGATCGCTGGTGCTTTAGCTGCAGCTAAACTGCATATCCCTGTAGCTCATGTTGAAGCTGGCTTGAGAAGCTTTAATATGAGAATGCCTGAAGAGATTAACCGGATATTGACAGATCAGATTAGCTCAGTATTATTTTGTCCAACGGAAACCTCAATGGTTAATTTGGATTCTGAAGGGTTCTCTAAGCGTAGTTGTTCCGTGCATAATGTTGGAGATGTTATGTATGATGCTGCGATGTTTTATGCGCCTAAGAGTATTAAGCCCTCTCAGCTAAAAGAACTAACAGAACCATTTGCATTAGTGACAATTCATCGGGCTGAGAATACTGACGACCTCAGTCGTTTGAGCGAGATAGTTGAAGCCCTAAACGAACTGTCTAACGATATGTTAGTGATTTGTCCATTGCATCCTAGAACAAAAAAAGAGATTAACGATGCCAATCTTACTTTGAATGCCAATATAATAGAACCAGTTGGATACTTTGAAATGATTTGGTTATTGCAGAATTGTAATATTGTGCTGACTGATAGTGGTGGGTTACAAAAAGAGGCATATTTTTTTCAAAAACCTTGCCTAACATTAAGAGATCAAACTGAGTGGGTTGAGCTTATTAAGGCTGGTGTAAACTCATTAGTCAAAATAAATAAAACTGAAATACTAGATAAAACTAGAGAAGCTTTAGCAATGGATAAGAGCATTTTTTCTGAGAGCTCTCTTTTTGGAAATGGAGATGCTGCTGAAAAAATTGTGAAGGAGTTATTAGTAATTTAATATGAACGTATTACTTATTACGCATTCTTTTGCACCATTAAATAAAGTTTCTTCTTTACGATTAACTCACTGGGTTAAATATTGGTTGAGAAGTGGCGTATCGGTAACGGTACTAACAACTAAAAAGTACAGTTTTGATGGTGAACTGGATTTACCAACAATTGAGCATGACTTATTGAAAATTGTTGAAATTGATTATTTACCCTCCTTATCAAAAAAGAAGATTGGAAATAGACATCAAAATACTACGATTAAGAAAACGAAGCTTGATAATATTAAGCGATTAGTTAGAAAATTTAGAAATATAATAGGCAGTTTGTTTGATATACATGATTTATGGGTGCCAAAAGCAATACGTGAGGGGGTAAATTTATCAAGAAATGAGCCGTTTGATATGATTGTCAGTTCCTATGGTCCTTCCTGTAGTCATATTGTTGCTTCTCGTGTTGCGAAATACTCTAAAGTGAAATGGTTAGCTGATTATCGGGATTTATGGGCTGACAACCATATAGGGAATGCCGTTTTTCCCTTTTCGTCGATTGAAAGGTTTATTGAGAACAGCACTGTTGGGAAGTATGCTTTCAAACTGATCACAATTTCTACACCTTTAGAGAAAACCTTAAATCACAGGTTTTCTCAAAGTGTTGTTACCGTAGAAAATGGATTCGACCCTGAAGAATTCAATAACTTGAATAGTAGTTATGAAGTTAATGAATTTTTTCCTGGGGAAATTAATATTGTATACGCTGGCACAATATACCCAGGTCGTCGTGACCCTTCAGCTTTGCTTCACTCTGTAGCACGGTGTAATTACAAAGTTCATGTGCATTTTTTTGGCCCAGATACCGAAGTCCTTGGAGAAATGATTGAAAAAAGTGGTTGTGATACAGCTTACATTCATGGATATAGGCATCGTGAATATATACTTAATGCCTTAAACCAAGCGGATATATTACTTATGCTTGAGTCTGGAAGTAAAGATGCTGATGGTGTGTTGACAGGAAAACTTTTTGAGTATTTCGCTATAGGTAAACCGATACTTGGTGCCGGTTTTGATGATTCTGTTCTGTTAGGTCGGGTGATTAAAAAATCCAATATGGGAGAATGCTTTATTAATGAACCCAAATTCTTTACTGAATACCTAGAAGGTTTTGATCCAAAAAAGTATGTTCCAAATGAAATATATATTTCTCAATTTAGTCGTGAGCTCCAAGCCAAAAAAGTGCTGAGTTTGGCAACAAGTTGATGCTTCTCTTTTTTCAGTTAGTCTATGTGGCTTTGGGTTTAGCCGTCGCCATTTATTCTGCAACATCTAAAACTCGAATGACACATGCGTTTACTCTGGCATTTGCAGTGAACGTGTTTCCTTTGGCTATTATGCCTTATATGTCAATGGATTCGGCTAGATTTTTAGGTATACCGCTAGCATATATCCCGATAGCTGCTGCTGGCGCAGTATTTATTTTTAGAAACCCAAAAATAAATAAAAGTAATATTACGCTTTGTCTTTTGTGCTGCGTATTTGTTATGTACATAACGTTTAATGGTTTTTATCAGCATTTTTTATTTGGCACCATTGTTTATTACTTTTCTTGGATATTTAATTTCTTGCTTTTGTTTACCGTGTTTTCATATTTTTCAAAAGTGGAAGCTGCTATAGCTGATGGAGTCTTGCGAGTATTTTTTAAAGTATTGATGGCTGCTTGCTTTATTGGGTGGTTTCGTTACATTACCGGAATATCTCCAGACGCAAACTTTATGCCTATGGTTAATAGAAATGGAACTGTTGTTTTTTTAATAATGGCAGCCCCTTTACTATTTTATGTAAGACAAAAAAAAGAAATAACATTTACGAAATTTATATTTTTTTGGGCTGTTATTGCTCTTACACTAGTGTTGATGCAAAGTAGGTCTGGTGTTCTTGGGTTTATTTTTATCACTGTAGTCTATTTTGCACGAGCCAATTTTAAATCAATTTTAGCCAGCCTTTTTGCAATATCTCTGTTCAGTTCAATACTAATGTCTCCCGTTGGTGAAAAAGTGTTCAAAAGGTTAGAAACTGCTCAAAGCAGTGTTTTAGCAGTTGGTAGTGGTGCTGGTATTGAGCAAGGTCAAAAAGACTATGCTCGGTTCATGTTAATTCAATCTGCGTTGACTATTTTTAAAAACAATATATGGTTTGGCGCGGGTATTGGTGTCCCAAATTATAGGGCAGAATTTGAAGAAAATGTTTCTTTCTTTTCAAGGAACTCAAAAGCGCATAATTTTTATCTCTCATATTTAGCTGAGTTAGGTATTATTGGTTTTCCGCTTCTGATATTAATTCTTATTTTAATATATAGAAAACTTGCCCCTTTAAGCTCTGACTACAGAGCTTTCAAGGTTTCCTATTTGGGTATGGCATTAATGATGACAATGAATGAATATATTTTGCTGCCAGAACTCTGGTTTTTTTATGGAATGCTAGGGGGAATGTCTTGTGCCATTAGAAGGGCTACCTAAGATAACCGTTATTTTGGTTGTTTTGAACGAAGAAAAACATATAAGGTTGGCGCTTGAGTCTGTTCTAGCTCAGACTTTCTCTACGAAATCAATTGAACTCATCGTTGTTGATGGTGGCTCTTCTGATAATACACTCAGTATTATCAATACTTTTTTTGAAAAAAATAAAGATAACTTTTATAAATCCTTTTTGCTTCACAACCCCAAAAAAATATTAGCTACTGGCTGGAATATTGGTGTTGAAGCTAGCACAGCTCCCTATGTTTTGAGATTTGATGGGCATAGTCAAATTGATAAATACTACATACAAGAAGGTATAAATGCGTTTAGTGAAGTTGGAGAAACCGCAGTAGCAGTTGGAGGGTGGTTGCATCATGAGGGTGATGGTGTATTAGGTAGTTGTATTTCAGCTTTCTATACAAGTCCTTTTGGTGGTGGAAGTGCGGCGTTTAGAAGAAAACCCAAGGAAGTACTTGAGTCTGATACAGCTTTGTTTGCAATTTATAAGAAAAAAGCTTTGCTAGATGCAGGCTTATTTAATGAACAGCAAGCAAGGAATCAAGATATTGAGCTGCATAAGCGCTTAAAAAAACAAGGCTACAAATTTTTTACAGTTCCCGGCATGGAAGTAACTTACCATGTACGTTCAAGTATGAAATTGTTAATGACTAAAGCATATAATGATGGGTTTTGGGTTGGGTGTTCTGATGGTAAGTTGTTTCGTCATTTGGCACCATTTTTCTTTTTATTGTACTTGTTGATGGGGTCTATCGCTGCATTTATTGATTCTTCTGGCATAGTTTTGACGCTTTTTTTGTTAAGTCTAGGTATGTATTTTCTAATTATCTATGTTGATCTTTTAAAACGTGGTGGATTGACCATGACACAACGAATATTGAATTTGGGTATTTTTTTCTCTTATCATTTTCAATATGGGTTGGGAACAGCCAAAGGCTTGCTTAAACCAAGTGGCAAAAAATATGAATAAAAGCGAAATGATTAGTAAAAGATTATTTGACGTAATTTGTGCATTACTTGGTTTGTTTTTTCTTTGGCCACTAGTTATTATTTGTTGGTTATTTGCATCAATTGAAACTAGAAGTAATGGTTTCTTTCTACAAAATAGAGTTGGAAGAAATGGAAAGTTATTTAAGACAATAAAAATTAAAACAATGCTTCCAATTAAAATCGGAGAGGATAGGTCTACCGTTACGGTATCTGGGAATTCTAAAATTACTTTTTCAGGTAGGCTCTTTCGGAGGTATAAATTAGATGAGCTACCTCAGCTGTTTAATGTACTAATTGGTGAAATGAGTTTTGTGGGCCCTAGACCAGATGTACCAGGGTATGCTGATATGTTAGATAATTGCGATAGGGTTATTCTTACAGTGAGGCCTGGGATAACAGGGCCAGCTTCTCTAAAGTATAAGAATGAAGAAGAAATTCTGGCTGAACAGCTAAATCCAAAAGAATACAATGATAAAGTTATATGGCCAGATAAAGTAGCTATAAATAAAGACTACATAAAGTATTACTCATTTATTAAAGACATTGAATATATTATGCAGACGATAAGAGGATAGTATGCCAGACAACTTTATTTCCCCTTGGCCATTTTTCACTCAAGAAGAAGCAAGTCGTGCCTCAGAAATACTACTCTCAAACAAAGTAAATTACTGGACAGGCCGTGAAGGGCGGGAGTTTGAAAAAGAATTTGCGCACTTCTCCGATTCAGAATTTGCCATTGCAGTATCCAATGGCACAACGGCTTTAGATTTGGCCTTAAAGGCCTTACAAATTGGAAAGGGCGATGAAGTAATAGTTACTTCACGTACTTTTATCGCTTCCATTAGTTCGATTGTTAATGCCGGCGCTAAACCTATTTTCGCAGATGTTGATCGTGATACGCAGAATATTACTTCAGAAAACATTGCTGCTGCCCTAACAAATAACACCAAAGCTATTATCTGTGTTCATCTTGCGGGTTGGCCTTGTGAAATGGATGAAATATTAGAACTTGCTATAAAGTACAATTTAAAAGTGATTGAAGACTGCGCACAAGCACATGGGGCCAAATACAAAGGAAAATCCGTTGGCAGTTTTGGTGATATCTCTGCATGGTCATTTTGTCAAGATAAAATTATGACCACTGGAGGCGAAGGCGGCATGGTTACCACCAATGATAAAAAACTTTGGGATGAAATGTGGTCCTTTAAGGATCATGGCAAGAGCTATGATGCTATTTATAACCGGGAACATCCCCCTGGTTTTAGGTGGGTTCATGAATCATTTGGAACCAATTGGCGTTTAACTGAAATGCAATCTGCTATTGGTCGTATTCAACTGGGTCGTATGAATGATTGGACACGTATTCGTGGTGAGCATGCAGCAAAGTTAGTGGGCATCTGTCGAGAATTTGAATGTATTCGAGTACCAGAAGTACCTGAGTATATTCAACATGCCAATTACAAATTCTATGTATTCGTAAATCCCGAATTGATAAATGAGAGCTGGTCTCGAGACAAAATTTTAGCGGCTTTGAATGAAAGAGGTATACCTGCAATGCAGGGTAGTTGCTCTGAGGTTTATTTAGAAAAAGCATTTGAAAATACCGGTTTTAGACCGGATGAGAGCTTACCTATTGCGAAAGAGCTTGGGGCTACGAGTTTGATGTTTCAAGTTCATCCGACGATTACAGCAGATCAAATGAATCAAGTTTGTTTGTGTTTGAGGGATATTTTAAAGCAGGCTTCACGTTAATACATTTTATTTATTCAGACCTTCCGTTATATCAAGGACCCAATATGCCAAAAAAACTCACCTGCTTTAAAGCCTATGATATTCGCGGACAACTAGGTACTCAACTTGATGAAGCGGTTGTTTATAACATTGCACGTGCCTTTGGTGAAACATTAAGGCCCAAAGTAATCGTTGTGGGTGGTGATGCGCGCGAAACGAGTGAAGCGCTTAAGCTTGCTGCTGCCGAGGGTTTAAGAGATGCAGGCGTTGATGTACTTGATATTGGTATGGTCGGTACTGAAGAAATCTATTTTGCAACTTCGCACCTAGCAACTGATGGTGGTATTGAAGTGACTGCGTCGCACAACCCTATTGATTACAACGGAATGAAGTTGGTACGTGAAGGAAGTCGGCCTATTTCAGGTGATACAGGCTTGTTTGATATTCAAGCCGCTGCTGAAAAGGCTAGTTGGGCTGATGTCGACCCCACAAAGCGTGGTAGTTATAAAAAGGTTTCGATACTTACTGACTATGTTCGGCACTTGATGGGCTATATTAATCATGAAAATATTAAGCCTATAAGATTGGTGGTTAATTCGGGTAATGGTGCGGCGGGGCATGTAGTTGATGAATTAGAGGTTCAGTTTGCTGCACAGGAAACCCCCATTGAGTTTATTAAAGTGCATCATGAACCTGACCCTACTTTCCCTAATGGCATCCCAAACCCATTGTTGCCAGAAAATCGTGCCCATACCGCTGATGCCGTAATCAAACATAAAGCCGATATGGGAATCGCCTGGGATGGTGATTTTGATCGTTGCTTCATGTTTGATGAAAAGGGTGCGTTTATCGAAGGTTATTACATTGTTGGTTTACTTGCCGAGGCATTTTTACAGAAAAACCAAGGTGCTAAGATCATTTTCGACCCACGAGTTTATTGGAATACGGTTGATATTGTTGAAGCTAATGATGGTCAGGCGGTGATGTCTAAAACTGGCCATGCGTTTATTAAAGAGCGCATGAGAAAAGAAGATGCTGTATATGGTGGTGAAATGAGTGCGCACCATTATTTTCGTGATTTTTTCTATTGCGACAGTGGCATGATTCCTTGGTTATTGGTGGCTGAACTTATATGTGTTAAAGGTGAAGCCTTGTCATCACTAGTAAAAGATCGAATTGAAAAATTTCCTAGTTCTGGTGAAATTAATTTCAAAGTCGCTGACTCTCAATCTGTTTTTGAACGCATTAAAAGTTACGACTGGGGTGAACCGTTTGAATTAGGAAAAATTGATGGTTTAGATATGGTCTTTCAAGAGTGGCGATTTAATATTCGCAGCTCGAATACTGAGCCTTTGATTCGACTTAATTTAGAAAGTAAAGGGGATGTGAAGTTAATTGAACAGAAGCTAAAAGTAATGGAAAGCCTAATTTATTAATACTTTACTTAATAAGGTTTTCTCAGTGTAAACGTGTAGCGTCTCTGTGCTCTGTGGTGCATAGTTCTAGTCTCTCTTGGATTTAATACAAAATAAGGTACTAACATGAAAATACTTCACCACGGAGCGGTGAACGGCGTCACGGGTTCTTGTCACGAATTAAGAGTCAGTAATGACCTGGGAATATTAATCGATTGCGGTTTATTTCAAGGCGCTGAAATATCAGGAAAGGGGGCGAGTGAGTATCAGCTTGAAATAGAATTCCCCATTGCGCATATCAAAGCGCTTGTCGTTACGCATGTACATATTGACCATGTCGGTCGTATTCCCTATTTATTAGCTGCCGGTTTTGATGGACCTATTTATTGTTCCGAGCCTTCTGCAGCACTCTTACCTTTAGTTTTAGAAGACGCGGTTAAAATCGGATTTACACGTAATCGAAGTCTTATCGAGCGTTTCCTCAAAATCTTACATCAGAGAATTATCCCTGTACCTTATGGGCAGTGGCAGTCTGTTTTTCAGGGTTTGGCAATTAAGTTAAAGCCTGCGGGGCATATTCTGGGCTCATCTTATGTTGAATGTAAAGTGGGTGTTGGTCGAACTGCCAAGCGCGTTATTTTTTCAGGAGATCTTGGTGCGCCATACTCGCCTTTATTGCATTCACCTAAAGCACCTTATGCCTGTGATACCTTGGTGATTGAAAGTACTTATGGTGATAGGGAGCATGAAAATCGAAAGGGGCGCCGTCAACAATTACAAACGGTGATTGAAAAGGCTGTGGTTGATAAAGGTGTTGTGCTTATTCCTGCTTTTAGTATTGGTCGTACTCAAGAGCTTTTATATGAGTTGGAAACCTTGATTCACAAGAATAGAAAATCAGGGTTGTCGGGTAGTTTGCTTTGGCAGGATATTGAAATAGTCGTTGATTCACCTTTAGCGAGTAAATTTACCAAGGTGTATCAAAAGCTCGAATCCTACTGGGATAAGGAAGCTCGTCTTAGAGTGAGTAGAGGGCGGCACCCTTTATCTTTTGATCAGCTCACCACCATCAATGATCATGAAAGTCACTTACGTACGGTTGAGTATCTAAAAAAGACGGCTAGGCCAACGATTGTTCTGGCGGCAAGTGGCATGTGTGCGGGTGGGCGCATTGTTAATTATTTAAAAGCTTTAATCGGTGATCACCGTACAGATATTTTGTTTGTAGGGTATCAGGCGCAGGGTACGCTAGGGCATGATATCCAAAAGTACGGGCCACGTGGTGGTTATGCTATCTTTGAAGATGAGGGGGATGGTGAAAGGCATGAAATAAATGCCCGCGTACATACTATTTCAGGTTATTCAGCCCACGCTGATCAAAAAGACTTACTCAACTTTGTTAAACGTATGCGTAGAAAACCTAGCGAAATTCGCATTGTTCATGGTGATGATGAGGCTAAGCAAATACTCAAAAAACGTTTTCAGGAATTGTTAGGTCATAGTACCAATGTGGTGATTCCGTAGGATGTTGGGAGGATCTTATAGTTCTCACTATATGTATTTATTTATGTGTAAATTCAAAGTCGTGAAATTATAACTAGGCCTTTAGTTGCAATTCAGTGTTGTGAGTATTAGCTTTCAGAAAATGCTTGAGTTAGGCTGTAGCTAGGTGTTCTGCTGGGTATTGGCAGGTCAGTATCTATGGTGGAGTTGAGTTTAATTTAATGCGTATTACTGAACAGCAACGTACAATTTTAAAACAGACATTACTGAAATACTTTGGCGCAAGTTCTGTAGTCCGTTTATTTGGCTCCAGAGTGGATGATACAAGTAAAGGGGGTGATATTGATCTCTATATTGAGCCTGAAATATATCAACCTGACGATATTGTTGATGCTAAACTTGACGCCTTGGTAGAACTTCATAAACTCTTGGGTGATCAGAAGATTGATCTTGTAATTAATCGAAACTTAGGAAAAAATCTCCCCATTTATGAGGTTGCTAAGCAAACTGGGGTGTTATTATAAAAGGTAGTATGAAATGAATAAAACGGTGTTCATTGGAATAGTTGATATTTGTAAAACACATGCAGGGCGCTTACATTGGGCTATGACTGAATTAGCGCATAAAAAACCTATCAATGTGGAAACAATCCAGAAATTAACCGATGTGGATCTCGCTATTTTTGACCAGTTTATTGCTCGTTTTTCAAAGCTGCAGGATGTAATGGGAGCGAAATTGTTACCCGCAGTAATAGAGTTGACTCATGAAGAAGGTGAGTTAAGTACCTTTATTGATAAGTTGAACAGGCTTGAAAAAATTGGTGCGATAAAATCAGTTAACCAATGGCTTAAGTTACGAGAAATGCGAAATCAATTTTCACATGATTATCCTGACGACCCTGAAATACAGGCCTCTTTATTGAATAAGTCATTTGATATGGCTGAGCAACTATTAACTTCACTAGACCGGCTGGTAATATTTTCAGAGCAGTATCTTGTTGATTGATTTAGTTATTTAAATCGGTAGTTATTGTGCAAAGCTATATATAAATACAAACAAACCAAAAATATTAAAAATTAGTATGCATTACCTAATTCATTAATCTATGATCCCTGTATCGCTTAAGGATGAAGCGTTAGCCAGGAAGGCAGCTATCAAGGATTGGTAGTGAGCAACTGGATTTGCGTTTGCAATGAATGCAGTCTGTCTTCTTGGCGCTTTTTAAATTTATCAGTTCTGGTAAATTTTCTTGAACTTTCCCTGATTTCTTCGTTAAATACAGTTTCTTTCATCTTATTCTGTTTATACAAATGACCTTAGTTAATGGTTGGCTTACTAAAGCCAAATGCATACCGTCTCCAAATTTTAATACTCGGCCAGAAAGCTCAATGGTGAGTTTGTTGGTGATACATAATATTAGTCTTCCTCCTGCTCAGTTTGGTACGCCTTATATTGAACAGTTTTTTCAAAACCGTTTATCGTATGACGAGCACCCTTATTTTAAAACAATTGAGGGTATTGAGGTTTCATCTCACTTTCTTATTAAACGGGATGGCGAGCTGGTTCAGTTTGTTTCCTGTTTGCAGCGAGCTTGGCATGCGGGTGTTTCATCATTTTGTGGCGTGGCTAATTGCAATAACTATTCAATTGGTATTGAGCTGGAAGGGACTGATTCTATTCCCTATACCGAGGCGCAATACTCTGCTTTAATTGATTTAACCAAGATACTTCAAAATGAATTTCCAGAAATCAAACTTGAGTGTATTAAAGGCCATGCAGATATTTCACCAGGTCGTAAAACAGACCCTGGTGAAAGTTTTGAATGGCAGCGTTATCTTGATGCTCTAAAGTAAGTTACCCGTCATAATTATCTAGTGTCGGGTTGAGTGAGAGTAAGAATGTCTCCAGTGATTCGGCTAGAATTTTGTGCGCTTTTCTTCCTGGTTTTTCAAGTGTGATTTCACCTGTTTCATGGTCGATACAAATTACATCATCACTATGTGTGCAGCCAATGAAATAGCTTAGGGGCTGTTTTGATTTAAGTTTTGCAAAGGCGTGCCCTAGTATGTTTTCTTTTAACTTTTCCTGATCTTCTTCGTTCCAGATCTGAATTAAGCTAAGATTGATATCATCGCGCTCAACACAAATTCCATTTGACCAAAAGCTACCGTAATACTCCACAAACTCTGGGCGAAAGCTAATCTCAAGCGCCTTTTCAAGGTCGTTAAATATATTGTTCTCCTTACGAGGGCTTGGTTTCCAATAAATCGTATTGTCTTCGCTATCTATATCTTGTTGGATGGTGCAAGGAGAGGGCCATGGCGGATCAAATTCAACGCTAGGAAGAGTATTGTGTTCTGCTTTGACTAAGTTCACGTATCGCGTGAACAGAGCCTCAAGTGCTAGGTATGTAGCAGTCATACGTTTGGTGATCCTGTATTAAGTAATGAATTTGGTACTTCAGATTTTCCTAGCCACGCGGCGCCTCTAACACCACTTGAGTCGCCATAGTGCGCTTTCACTATTTTTGTGTTGACGGTATCTGAAAAAATATAATCGGCTAGTGTATGGGTAACGGGGGCATAAAGCCTGTCGATATTGGAAAGGCCGCCTCCAAAGACAATAACTTCCGGGTCTAGAATATTGATCACACTAGCGAGTGAACGGGCAAGTTGGTCAATGTATTGGTTAACGCTTTGTGTCGCTAATGTATGACCGGTTTGGCTTAGCTTAAAGATATCTTCTGAATTTAAGGTTGAAGGTGTTTTGTTGTTGAGGGTGTCATATTGTTTACTCATTCCAGGGCCAGATAAAAAGGTTTCAATGCAGCCTTTTTTTCCGCAATAACAAGGCATCACACTATCGCTTTCTGTTAACCATGGAAGAGGGTTATGCCCCCATTCGCCAGTAATTGAATTTGGGCCGTTAATGATGTGCTTGTTAATAACAATACCGCCACCGACACCTGTACCAAGGATAATGCCGAATACATTATTGTATTGCGCTGCTGCACCGTCGATTGCTTCCGATAAAACAAAGCAATCAGCATCGTTGGCAATATTGATCGGGCGTTGTAGGCGTTTTTCCAAGTCTTGTTTTAATGGCTTGCCGATTAGACAGGTAGAGTTAGCATTTTTAACTAAGCCAGTCTCTGCTGAGATGCAACCGGGAATGCCAATACCAAGAGTGCCCGTTTTATTAAGTTTTTGTTCTGCTTGATGGACGAGTTGGCAAATAGAATCCAGTGTTTTTGAATAATCTCCTTGAGGCGTTGGGCAGCGTTCGCGTAACAAGGTTGATGATTTGCTATCCATCGCAATAATTTCGATTTTAGTACCGCCTAAATCAACTCCCAAGTGCATTGACTGACTCCCAAAGCATTTTATTAGTGGCATTGCTAAGCTGGTTATTTTTTAAATAATGATAAGCAAAACCATTGATATGATCTATTTCTGTTGGCTTATTATTGCGCACATCTTGCAGCATGGATGAAATATTAGCTTGGGTTTTATCCATGACCTCAAAAACAAGCTGCTCTAGTGTTTGCTCATTAAGAGGGTTGCCAGAAATAGCCATTAGGCTAACGAGTTCCATTTTTAGTGCTTGCCAGTTATTTTTGAAAAATGAGCGCTGTCTAAGCTCACCATTAGAACAGTCTAATAAGGCTGTGAAAGGATTGATCGCACAGTTAATGATTAGCTTTGTCCAAAGTGCCTGCCAAATATCTTCGTGTTTTTGAACACTTAACTTCGAAGAAACTAGTAGCCGGTAGCAGGTTTCCAGAGTCTTAGGTGAGTTGAATTGCTTATGCTTTGGAATGTTTAAAATGCCAAGTTGAGTACTACCAATGCCTGCATGAATCACTTCTGTATCGGACTTTCGGTTTGCACCTTCGGTGCTCACTGCTGCGAAAATTGTATTGTTTGGAAATGTATTTAAAACGTCAAACTGACTGCCTAAACCATTTTGAAAAAGAATAATGTTGGTTTGTTCTGAAAGTTTAGGTTTGAGTGTCTTGAGGGCAGAAAGCGCATCATAGCTTTTCGTACAAACAAGTAGGGTAGCTATAGGCTTTGATAACGCATCAACTGTTACAGTTGGAATATTGTATTGTGATGAATTATTTTCGTAGGGTTTGCTTAGCGTAAATTTCTTGGTCGTATTTTGAGAGAGTTGGCCGAAGTTTTGTTTCCGGCTTGAAACAAAACTAACTGTATTTGAATGGCTAAGATGGGCTGCCCAAAGGCAACCCATCGCACCTGCACCAAGAATATGTATCATGCTTACATATTTTTGATTTTTTCTAATTGCTCAGCCAGTTTTTCCTGGCTTGCTTTAGCTGCGTTGAGTTTTTCCTTTTCCTTCTCAACGACATCTGCCGGAGCGTTATCGACAAACTTTTTGTTGTTTAGTTTGCCGTTAAGGCGTGCCATTTCTTTTTGGCATTTTTCAATTTCTTTGCTGAGTCGAGCGACCTCTGCTTCAGTGTTGATTAAGCCAGCCATCGGCACTAGAACTTCCATTGTGCCTACTAATTGGGTTGAGCTCATTGGTGCTTCTTTATTATCTAGCCATTCCATAGACGCTAATTTAGCAAGCGATTTTACAAAGCCTTTATTTTCTTCAAAACGGCGTTGGTCTTCTTCGTTACCATTTCGAAGTAGTACTGGAATCGCTTTCGCAGGAGATATATCCATTTCGCCACGGATATTGCGAATCCCCACAATAACCCCTTTAAGCCATTCAACATCACCTAATGCTAAGTCATCTACCTTGCTTTCATCGGCTTCCGGATAAGCTTGAGTCATAATGGTATCGCCAGACTTATTGGCAAGTGGCGCAATACGCTGCCAAATTTCTTCTGTAATAAAGGGCATAAATGGGTGTGTTAAACGCAGAATGGTTTCGAGTACACGAACCAAGGTTCGACGAGTGCCACATTTCAATGCTTCGCTGCTACTATCATCGGTAAGAATGGGTTTAGAGAGTTCAAGATACCAATCACAATACTCATTCCAAATGAAGTCGTAGAGTGTTTGTGAAGCTAGGTCTAAACGGAATTCACTAATAGATTTTTCGATTGCGACTTCCGTTTGCTGAAGTCTAGAAATGATCCATTTATCAGCGAGTGATAATTCATAGCTATCACCAGTCTGAGCGCAGTCTTGATTTTCTGTATTCATTAAGACATATCGAGCAGCATTCCAGATTTTATTACAGAAGTTCCGGTAACCTTCAAGGCGCTTCATATCCCAGTTGATATCACGACCTGTTGACGCCAGTGAGAATAAGGTGAAGCGAAGGGCGTCGGTACCATGAGCCTGTATACCATCAGCGAAAGCTTTGCGCGTTCGCTTGCCAATTTTTTCAGCCAATTGAGGCTGCATCATATTACCGGTGCGTTTTTCAACCAAACTTTCAAGGTCAATGCCGTCAATCATGTCTAAGGGGTCAAGCACGTTTCCTTTGGATTTTGACATTTTGTCGCCGTTTTCATCACGGATTAAACCAGTAACATAAACGTGTTTGAAAGGGACTTGCGCTTTGCCATCTTCATCTTTATTAAAGTGCATGGTCATCATGATCATGCGCGCAACCCAGAAGAAAATAATATCAAAACCAGTGACCAAAACATCGGTAGGGTGGAAAGTTTTAAGTCTTTCGGTATTTTCAGGCCAGCCTAGAGTACCGAAGGTCCATAATGCCGAAGAGAACCAAGTGTCCAGTACGTCTTCGTCTTGATTTAGTTGGAGGTTATCGGAAAGTTTATATTCTTTGCGTACTTCTTCTTCAGTACGGCCTACATAGATTTCACCGTTTTCGTCATACCAGGCAGGAATGCGATGACCCCACCAAAGTTGGCGTGAAATACACCAGTCCTGAATGTCTCGCATCCATGAGAAGTACATATTTTCATATTGCTTGGGAACAAACTGAATTTCACCGTCTTCAACTGCTTTTATTGCAGGTTCTGCCAGCGGTGCTGCGCGAACAAACCATTGGTCAGTTAATAATGGTTCGATAACCACACCAGAGCGGTCACCATAAGGTGCGACTAAGTCATGATCGTTGATGCTTTCCAGCAAGCCAAGTGAATCTAATTTTTCAACAATTGCTTTACGAGCTGCAAAACGATCTAAACCTGCGAACTCTTCTGGTAATGCCGTATCGTAAGCTTCCGAAGGATTACCATTTAAATCGTAAATCTCTGCTTCTTTTAGAATGGCGGCATCTTTATCAAAGATGTTGACCATTGCAAGGTTACAGCGCTTTCCAACCATATTATCGTTGAAATCATGCGCAGGAGTTATTTTTACACAACCCGTACCTTTTTCCATATCGGCATGATCATCACCCACAATAGGGATGAGTCGACCCACTAATGGCAGCTGTACAAATTTCCCAATTAGATCAGTATATCTAGGGTCTTTCGGGTTTACGGCAACGCCGGTATCGCCAAGCATTGTTTCTGGTCGCGTGGTGGCGACAACTATGTAGTCTTTTCCTTCTGCTGTTTGAATGCCGTCAGCTAAAGGGTATCGAAATTGCCACATGTGGCCTTTTTTGTCTTTATTTTCAACTTCAAGGTCAGAGATTGCTGTGTGTAATTTAGGGTCCCAGTTGACTAAGCGCTTACCTCTGTAGATGAGGTCGTCTTTATACAGGCGAACAAAGACTTCTTGAACGGCTTTGTAAAAACCATCGTCCATGGTGAAGCGTTCATTATCCCAATCAACCGATGCGCCAAGGCGGCGAAGTTGGCGGGTAATAGTATTGCCAGACTCTTCTTTCCATTCCCATATTTTATCAAGAAACTTTTCACGGCCTAGATCATGACGTGTTTTGTCTTCTTCTTTCGCTAGTTTTCTCTCAACGACCATTTGAGTCGCAATACCTGCATGGTCAGTCCCAACTTGCCAAAGCGTGTTGTTACCTTTCATGCGGTGATAGCGAGTAAGTGCATCCATGATTGAATCTTGGAAAGCGTGACCCATGTGCAAACTGCCGGTGACATTAGGTGGCGGAATCATGATGGTATAAGGCGTGCTGCCTGCTTTATTGGACGGTTTGAAATAACCGTTATCTTCCCAAGTTTTGTACCAAGATTGTTCAATTTCGCTAGGCTGGTAGGTTTTTTCCATGGTCGCTTTTTACTTGCTCGTTGTTGAAGTTGTTTAAAAATGGCCGCCATTATACATGGTGAAGGAATGAGGGGGCCAGAGTTTTAGTGCTTATCGCTTATCATCACGCATATCGTGAATGTGTACGTCTAAACCTTGAGTTTTGAAGTGCTTATATTGTTCTCGAGCTTGTTGAATATCGCTGTCCTGATTCGATACGATGACGCACATACGGCCAAAATTTGCATGGTGTCTGGGGATTTCTGAGCATAAAAGAATGAGAAGGTCTCGATGTGCATTGCTGTTTTGTTCAAGCGCCTGTGAATCAATGGTTATTGGGTAGTCCTGGTGCTGGTTTTGCCCAATCGTGTGTGGCAGAAAACTTTCAGCTTTAAATGACCACAGTGCTTCATCTAACGCATCGCTATGAATTGGGTCTTTGGTCTGAATATGAATCTTGTTTTCTTGCGCCAGCGCTTTCTCTGACAATCGGCAGCAAAAGCCGATTTGATCAGAGAAAGCACTGCTTTTTAGTAAATAAAAATCGACTCGATTCATGAAACTTCTTTATTCAAGAGATATTGTAAAAGAAGTGGAACTGGACGGCCTGTCGCACCTTTATTCTTTCCGCCAGAAACCCATGCTGTACCGGCAATATCGAGGTGTGCCCAAGGGTACTCTTTTGTAAAGCGTGATAAGAAGCAAGCTGCTGTAATACTACCTGCGCCTTTACCGCCAATATTCTGAATATCAGCAAAAGGGCTGTCAATTTGTTCTTGGTAGTCATCCCAGATGGGTAGTTGCCAAGCTTTATCGCTCGCTTGTTTTCCTGCATCGAGTAATTCAGTTACAACTGAGTCATTGTTGCCCATTACTGCTGAGGTACAGTGACCAAGCGCAACGATACATGCACCCGTAAGTGTCGCGATGTCGACGACAGAGGCTGGTTTATACTGCTCTGCATAGGTTAATGCATCACATAATACTAAGCGGCCTTCAGCATCGGTATTCAGTATTTCAATGGTGATTCCAGAAGCGCTTGTGACGATATCACCGGGCTTGGAAGCGTTGCCCGCTGGCATATTTTCGGCGCTGGCGATAATGCTCACAATGTTGAGTTTGGGCTGCAGTTCGGCAATGGCTGACATGGTGCCCATGACACTGGCAGCGCCACACATGTCATATTTCATTTCGTCCATGGAGGCGCCAGGTTTTAAGCTGATGCCGCCGGTGTCGAAAGTGATCCCTTTGCCAACCAAAATATGTGGGGCATCCTCTTTTTTTCCGCCTTTATATTCTAGAATAATGAGCTTTCCAGGTTCGGTACTACCCTTTGATACAGAGAGAAATGCGCCCATGTTGAGGGCCTCCATGTCAGCTTCCTCAAGGATTTTAACGCTGAAGTTACTGCTGTTATCTGCAAGAGCTTGAGCTTGTTCGGCAAGATAGCTTGGTGTGCATATGTTACCGGGCAGGTTGCCAAGATCTTTAGCGATATTCATTCCTTTTACTTGTGCATTAGCAAGTGAAATGCTTGAGTCACCAACTGCCTTTTTAGATGCATCACACTGGAATGAAATTTCAGAAAGTTGGCTTTCGGGCGATTTCTTAGTTTTGAATTGATCAAAACAATACCGGCCGCCCTCAATGGTAGTGATTGTTTCTCTAATAACTTGTTCATGTTTCAGTTCTGCTGAAACATCATTGAATGCAATACATAGATTTTTAATGTTCGTGTCAATGATTTGTGAGCTTAGTGCATTAACTGATTTTTTAAGTGTCTCAGTGCTGATCTTTTTTGAATCACCAAAGCCGACGAGTACGATACGGCTATAATTTTGGTTATCGATAGAAAGTGTGAATGCTTTTCCTGCGTCGCCTGAAATGTCATAACGAGTGATGGCTTTAGTGATTATTTGTGCGCAGGCATCGTCGATTTCCTGACCTGATTTACAAAGAGATTGATCACTAAAAATAGGTAGGCAAATGCAGTCACTTGCGGTATCGAGTAGGTTATTTATTTGCAGGGTGTAATTCATTGTTTTCATCGTCTCTTTTTATAGATGTTCTTTAAAGGGGCTTTGCGCTTGTCATATTAATTAAAGTGGAGTTTACGGTATTAAGAACGCTGTACTCAATTCTTTTCTCTCACTTAGTGGTTTGTGTTGATCTTACAGCTTAGAATACGCGATATCTTAGTTTCTATTTAAGCAACCTTTCTACATTTAAACCATAAAAGGGTCTATTCATTGATCATTTTTAGATATCTTGCCAAACAAGTGCTTGTTTCGATGCTGGCCGTGACGTTTGTTCTTTTGTTGGTATTCATGAGTGGGCGATTTATCAAGTACCTGGCAAAAGCGGCTTCAGGTGGTATTTCACCCGATATTTTATTTTCAATTATGGCTTATCGCTTACCTGGTTTTCTGGAGCTTATTTTACCTTTAGGTTTCTTTATCGGGATTTTGCTGGCTTATGGACGAATGTATCTGGAAAGCGAAATGACGGTCTTACATGCTTGTGGATATAGTAATCGCAGACTATTAGCTGTAACGCTCGGTTTTTCGTGCGGGGTTTCATTGTTGGTTGGCTCTATGAGTCTGTTTTTCACTCCCTTAGGGATGCAGAAAGTGGAGTTATTGCTTTTTGAACAGTCAAAAATGACTGAGTTTGAAATGTTGTTTCCTGGAAAGTTTCAGAGCTTTAAGTCCGGCGCAAGTGTGACCTACACCGAAGGCTTAAGTGAAGATAAGAAAACGATGTTTAATGTGTTTATTTCTGAAAAATCGAAAAAAAATAATTCCCTGAATTTAGTATATGCGGAATCAGGTACTCAGCGGATTGATGAGCAAACGGGCGAACGATTTTTAGAACTTCACAATGGGACGAGCTATGAAGGGCGACCAGGGGAGTTAGACTATCAAGTTGTTGGGTTTGAGTCGTATGGTGTTTTGATAGAAGAAAAAAATGAAGAGCAAGGCTCGGTGAAGGATGAAGCGATATCGACACAAGCTTTATGGGAGTCTACTGACTTGGAGTTGAAAGCTTTGTTGCAGTGGCGCATATCATTGCCTTTGCTGGTACCTATTGTGACTTTATTGGCTGTTTCGGTTAGCCGGGTTAATCCTAGGCAGGGGCGATTCTTTCACCTGTTTCCCGCTATGATGATTTATGTTGCCTATTTAGGCTTATTAATTGTTGCGCGTAAAAGCCTTGGGAAGGGTGAGTTACCAGAGTGGTTTGGACTTTGGGGGGTGCATCTCATATTTCTTATGCTTTCACTGGCTTTACTTACTCGAGATAAATGGCTAATGATGATTAGGCGTAATCGATTGGTCCAGGAGGTCAATAATGCGCAGGATTGATCGGTATATTGTTTCATCTGTTGCATCTTCGATGCTGCTGGTAATGGCTATTGTAATATCGTTAGATTTTCTATTTGCCTTCATTGGTGAAATGGACGAGCTGAAAAGCAATTACCAGGTTGTTGATGCTTTGGTATTTATCATGATTACCTTGCCCCGTCGCATATATGATTATTTGCCATTAGGTGCTTTTATGGGAAGTTTGGTGGGCCTTGGTGCGATGGCTAAAAATAGCGAGTTAGTGGTTATCCGCGCGGCAGGCATCTCGACAGGGCGTATTATCTTGTCAGCAATGAAACCTGCGATTGCTGTGGTTTTTATTGGTTTGATTTTAGGTGAGTTTATCGCGCCTTATACTGAAAAAATTGCACAAAGCCAAAAAGCGGTAAAGCAAGGTGCTGAATCGAATATTGTGTCGCAGAAAGGCTTATGGCACAGAGAAGGTTCAGTGTTTATGCATTTTAATGCTGTTGAACCTAATGGTGTGCTTCATGGTGTGTCATTGCATTTTTATGATGATTCAAAACAGCTGGAGCGTTCTCGTTTTGCTAAACGTGCAATTTTTCAGCGTGAAAAGTGGTTGTTAGAGGGAGTGACAGAAACAAGTTTTTTAAATGAGAAAACTAAAGTGACATATTTTCCTGTTATAGAGTGGAATACAGAATTATCTCCTTCCGTGTTGAGTGTTTTGATGGTGAAACCTGATAATTTATCGATATCAGGTTTATATACCTATGCAGAATATTTAGTTGAACAGGACTTGAATGCTGCTGAATATATGATGTCTTTTTGGAAAAAAGTACTGCAGCCGGTATCGACCGGAGTTTTGGTTTTGGTTGCTATTTCGTTTGTTTTTGGTCCACTGCGATCCGTTACGATGGGGTTTCGGGTTTTCTCGGGAGTGGTAGTTGGTTTACTTTTTAAGTATATGCAGGATCTTCTTGGGCCATCTAGTTTGGTTTTTGGTTTTAATCCAATTTACGCAACGCTAATACCTGTTGTAATTTGCCTTTTAGTGGGGTTGTGGTTGTTAAAACGTGCTCGATAAGTTTTCCTTATAACTGAATGATTAAAAGTTATTGTTTTATGGATGAAAAGGGTTGATCAGAAAAACACCACATTATTGTATAAGGAGATTAATGAGCTATCTTAATTAATATGTTTTTACGATAAGTATATTAATAATCTATTGAGGCTTGTTATGAAGAGTTTTAAACGCTTGATTCTAGCAACGGCTGTTTCGGCTGTATCAGTTGGGGTTTTTGCAGAGGTTCAGTTGTTAGATGACTCCGCTCTACAGGGCGTGACTGGTCAGGCTGGTCTAACGATTGATGTTGAGACTCAATGGGAAATTGGTGAATTTGCTTATAAAGATGCGGGTTTCTTGATAATTCAAGGTATGCGTATGGGCGGGAACTCAATGGGGAACGGTACGGGGACGGGTGGTATCTTATTTGATAACCTCCGGCTTGATATTGATATTGCTGGTGATGGCTCCGTTGCCGGCGACAATGAGTTGGCCTATGGTTTTTCGACTATGCGAGAAATTTCACAGTTATATGTGGATGAAGGGAACTTAGATACGCGCTTTGCTGATGTTGCTTCAGGTGTTGACTCCGTTCGAGGTGGCGCCGCTGTTGATACAAAGAAGATATATAATGATGGTGATCTGGTTATTCATTTCGACTTTACGGATGGCTGGGCGAATGAAGGTGGCTTTAGTGCCTATAAAACAGCGAATCGTTTATCAACTGATGATTACACCACAGCTGAAGGCGTATTAGAGCATGCAGTTGATTTTAGGCTTGAAATTGATGCAATAGGCCTAGCAAGTTCTACTTATGAAGTTGGTTCGGCAGGTTTGGATATAAACTCGGACGGTATTCCTGAGGGCGCTGTTGGAACAACAACTTTAATTAGTCAATTAAGTATACAAGGCTATTTGGGTCCAGAAGACCTTCACATACAAAATAACGGAAATGGTTTCGATGGAACTGGGCCATTGGGTGCAGGATCTGGAAATGCAGATTCTAAAATTTATTGGAGCAGGTACTCAAAAATAACGGATATGGATATGTACATCGATATAGCTGGTGTACAAATTTCAGATATGCGGATTCATAACGAGCGAGGCGATCGGACGGGGTTGGATGGAACGTCATCATTTGATTTTTCGCATTCAATCTTGGAAATTTATGCTGTTAAAGATGCTGTGTTGAATTTACATGCCACGAGTAGTGCTTTGGCTGATAATTATGTGGATGGAATTGCGATCAATACTCGTTTTAAGGGGGATATCGACATAGGTGCTATATCATTTGGTGATACCGGCTCATCAATAGGGTCAATCTATATCACTGACCTTGAATCTACGACTAATTGGGTTATCTCGGCTCATTAAGATTTAGTTTATTTAACTGTGTTGCTCAGCAGTGCTTATTCAAAAACCTCAGTTCTTTACCTGAGGTTTTTTTATGCGTGACTGAAATACCTGTTGTAAGAAGCTCTTATGCAGCAGGGGGAGTCATTTTTTGGGAACGCGGACAATTTCGCTTTCTGAAAGAATGCATTGCCATGTTCTGTTTTTCTTGTCAACAAGCATCCAGAAATACCCTAAGCCACCTGAGCCAATAGAAACAATAGCCATTAAGAACCGTAATAACGCCTGAGATAGCGAGATGTGAGTGTGATTGCTATTCTGAATGCGTAAGTGCCAGGCTTGCATACCAAGTGTTTGCCCATTCTTTGTCCAAAAATAAGCAAAAAAACTAAATAATGAAATAAATAATATTGAAGAGAGTAGTGGGTCGTGTGTTGTTTGTCCTGAATCTGTCATTGTTTGGTATTGTTCCGCGCCGATAAAGAAGCCGTGGATGATCATGTAGAGCCCTGTTACACACATTAAAAGTGCAGTAGAGACTAAAGTGTCGTATAAAAGTGCTGCTAGTCTGCGTGTTAAAAAAGCAGGCATTAGTTGATCGTGCGGTCCTGAAAATTCATTTTTCATTTATATATAAGTGCCTGTGTTTTAATGGGTTAAAGTTTGGTGAGCGTGAGGGAAAATATATCAAAATTGGCGTTTGCTTCCTATTAAAAATCTGAGTTAAAGAGTTTTCAATGTTGGTCGATAGTATTAGATACATGTTAGTTTTTAAAGAGGGTCGGTAAGCTTATGCATAATAATCTTATTGGAGGGCATGACCTCCTATCTTCTGATCGATATGACTTGTTGAAAAATAAGTCTGGCGACCATCATAATACTGTTTCAAAATCTCAGGGAAACGCTTTTACTGAGCGTGTTTCGATTCACTCAACTCGTACTGAATTTTTTGCATCTTCGGTAACAGAGGACGGCGGTTATAAAATCTTGGCACAGTCATTAAGTGTTGAGTTTTCATTTAATCGTGGCACGAATGAGTCTGTTCGAGAAACGGTGCCAGCTATCCGGCCTCCATCTCCTTTGGAAGTTGCAAATAAGGTTTTAGGGTTTGTTGAAAACCGGTTAAATTCAGAGTTAGAGTCCGGTGCTGATAGTGAGCGAATATCAAACCTTCTTACTCAAGCGCGAGAAGGTGTGCAAACAGGTTTTTCTCAAGCAAGGGATGATATTGAATCTTTGGGTTTGATGACGGATAAGCTAAGTTCTGAGATAGATGAAGGTTATGATCGAATTGGGCAAGGGCTAGATGGGTTTGAAGGGTATGCTGACTCTGTAGGTAAGCCCTTGGTTTCACCTGAAACGGAGGTCGAAGGAGACGTGCTTGGAGGCAATGCTCCTGCAAGCAGTGTAAGTGTACTGGGTGCTCAGTCTTTCCAGGAAACCATATCTCATTCAAAATCATCCGGGGAGCGGCAAGTTGGTTTTTCAGCGCAATCAGCTTTTAGGCATGATTCTGAATTTACCCTCAAGACTCAGGATGGCGACACTATTTCTCTTCGTTATGTTCAAGCCGGCGCAGAATCCTTTCGGTCTGCGGGTCAGAATTTATTTTTTGAATTGAATCAGTTTCAAGGTTATCAGCTTGAAGTGACGGGCGAATTAGATGAAGGCGAGTTGGCAGCTATATCAGATTTATTTGCTCAGCTTGGCGAGGTGTCATCTTTGTTTTTTGAGGATCGCTTTCAGGATGCCTTTTCTTCTGCTTTAAACGTAGGGTTTGATGCTTCTGAAATTGCTAGTTTCTCTTTAGATTTATCGAAAGTCCAGGTTCAAGAAGTTCGTACCTACTCTCAGGCTAATAATGCTTCCGAGCAAGGCTCAATAAAGAAAAACCAATCATTGATAGATGTTGTCGGATTGTTTGAGAAATCAGTAAAATTACTCGAAAAATTTGATGCTCAGCAATTTGATTTTAGAGAGCTAGTCTTGGAGTCAATAACTAAGCAAGCGATTGAAAAAGGTGCATCAAGTGTGGTTTCTAGAGAAGATTTTTCGAGCTATACAGAAAGATTGCTTGAACTGTTAACTGAATAGTTTTTATTGTTGTTACTAAGAGAGCTTTAGCTCTCTTTTTTTATGGAAAGAAAAAACTTGTAAATCCCTCAATAAGTCATATTTTGACCTTGCTTATATTGTGTTAGAGTACCGCATCTTCTGACTAGAGTCGGAAAAAATTCTTATAGAAAAGTAAAATAACAGGTGATAGTTGTGATGAAAACGGCAGAGATCCGTAATGCATTTTTAAATTACTTTGGCCAAAAAGGGCACGAAGTAGTCGATAGTAGTTCGCTCGTGCCTGCTGATGATCCTACCTTGTTGTTTACCAATGCGGGTATGAATCAATTTAAAGATACTTTTTTAGGTAAAGAAACTCGGTCTTATTGCCGTGCAACCACATCCCAGAAATGTGTTCGTGCGGGAGGCAAGCATAATGATCTTGAAAATGTCGGTTATACAGCACGGCATCATACTTTTTTCGAGATGCTAGGGAATTTCAGTTTTGGCGACTACTTCAAAAAAGAAGCGATTCGCTATGCTTGGGAGTTTTTGACGGTCGAGCTTAAAATTCCAAAAGATAAATTGTGGGTGACCGTCTATAAGGATGATAAAGAAGCTGAAGAGATCTGGTTTAATGAAATCGGTATAGATCAGAGTAAATTCTCACGCTTAGGAGATGCTGATAATTTTTGGTCCATGGGTGATACGGGGCCTTGTGGTCCGTGTACTGAAATTTTTTATGATCACGGTGAGGATGTTGCGGGTGATCCACCAGGTGGACCTAATGACGATGGTGATCGTTACATCGAGATCTGGAATCTTGTTTTTATGCAATATAACCGTACTGCAGATGGGCAGACGCTAGACTTACCAAAACCTTCTGTGGATACCGGAATGGGCTTGGAGCGTATTGCTGCTGTGATGCAAGATGTTCATAGTAATTATGAAATTGATTTATTTCAGGCTCTTTTGAAAGGCGCTTCTGATTTGTTAGGTGGTGTGTCCACTGAAGAAAAGTCACTAAGAGTCATTGTTGATCATATTCGTTCAGCCGTGTTCTTAATTACTGATGGTGTGATGCCTTCGAATGAAGGTCGAGGTTATACCTTAAGGCGAATTATTCGACGTGCAGTTCGGCATGGAAATAAACTGGGCGCGAGTGAATCTTTCTTTCATAAGCTGGCGGCTGTATTAGTTGATGTTATGGGGGAGGCATATCCTGAAATAAAAGTATCTCTGCCGCAAGTAGAGAGAATACTTCAGCAAGAAGAAGAGCAGTTTGCTAAGACTTTAGATAAAGGTATGAAAGTACTGGAGCAGGATATAAGTGGTCTTAATGGGGCTGTTATTCCTGGTGAAACTGTTTTCACTTTATATGATACGTACGGGTTTCCAGTTGATTTAACGAACGACATTGCGCGTGAACGAAATCTATCACTCGACTACGATGGTTATGAGCAGGCAATGGAGGCTCAGCGCGAGCGTGCACGAGCTTCTAGCAAGTTTGGTGTTGATTATAATGAAGGGCTTGATGTTGAGGGTCATACCAGCTTTACGGGGTATGATAATTTGAAAGGCGGGTCTAAAGTTCTGGCGGTTCTTGTTTCTGGTAAAGAGGGGGAAGCAAAGAAGGGTGACGAATGTGTTGTTATTTTAGAAGAAACGCCTTTTTATGCTGAGTCTGGTGGGCAGGCTGGTGATACCGGTAAGCTTATTTGGGAAGGTGGTAGTATTGAAATTAAAGATACTCAAAAAGAAGATCTGCACTTCTTGCACATAGGCATTGTAAATGAAGGTGTTTTATCTGGCGGGCAAAATGTCACGGCTTCTGTAAACGAGGCGTGTCGTGGTGCAACAGCCTTAAATCACTCTGCTACACATCTTTTGCATGCTGCGTTGAGGCAGGTACTTGGTGAGCATGTTGTTCAAAAAGGTTCGTTGGTAAATGGTGATAGACTTCGCTTTGATTTTGCGCACTATGAGTCAATTAAGTCTGAGCAGCTTGAAGAAATAGAGCTGATTGTTAATCAGCATATCAGGGATAATACAGATGTTATCACTCGATTGACTGATATGAAAACTGCTAAAGAGCTTGGTGCGATGGCTTTATTTGGCGAGAAGTATGGGGAAGATGTTCGTGTATTAACGATGGGGCGAGATAACTTTTCAGTAGAACTTTGTGGTGGTACTCATGTGCAGCGAACAGGCGATATTGGTTCCGTCGTTGTGATTTCAGAAGGTGGTATTTCATCAGGTGTGCGTAGAATTGAAGCTTTGACTGGTGCAGCCGCTGAGTCATGGAATAGAGACTCAATGAGGCAGCTTAAAGAGATTTCCGGACTGCTTAAATGTAATCGTGAAGCGCTTCTAGGTAAAACCCATGCCTTTTTTGAGCGAACTAGGGTTTTAGAAAAAGAGCTTGAAAAACTGAAAGCTAAAGTTGCTTCGAATGCGGGGGCTGACTTAGCTTCGAATGCGGTTGAGGTTGGAGGTGTAAAAGTTATATCGGTCCAATTGGATGGCTTTGATCGTAAAGGTTTGATGGATGCGGTTGATAAACTTAAAAATCAGTTGGGTAAGGCTGTCGTCCTGTTAGCGACAGTAGAGCAAGGAAAAGTTGTTTTGATTGCTGGTGTTTCAAAAGAGGTTTCCAAGAAATTCCCCGCAGGTGAGTTGGTAAGAGAAACGGCAGCTGTGCTAGGTGGTAAAGGTGGCGGTCGGCCTGATATGGCTCAAGGTGGTGGTCCAGATGTTGAAAAACTGCCAGAAGCGTTAGAAAAGGTTCAAATTTGGGTTGAAAGTAAGTTATAATCGCCCGCTTTTTGGTATGGCGGTTTGTTTGCGTTTTTAGTGGGTTGATATCTGAGTATAAATTCCAGACTAATTTGTTTTTATATTATGGTTTAAGGAAGTGAATTGAATGGCGTTGTTGGTACAAAAATACGGTGGTACTTCAGTTGGTACGACTGAGCGTATAAAAGCGATTGCTGACAAAGTAAAGCGATTCAAAGAAAGGGGCGATGATATTGTTGTCGTTGTTTCTGCTATGAGTGGCGAAACGAATCGGTTAATTGGTCTATCCAAAGATATTATGGAAGAGCCAACGCCGCGAGAAATGGATGTACTTGTCTCTACTGGTGAGCAGGTGACAATTGCTTTGCTTTCTATGGCGTTGAATCATGCAGGTTGTGATGCTGTATCGTATACTGGCGCTCAAGTTCGAATCACCACTAATACAGCTCATACTAAAGCGCGAATAGTCAGTATTGATGAGCATAATATGCGATCCGACTTGGATGCAGGTCGGGTAATAGTAGTGGCAGGCTTTCAAGGTGTTGACGAAACGGGAAATATAACAACGCTTGGGCGTGGCGGATCCGATACAACGGCTGTGGCTTTGGCAGCAGCGTTAAAGGCGGATGAGTGTCAAATTTATACTGATGTGGATGGGGTGTATACAACTGATCCTCGTGTAGTTGATAACGCTCGCCGAATGGAAATAATAACATTTGAAGAAATGATTGAAATGGCTAGTTTGGGGTCGAAAGTACTACAAATTAGAGCTGTTGAGTTTGCGGGAAAATATGCGGTGCCTTTGAGGGTTTTGTCCAGTTTTACGGAGGGGCCAGGTACACTGATTACAATTGAGGATGATGGAAGTATGGAGCAGCCAGCGGTTTCAGGTATTGCATTTAATAGAGATGAAGCAAAGCTTACTTTGGTTGGTGTGCCAGATATTCCAGGGGTTGCCTCTAAAATTTTAAGGCCAATTAGTGATGAGAATATCGAAGTTGATATGATTGTCCAGAATGTTGGGCTTGATAAAAAAACTGATTTCACGTTTACCGTTCACAGAAATGACTTTAAGCGAGCGAAATCGGTTTTGGATGAAGTTTGTATTAATCTTCAAGCTGAAACCTCGGCTGGTGATAATGATATCGCTAAAGTATCAATTGTAGGGGTTGGTATGAGGTCGCATGCGGGTGTGGCGACCAAAATGTTTGAGGTGCTTTCGGAAGAGGGTATTAATATCCAGATGATTTCGACATCTGAGATAAAAATTTCAGTAGTGATAGATGAAAAATATTTGGAATTAGCAGTAAGGACGTTGCATAGTGCTTTTGACCTTGATGATACGAAGACTGTAGAAGAGTCCTAGTTTTATTTTGTGAAAAAAGCTTCTTGGTTCGTATGAATGGAAGTAACAAATTTAGATAACTAAAATACGCAAAAAACTTTCTTTTTGTGTATTTTAGATAATACTCGTTATCATGAGTTTGCCTTTGGCAGTCTCTATTTGGTGGGTCTGAGTTTAAATGTCCATTCAGGCGAAGCGTTTTGGAAGAATTTATAATAAGGAACTAACAATGCTTATATTAACTCGACGTGTTGGTGAGACGCTAATGGTTGGCGATGACGTCACTGTGACTGTTCTTGGCGTTAAAGGTAATCAGGTTCGTATTGGGGTGAATGCGCCAAAGGATATTTCTGTTCATAGGGAGGAGATTTATCAGAGAATTCAGAAAGAGAAGGCAGAGGCTCAGCAATCTGGCGAATAAATGTACAACTTTTTGAATTAATTGAAATAATTGCACGTGGCGCTTTGCATTTTAAAAAAATGTGTTAATATACGCCGCGTCTTAAGGAGAGATGGCCGAGTGGCTGAAGGCGCGCCCCTGCTAAGGGCGTATGGGTTTGCGCCCATCGAGGGTTCGAATCCCTCTCTCTCCGCCATTTGAATTCTGAATGGTAGTAGAAGTTTAAAGTTATGTGCGGCTGTAGCTCAGCTGGATAGAGTACCTGGCTACGAACCAGGCGGTCGGAGGTTCGAATCCTCCCAGCCGCACCACTTTAAATTATCGAATATATCTTCTGCGGCTGTAGCTCAGCTGGATAGAGTATCTGGCTTCGAACCAGGTGGTCGCAGGTTCGAATCCTGCCAGCCGCGCCATAATTTCCCTGTTTATAATCTAAATCTTAGTTCTTCATAATATTCTGCTAAAAATATCATTTAAATTTATTATTCGTATTGCCTATAAAAGCGATAAAAGGTAAATTACGCTGCCATAATTGTGTGTACAATTTGGTGATCGCTGTAAAGCTATTTTAGTTTACAGGTAAATGTAGAATCAAACAGTAGGTAGTCAGAATATGTCTGAATTAATGTCTGATGCAATTAATCTGATGCTGGTTGGTATGGGGTTTGTTTTCGTGTTTTTGGTTATCTTGGTCGTGGTTACCACGACAATGTCAAAACTCGTCGCAAAGTATGCTCCAGAGCCAGAGCCAGAACCCGTTACCTCGGGTGCATCGAATATAAATAGTAATGCATCTAATGATGCACAATTGTTGGCAGTACTCTCTGCTGCAGTTGCTAAGTACCGCTCAGACCACAAGAAGTGAGCGGGATCAAAGATTTGAACCTTTAAAAGAAGGCTTGATAAATAATGACTGACTCAAAGAAAAAATTGGGTATTACCGATGTCGTTTTACGTGACGCACATCAATCTATACTTGCAACACGCATGCGTATTGACGACATGCTTCCTATTGCTGAAAAGCTTGATCAAGTAGGTTATTGGTCGCTTGAATCATGGGGTGGTGCAACTTTTGACTCCTGTATTCGGTTTATAGGTGAAGATCCTTGGGATCGTATCCGTGAACTTAAAAAGGTGATGCCTAAAACTAAGCAGCAAATGCTATTAAGAGGTCAGAACCTTTTAGGCTATAGACATTATGCTGATGATGTTGTTGACAAATTTGTCGAGCGTGCAGTTAAAAACGGTGTTGAAGTTTTCCGCGTTTTTGATGCAATGAATGACCCGCGTAACCTAGATCGTGCGATGAAGGCTGTTAAAGCAAATGGCGCACATGCACAAGGTACGCTTTCTTATACTACTAGCCCTTTTCATACTTTAGATAACTGGATAAGTCTTGCAAAGCAAATCGAAGATTTAGGTGCTGATTCTATTTGTATTAAGGATATGGCGGGTACTTTAACGCCTTATGCTGCATTTGAATTAGTTAGTCGTTTAAAGTCCCAGACAAATCTTGAGGTTCAGCTTCATTCTCATGCAACTTCAGGTTTGTCTGATATGACAATTCTTAAAGCTGTTGAGGCGGGTATTGATCGAGTTGATACTGCTATTTCTTCAATGTCTATGACTTATGGGCACACTGCAACTGAAAGTGTTGTGGCTGCACTGCAGGGTACAGATCGTGATACTGGTCTGGATATGACGTTGCTTGAAGAAATTTCGGCCTATTTCCGTGAAGTTCGTAAGAAGTATGTGAAGTTTGAAGGTTCTTTGCGTGGAACTGATTCCAGAATTCTGATTGCTCAGGTTCCTGGTGGCATGTTGACCAACATGGAAAACCAGTTAAAAGAGCAGGGTGCTGCTGATAAGTTTGATGAGGTATTGGAAGAGATTCCTCGTGTTCGTGAAGATTTAGGTTTTATACCTTTGGTAACACCTACTTCACAAATTGTAGGCACGCAAGCTGTTTTAAATGTTTTAACTGGTGAGCGTTACAAGTCTATTTCGAAAGAAACGGCGGGTATTCTGAAAGGTGAGTATGGCGCTGCGCCATCTGCATTTAATAAAGAGTTGCAAGATCGTGTACTTGATGGTTCTGAAGTTATCACATGTCGACCTGCAGATTTACTTGAATCGGAAGTAGATAAACTAACTGAAGAAGTTAAAATTGCTTCAGCTGAAAAGGGCTTTGCCTTAGCTGATGACATGATTGATGACGTACTAACCTATGCATTGTTTCCTCAGATTGGCCTTAAATTTTTGGAAAATCGTGGAAACAAAGATGCGTTTGAGCCTATGCCAAGTGCTAATGATGTTAAAAAATCAGATGGTGGTAAAGAGGTCTATACGATCGATGTGAGTGGTCAGTCTTACGTTGTAGAAGTTGAGGAAGGTGGTGATATTACAGGAATGGTTCCTGTTAGTGGTGCTGCGCCTTTAACTGCTAGTGCGGGTGCTGCAGCAGTTGCGCCTGTTGGTGGTGGTGACCCTGTTTCTGCTCCTCTTGCAGGAAATATCTTCAAGATTGTTGTATCTGCAGGTCAGGCAGTTCAAGAAGGTGACGTACTGTTGATTCTTGAAGCCATGAAGATGGAAACCGAAGTCCGAGCAGCAAAGGCTGGCACTGTCGGTTCAATTAATGTAGCTGTGGGTGACTCTGTCGCCGTCGGCGACACGTTATTGACTCTATAACCTAAGGTTTACGATTCATGGAGAATATACTTAATCTCTGGACCGGTAGTGGTCTATATAATCTTACAGTAGGGCAGGCCGCGATGATTGTCGTTTGTTTGTTTCTATTGTTCTTGGCTATCAAGAAAGGCTTTGAGCCTTTACTTCTGATACCTATTGGCTTTGGTGGTATTTTAGCGAATATACCTGAAGCAGGGTTAGCATTGTCTGCTGTAGAAAATGCTATTCATTTTCAAAAGCCAGAAGTAATTGCTGCGTTGGCTTCTGCTATGGAAGTGCCATATCAGGTTGGGCAACAAATTACTCAAGAAACTTTGTATGCGCTTAAAGATGCTTATAAGCATTCTGATAGTGCTACGTTGGCAGCGGTGAATAACATTGCGTCTGATAGCGGCTACTCTAATGGTATGCTTGCTAACTTTTACAATGTTGTTATTGCAAGTGGTGTTGGCCCATTATTAATATTTATGGGTGTTGGTGCAATGACGGACTTCGGTCCTATGCTTGCTAACCCAAAAACTATTTTGCTTGGTGCTGCTGCGCAGTTTGGTATTTTTAGTACGGTTTTAGGTGCTGCTTTTCTAACCAGTTTTGGTATAGATGGTATGGCATTTACAATTGAAGAAGCTGCGACAATTGGTATTATTGGTGGTGCTGATGGACCAACCTCTATCTTTGTATCAAGTGTACTTGCTCCACACCTATTAGGTGCGATAGCGGTTGCAGCTTATTCTTATATGGCTTTAGTGCCTGTAATTCAACCGCCTATTATGAATGCCTTGACGACTGAAGCAGAACGTAAAATCACGATGGTGCAATTAAGAACGGTTGGGCAGCTTGAAAAAATACTATTCCCGATTGCTGTTTTGGTTTTGGTGGCTTTATGTTTACCTGATGCTGCACCTCTTTTAGGGATGTTTTGCTTTGGTAACCTTATGAAAGAGTCTGGTGTCGTTGAGCGACTTTCTGATACTGCTCAGAATGCACTAATTAACATCGTAACCATCTTTTTAGGTTTGTCTGTTGGTTCTAAGCTTAGTGCTGAGAAATTTTTAGATTTGCAAACATTAGGTATTCTTGTTTTAGGTATGGCTGCGTTTGCTATAGGTACTGCGACAGGTGTTTTAATGGCTAAATTCATGAACCTGTTTAGCAAGCATAAGATTAATCCGCTGATTGGTTCGGCTGGAGTATCTGCTGTACCGATGGCTGCTCGTGTGTCAAATAAAGTTGGTTTGGATGCGAACCCTCATAACTTTTTATTGATGCACGCAATGGGTCCTAACGTTGCTGGTGTAATTGGTTCAGCTGTTGCTGCTGGGGTGATGATTAAGTTCTTGGGTGGTTAACCCGTTTTGGGAACTCTATAATCCAAAAAAACCCAGCAATCGCTGGGTTTTTTTTATTTACTGCTGAGCTATTATTGTAGGTGTATTCATCAAGAGTCATTAATATGAAAAAGAAAAAGTTTGGTTTTGCCGAAAAAATATTTTGGTCTGTACTTAACGGTGTAGAGCAATACGCTTTTTCGGAGAATTTTATTATTTCTAATTTGAGTGATTATGATGAAATCTACTCTGATAGGATTATGTCAGTACGTCATTATCATGCATTAGATGAAACAGAGATAGAAATTTCAGGGGAGAAGATAAGGGTAGAAAATAGAAAACACAAGGTTCCTCTATTATTGGTACCACCCTTGGCCGCAACTTCGATGATTTTCGACTTGATGCCGCATCGAAGTATTGTTCGATACTTTTTAGCGCTGGGATACGATGTTTATTTGGTCGACTGGGGTGATGTAACCGCTGATCACACAGATTTATCACTCGAGACGTATGTATTGGAGTGGATGCCTCAGGTTGTTAGTAGTGTTAAAGAAGATAGTGGTAGTGAAGAGGTTTCAGTTTTTTCATACTGTATGGGCGGGTTAATTGCCTTAATGTACTTAGCTACATCTGGTGATCAGTCTGTTCGAAACCTTATAACTGTCGCTAGCCCTGTTGATATGCATCAAAGCGGTGTAGCAGGGAAGGTATTATCAGCAATTTATCGTCCAGCCCAAACAATTTCCAGTATTCTGAATGTTTCACTTTTGGATTTGCCTGCCCGTTATTTTCATGTACCTGGTTGGACTTCGTCATTAATGTTTAAGCTTACAAATCCAATGGGCTTGGTGATTAACTCTTTTGATAAGTTTCTTAATCTCTGGGATCGAGAGTACCTCAAAGAAAGCTTAACAATGAGCAAGTGGTTTGATGATATGGCTGACTACCCAGGTGAGACGATTAAAGATATGGCTGTACATATGATGCTAAATAATAAAATTGCTAGCGGGAATATGAAAATTGGTAGTTCAAAGGCTGAATTTAAAGCAATTCAATGCGCTATTCTTGCTTTTTCTGGAGATTCTGACAATTTAGTGAGTGTTAGTGCTGCAAGGAAAGTATTGGATATAGTTTCATCTGAAGATAAAGAGTTTTGTGTGGTACCTGGTGGACATGCGGGTGTTTTTGCGGGTAGTCGTGCGCCTGAGAATACGTGGAGAATAAGTAGTGATTGGCTTGAAAGCCGTTCTGCATAATCAGGTTTTAATATTGTTGGAAGCTTAGGAAAAAATAATGGCAGTTAAGATGGTGTACTCTCTAAATTATTGGCTTAAAAATACTGAAGGCGTTGTGGTTGATACTTCTGAGGGTGGGGTGCCTATGGTATTTATGCAGGGCTGTAAAAAGACAATACAAGGAATTCAGGATGCAGTAAAGGGGCGCTTGGCTGGTGATAAGATAGAAGCAATTATCCCACCTCAACTTGCTTACGGGGTTCCAGATACGGACTTGGTGACAGTTGTCCCTCGCAGTGTTTTTGACGGTGTAGAGCAAGTAGTAGTGGGTATGAAATTTCAGACAAACACCGGTGGTGAAGCAAAAGTTGTTCAAGTGACTGCCGTTAACGGTGATGATATAACGATAGATGCAAACCATCCCTTGGCTGGTTTGACCTTAAGCTTTGATTTGGAAATTATTAAAGTGCGTGAAGCAACTGAAGAAGAGATGCTATCTGAGTCCGTAATAACGATATAAATAAGCAAAAAACGCGAAATGACTAAAATTCATTCATTATTTTCATGTTTTTTTTGAAACAGCATATATACTAAATGTTACACGTAGTAATTTTTGAAGGTTAAGTCCTTAATTTTAAAAGACCTAACCTCTTTAAATCCACATATTAAGATAAGAAAATACCGATGGAAGTTGAAGAGCATAGTGAAGCATGGCGAATATTAATCGTCGAAGATGATGAGCGTTTGGCTGATCTTACAAAAGAATATCTAGAGAGTAATGGGCTTGTTGTTTCCGTCGAAGGAAATGGCACTCATGCTGTTGAAAGGATTTTGACTGAGAAACCTGACCTTGTAGTATTGGATCTGATGTTACCTGGTGAAGATGGTTTGTCTATTTGTCGAAAAGTTAGACCTACTTATAATGGTCCAATACTGATGTTGACAGCAAGAACTGATGATCTCGATCAGGTGCTTGGTTTAGAGATGGGCGCGGATGATTATATGTCTAAACCTGTTAGGCCAAGAGTATTGCTTGCCAGAATTAGGGCATTATTGCGTCGCATTAAAGAAATGTCGGGCAATGTGGTAGAAAGTGATGCTAGTGGTTCAGATTCAAAAGGCTCCACCCGTCTGGTCTTTAACAACCTGACTGTTGATAGCTCAATGCGAGAGGCTTGGTTGAATGATGAAAGCATCGACTTAACGAGTGCAGAGTTTGATTTGCTTTGGCTACTTTCGAGTAATGCTGGAACAGTTCTTAGTCGTGAGGAGATATTTACTGCCTTAAGGGGTATTGAGTATGATGGGCAAGATCGCTCAATTGATGTACGTGTTTCTCGAATTCGGCCTAAAATAGGTGATGACCCTGTGCACCCTAGACGGATTAAAACAGTTCGTAGTAAGGGTTACTTGTTTGTAAAAGAAGCTTAACAGGTACTTTTAGGGTAAAGGTTTGGTTATCTATTTTGAGTAAATTATTGGTTAAAATTCTAGTTGGCCTAGTAACAGTGATCTCTGTACTAGGCCTTTTTGCTATTGCAGTCATTCAGTTATCAAACCAAGTGCGGTTTGAGCATTATTGGACGGAATTTGTTTCTCCTCCATTGTCTTTCTTGGCTAAATACGACACAAACATTGTTGTAGACAAGAAAGTTGGTGTCTCTCAAGTATCAAAAAAAGAATTAATGTTATCTAACCTCAATATGACAAGGTTAACTGCTCAACAGGTAGTTATTGATATTAATGATGATGAATTACTCGCGTGGACTTTAAGTAGTTCTGACGAGTTGCTTCAATTCAAATCCAGTTTAAATGACACTAAAATTTATAGACTGTATTTGGAGCTTATAGTTGAGGTGTTAAATGCTTCAACTGAGGTGCCATTAAATATTCGTATTAAGAATATCGCTGGTCAGCTTAATGTTGGTATAGATAGGGTTTTAGATGAGTCTGAACATCAGAATTTAAAAGTTGAAAATACTCATGTTGTTAGATCCAAAGGGGCTGTTTCAGGTGCTTTTCGTTTAGAAAATAATCAAGTGTTTAAAGTAATATTTCCAACTGCTTATTCTTCTTTTTCCTGGCCAATTTTTCTTTTTTTGCTGGTATTTATGCTTGGTTTGTTTGCATTGGTAAGTTATCAGTTGATTCAGAGTTTGGAGCGCCGTCTTAGAAATATAGAAACAGCTGCAAGTAGAATTTCGCGAGGTGAGCTTGATGCGCGCGTAAGTAAAGCAGGTGATGAAGATTCAATTAGTCGGCTGGGAACAGCTTTCAATAGTATGGCAGACCACATTCAAAGGTTGATGTTGGTTCAAAAAGAAATGATTCATGCTGTGTCGCATGAACTTAGAACGCCTGTTGCCAGAATTAGATTTGGGGTTCAGATGATTGAGGATTGTCCCGGACAGGAAGAGCTTGCCAAGCAGGTTCGTGGAATTGATGGGGATATTCAAGAGCTTGATGAGCTAATTGATGAGATATTAACGTATGCCCGTTTAGAACAGGGCGGACCGATATTGGCATTTCAAGAGGCAGATGTTAGCGCTATTGTCGAGCAAGTAGTTTCTGAGCAGGGGAGTGTTAAGCCTGAAATGAGTATTTTTTCTGAATATAAGAAAGGCTCCGATGTTTGGAAAATATCCGAAGTGGAAGCAAGATATATTCATCGCTCTATTCAAAATTTAGTTGGTAATGCAACGCGTTATGCAAACTCTAAAGTGTGCGTTGTCTGTTCTTTTGATTCTGAAACTTGTCGAATTGATGTGGAGGACGACGGTCCAGGGATCCCTGAATCTGATTGGGAGTCCGTTTTCACTCCTTTTGCGCGATTAGATGACAGTCGAACTCGAAGTTCTGGTGGTTATGGTCTCGGTTTATCTATTGTTAGACGTATACTGTACTGGCATGGCGGTCAGGCGTTTTTGGGTCGTAGTCATATGGGCGGAGCAAAATTTAGTCTTGTATGGCCCCGAAAACAAGCAAAACACTAGTATTGTATTTTGCTTGAAAAAGACTAAACAGCTATTTTTTCAAAGGTGTTAAGTTCTTCATTTTTCAGGTTTGAGTTTAATTTTTCTTGCACATAGTTTTCAACTAATTTGCTTTCGTGCTCTGTTAAAAATAAACCTAATTTAGTTCTCCTCCATAAGATGTCTTCGGCAGTGCAAGCCCATTCGTTTTCTATCAGGTAATCAACTTCTGTTTGGTATAAATCAGACCCAAAATTTATACCTAGAGCTTCAGGGAAAGTTTTATTTTCAAGGAAATCCAGGCAAGATAGTCCATAGCTTTTGCTGTAGCGTTGTAATTGTTTAGTGTCTAGCCACGGGTGCTTGTTACTAATTAGTGATTGGATCTCTTCTATTGTTTGTCCGAATTTATTTGCGCCGGGTAGGGGGCTATCTGCTGTCCATTCCTTCATATCGCCAGGCAAAAAAGGCTTGAGTTTTAATAGGACTGACTCAGATAGCTTTCGGTATGTTGTTATTTTTCCGCCATAAATTGAAATTAGGGCGTTCACAGGGCTCTGGCTTTGTAATTCGAGTGTATAGTCTCGTGTGATTGCAGAAGGGTCTGACGACTCATCGTCACATAAAGGGCGAACACCAGAGTAACTTGAAGCAATGTCAGGTTTTGATATAGCCGTTTTGAAATGGCGGTTGTATACATTCAGAAGATAATCTACTTCCCATTCATCAATGGAAACTGATTCCGGTTTGCCTATAAATTCTTTATCAGTCGTTCCAATAATTGAAAAATCATTTAAGTAAGGCAGGACAAATACAACACGTTTATCTTCATTCTGGAGTATGTAGGCGCCTTCATGGTTGCGTGCTCGAGGTACAATTATATGGCTGCCTTTGATTAATCTGATTTTTCGGGCTGGTTTTATATCTGTCGAGGCGGACTCTAAAAACTGGTTCAGCCATGGGCCCGATGCGTTAACTATGTTTCGAGCAGTAATTTCATATTCTTTAGAGGTTATTTTATTATAGAGAATAACGGACCATAACTTGTTCTCTTTAGAGTATTTTATAGATTTACATTCTGTCTGTGTTTTTATTTGCGCGCCCTTGTTTCGGGCTTCGATTGCATTGGTAACAACAAGCCTAGCATCATCTACCCAGCAGTCATGATATTCAAAACCTTTGGTAATATTTTCTTTAAAGGGGGAGTAGCTGTTTAGTTTTACTTTTCTGGCTTTTGGTAAAGTGTTCCGCTTTGTTAGGTGGTCATATAGAAATAAACCGCAGCGTATCATCCAGGCAGGACGCAAATGGGGACGGTGAGGCATAATGAACTTAAGCGGTGATACTAGATGTGGTGCTTTGTTTAAAAGTACCTCTCTTTCAGCAAGTGCTTCTTTGACTAAGCGAAATTCATAGTGTTCCAAGTAGCGCAACCCGCCATGGATGAGTTTACTGCTAGAAGAGGAGGTTCCAGACCCAAGGTCATTCTGTTCACAGAGAAACACCTTAAGATTTCTTCCGGCAGCATCAGCCGCAATTCCTGTCCCATTGATACCACCGCCAATGATCGCTAGATCAAAAGCTTGCTTACTTGCATTCATAATAATCGTCCGAGGTCACATAACGAAAATATTATGTCATAAAATGTACATTAATGTTGAAAAATGTACATTTTTATTTAAAATCTAGCTTTAGATTTACTTATGGACAAATACTATAGAGCTAATGTTAGCAAATAGTCAGCTCTATGTTGTTCTCATCTAGAATTGATTGGATTGAATTTGACGGGCTTGTGCTTGTAAATACGTGGTGGACTTGCGATATATTACCTAGTCTCGTCATGGCATCTCTACCAAATTTAGAGTGGTCCGCTGCTAGAAATATATTGCGTGAGTTATTAATAATGGCTTTTGATACACGCACTTCCTGATAGTCGAAGTCGAGGAGGTCGCCAGAATCATCAATGCCACTAATTCCTATGATTGCGTAGTCAACTTTAAATTGGCTTACAAAATCTATGGTGGCTTCACCCATAACTCCGCCGTCTCTGTTTCTGACTACGCCGCCGGCAATGATGATTTTGAAATCATCTTTAGTGCTAAGAATACTTGCAACATGCAGGTTATTGGTGATGATGGTGAGGTCGTGATGGTTTAATAGTGCTTGGGCAATAGCTTCTGTAGTTGTACCAATGTTAATAAATAAAGATGAGTTATCTGGAATTGTTTTGGCAACTTCTTTTGCAATATTTTGTTTTTCTTTTAAGAAACTAACTTTTCTATTTGAATAGGAAGTGTTTAAAGTAGATGAATTTAGGCCTGCGCCTCCATGGAATCGCTGAATTTTATTGTCATTATCCAGTTCTTTGAGGTCGCGTCGAATTGTTTGCTGTGTGACATCAAATTTATTGGCCAATTCTTCAATCGTTGCAAAGCCGGAATTGGTGACAATTTCAATAATTCGAGTATGGCGTTCTGTTTGTTTCATAGTAAATAACTTACAGTTGTTATCAGAGTAAAGGATGATAGCATTTGTGCTTAAAATTGTATTGTTTAGACTTCTTATAGTGCGAATTCAGGCAGTACTTATGATGCATGTGCTTATTTTTATACCCGCAAAAATATTATTTTTTTTAGAATAACTACTAATCTTATAAAGATGATCAAATTAAATAAATTAAGGCAAATGTTATGACTCAATATATTCTCTCTATAGACCAAGGAACAACGAGTTCGCGTGCCTTGTTGTTTGATGCTAAAGGAGAGCATGCTGCAACATCTCAGTGTGAGTTTCAGCAATATTTCCCTGATGATGGTTGGGTTGAGCATGATCCTGAAGAAATTTGGTCAACGACGCTTAGTGTGTGTAAAGAAGTGATTTCACAGGTTCCGGGAAGTCTTAAGGATATCGTAGGTATCGGTATTACGAATCAAAGAGAAACGACAATTGTCTGGGATAGAAGTACAGGTGTACCTATTTATCGGGCTATTGTTTGGCAGGATCGTCGTACCGCAAAATTTTGTCAGGAGCTTAAGAATAAAGGGGCTGAAGAAGTTATTTCAGATAAGACCGGCTTATTGGTCGACCCTTATTTCTCGGGAAGTAAAATTCGTTGGATTCTTGAAAATGTTCAAGGGGCAAGAGCTAAGGCAGAGCGTGGTGAGTTAGCCTTTGGAACGGTTGATTGCTTTTTGTTATGGCGGTTAACCGGTGGGGCATCTCATGCAACAGATGCAACCAATGCATCAAGAACTTCTTTGTTTAACATTCATACTCAAGAATGGGATGATGAGCTTCTCGAATTATTCGAAATTCCACGATCAATGCTTCCTGAGGTGAAGGATTGTAGTGCTGAATTTGGTGTAACTGAAAAACAGTTGTTCGGTGAAGCGCTACCAGTGCTGGGTATGATTGGTGACCAGCAGGCAGCGTTGGTTGGGCAAGCTTGTTTTACGCCAGGCATGGTAAAAAGCACCTATGGTACGGGGTGTTTTATGATTGTAAATACTGGGGACCAACCACTGGTATCTAAAAATAGATTGCTAACTACAGTTGCATATCGTTTAAATGGTAAAGCCTGTTACGCCTTGGAAGGTAGTATATTTGTTGCTGGCGCGGCGGTTCAGTGGTTGCGCGATGGCGTTAAGCTGATAAAGCATGCGAGTGAAACGGCCGATCTAGCAAAGCAGGTCGGTTATAACAATACTGTTTACTTGGTTCCCGCATTTACAGGCTTGGGCGCACCCTATTGGGATCCTGATGCTCGAGGTGCTTTGTTCGGTTTAACGAGGGATACAGGTATAGCAGAGATCGTGACGGCGGGTTTGCAGTCAGTGTGTTATCAGACTCGTGATCTACTCGTTGCAATGGAAAAGGATGGTGCTTCGGTCAATGCCTTGCGAATTGATGGGGGAATGGTCGTAAATGATTGGGTCGTACAATTTTTGTCAGATATTTTGAATGTACGCGTTGATCGTCCAAGGGTTGTTGAAACAACGGCTTTGGGCGCTGCTTACATGGTAGGATTGCAGGCGGGGATGTATTCAAGTACTGAAGAAATTTCAGAGTTATGGCAATTAGAGCGCCGGTTTATGCCTGAAATTTGCCAAAAGGATGTTGAGTCTTTGTATAGCGGTTGGCTTAATGCTGTCAGGCGTGTAATTTCTGACTAAATATAGTTTTTTTGTGGGTGTTTAATTTGTAGGGTAAGCAATTAGATGCTCGGCATCTACAGAAAAATTTACTAGATCTCCAATATTAAAATCTTGGTGACTTGGAAAAAGTGCTTCGATCTTTTTCCCTGATGGGAGTTGGAGTAAGTATTGAGTTGAAGTGCCTGCAAATGTTTTACTGGTAACGGTACCGACCAAGCTTGAATGAGCATTGTAAACAATATCATCTGGCCGCAGCAGTATTTCGACAGGGCTATTCTGAGGCCAGTTGTACGCTCTATTGCCTTGTATTGAGCCTAGCTCACTTGAAAAAGTATCGGGCGTCAATATGTTTCCGCTAATGAAAGACCCTCTGCCGATAAAGCAAGCCACAAATCTATTTACAGGTTCATGGTATAGCTCATAAGGCTTGCCCCACTGTTGAATGGTTCCGCTGTCAATGACGCCTATGTTGTCGCACATGGCAAAAGCTTCTTTTTGATCATGTGTAACAAGGATTGCGCTGATGTTTAGCTCTTTCAATATAGCCCTGATGTCGATGCTTAATCTTGTTCTTAATTCAGCATCGAGGTTTGAGAAGGGCTCATCAAGTAATATTAATGAAGGCTTTGGTGCTAAAGCTCTTGCGAGTGCTACTCGTTGTTGTTGTCCGCCTGATAGTTCGTGTGGATACCGGTTTTCATAGCCATTTAGGTCGACTAGCTCAATTAATTCAGATATTTGATTTTGATTGTTCTGTTTTTTTTTGTTATTTAGTCCAAAGGCAATGTTCTCTGAAATAGTGAGATGAGGGAACAAGGCATAATCTTGAAAGACCATACCTATATGTCTTTTTTCGGGGGCTAATATGCTCTTTGTGGATGAGATTATGTGGTTGTTCAATGAAATGGAGCCATTTACAAGTGGCTCAAACCCGGCAATAGCCCTTAATATCGTACTTTTACCGCAACCGCTTGGGCCTAATAAGCAACCTATGTCACCCTGAGAAAGTGAGAGGGACAAGTCTTTTATGATGACGTTTTTCTCGTAATTACACTGTATTTTATCAAGCGTTAATAGGCCGGGCATTGATGTTCTATCTCTTGTTTTAATTCATTCTTCAGGTTTTTATGAGTGAGGTGGTAGCTCTTGCAGTGGATATGTACTATGCATTGCAAAGTAAAAACTCGAGCAATGCCTTTTGAGAGTGAAGTCTGTTTTCTGCTTCATCCCAAACTACTGAAGACGGGTGTTCTAGCATGTCTTCGCTAATTTCCTCGCCACGGTGTGCTGGCAGGCAGTGCATAAACAACGAATCTGAGTTGGTGTAGGACATCAGTTCTGGGTTAACTTGGTAGTCTTTAAAATCATTTATGCGCTTATTTTGTTCTTCTTCCTGTCCCATTGAAGCCCAGACATCTGTGACGACTAGGTCGGCATTTTTTACAGCTTTTGTAGGGTTTCTAATAATGTGTGCATGTTTGGCATTAGCGTTAAGGAGTGCTTCTGATGGGTCGTAGCCAAGAGGGGATGAAATAACCAGTTCAAAATTTAGTAGTTTAGCTGCGTTAATGAAAGAGTTGCACATATTGTTGCCGTCGCCAATCCAGACTACTTTTTTTCCTGAGATGGAGCCTCTGTGCTCTTGGTAAGTCTGCATATCTGCTAACAATTGGCAGGGGTGAAAGTCATCGGTTAAGGCATTAATAACTGGAACGGCTGAGTGTTCTGCAAAGAGTGCTAATTTGCTGTGCTCAAAAGTTCTGATTGTAATAGCGTCAACCATGCGAGAAAGTACTTTTGCACTATCCTCAATGGGTTCGCCTCTACCTAATTGAGTGTCTCTGGGGGAGAGGAAGAGTGATGAACCTCCAAATTGAGCCATGCCAGATTCAAATGAAACACGGGTTCGTGTAGAAGACTTTTCGAATATGAGAGCTAAAACCCTATTTTTAAGAGGTTCATAAATATTTCCCCGTTTATGTTCACTCTTTAATATGATTGCCCGCTTGATAACTTGAGTTAGTTCGTGACTGGAAAGGTCGGTAAGAGTCAAGAAATGTCTTAGTGCCATGGTATTCTCTAATGTAAAGATCGTGCATAAATAAGGTGCATATAAATCGAGCTGGTTAAGGTTTTTTATTCAGCTCTGGGTTTGCCGCGATCATCTGCAGCATATAAGCGGATTATTTGAGTTACTGCATCAATCAAAAAATCACACTCTTCATCAGTCATGTTAAGTGGAGGGAGTAACCTGATGACATTGTCAGAAGTTACATTAAGTAACAATCCTTTTGCTTTAGCTAGTGGCACAAGTTCTGTGCAGGCTTCTTTCAGCTCAATGCCAATCATTAAGCCTGATCCACGAATGTCGTAAACATAGCTGGCACTCAGAAGTTCATCTTTCAGTGCTGATACAATTCTAGCGCCTAAGATACTAGCGCGTTCGCAAAGATTATTTGATTGAATTTGTTCAATAGTTGCTAGTGCTGCCGCGCAGCCCAAGGGGTTGCCGCCAAATGTCGACCCATGAGAGCCAGGTGTTAATGTATTGCTAGCCACGCCTTTTGCCAGACAGGCTCCAATAGGGTAGCCATTTCCTAAACCTTTTGCGAGCGTGACAACGTCAGGAATTATTCCTAGCTGTTGATAAGCAAAATAACTGCCTGTTCGGCCATTGCCTGTCTGTACTTCGTCTAGAATAAGAAGCCAGCCATGTTGGTCGCAAATTTCTCTTAGCGATTTTAGGTAGTGTTCTTCAGCAATTGTTAAGCCGCCTTCGCCTTGAATTGGTTCAAGCATGATGGCAACAATTTCAGGGTTTGATTCAGAAATTCTCTTGATAGCATCTAAATCATTAAAGGGTGCTCTGGCAAAGCCATTTAAAAGAGGTTCAAAGCCAGCGTGAACTTTACGGTTCCCTGTTGCTGTAAGGGTGGCCATCGTGCGACCATGAAATGAATGCTCCATTACAATAATTGTTGGAGTTTGAATGCCTTTATCGTGGCCAAATTTTCTAGCTATTTTAATTGCTGCTTCATTTGCTTCGGCGCCAGAATTTGAGAAAAATACATTATCCATGTCAGATAAAGAGCATAGCTTTTGAGCAAGCTTAGATTGTAGTGGTGTATGGTATAAATTTGAACAATGAACTAACCTGCCAGCTTGGTCTTTAAGCGCTTTGGTTATTGCCGGATGTGAATGACCCAAACCACAAACAGCAATGCCGCAGAAGGTGTCGAAATATTTATTCCCGTCGGTGTCGTAAAGCCAGACGCCGTCTCCGCTCTCAAATGCAACAGGTAAACGGCCATAGGTATTCATTAGTGGTTGGTCAATGCTCATTTTCATCTCTTAAAAACGCAAAAAGGCAGCTATAGTGCTACCTGTTAAGTGGGTAATGTTAGCTTGAAATTATGTGATTATCAAATAGATTATGTGTTTGTGGATGTTATGAAAATCCAAGGTATTATCAAAAAATAGTTGACTGATATGGTTGGTTATTAAAAAAGCGAGTAAACTAGAGTTTTTAGCAAATGAACTATGAGGTGTTGTGTATATGTCAATAATGGATACGATCAAAGAGCAAGTTGAAGGTAATGATATTCTTCTTTATATGAAAGGGTCGCCCCAGCAGCCTCAGTGTGGCTTTTCTGCTAAAACGTCTCAGGCTTTAATGGCGTGTGAGGAGCGTTTTGCCTATATTAATATTCTGGATAATCCTGAGCTAAGAGAAAATTTGAAAGTGTATTCAAATTGGCCAACATTTCCGCAGCTTTATATTAAAGGTGAGTTGGTTGGTGGGTGTGACATTATTTCTGAGTTGTATGAGTCGGGTGAGTTAAAGAAGATGGTTTCAGCGGCAGTAGTATCTGAAGATTAGAATAATTGAATTGACTGTTGAATAGTTGAACTATTGATAAGTCCTGCTTATTGGTTTGAGATGTTTTCTTAAGCTGATGGGTAGGATTTTTTTTGACTAAATTTTGGTTGGTGTAGGTGATGTATTCTGGGTAGAAAATTTGGCTCCCCGAGCTGGGCTCGAACCAGCGACAAACGGATTAACAGTCCGTTGCTCTACCAACTGAGCTATCGGGGAATGGTAGAATTGGTCAGATGACCAAGGCCGCGTATATTAATCAGCTGCGCGGCAGTGGTCAAGTGTTAACTTGCTTATATTAATACTTTTTTTAAGCGAGCGATGGCTTCTTGTAGAATTTCCATGCTAGTTGCAAAACTTAAGCGCATACAGCCAGGTGCGCCAAAAGCAGAGCCTGGAACCAAAGCCACACCAGCTTCAGTTAATAAGAGTTCTGCCATTGCAATATCATCATCAGTATTAGGGTTTGCATCAATAGCGGCTTGAAAATTTGGGAATGCGTAAAATGTACCATCGCTTTCAATGCATTCAACGCCAGGCAGTTCGTTTAAAGCGGCTACAAGGTAGTCATGGCGCTTCTTAAACTCGGCCACCATTTTTGTAACGCAATCCTGAGGGCCGCTTAGTGCAGCTGTTGCAGCCGCTTGGGAAATTGAAGCTGGGTTGGAGGTACTTTGGGATTGTATTTTTTTCATTGCACCAATTATTTTTGCAGGGCCAGCTGCATAACCAATACGCCAGCCTGTCATTGAATAGGCTTTAGATACGCCATTTAAAACAAATGTACGGTCGTAGAGGTCAGGGCAGACGTTAAGAATGTTTGTGAAAGGCTCGTCTGTCCATAGAATGTGTTCATACATGTCATCTGTTGCGATCATGACGTGTGGGTTTTGCCGTAAAACTTCACCTAATGAGGCAAGTTCGGCTTGAGAGTATGATACGCCAGTTGGGTTTGACGGACTATTAAGTACTACTAAGCGGGTTTTTGGCGTAATTGCTTCTGTTAACTGTTGAGCATTAATTTTGAAACGGTTTGATTGGTCTGTTTCAACAATAACAGGAATACCTTCAGATATTTTCACCATGTCAGGGTATGAAACCCAATAAGGTGCTGGAATAATGACTTCATCTTCAGGGTTCAGCAAGGCTAAAGATAAATTAAAAAAGCTTTGTTTTCCCCCAGAAGAGACAAGAATCTGGTTTGGTTCATATTTAAGTCCGTTATCTTGTTGAAACTTTTTGATAATGGCTTGCTTAAGTTCTGGTGTACCATCAACAGCGGTATATTTTGTTTTGCCAGCGTTAATGGCTTCAATTGCAGCTTGTTTGATGTGTGCTGGTGTATCGAAGTCCGGTTCTCCAGCACCTAGACCTATAATGTCTTTTCCAGAAGCTCTTAATTCATTGGCTTTATTTGTAACGGCCAAAGTTGGCGAAGGTTTTATTAGTTGTACTCGTTTGGAGAGTTGTGCGTCCAAGTCTATTTCCTCAATCAGGGGTGAATTAGTCACCTCAGATGGCGTTTAGGGAGGTTATTTTCGTCGCTTAATTTGCTACTGTAGCGGACGGTTAAATAAGCCTTCTAGTGAGTTTGTATAACTATTTCTCTAGATAATATGTAGATGTTTAATCAAACTTGTGAATTTTATCACTTTTAATCAATATTCGGAATAATGATGTCAAAGGAATTTAAGGTTAAATCTCGATTTGAACCAGCAGGTGATCAACCAAATGCAATAGCGCAATTGGTGGGGGGCATAAATGATGGGTTATTACATCAAACATTGTTGGGTGTAACAGGGTCTGGTAAAACATTCACCATTGCAAAAGTAATCGAGGCTGTACAGCGTCCAACTATAGTGATGGCGCACAACAAAACCTTAGCTGCACAGCTTTATGGTGAGTTCAAAGAGTTTTTTCCAAATAACGCTGTTGAGTATTTTGTATCGTATTACGATTATTACCAGCCTGAAGCCTATGTTCCTTCTTCTAATACTTTTATAGAAAAAGATGCATCTGTTAATGAGCATATTGAGCAGATGAGGTTATCGGCGACAAAAGCTTTAATGGAGCGTCCCGATGCAATAATTGTTGCGACAGTTTCTGCTATTTACGGCTTGGGGGATCCTGAATCATATTTAAAAATGATGCTTCATCTGGATAGGGGTGATCAGGTTGGTCAGCGTTTCATACTAAAGCGCTTGTCTGAAATTCAATATACCCGGAATGATGTAGAGCTTCATCGTGCAACTTATAGAGTACGTGGTGATGTGATTGATGTATTTCCTGCTGAGTCCGAGCGAGAAGCGATTCGAATTGAGTTATTTGATGATGAGGTCGAAAACTTAAGTTTTTTTGATCCGTTAACGGGCGAGGTGATTCGCCGGGTACCTAGAATAACAATTTACCCTAAGTCTCATTATGTTACCCCCAGGCAAAAAGTGCTTGATGCTGTGGATGGCATTAAGGAGGAGTTAAAGGATCGTTTAAGCTATTTGCGTGACCACGATAAGTTAGTTGAGGCTCAGCGGCTAGAAGAGCGTACTCGCTATGATACAGAAATGATGACAGAGCTTGGTTACTGTAATGGTATTGAGAATTATTCTAGGTATTTATCTGGAAGAGACATTGGTGCAGCGCCTCCTACATTATTTGATTACTTCCCTGAAAATGCCTTAATGGTTATTGATGAATCTCATGTCTCTGTTCCTCAGATAGGCGCGATGTTCAAAGGTGACCGTTCCAGAAAGGAGACTTTGGTTGAATATGGATTTCGATTACCTTCAGCGTTGGATAATCGTCCTATGCGCTTTGAGGAGTGGGAGCGAATTTCGCCTCAGTCTATTTTTGTATCAGCAACACCTGCTCAGTACGAAGCAGATCATGCTGAACAAATTGTAGAGCAAGTTGTCAGGCCTACTGGTTTACTTGATCCAGAGATTGAAGTTCGACCGGCTTCTACGCAAGTTGATGATCTTTTGTCAGAAATTCACCAAAGCGTTGCAAAAGATGAGCGGGTCCTAGTGACGACTTTAACAAAAAGAATGTCTGAAGATTTGACTGATTTTTTAATGGAGCATGGTGTGCGTGTGAGATACCTGCATTCAGATATTCCTACAGTAGAGCGTGTTGAAATTATACGGGACCTTCGTCGGGGTGAGTTTGATGTTTTAATTGGAATCAACTTACTAAGAGAGGGATTAGACATGCCTGAAGTTGCATTAGTCTCTATTCTGGATGCAGATAAGGAAGGCTTTCTGCGTTCAGAAAGATCTTTGATTCAAACGATTGGTCGAGCTGCACGAAATATAAATGGCCGGGCAATTTTATACGCAGATCGAATTACCGGATCAATGAAGAAAGCAATAGATGAAACAAAGCGTCGACGCGCCACTCAAATGGCTCATAACGAAGAGCACGGTATTCAACCTAAAGGGCTAACGAAAGGTGTGGTTGATATTATGGAGGGTGCTGTTTTGATGCCAAATAAACGTAGTCAAAAAATGAGTAAGGTCGCAGAGCAAGCTTCTGAGTATGATGTTGCTATGTCGGCTAGGACGCCAAAAGAGCTGAGTTCAGAAATGAAGCGTTTGGAGGATGAAATGTATCAGGCAGCAAAAGATCTTCAGTTTGAAAAAGCAGCAAGCCTTCGTGATCAAATTTCTGAGATTAAACAGCGTTTAATTTATTGATTTGAATGAAAAACAAACCCTTTTTGTCAATATATTGACTTTTTTATTCACATCTTAAATCTTCGTTGAAAAGTCAATATATAAAATGACAAGTTTTTAAGATTATTTGTTGTATTGCTTAACTTGTTGAAATATAAGGATAAATTGACTGGTTAAAAAGTAACCAATTTGTCTGTATGCGAGTTGTTTAAAGGGGTTTCGGGGTCTGTTAAAAGGTTTTCAACAAAGTTATCCACAGATTTGGTGGATAAATGTATAAGTTGAAATAAAAGCTATAGCCTTTATAAAAGTCAACGCTATTTAAGGTAAAAAAGAAATTTTTCTTTATTGATATTTTCTTACTTTTACTTTATCTGACAGTTTATAATGCTCGTGATTTTTATATGACTACATACATTTATTACTATTTATTTTATTTCTAATTTATTACTACGGAAGTTCTATGCCATATTCGCTTTTACGCTCGCTCTTGTTTCAGTTATCACCAGAAGTCTCTCACGAGCTTTCTTTAGAGTGGATGAGTGCTGCAAATAGGTTGAAGTTGTTAAAACCATTTATTCCTTCTTTTGAGCCTTCTCCTGTAGAAGTGATGGGGATTAAATTTCCGAACCCTGTGGGTTTAGCAGCGGGATTAGATAAGAATGCTGATCATATCGACGCGCTAGGAGCGTTAGGGTTTGGTTTTCTAGAGGTAGGCACGGTAACACCAAGACCACAACCTGGAAATCCTAAACCTCGGTTATTTCGTTTAAAAGATAAGCAGGCGATCATTAATCGTATGGGGTTTAATAATAAAGGAGTAAGCCACTTAGTAGAACAGGTTAAAAAATCACAATTTTCGGGGCCTATTGGTATTAATATCGGAAAGAATTTTGATACTCCGGTAGAGGATGCAATGTCAGATTACGTCAAAGGATTGAGGTCTGTTTATGAGCATGCTTCTTATATTGCTGTAAATGTATCATCACCGAACACTCCTGGTTTGCGCAGTTTGCAATTTGGAGATGCTTTAAACGAACTACTTGATGCAATTAAAGAGGAGCAGTTGTTATTGAGTAAACAATATGGCCGATATGTACCTGTTGCTATAAAAATCGCTCCAGACATGGATGAAAATGAGGTTGCGCAAGTTGCAAAATCATTAAAAGCAAGAGAGTTGGATGGTGTTATAGCGGGTAATACGACCTTAGGTAGAGATCAGGTCAAAGGTGTTCTTCATTCTAATGAGTCTGGGGGGCTGAGTGGAGCACCCTTAACCGAGAAATCAACGCATCTTATTCGTCTTCTAAAATCTGAGCTTTCTGATAGTCTACCTATTATAGGGGTTGGAGGAATAATGACGGGGGATATGGCTTTAGATAAGATCAGAGCTGGTGCAAGTCTGGTGCAGCTTTACACGGGGTTTATATATCAAGGCCCTAAGCTAATTAGAGACTCGGTTGAAGCGATTCGCTTTGCTAAATAAATATCAATTAAAAAAGGCCCGTTAGAAGAGCGGGCCTTTTATATGAAAATTATAACTTTGAAGTTTAAATATAAATGAATGTAATTTAAGTCGTTATACCTGGGAGCTTATGTATGCCGGAAACGCCGACAAGGCCATCCCAATTGTCACCTCGTCCTTCTCGCCAACCAGAAAGCCAGTTTTGTTGTGCTGACTGTGCTAATGATGGGCATAATGATTTAGATTTGCCAGAAACACCTGCTAGATAACCTTTCTTGAAAGCTCGTTGATCAATATCACGTTTTTGTCTTTTCATTCTTATAGAACCTCATGAACATTTATTTCTAATGTTTTAGTTGTTTGAACGTTGGCTGAGTTAGGTTTGAAGTTGTATTCATCAAATAACATAATAAAAATCAGCCAAACAAAAGGTGCGTGAATCTCCTATTGATAGTTTGTAGATGGATTTTATTTTTTAATTTCTTTCTATTTTACGGTTGGATTTTTCCAAGCCGCACATTCAGTTAAGCGAAAGACTGGATAAATGTATATGATTATATTTGTCTATAAGGATTACTTCTTATAGATCTTTGCTATATAAAAGGCTAATGCCTTGTTTTAATGGGGATAACGTGATCGAATGCCGCTGAAATATTCCTTCTTTTTTCTGTATAAGTTTGGTAACCGATGAAACAAACAGACATCTATTCAATTTTTGTCACTTGCCCTAAAGGCTTGCATTACGTCTTAGAGCGAGAACTTGAAAGCTTGGGCGCCGCAATTATAAAAGCAACACCTGCTGGTGTGGATGTTGAGGCTGATAAAATTAGTTTATACCGGATTCTTCTGTGGTCCAGAGTTTCCAATCGCGTCATTATTCAATTAACCAAAGGTAAAGTGAGTTCTGCAGAGGATGTTTACGACATTGCTGCATCTGTTGACTGGCAGTCACACTTTTCTGAAGAGAAAACATTCTCGGTTGATTTTATAGGTACCAACGAGGTAATTAATAATTCAATATTTGGTGCGCTTAAAGTAAAAGACGCAATTGTTGACCAGTTCAGAGAAAATACGGGGGTTCGTCCTTCAGTAAGTAAAACAGAGCCTGATATGAGAGTGTCGGCTCGGCTCCAAAAAGGTCGTCTATCTATAGGTTTGGATCTATCAGGCGAGAGTCTTCATAAGCGGGGTTATCGAACAGCGACAGGTCGTGCTCCATTAAAAGAAAATTTAGCGGCAGGTTTATTGGCTTTAGCAGGGTGGCCAGACCAATATGCTGAAGATGCTGGTTTTATAGACCCTATGTGTGGATCCGGCACTTTGCTAATTGAAGCTGCGATGTTTGCGTGTAATAAAGCGCCAGGCTTGGATCGTCAAGTGTGGGGTTTTGATGCTTGGTGTCATCATGACTTAGAAACTTGGCTGACTATAAAAGATGCAGCAGCGGAAGCTTTCTCAAGTGGTAAATTATCATTCAGGGGGCGAATTATTGGTTTTGATCAAGATAGTAGTGTGGTTAGTCGTGCATGGGATAATATTAAACAGGCTGGATTTGATGACTTGATTCATGTTGAAAAACGGGAGTTGTCTGAGCTTACTCTATTCGACAAAATTCAACCTGGATTATTGCTCAGTAATCCTCCTTATGGTGAGCGTTTGGGTGAGGTTAAAGAGCTGGAAAGCTTGTATGCATTATTTGGGCAACAATTTGAAAATCATTTAATAGGTTGGCGAGCGGGGATATTTACCGGAAATGTTGACTTAGGGCGTAAAGTAGCCTGGAGAAGTTATAAACAGTACAAATTATACAATGGAGCTATTGATAGTCAGTTGTTGCTGTTTCAGCTCAATCAGGAAAATAGATTTAAAGAAGCTTGGCAAGCGCCATCTCAGAAAATTCATGATCCTGGTTATTGGAAGGTGACGAATTCTGAGCGGGCTGAAATGTTTAAAAACAGGCTTGCTAAAAATTTAAGAACAGTCGGGAAGTGGGCAAAAAAACAACAGATTAGTTGTTATCGTCTTTATGATGCTGATATGCCTGAGTTTGCCATTGCGGTTGATGTTTATCTTGATGACTCGATGGAGAAATGGCTGCATGTACAAGAATATGCTGCACCAAAATCAATTGATGAAATGACTAGTATGGAGCGTTTACGTGAAGCTTTAGCTGTTTTGCCTGAAAGTCTATCTGTTCCACCTGAAAATATTGTATTAAAACGTCGAGCAATTCAAAAAGGGGTTGCCCAGTATGAAAAAAATGATTCACTAGGTAGTTATTTAAAAATTCAAGAAAATGAAGTTCGCTTGTTGGTCAACTTGACAGATTATCTTGATACGGGTTTGTTTTTAGATCACAGGGCTATTCGTCGATGGGTAGGGGAGAATTTAAAGGGAAAGCGCTTCTTGAACTTATTTTGTTACACAGCAACAGTGACAGCAAATGCCGCAATGGGAGGGGCTACAGAGTCCTTAAGTCTTGATATGTCGCGTACTTACCTTAACTGGGCAAAAGATAATTTCTCTGCGAATGGGCTAGACCTTTCCAAGCACAAGCTAAGTCAGCAGGATTGTGTTGAATGGTTGGCTAAAAGTCCTGTAGATAAGCTGTATGATGTTATTTTTCTTGATCCTCCAAGTTTCTCAAACTCCAAAAGAATGGAAGGCGTGTTAGATATTCAGCGGGATCATGCTTCTTTAATTGATGGTGCTATGAAGCATTTGGAAGAGGATGGTCAATTGATTTTTTCCAACAATTTGCGAAAATTTAAAATAGATGAGGCCGAATTAAGTGGTCGATACGCGATTGAAGATATAAGTGCAAAAACCATAGATAAAGATTTTGAGAGAAATCAGAAGATACATCAGTGCTGGCTAATTAAGCATAAGTGAGCTATGTGAAGGTGGGGTTTCCCACCTCTTTATAAGGCTGAAAGTGTTGTTATTAGAATTCGTAACGCAAGTAACTGCCAGCTTGATAAACCTTGATATTGGTGTCGGTATCTCTTATTAAGCGACCATACTCAAATGCTAGATACCATTGATCTACGAGGTGGAAGTCTAGGCCAAGCATCCAGCTGGTGCTAAAACTGGTACCGAATAAATCTTTTTCCATTAATGTGCTGCTGGCTTTAGCATTAACCGTCTCACTGCCAGATAAACCGTCATCGGCTGTAACGAACTTTATCTCTCTTCGGGTGACATCTGAATCATAGTGAGACACGCCAAAAAGAGCGTAGGCTGACATGTAGTCTGTAACAGGGTATGTTGGGCCGATATACCAGTTGAACCAATAGTTAATGTTGATATCCATGGCTTTTTCGAGGGTGTCGTCTCTTATTCCCATTCCGTAACGCAGCTCAGTTTTAAAATTTTCAGTGATGTATGTACCGATTGTAAATGAGGTACCATAGGTTTGGGCGGTGAGAGGGAAAAAACTATGGACAAAAGCATCATTGCTACTTTTTTCAAGAATGAGTTCTACGGAGCGAAACTCATTTAGAGTAAAGCCAAATGAAACATAATCTCGATCTATTGATGAATTCGAGAGCGGGTTAGTGGTTTGCTCTTTGGCCTCTGTCAATAAAGGTAAGTTAATAAGAGTTACCATTAACATAACTCTAAATAAAAAATTACAACGCATCATCCTGTCGATTACCTTCATTTTCATGGGGTTCCTGTAAGCTAAGCGCGATGTTGCCATTTGTAAGTAAAAGTTGCGCAGATCGATGTCACAAATCATTGAATTGCTTAAAGGTTTTTATTTTTACCGTTTTAATATTTAAGGCTTATAGTTTTCAAGGCGCTCAGATAAATGGAGAAGTGCTTGGATGTTTTCCTCTGCTAAATCCAAATTGAATTGATATTCATTGGCAATTTGGCTTCGTATGGCCAGCATTTCTTCAAGCTGAGACTTAGGATGTAATTGAGTAAGGGTGGCAATTTCAAATCCAAAGCTGTCATTGTAGGTTTCAAACAATAGCTCAAGCAGCTGTTCATCCTCATCTAAGCCATCGATGAAAACTGTTTGGCCATCAAGGTCTTCATTCATTTCTCGAATAATGTCTGGGCCTGAAACACCGTGATCCATCAAGTGTTGGATATCTACATCAGGGCTTGAGTTATCCCAAGGCTCCCAATCTGTATCAGGGCAGATGATAACGGATTTAATTGTGCCATCAGGAAGTGACCATGCAATTGAGGTTGGAAATGCATTGTCATCGGCATTGCTGGCATCAATATCAAGAAATAGAGGATGTGTCATTGATAGGTTCATTCTTAGTTAAAAGCGCGATTTTGTACTGCCTGTGTCTAGCTGTCAAAACTTATGTTTAAAAAAATGTAAATTTGTGAGTGAAATGAGCAAGACGCTGACTTACGTACTACACTAACCTTAATATTTTAATTATATACAGACAAACAAACTTATGAGTGAATTGCAGCGCCAAATCCAATTAGCTAAATATTATCGTAAACTAAAATTCTTAGTGGTGGATGATTTTGAAAACTTTCGGCTTTCTGTTCGACAAATGATTCGTGCTTTTGGTGTGGAACACATTGAAGTTGCAAGTAGTGGAGAGGATGCGGTCGCACGATGTGAACATGAGCATTTCGATATAATTTTATGCGATTATAATTTGGGTGCCGGAAAAAATGGGCAGCAAGTTCTGGAAGAGCTCAGGCATAATAAATTGTTGAAGCAAACGGGGGTTTTTGTATTGATAACTGCCGAGACATCAAAAGATATGGTGATGGGAGCGTTAGAGTATTTGCCGGATGGTTATATTACTAAACCAATGACAAAAGCGGTCTTGCAAAAACGTTTAGATATCATGATTGAGCAAAGAGAGGCCTTAAAGCCAATTAATGATGCGGTAGATAAGGAGCTTTATGATAAAGCGATTGAACTAACCAATGCAGAAATTAAGTCTGATTCGAAGTATGCGATATGGTGTTATCGAAAATTGGCAAGCCTTTATTACCAAAAGGGAGAGTTTGAATTAGCACGTAAAATCTATGAGAACGTCTTAACTAAGCGAGATATAGGGTGGGCTCAACTTGGGTTGGGGAAAGTCAAAATTGCTTTGGGTGACTATCAGGGAGCAATTGATGGTTTAACGAGTCTCCTAGACCAAAACGGTAACTTGATAGAAGCTTATGATTGGCTAGCAGAAGCTCAACTTAAAAAAGGTAGTGCAAGAGAAGCGCAGAGCACCTTAAAGAAGGCGGTTGAAATTTCACCTTTTGCAATTATTCGTCAAAAAAAATTAGCAGATGTTTGCACTAAAAATAAAGATATTGAAGGTGCAAGTGATGCCTTTAGGCATACTGTTAAACTTGGTCACAATTCAGTACATGAATCTCCTGATAATTATTTGAGCCTTGGAAGTTGTTTGTCGGAGCTGTCGGAAGGTGATACTTCAGATTTAGGGAAAAAACGCGCGAAAGAGGCGGTGCATACATTAGAGCGTGTGGGGAAAAAATTCAAACATGATCAATCGGTACAAGTAAACTCTATGTTGATTCAGTCTCGGGTGCATCAAGGGCAGGGGGATGATAAAAAAGCGAAAACTATTTTAGAGAAAGCTGAAAGTTCTATGGATATTTCAGAAGCTGATGCTAAAACAAAACTAGAGTTTGCTAAAACGCTGTATACAATGGGGGAGGAAAGTCAGGCTGAGCAGCTGTTAAGTGATTTGGCTCAAGAGAGTGGTGGTGATAAATCTATCATGGCCAGTATTGAGGATTTACTGGATGAGCCAGTAAGTCTCCAGAAAAAAGTGAAAGCTCGCAAGCTGAATAAAAAAGGGATTGGTGCATTTGAGAAAGGTGAATTGGCGGAAGCAATTGAAGTTTTTGAAAATGCATTGGCATCGACACCTAAACATCCTGCATTAAATTTGAATATGATTCAGGTGATGTTAAAGCAGATTGCAGAACAAGGTGGAAACCCAGAATTAAAACGACGTTGTGAAAAATGCTTAGCGAATGTTAAGCACATTCCCGAGCAGCATAGGCAATATAAACGTTATGCCCATTTAGTGAAGAAAGTTCAGGCGCTTAAAGCTTAAGGCGACTGATAAAGCAATTATTTCTAGTGGTAAATATATGTTATAGTTGCTTTCCTTTCGGTAAAGCAGATTATTCTCCTCGCTCATGAATATAAAGAAAACTTATAAAGTCATCTTTTACAATAATGAAGATGTTTACGAAATCTATGCTTCACATGTCTACCCTTCTGATTTATATGGGTTTGTTGAACTGGAACAATTGCTGTTTGGCGAAAAATCTCAACTACTTGTTGACCCCAGTGAGGAGCGTTTAAAAAGCGAGTTTTCTGGTGTAAAGCGCACCTATATTCCTATGAATGCCATTATTCGTATCGATGAGGTTGAGCAGGAAGGCATAGCTAAAGTAACTACTGGAAAAGGTTCTGTTACAAGCTTTCCTCATGGTGGCTCTGGTCACCGTCCAACTGACAAGTGAGTTTAGAAACAGTATCAGTAGAACAATGCTAACGGACTAGAATAACAATAAATAATAAGGTTTTTATGCTTTCAATTACTCCCGTCTATGCCAGTTTATTGGCCTTATTGATCGTTATGTTAGCTTATCGCGTAACGAAATTTCGACAGAAAGAACAGATTGGATTGGGTGAGGAGACCAGTACTCTCGCAATGAAGCGAGCTATTAGAGCTCATGGGAATGCTGTTGAAAATATACCTGTAGGCATGGTCTTGTTATTAATTTTAGAGTTGAATCATCTAGCGCCTTGGTTGTTGCATTCATTTGGAACTGTTTTAGTGGCGAGCCGAATCATGCACGCTTGGGGGATTTCAAAAAGTAGTGGTGCTTCTAAGTCTCGATTCTACGGTACATTATTTACTTGGTTAGTATTACTTATTATGGTGCTGGTTAATTTACTGGTAGTGTTTACTAAATGACTCCTGAGCGCTATCAGAAGTTGCGCCGTACGCTCAGTCTTCGTCAGCCAGATTTAACGCTTCTAACGGATCAAATACACAAACCACGTAATATTGCGGCTTTGGTGAGAACCAGTGATGCGGTTGGAATTCATCAGCTTCACATGGTGTGGCATAAAGATGAGCATCGCTCCTATAGTGGTACTGCAATGGGTAGTGATCGGTGGGTAGATGTGATTCGTCACGAGTCAATGGATCATGCAATCGGTCATTTGCATGCAAGAAATTACCAAATTTATGCTGCTCACTTTTCTGATGATGCGGTCGATTATCGTGAAGTGGATTACACAAAGCCTTGTGCTGTTTTAATGGGGAATGAAAAGCAAGGTGTTGATCAGCTAGCTGCAAGTAGGGTAGATAAGCATATTGTGATACCAATGATGGGGATGGTTGAGTCTTTTAATGTCTCGGTTGCTGCGGCCATTATTCTTGCGGAAGCGCAGAGTCAACGTCAAAATGCAGGCTATTATAGTCAGTCCCGTTTGGGTGATGAAGAGTATAAAGCAACCTTTTTTCGCTGGGCGCACCCTGAAGTTGCTAAATATTGCCACCAAAAAAAATTGCCGTACCCCGAAGTGAGCGATATTGACGGTGAAATAATTGACCCTTCTATTTGGTATGAGAGTGTTCGTTCTCTTTTTTAGTAGTAAACTCTGATAGTGACTAGTGTTGTTCTTTGCAGGAGTACTCAATGCTCCAGGGTGACCAGAGATCAAGTCCAACAGAGGCAGCATTAAAAAATATCGCATTATCCAGTAGACCCATGACAGCATCAAATGGTGTGACCTCGGTTGTTATCTGGTTCCAGTCTAAACCGACACAAACCTGACTGGTTTCAAGAGGGTTGCTAAGTTCGGCTGTTTGGTAGACTGCATGGTGATACCACTTTCGATGTCTTACTGAAATGCTCGCATCATAAGAACTTAACTCATCATCAAACATACCGAATGAAAATGAAAAAGGTTCTGGGTCGGGCACGACTTCACCATTCTCAAAGTGAATGGCAGCGCAAGATGATAGAGCTAGCGTGCTGATGAGTGCTAAAGTTTTGATGAGTGACTTAATCATACGTCCCCCTCTCTTTCACACCAGACTTTTGCAGTGCGTGGTAAATAAAAACCTAAAGTGATTGCGCTGTATAGTACATCCCATGCGCTGAATTTTGATTGCATTTGAATAGTTGGTGTATCGGTACAAATTTGAGTGACATCAATATGATGATCGCCAATTAGGCCCCATAAGAAGAAGTGTTTAGACTCTTCATAATCAGGATGGTACTGGAAATCAGAGTTGCCACTTTCTGTGATGGTCACTGCTGCACAGCCACTTAGTGTGATTATGAGGGAGAGCAGGAGAGTGCTCAGTATTTTACTCATTTTAAATCCAGATTTAGTTTAGTGGCTGACTGTTTCATAAGAACGCAGAAATTATACAACGAGAAAGGGATCAACTTACCCACCAGCTTCACAAAATGATGATGCTGGTGGGTAAGTTTTAGTTTTTAGGGGTTTTGTTTTGTTGCTGTTGTTTGGTTCGTTCTTGTTTTTTAGCCATTTTTCGTTTGAGAATAACATTGGCTGCACTGCCTCCAATGTGCTGTTCACCACGTTGTTCTGCTAATTTCACTTGACGCTCACGCTCTGAGAATCGTTCTTTTTGTGTGTCTGTAAGGGTTTCATGGCAATGTGGACAACTTACACCTTCGATATAGTGCTTACTTTGTTTTTCTGTTTCAGTGATTGGCATGCGGCAAGCGTTGCACTGGTCATATTGGCCTTTTTCAAGTTTGTGATTTACCGCTACACGATTATCAAAGACAAAGCATTCGCCTTTCCACATGGTTTCATCTTCAGGGACTTCTTCTAGGTATTTCAAAATACCACCTTCAAGGTGATAAACTTCATCAAACCCTTTTTCTTTCAAGAATGCAGTCGACTTTTCGCAGCGTATACCTCCGGTGCAAAACATGGCTACTTTTTTGTGTTTCTTAGTGTCCAAGTTTTTTTCAACATAGTCAGGGAACTCCCGAAAACTATTTGTCTCTGGATTAATAGCGTTTTGAAAGGTGCCAATTTTTACTTCGTAATCATTTCTAGTATCAACTAATAATACTTCAGGGTCAGAGATAAGAGTATTCCAGTCTTTTGGTTTAACGTAAGTGCCAACAATTTGTTTAGGGTCAATATGATCAATGCCCATTGTGACTATTTCTTTTTTGAGTTTTACCTTGGTGCGATTAAAGGGCACGACATCATCGTAAGATTCTTTGGTGACAATATCAGAAAATCGACTATCTCTTTTTAACCAGATTAATAGTGCATTGATGCCTTCTCTGTTACTTGAAATAGTGCCATTGATGCCTTCTTTAGCGAGTAATAAAGTTCCTTTTACATGATTGTCTAGCATGAATTGAAGGAGTGGTGCACGGAGTGCTTCATAGTCTTCTAAAATGACAAACTTATAAAGCGCACAAACAACAGCTTGTGATGAATTTTCTTGCATGGTTTATACCTTTGCGGCTTGGAGCGTAAGTCCAGAGCAATATGTGGTTGGGTTTCAATTGTGATAGAAGTTTGTCAGCTTGCAGTGGTTAACTCTTATCACTGGCTTCTTTTATGTGCTCAAGAATCTGTTTCTTTAAGCTTTTTGGTATTGCTGTAATCGTTAGTGTGTCTGACTGTTCATCAAAAAGGATTGTTTGCTGCATTAAGTCAGAAGAGAAAGACAGGCTTAATCCATTACCTTTGCCTGATATTCTAACAAGGTGTTTTAGTTTGCGGGTGTCAGGGCGAAGTGATTTCTTTTCGCCTATGCTCTCTTCACGTTCTGCAAAGTCACTGAACTTGGTTGGCTCATTCTCATCTAAATACCCGGATAGCTCATTTAAGGGAACAGCTTCGCCAAGTTGCTGTTGTTCTACGCAGAAGTCGTAAGCTTTTTGTCGTATTTCTGCTGCTTTATCTGGTTCCGATTGCTTGGTGTAACCTGCTAAAACCTGCATGAGTGATTCAGTCTCTTTCGCGGTATCGATGGTGCTTTTAAAGCCAATCGACTGTGTAAAAGCTTCGCCAATTTTTGCCTTGGCACGTGAGCGAATCATGCATAAATACGGCGGTTTCTCTTGGTTTTCTTCGGGAGAGCTTTGATGCAACCAGTCATCAAGATCGATGCGCAAAGCGAGATCAAGCTTTGAAGTGTTCAGGAAATCGACTGTATCTAACTCAAGAGAATTATCAAGTTTTAGCCCGGAGCTAGTATCTAGTGCAAAAATATAGCATCTTGGGCCATCCGCCCTATCTTCTAATAAGAATAATATGCTGGCCTCAAATTCTTCGCTGGTTTTATCTACTAATTCTTTGAGTTGACCCATATAAAGATGAGCTAGTTTCTCAAAACCGATTTTCTGATCAAGGTGCTCTTTTAGCCAGCTTTGAAGAGGGGCGGAGCTATAATCTTCATCAAAATGACCGTGAAATTTACCGGCTTTAAATTGAAAAATCTTTTTAAGCTGACCAAAAAGACCTTCATGATCCGCTGTTACCTGAGGGGCTGTTTCAGACAATTTTAGTTCTGAAGGTTGTTCTTCTTGCCATCTGGTAATTCGATGAAAAATAAGGGAAGTAATCGCCATAAATGTACACAAAAAATAATGGATAGATTCAGTCTATAAAAAGCCAGACCAATGTAGGGTAAGTTAGAGGGACGGATTGATATCGAGAGATAACAACCCGTCTATAGTCTAAATTAGTTTAGGCTTTTAACTTGCAAAGGAATATCAGCATCCTTCGCCGCTGATAGTGTTTGGTCGCTAAGGTTGGAGTTTGCACTTAAAGGTGTTATGGCAATTAAGCCTGCTTCTTTTAATGCTGTTGCAATGATCAGTTTTTCATCATCTGTTTCAGCCATGTGATGAGTGATTAATACTGATGTGCGACCTAAGTTAAATAATTTTCGTTCAACAGCTTGTGCAAGTATATCTGCAGCTTCGCCGGTACAGGCGATGATGGCTGGTGTTTGTTCAAGTCGAGCATGACGCTCAGCTAAGCTTACTGGTTCCCAGTTTGAAGATTGCTGGTCATCTATGGCTGAATCAATCATACCTGCGCCAACAGTAATATTACTTAGGCGATCAATAATAATAAAAGCACCAGTTGCACGATTTTCACTGTAAGGGTCAAAAGCAACTGTTTGATTTAAGTGAACGGCGCACTGAGCAATACTGTTAAGTGTTAAGTGGTCTGATGTCGTTTGTTCCATCGTATTCACGTCGATTAAATGATCGATTGACTGAATGGAACCTGAAACAAGGCTTGAGCCCAGCTTAATATCGAATAATTTTCCGGGCTTAAGGGTGTCTTCCATCATCCATACGATATGAGCTTTAAATGCCGACCCGATGGAAGGTAAATTATCAGGTTTAACCAGCATGTCACCACGGCTGATATCAATTTCATCGTCAAGAGTTAAGGTGACAGCCTGGCCTGCAAAGCCCTCTTCCAGTTCGCCTTCAAAAGTAACGATTGATTTAACTGTGCTTGACTTCCCTGAAGGTAGTGCTGTGATTTTATCGCCTGGCTTGATAATTCCAGAGGTGATCGTGCCGCAAAAACCTCGGAAGTTAAGGTGTGGACGATTGACATATTGTACCGGTAAGCGGAAATCCTCAAGGTTTTTATCGCTGGAAATCTTAACAGTTTCAAGCATCTCCATAAGTGGCTTGCCTTTAAACCATGGCGTTAACTCACTTATTTCAATCGTATTTACGCCTTTTAATGCTGATAGGGGTAAAAACTGAATGTCACCAAGGTTTAGTTGTGCGCTGAACTTTAGGTAGTCGTCTTTTATTTCGTTAAATCGTTGCTCGCTGTAATCAACTAAATCCATTTTGTTTATGGCAACCACAACATGTTTAATGCCAAGTAATGAGGCAATAAAAGAATGGCGTCTTGTTTGAGTCAATACGCCATGCCGTGCATCAATCAAGATGATAGCAAGATCAGCTGTTGATGCGCCTGTTGCCATGTTTCGAGTGTACTGCTCGTGGCCTGGTGTGTCTGCAATAATGAATTTGCGCTTCTCAGTTGAGAAGTACCGATATGCAACATCGATGGTGATGCCTTGTTCGCGTTCTGCTTGAAGACCATCAACCAGAAGTGCTAAATCAATATCTTCGCCTGTAGTGCCTGACTTAACGCTATCTTTTTGAATTGCCTCTAACTGATCTTCATAGATCATTTGAGCATCAAAGAGCATGCGTCCGATAAGGGTGCTTTTACCGTCATCTACACTGCCACAAGTTAGTAGGCGTAATAGCTCTTTTTGCTCATGTTGATGCAGGTATTCGTTGATATCTTCACTGATAAGATCTGACTGATGTGCCATTTATTCAATCTCTTTGCTTTGCGAGTCATTCAAGCGCCTTAATCAGCGCTTATCACTTTGTAAATGTTTAAAATTTGCGACTATTTAGAAATAACCTTCACGCTTCTTTTGTTCCATTGATCCGGCTTGGTCATGATCAATAACACGACCTTGTCTTTCTGATGAAGTGGTTAACAGCATTTCTTGAATAATATCAGGAAGTGTTGCTGCTTCCGACTCAACAGCACCGGTTAATGGGTAGCAACCAAGCGTTCTAAAACGGACCGATTTCATTTCAACTTTTTCGTCTTTAGCAATTGGCATTCTGTCATCATCAACCATGATTAATGTGCCGTCACGTTCAACAACTGGGCGCTTTTTGGAGAAATACAGAGGAACGATATCAATATTTTCTAAAAAGATGTATTGCCAAATATCTAGCTCGGTCCAGTTTGATAGAGGGAAAACACGTATGCTTTCGCCTTTATTAACTTTACCGTTATAAATATTCCATAGTTCGGGGCGTTGACTTTTAGGGTCCCAACGATGATTTTCATCTCGGAAAGAGTAGACACGTTCCTTGGCGCGAGACTTCTCCTCATCGCGACGAGCGCCACCAAAAGCAGCGTCAAATTTGTGTTTATCTAATGCTTGTTTCAGGCCTTGTGTTTTCATCATGTCAGTATGCTTTGCGCTGCCATGAGTGAACGGGCCAATTCCTTGGTCCACACCCTCCTGATTGATATGTACAATTAAATCAAAGTCATATTTTTCAACCATTTTGTCACGAAACTCAATCATTTCCTTAAATTTCCACGTGGTATCGACGTGCATCAGAGGAAAGGGGATTTTCCCCGGAGCAAATGCTTTTCTGGCTAAATGCAGCATAACAGCTGAATCTTTACCAACGGAATAAAGCATAACGGGGCGATCAAATTCAGCAGCAACTTCACGGATAATATGGATGCTTTCAGCTTCTAACTGCTTTAAATGAGTCAGGTTGTATTTCGACAGGTTGTTTTCCGACATATAGATAATTACTCGTGTCTCAGGTCTAAAATGTAATAATAAGTTTTTCAGGCGGTATCTGATAGTGCATTCCGCGAAAAAAGTGCGTCACTATACCAGAAATGATAATTAATAATAAGTGCAACTCAGTTTGTATTTTTGTTTGCAGCATATTTTAAAGGTACATGCTGTGCTTTGGTGTATGTCTTTCGTATGCTGCGTTATACTTATTTTTTTGAAGAGACTTGAAGAGAAAATGATGGACATAAAAACCTATATGGTCGAAGTTGGAACTGCTGCGAGGCAAGCTGCCGGTGTGATGGCTTCAGTTAGTACTGGTTTAAAGAATAGTGCTTTGTTAGCGACTGCGGATGTATTGGATAAGCAGCGTGAAATGCTGGTGTCGGAAAACGCTAAAGATTTAACTCAAGCGCGTGAAAACGGCCTTGAGCCAGCAATGGTAGATCGCTTGGCATTAACGTCCGAGCGTATTGATGTGATGATTGAAGGGCTGAAGCAGGTAGCCGGCTTAGATGACCCGATAGGTATTATCAATGACCTTAAGTTCATGCCATCAGGCATTCAGGTAGGTAAAATGCGCGTGCCTCTTGGTGTTATAGGTATCGTTTATGAATCTCGCCCTAATGTGACGGTAGAGGCGGCCAGTCTGTGTATTAAGTCAGGTAATGCCACGATTTTACGTGGTGGCTCTGAAGCTATCCATTCCAATAAAGCCATCGCTGACTGTATCGCAATAGGACTAAAAGAGGCAGGTTTACCAGAAACGGCCGTACAGGTTATTGAGACAACTGATCGTGCTGTTGTGGGTGAAATGATTACAATGCCTGAATATGTTGATGTAATTGTGCCACGAGGAGGAAAGGGCTTGATTGAGAGAATTAGCCGGGATGCCAAGGTAACTGTTATCAAACATTTGGATGGCATTTGTCATGTTTATATTGACAGTGATGCGGACATTCAAAAAGCAAATAATATCGCATTAAATTCCAAGACGCATCGCTATGGTACATGTAACACTATGGAGACATTATTAGTGGATGTTGCTGTTGCTGAAAAGGTGTTGCCTGACTTGGCTTCTTTATATGCAGAAAAAGGGGTGGAGTTACGTGGGTGCTCGCGGGTGTGTTCAATTCTATCTGATGCCAAGGCTGCGACTGAAGAAGACTGGTCAACAGAGTATCTTGCGCCCATTTTATCAATAAAAGTTGTCGATAATTTGGATGCCGCAATTGCACATATTAACAAATATAGTTCGCATCACACAGACGCTATTATCACTGAAAATTATACGAAAGGCCGTCAGTTTTTAACTCAGGTTGATTCAAGTTCGGTGATGATAAATGCCTCTACACGTTTTGCTGATGGTTTTGAGTATGGCTTAGGTGCTGAAATTGGTATCTCTACAGATAAGATTCATGCTCGCGGGCCGGTCGGTCTACTAGGTTTGACATCTGAGAAGTATGTTGTGCTTGGTGATGGGCATACCCGTCAATGATATTTGAATTCAAAAACGGCAGTATGTCGCAAATGAGTTAGGATGAGAGTTATATTTGGTGGTACATTTGACCCTGTTCATATTGGCCATTTAAGAATGGCGAATGAGCTTGCGACCGCTCTTTCGGTTGCGGAAGTGTCTTTAATGCCTTGTTATCAAGCAGTGCATAAGCAGGGAGTGGGGGCTTCAAGTCAGCATCGTCTGAATATGTTGGCATTGGCTGCTGAGCGTGATTCGGCTATTATTCTGGATGACCGAGAAAATAGACGAACTAAAGAAAGTTACACGATTAATTCTTTGCGAGAGTTGCGTCAGGAGTATGGTAGTGAGTCGCTTTGTTTGGCTATGGGGACAGATTCTGCGCAAACTTTGCCTTCTTGGTTTCAGGTAGAAGCATTTTCCAAGCTTGCACATATTATAGTGATTAGTCGTCCCGGTACTCAATATAGCCAGGCAGCTGAGCATGCTTTGGTTTCCCAGCTTGAGACTTTGGGGTTTATTCAGGCGGAGTCGTTGAATGAATTAAAAGAAATACCTGCAGGTAAGTTCATGTTGGTGAAATTATCGGCATTAGATATATCAAGTACCTATATTCGTAATAGAATTAAACAAGGTTTAAGTATTCGTTATCTAGTAACAGATGCGGTGAGGGATTATATTTGTGATAATGCTCTCTATCAAAATTAGGAAGAAAGAAAAGTATGCAAACTGAAGAACTAAAAGCTATTGTCGTGAGTGCGTTAGAAAATTTAAAAGCTGATGATATTTGTGTCTTGGATGTTAAAGATAAAACTAGCGTCACTAATTATATGGTTATTGCTTCGGGTACATCGAATCGTCATGTAAGGTCTATGGCTGAAAATCTAGTAGTTGATGTAAAGAGTCATGGCTGCAAACCCTTAGGTGTTGAAGGTGGAGACCCCAGTGACTGGGTGTTAGTTGATTTAGGAGAAGTTGTTGTTCATGTAATGTTGCCTGCAGCCCGTGCTTTTTATGACCTTGAAAGTTTTTGGAGAGATGGGCCTGACGAGTCTTCAGCCGTTGAGCAATAGTTTGTTTAAGCTTATATCGCCGCTAGTGTGTGAGGTTATGTTTTAAAAATATAAGCATATACCACGCCTCGCATAGTTAAACCTTGATAAAACTAAATTGATTCAGATATAAATAGGTCCGATGAAAATTAAACTATTGGCTGTTGGTACAAAAATGCCATCCTGGGTGACGCATGGATATAATGAATATGCGAAGCGTCTGCCCCGTGATATGACCTTAGAGCTTATTGAGTTACAACTAGGCGCAAGGGGAAAAAATGCAGATGTACAGCGGGCGATACAAAAAGAAAGCGCTGCTATTCTTTCATGTATAGATAAAACTGACCATGTTATTGCTTTAGAAGTAAAAGGGCATAACTGGAGCACAGAAAAGCTTGCTCAAAATATGGAACGCTGGCAGATGGATGGATTAACGGTCGTGCTTTTAGTTGGGGGGCCTGATGGTTTAAGTGATGCTTGTCGTGCTAGAGCGAACCAGCAATGGTCATTATCAGCTTTAACTTTACCTCACCCTATTGTTCGGTTATTGCTTTCGGAGCAGATTTACCGGGCATGGACGGTCACCCAAAACCACCCCTATCACCGTTCATGAATCACGCTTCCAATAATAAAAAGAAACTCATAGATAAAATGGCAGGAGTAAGGCGTTGAGGTCTGATCGGCGACTTAAAGACTCTAATCGTGAAAAGCGTATTTATGCTTTTAGAACTATTTTGGCTGCCTTGTTTGTTCTGGGTTTAACATCTGCATTGATTATCCGATTGTATGATTTACAGCTTGTAAATCATGAGCATTTTCAGACCTTATCTGATAAAAACAGGATGCAGCTTCAGCCTATTTCTCCGAATCGTGGTCTGATATATGACCGTAATGGCGTATTACTAGCGGATAACAAACCTATTTTCAGTGTCGTGATTATTCCTGAATATAGCAAAAATGTTGATGAATCAATTGCCAGCATCCAAGAAATTATTGACATTACCCCAGAGCATATAAAGCGCTTTAAGAAGAGAATGCGTCGTTCTCGTCGTCCTTATCAGTCAGTTATCTTAAAAAGTAAACTTAATGAGCAAGAGATAGCGAGAATTGAGGTGCGTCGCCATGAATTGAAAGGGATTGAAATTCAGGCTGAACTTGCTCGTTATTACTCGATGGGAAGTGCTACAGCTCACTCAATTGGTTATGTTGGTCGTATAAATGAGAAGGAGCTAGCAGCTGTTGATGCGAAGAATTATTCAGCAACGAATTATATTGGAAAGTTAGGGGTAGAGCGTTTTTATGAGTCAGAGCTTCATGGGGTAGTTGGTTACCAGACGGTAGAGACCAATGCAAGTAATCGCGTTTTAAGAGTTTTGGACCGTATTGCACCGACACCCGGGCGAAATTTGACTTTGCATATAGATTCGGGCTTACAAAAAAAAGCTGTTGAACTATTGGGAGCAAAACGTGGTGCAGTGGTCGCGATCGAGCCAAGTACAGGTGGGATTTTAACCTTAGTGAGTACACCTAGTTTTGACCCTAACTTGTTTGTCACCGGTATTGATTACAAAAGCTATTCAGCTTTACGTGATTCATTGGACCTTCCTTTGTTTAACCGTTCTTTAAAGGGGCAGTACCCTCCAGGCTCTACAATAAAGCCTGTCCTAGGTTTAGGTGGTCTGGATAGTGGTGTAACCAATAGGGCGTTTTCTATCTGGGATGAAGGAAAGTATCAATTAAAAAATGATGAGCGTATATATCGAGACTGGAAGCGCCAAGGGCATGGGCGTATGAATTTATTTTCTTCGATTGCCCAGTCTTGTGATATTTATTTTTATGATCTCGCATTCAAAATGGGGGTTGATAATATGTCCAAATATCTAGGTGATTTTGGTTTTGGACAAAATACGGCGTTAGATATATCAGAAGCTAGAGATGGATTGCTACCAACAAGAGAGTGGAAAAGAGCATTAAAAGGGCGAGCTTGGTACCCCGGTGATTCTTTAAATATGGGGATAGGTCAGGGCTTTATGTTATCTACGCCACTACAGTTGGCAACGGCTTCGGCGGTGATGGCCAATAGAGGGCGTTGGGTTCAGCCTGCTTTGTTAAAGTTAGCTTCTGTAGGTGCTAGGCCAATCCGTCAGCGAAAAATTGAGATGAATGATATTCAGATGATTAACCCTGAAGACTGGGATTATATTATAGATGCTATGTCTGAGGTAATGCATGGTAAGCGCGGTACGGCAAGAAGTAGCGGGCGTAGAGCCAGTTATCGTATGGCTGGAAAGACTGGGACTGCGCAAGTAGTAGGCATTAAGCAAGGTGAGAAATATGACGCTGAAGCTTTAAGTGAGCGTAATCGCGATCATGCTCTATTTATTGGCTTTGCCCCCGTTATTAACCCTAAAATTGCGGTTGCCGTTATTGTTGAAAATGGTGGTGGAGGCAGTACTTCCGCGGCACCTATTGCCAGAGCATTGTTTGATGAGTGGATTTTGAAATTAGCTGCAAGTGATAAGACGGAGTCAATGGAATGAGTCAAGATTTTCTTCGTCAGATGCCGGGAGCAGAAAGCCATCTCAAGCAGAGTCAAGGTTTAGCATTTAGGTTGCATTTGGATCCAATTCTATTAGGTCTTTTATTGGTGTTGTGTACGATAGGCTTGGGGATATTATACAGTGCAAGCGGTCAAAGTATGGTTCATGTTGAAAAGCAGTTAGTGCGTTTTGGTTTAGCTTTCTTTGTCATGTTTGTGTTTGCCCAACTTGATCCCATTGTCTATAAACGTTGGTCTCCCTGGCTATTTGGGCTTGGTGTTCTTGCTTTGGTGGGCGTGTTAGTTTTTGGTACTGGTGCAAAAGGGGCTCAGCGGTGGCTTCAGTTACCGGGTGGCCTACCTAGAGTTCAACCTTCAGAGTTTATGAAGCTTGTTGTGCCAATGATGGTGGCGTGGTTTCTATCAAGTCGTTATTTACCGCCTAGCTTAAAGGCTGTATTGGGTGCCTTGTTGTTAATATTTTTGCCAGTACTTTTAATCGTAAAACAGCCAGATTTGGGGACATCGATATTAATTGCTGCCTCTGGCGTTTTTGTTTTGATGTTTGCGGGGATTAGTTGGCGGCTTGTAGCTGGTTTTGGTGCTTTAATCGCTGGTTTTGCTCCGGTTATGTGGATGTTTTTTATGCGCGAGTATCAAAAGCAACGTGTGCTCACTTTTCTTGATCCTGAAAGTGATCCTTTAGGGTCGGGTTGGAATATCATTCAGTCTAAAACAGCTATCGGGTCTGGAGGATTATGGGGGAAGGGTTGGCTGGAAGGAACTCAGTCTCAACTGGATTTTTTACCTGAGAGTCATACTGACTTTATCATTGCTGTTTGTGCGGAAGAGTTCGGCTTTATGGGTGTTCTGGGGTTGCTGTTATTATATTTATTAATCGTATTCCGTGGCTTATATATTGCCGTAAAGGCTCAGGATTCTTATGGGCGTATTCTCGCTGGTAGCTTAACTTTAACCTTCTTTGTCTATATATTCGTAAATATAGGAATGGTTAGTGGCATATTGCCTGTTGTTGGTGTGCCATTACCTCTGGTAAGTTATGGTGGAACTTCTGCTGTAACCTTGATGGCGGCATTCGGGGTTTTGATGTCTATTCATACGCATCGTAAGATGTTATCCAGGTAGGGTTAGTAATAATTTAAAACAAATGCAAGTAAGAATAATCAAAAGGAAAGGAATAATAATATGAGTTTTGCTGTTCGCTTTGTGGTTGTCCTAGTTCTTTTTTTACCTACTTTGTCCTATGCTGATTATTTGGGTAATCAAAAAACTCAAGCGTTTATTGACGAAATGGTAGAAAAGCACCAATTTGAAAAAGCTAAGCTACAAAAAATTTTTAAACAAGCCGAAAAGAAAGAAAGTATTCTGAAAGCTATTTCGAGGCCCGCTGAAAAGCGATTGGAGTGGAGTGGTTACCGAAAAATTTTTCTAAAAGAGGATAGAATAACCAAAGGGAAAGCTTTTCTAAAAAAGTATCAGGATGTATTTGATAAAGCAGAAAAAACTTACGGCGTTCCTGCTCATATCATCGCTGCCATTATTGGTGTAGAAACACGGTATGGGCAGCATAAAGGTAGTTATCGCGTAATTGATGCGCTCTCGACCTTAGCATTTGATTACCCGCCGCGTAGTAAATTTTTTAAGTCAGAACTGGAACATGTCTTGCTGCTGGCAAATGAACAGAGCTTTAAGCCATTGGAACTAAAAGGTTCGTATGCGGGGGCGATGGGATATGGTCAATTTATTCCAAGTAGTTATCGTCATTATGCCGTTGATTTTGATGGTGATGGTATCGCTGATATTTTAGATAATCCTGTGGATGCAATTGGTAGTGTGGCTAACTATTTTTCGAAGCATAAGTGGCGCACAAAGGAGCCTGTCTCGTTTAAGGTTTCTGTAGAAGGTGATGCGTACAGCTCATTAATACATAAAAAACTAAAACCAAAACATACACTTGCAAAGATAAAGTCCGCAGGGGTATCTGTTCCTGATACTTATGAACTTACTCAAATGGCTAAGCTTCAGGTTCTTAACGGCGCGAATGGTGTTGAATATTGGGTAACGCTGCAAAATTTCTATGTTATCACTCGTTATAATCATAGCCATTTATATGCGATGGCTGTGTATCAGTTGGCTAACGAGCTGTTGAAAAAATGATAGGGTATCCTCGATTTTTGGTGCGCCTGGTTGGTATTAGTCTTGGTTTTGTGATGATGCTTGTTTTGGCAAGTTGCACGACTTCGCGCTACAGTATGGAGCAGGATGTTGGGCCATCGGGTGATTTTGATGCAAGTCAGGTGCCTGATGCTATTCCTGTCTGGGAGCCCTTAAGTCCTAAAGGTAATCAAACACCTTATACTGTGCGGGGTGAAAGATATCACCTAATGTCTCGTGCTCAGGATTATGTTGAAGAAGGTATTGCTTCGTGGTACGGACTTAAATTTCATGGTGAATTAACCTCTAATGGTGAAATTTACAACATGTACGCAATGTCAGCAGCACATAAAACGCTACCTTTACCTTCTTATCTTCGCGTTACTAATTTAGAGAACCATCTTAGTATTATTGTTCGAGTTAATGATCGTGGCCCTTTTCATGAGGATCGTGTTATTGATTTATCCTATGCAGCGGCTAATAAGCTCGGATATGCAAAAAAAGGAACCGCTAAGGTGAAACTCGAAGTTATTTCACCTGTGCAGAGTGAGAATGAAACAGTCAGTCTTGAACCTGATCGCTTGGGGCTATTTGTGCAGGTTGGTGCATTCAGTAAAGAGTCTTCTGCTGAGTCTTTAAAAAAACAATCTAAGCCTCTATCTGATGGCTATGAATCTTTTGTTGCATTGGCACCAAATCGAGAGCCTTCTCTATATCGTGTTCGAATAGGCCCAATAGCAGACAGGGTGAGTGCTGGAAAAATTGTCAAATCACTAGAGCGGGCCGGTATTGGGAACCCAATGGTTATTACGCGTGCTTTGAGTGCGAAAAATCTGTAAATTTTGTGTATGCCTTAATTGCTGTTGTGTTACCAAATAATTAAGATTACAACTCTCTATATTTACGTGGTGAACCAAGCCTTTAAATCAGTTAGACTTGCCAGCTTGGCTTGAAAAGTCAGGTTTAATTTACGGCTCTTGAGGTCTATTTCTTAGAATTTATACCTTAAAATTACAAGAGTTCTTATTCTTTGTCTCATATATTAGGTCTACGAATGATTATAAAAATGTTTAGCAAGGTGTTGTCTGTTTATGCCTTTCTATTGATGGCTTCTGTTTTATTGGTTAATACAGTCTTGATCGGTGTTGCCCAAGCTAAGCCAGCATTAATTCCTGCGCCACCTCAGGTTTCTGCTAGTTCTTACATCTTGATGGATGCAACAAGTGGTGAGGTGATTGTTGAATATGATAGTCACGTACAGCTCCCCCCCGCAAGTTTAACCAAAATGATGACGGCCTATATCGTTGAGAATGAAGTATCTCAAGGAAATATTCATTTGTATGATGAAGTACCGATAAGTGTAAAAGCCTGGAAAACCGGTGGCTCAAAAATGTTTATCAAAGAAGGTTCAAAAGTCATTCTTGAAGACCTTTTAAAAGGCGTTATTATTCAGTCAGGGAACGATGCTAGTATTGCGCTAGCTGAATATGTAGCTGGTAGTGAGGATGCGTTTGCTGATGTGATGAATCAGCAAGCCGTTTTATTAGGCATGACTAATTCAAGTTTTATGAATGCGACGGGGTTACCATCTGAAGGGCATTATTCTACCGCAGCTGATTTAGCGGCATTGGCCTTAGCTATTATTAATGACTTTCCTGAACAATACCCATTGTATTCTGAAAAATATTTCACCTACAATAATATCCGACAACCTAATCGTAATCGTTTGTTGTGGCGTGATAAGTCTGTAGATGGCTTAAAAACAGGTCATACTGAAGAAGCTGGGTTTTGTTTGGTTGCATCGGCCAAGCGCAATGATATGCGCCTGATTAGTGTGGTTATGGGGACCAACAGTGAAAATGCTCGCGCAAAAGAAACACAGAAATTATTAAATTACGGCTTCCGTTATTATCAAACACACACGCTTTATACTGCTGGCCAGTCTTTAAGTGAAAATCAAGTTTGGGGTGGTTCTTTAGATTTAGTTCAGTTGGGCTTAGCGAAAGATATTATCGTAACTATTCCTAGGGGTCATAAGAGCGAGTTAGATGCCGAAGTTACAGTTAATAATGTGATTGAGGCGCCTGTGAATGTTGGGCAGGAGTTTGGACGCCTAATTGTTAAGCTTGATGACAAAGTAATTGTGGATGAGTCTTTGGTAGCTTTAGAGCCAGTTCCTGAAGGAGGGTTATTTAAAAGACTTTGGGATATGGTAAAACTTTTCTTTATCGGTTTGTTTGCTTAAAGGCAATATTTCTTTAGGAAAAAATTATGACTTCAACTGACGCCCCGAAGATCGAATTTCCATGCGATTATCCAATAAAAGCAATCGGTGATAATGGTGTTGATTTTCAAGCGCTTGTTATTGATACCGTTAAAGTATTTGCGCCAGACTTGGATGAAAAGCGAGTAACAATAAATCCTAGTCGTAAAGGGAATTTTGTAGCCGTTCGTTTCTTTATTCAAGCGACAGGCGAAAATCAGCTCAAATCTATTCATGAAGCCTTGTTAGCAACAGGGCGTGTAAAAATGGTTATGTAAATTATTAGAATGTTGTTTTGTCGGAGAAAGTTATGACTGAATTTACACCATCTGTTTGCGCAAAAGGAAGGCATCTACAAGTTAAAATGCTTCACGGCTTACAGCCTTATGAAAAAGTATGGCATGCCATGCAAACTTTTACGGATGAGCGCAACGAACAAACAGAAGATGTACTTTGGGTTTTGCAGCATGAGCCAGTTTTTACTCAGGGGCAGGCTGGGAAGGATGAGCATTTATTGGCTCCGGGTGATATCCCTGTAGTGCAAGTCGATCGGGGTGGTCAGGTTACTTATCATGGGCCTGGACAATTAGTTATTTACTTAATGATTGATATTAAACGCTTAGGGATTGGACCAAGAGAACTTGTTTCTACAATAGAGCATGCAATTGTTCACTCTTTAAAACTATATGGCTTGAAAGCCGAGGCTCGTCAAGATGCGCCTGGCGTGTATATTGATGACTCAAAAATAGCCTCGTTGGGCTTACGTATTCGAAAAGGCAAATCTTTTCATGGTTTAAGTTTCAATGTTGATATGGATATGGAACCGTTTAATCGTATAAACCCATGTGGGCACAAGGACCTTAAAATGGTACAGCTGACAGATTTTGAAGCGGGTGAAGCGGTTGAGCAAGTCGCGGGTCGGTTAGTAAATGAAATTCAAAATGCATTTGGTTATACCGATATCATTATGGAATACATAGAAGCATCATAAGTAAGAAGAGCAATCGGTTTCTGAATTACTCAGTCCAGTTTTGTCTGCAAGGGATGTGTTAAATTGTTTTCAAGGTTAAAAATGATTTTAGCGTGTTGCCAGAAGGGCGGAGAATCGACCGTTTATTACACAGATAAACAAGCGTCAGTTGAGGTTTCTAGGTAAACAAAATGTTGTACACATACTTGTTTAACTTATTTTTAAATTATGTCTAAATTTTCTGATAAACATAAAACTCCGGAAGAAAATTCAAGTGTTTCACGTATAAAAACGGGAAGCTTTGAGCGTCGGCTTAGTTTAACTCGTGCTGGTATTGTAGTTGGGACCCGGATGACGGGGCATATGGCAGCTAGCTTATTTATGAATAAAGATAAGCGGGCAGCGAAGCGTAAAAAGGCTTTGTCGCAACAGGCGCAATATTTAGTTGAAGAACTTGGAAAACTGAAGGGAAGTGTGGTCAAAATAGGGCAAGTGATGGCCTTGTATGGCGAGCATTTTTTACCCCCAGAGGTAACAGAGGCATTACATACACTTGAAGAAAGTACTGTAGCGTTAGATTGGGCTATTATTCGAGGGGTGTTATTTGAGCAATTAGGTGCTGAGCGAATGGCTCAGTTAGATATCGAAGAAGTGCCAATTGGGACAGCCTCGCTGGGGCAGGTTCATTGTGCTCGAATTATTACTACAAATGAAATTATTTGTTTGAAGGTTCAATACCCTGGTGTAGCCAAGGCTGTTGATGCAGATCTGGACGCCGTTGCCCAACTATTAAAAATTGCTCGAGTTGTTACGTTTGGTCCAGCCTTTGATGATTGGTTGGAAGAAGTACGCATAATGATGCACCGTGAAGTGGATTACCACTTAGAGGCGAAAACGACCGACCACTTTGGTGACTTGCTTAAAGGTGATAAGCGTTTTGTGGTTCCAAAGGTATACTTTGAATATTCAACAGATCAAGTTATTGCAACGCGATTTGAGCTTGGAGAAAATGTCTCAAGCCCGTTAGTTGCACAACTTTCACAGTCTCGACGTAATGCTTTAGCTAAGTCGGCATTAGAGTTATTTTTAAAAGAGTTGTTTGTTTGGCATGAAATTCAAACAGACCCTAATTTTGGAAACTATCGTATTCGGATTGGTGAGAGTGGTCAACCGGATCAAGTTGTGTTGTTGGATTTTGGCGCAGTACAAAAATACCCCGCGAGTTTTATTAATCCTGTGTGTCAAATGATATCTTCCTCATATAATACCGATGTACCGGGGGTCATCAAAGGTGGTATTGAGCTTCAATTTATGAATGAAAGCTGGCCTGAATCAGTGTTGACTGAATTTGCCGAAGTTTGTATTGCTGTTTTGGAACCATTAGCGAAAGATTGCGCCACTGCAGGGCCTGAAGCATACAATAAGCAAGGTGAGTACTGCTGGCGTGAAAGTGACTTACCTTCTCGTATCGCTAAACGGGCTGCAGTATCGGCGATAAGTCGTTATTTTAAGATTCCACCCAAAGAATTTGTATTTCTAAATCGAAAACTGGTAGGTGTTTATACTTTCATTTCAGTGCTTAATGGGCAGTTTAATGGAAGTGAAATACTAAAACCTTATGTGGATAGATTCGTTAACGAACCTGCTTCATAAGTACGCCATAGCTTGATAATTAAATTCATCGCAAAGTATGTTCAAATACTTTAAAATGCCCGACTTTAATGCTAAAGAACAGAAGAGATTGGCTACCTTTCTTCTTCTATTTTAGTCTTTAGTTATATCCAATTAGAGTGTAAATAAATCTGTGAGTAATCTTAAAAATATACGTAACTTTTCCATTATTGCTCATATTGATCATGGCAAATCCACCTTGGCGGATCGGTTTATTCAACATTGCGGTGGTTTGGCTGATCGTGAAATGGAAGCGCAGGTGTTGGATAGTATGGATATCGAGCGCGAGCGCGGTATTACTATTAAGGCGCAAAGTGTCACCTTGGATTACAAGGCAAAAGATGGCGAAATATATCAGCTGAATTTTATTGATACCCCTGGTCATGTTGATTTCTCCTATGAAGTATCACGATCACTGTCTGCATGTGAAGGGGCATTATTGGTTGTAGACGCAGGGCAAGGTGTAGAAGCCCAGTCAGTTGCAAATTGTTATACGGCTCTTGAGCAAGGTCTGGAAGTCCTACCAGTATTAAATAAAATTGATTTACCTCAAGCTGATCCACAGCGTGTAGAGCAAGAAATAGAAGATATTATTGGTGTTGAAGCAGAAGGGGCTGTTCAGTGCAGTGCGAAAACAGGTTTAGGCGTTGAAGACGTTCTGGAAGAAATTGTAAAAGTTATCCCTTCCCCTGAAGGTGATGTTGATGCACCTTTACAAGCACTAATTATTGACTCATGGTTTGATAATTATCTTGGTGTTGTTTCTCTAGTGCGTGTAAAGCAAGGGACGATTAGAAAAGGTGATCGAATTCTAGTTAAATCTACTTCTAAAATGGAGCAGATTACCTCCCTTGGCGTATTCACCCCCAAGCGACTTGAAACAGGTGTTTTAAAGGCGGGCGAAGTAGGTTATGTCGTTGCTGGTATCAAAGATATTCATGGCGCTCCTGTAGGGGATACGATTACACATGCTAAGACGCCTGAAGTTGAACCACTACCAGGATTTAAACGTGTTAAACCTCAAGTTTATGCCGCGCTATTTCCAGTTAGTTCTGATGATTTTGAAGCCTTTCGTGAAGCACTCCAAAAATTAACATTAAATGATGCTTCTCTCCAGTTTGAACCTGAAAGTTCAGACGCATTAGGCTTCGGTTTTCGTTGTGGCTTCTTGGGTATGCTTCATATGGAAATTATCCAAGAGCGACTTGAGAGAGAATACGATCTTGATTTATTGACAACAGCTCCAACCGTAATATTTGAATTACTACTACGTACCGGTGAGACCATTACTGTTGATAACCCATCTCGCTTGCCAGACCCAAGTACAGTAGATGAGATGCGTGAACCCATCGTAGAAGCAAGTATTCTTGTACCTCAAGAATACTTGGGTAATGTTATTAGTTTGTGTGTTGAAAAACGTGGTGTCCAAAAAGAGATGCAGTTTTTAGGTGGGCAAGTTTCGCTTAAATATGATCTGCCTATGAATGAAGTTGTTCTCGACTTTTTTGATCGTATTAAGTCTGTTAGTCGTGGTTTTGCTTCGCTTGATTATCACTTTGTACGTTTCGAAGCTTCTCAGCTTACCAAGTTAGATGTCTTGATTAATGGTGAGGTGGTTGATGCTCTTGCATTAATTATTCATAAAGATAATGCTCAGTCCAAAGGACGGTTATTAACTGAAAAAATGAAAGAACTGATTCCTCGACAAATGTTTGATGTTGCGATACAAGCTGCGATTGGCGGGCAGGTTGTTGCTCGGCAAACAGTAAAGGCCCTCCGTAAAAATGTAACGGCTAAGTGTTATGGTGGCGATGTTAGCCGTAAGAAGAAACTACTGCAAAAGCAGAAAGAAGGTAAGAAGCGGATGAAACAAGTAGGTAGTGTTGAAATCCCACAAGAAGCATTTATGGCAGTTCTGAAAATTGATAGCTAAATAGAGTATTGAACTGCACTTATTTCTTGAAAGCGCCTGCGCTTTTATTAATTAGAACAAAGAGAAGAAGATAAAATATGGATATAGATTTTCCGTTAGTGCTAGTGATTTTAACACTTGGAACAGGTCTTATTTATTTGCTTGATATTTTGGTGTGGAAACCCAAGCGGGATGTAGTAAACCAAGCAGAATCAAATACAAGTGATGAACTAGAATCAAAAGAACCATGGATTATTGAAACGTCTCGCTCTTTTTTTCCCGTTTTGGCAATTGTATTGATCTTAAGGTCGTTTTTAGTCGAGCCGTTTCAGATTCCTTCAGGCTCAATGTTACCTACATTAGAAGTGGGTGATTTTATATTAGTTAATAAGTTCAGCTATGGTTTACGTTTACCCGTTTTGGGTACGAAGGTTGTATCGGTGGATGACCCTCAGCGTGGAGACGTAATGGTTTTCAAATATCCAAAAGATGGTAAGACGAATTATATTAAACGTGTGATTGGTACTCCTGGCGATATTATTAAATACCAGAATAAAACGTTATATATCAATGGCGAAAAGATATCAGAGAAACACGTAGCGAACTTACCTCCGCTCAAATTGTTTGAAGAGAATCTGGGAACAGTTAATCATCAGATTTATGAAAATAGCCGTGCACCTAATATTGCTGCTGAAGGTGAATGGTTGGTGCCAGAAAATAACTACTTTATGATGGGTGATAATCGAGATAACAGTAATGACAGTCGGTTCTGGGGTTTTGTACCTGATGAACTTGTGGTCGGAAAAGCATTTGGTATTTGGATGCAGTGGATATCACTAACATCTTTACCAAGTTTTTCTAGAGTGGGTGGTATTGATTAAAAAACCACCTACACTCAAATAAATGCCTTGAGGTAATTTATCAGAGTGAATTGAATCGAACTACGAGGGAACTATATGACTTTTAAATCATCAAAAAAACAAACAGGGGCTTCAGCGCCTTTAGTCTTAATTATTCTTGGCATGGCTGCAGTAATGCTGACGATTGCTTTTAAATTATATCCACCGATTTTTGAAAACTGGCAGGTGGAAGCTGTCGTGTCCTCCTTTGAAGATGACAATGAGTTGGAAGAGCTTACCGTTTCTGAAATCCAGAAGCGTTTTACCAAACGCCTGGCAATGAATAATGTAAGAGACTTTAATGCAGCTGAAGGGCTTTTTATTAGTAAAGATGATGACTTAATAACAATAGAAGTATCGTACGAGGTTCGCGTGCCTATGTATCGCAATATTGATGCCGTAATTAAATTTGAAAAACTACTCGAAAAAAACTACTGAATGTTATTTTTTCCACTACCGACTTATCAAGGGCTTATCTAAAGAATGAGTAAAAACCACCTAGACGTTTTAGAAAGAACGTTAGGCTACACCTTTAAAAACTCAACTTTGTTTGACTTGGCACTGACACACCGGAGCTATAAGGGTGCAAACAACGAACGTCTGGAGTATTTAGGGGACGCCATTCTCAGTCTAGTCATAGCGGAACACCTCTATAATCGTTTTCCAAATGCTAAAGAAGGCCAAATGAGTCGTTTACGTTCCTTGTTAGTGAAGGGCGTAACGCTTGCCGAAATTGGCAAGGATTTTAAGTTGGGGGATTATCTAAATTTAGGTGGTGGAGAGTTAAAAAGTGGAGGCTTTCGTCGTGAGTCGATTATTGCTGATGCAGTTGAGTCATTGATTGGTGCTATATATTTAGATAGTGACCATCAAACTTGTAAGGAAGTTGTTTTAAGGTGGTATAAAGACCGTTTAGATAGTTTATCTTTAGATGATACCGAAAAGGACCCTAAAACCCGTCTGCAAGAATATTTGCAGTCATTTAAAAAGGACTTACCAAAGTATGATGTGAAGCTGGTGACGGGTGAAGCTCATGATCAAACCTTTACGGTTGTCTGTTCTATTGAGTCGCTTTCTGTCCAAACAACAGGTGAAGGTGGTAGTAGACGTCATGCTGAACAACGTGCAGCAAAAAAAGCTTTAAAACAATTGGGAGCCAAATAATGTCAGAGTTTGATTTATCGAGTTTAGAAAACCCTAAAACTCGTTGCGGCTATGTCGCTATAGTGGGGCGTCCCAATGTAGGAAAATCGACTCTACTTAATAGAATTCTTGGGCAGAAGATTAGTATTACATCGAAAAAACCACAAACAACCCGGCATCAAATTCTAGGTATTAAAACCCAGGATGATGCACAAGTTGTTTATGTCGATACGCCAGGTCTACATTTAAAAGAACATAAAGCGATTAACCGTTACATGAACAAAGCTGCATCAGATTCATTAAAGCATGTTGATGTTATTGTATTTATTGTCGATCGTACACGCTGGACTGATGAAGACCAGTTTGTACTTGAAAAAGTAAAATCTGCTAAAGCACCAGTTATTTTGGTTGTTAATAAAGTCGATCAGTCACAATCTAAAAATGACTTATTACCGCACATACAGTTATTGTCTGAAAAACATACTTTTAATGAAATTATTCCTGTCTCAGCAACCAAAGGGCATAATGTCCCAGAGTTGGAAGAGTTAATTGATAAGCTATTGCCAAAAAATATTCATTACTTTCCTGAAGATCAAATCACAGACCGAAGCCAAAGGTTTCTGGCTTCAGAGCTCGTCCGCGAAAAAATTATGCGACAGTTAGGGGAAGAATTACCCTACTCAGTAACGGTTGAAATTGAAGAGTTCAAACAAGTAAAGCATGTATTGCATATAAGCGCTTTAATTTTAGTTGAACGAAATGGACAGAAGAAAATTGTAATTGGTGAAAAGGGCGAGCAAATAAAAATTATTGGTCGTGATGCTAGAAAAGACATGGAGAAATTATTCGATAGCAAGATTATGCTTAATCTGTGGGTGAAAGTTAAGCGTGGTTGGTCAGATGATGAGCGAGCATTAAAAAGTCTTGGTTATAATGACATATAAATCTGATTTTGAGAAAGTAGGCAGTTAATTTATATGGCTCAGTCCATAGAACAGCAAGCTGCCTATATTTTACACCGTAGGCCTTATCGAGAAACTAGCTATATTCTCGATATTTATACACTTTATTATGGGCGAATTTCTGTTGTTGCAAAAGGTGCAACCCGGGGAAAGTACAACTTTTCAGCGCTACTTCAAATGTTTCAGCCATTGCTACTAAGTTGGTCTGGTCGATCTAATTTAAAAACGCTCACACATGCTGAAGCCCCATCGCTTGCGTTTACTTATATTTCTGAACAACTGTATTGTGCCTTTTATTTAAATGAGCTGCTTCTTAAATTGACGCCGGAATCTGATGCTAATCCGGCACTCTTTTCTTCATATGCAGATGCGCTTCAGGGTCTAAAAGATAGACATAAAATTGAACAAGTACTACGTACTTTTGAATTGGCTCTTTTAAGATCTATAGGGTTGGCCCCTGATTTTTTATTCGATACTTCTTCAAATGAAATACAATCAAACTACTTATATCTTTTGAACCCAGAGCAAGGGTTTTCAATCGTTAAAAGCAGTAATATTCAGCGCGAGAAGTGGAATAGTTTAAAAGGCATAAAGCCTATTTTTGAGGGGACTACCTTGCTGCAGATTGGAAAGGGGAGTTTAATTGAGCAAACCGTTCAGGCTGAAAATGAAACTGATCAAAAAATACTACTTCGAGAAGCAAAGCATATCATGCGTATATTGATTACTTATGCACTTCAAGGTAAGGAATTAAAAAGTAGAGCGTTATTTCAATCGTTAAAAAAAGGATCTGAATGTGACTAACAGAGTATTACTCGGTGTAAATGTAGACCATGTTGCTACCTTACGTGAAGCACGTGGCACGCGATATCCTGACCCTGTTCAAGCGGCGTTGTTAGCGGAAGAAGCTGGGGCTGATGGTATTACAATTCACCCCCGAGAAGATCGTCGCCATATTCAAGAGCGTGATGTTTGGTTGCTTAAAGAGACATTACAGACACGTATGAATTTAGAAATGGCAGTTACACCCGCAATGCTTTCTTTTGCGCTTAATGTTGCACCAGAGCATTGTTGTTTAGTACCAGAAAAAAGGGAAGAGCTAACCACTGAAGGTGGCTTAGACGTATTGGCGCAAGAAGCACGTATTAAAGATGCTTGTAGCCAATTGATTGATGCAGGCATTGAGGTATCACTTTTTATTGACCCAGATCAAAAGCAGATTGACGCTGCTTTTAGGTGTGGTGTACAGGCTATCGAAATACATACAGGACAATACGCAGAAGTTCAGTCAAAAGATTCACTAACGAAGGAGTTTGAGCGTGTTCGAACAGGCGTTGCTCATGGTCTATCGCAAGGTTTAATAGTGAATGCTGGTCATGGGCTTCACTATCATAACACTCATGAAATTGCCGCAATTGAAGGAATCAATGAGCTTAATATTGGGCATAGTATTATTGCTCGTTCTCTATTCACAGGGCTTAAAGAAGCCGTGAAAGAAATGCGTTTGATTCTGGATCAAGCCTCACTAAACTTAAAATGAGTAAATCGTTATGATGGTAAAAGGCGTTGGAACAGATTTGGTTGAAGTGGCGAGAATAGAGCGTTCATTGTCTCAGCATGGTGATCGCTTTGCAGAAAGAATTTTGTCTCATAAAGAGTATCTAGGCTATAAAGAGAGCAAAAGGCCTATTGATTATGTCGCTAAACGTTTTGCGGTAAAAGAAGCCGTCTCAAAAGCGCTAGGAACAGGTTTTTCGGCAGGAGTAACATGGAAAGATATTGAACTTGAACATTTGGAAAGTGGTCAGCCTTTTGCTGTGCTTCACGGTAAAGCAAAAGAAAAGCTTCATGAATTTGGTGCAGAGGGAATATACGTTAGTCTTTCTGACGAGGCGGGGTTAGTTTCCGCCTTCGCCGTTTTAGGATGATTGAATAGAGGGTCAGAACTTAAGTTTCATTCCCAGAAATGCGCCGCTTTCAAAGGTGTGATTCATATTAACGTTTTCAATACCTACGTTTAAATAATGATAGCCAAAGGAAATATCTGCATTTTCAATAATATGATAATTTGCCTGTAGTCGAAAGCGTCTGAACTCATTAGCATCACCAAATGAAAGTACTTCAGGGGCATAATGTAATGATGACTCTATGGACAGTCCTAATGCTTCAGGTATATTGATACGAACTGTGCCGCCTACACCAACAGTTGATCCTTTGAAATCGTCTTCTTTAAAAAAATTACCTTGAAAGCCGATGCCAACTGTCATGGGAAGGTTGCCAATAGCTGTTTGACCCTTTGCATGTAAATCAGTATTGATGATATTAATTGATGAATCATCATTCTTGTAGAAGTACCCTAGACCAAAGACTGTCTTTTCGTTAGTTACAGCATAGTTTCCGTGTATAGAATCATCACTAATTCTAAGATCTAGTTCATTTGCTGCAACAAACTGGCTGGTGCTAGTGATGAATACAAATAGCATGGTGTTGCGTAAGTATTTAATGTTTTGCTTAATCATTATGAAAAATAATCCTGTCTTTTACATGTTAAAATTGAACACTTAGTCCTGTACTAAACGTTATATCGGGTGACGCACGTGGCCTCAGATCTTGAGTCATTATAAAATCAAAAGTAATAGCTTCTGACAACATATGTTCGGTTGAGATACTTACCTGAACAGGCATCCAACCAAGCTCTCTAATGCTTGAATCAAATAGGGGAGTGTTGCTATCAAACTGGGTTTTTATATTCCAACTGGGGAATATTGACCATGCAATTCCCGATCTAAAAGTCATTACAAACTGATGGGCGTTGAAATCTTCAAGATCATCAATTTTCCCTAGGTAATTAATCCCTGCACCATACCAAACCGATAGCGGAAACGCACTTAACCAATTGCGTTTTTTTAACCATTCAGGATTGCTTTGGGCAATGCTTATACCAAAGTCAATATTTTCGCTACCAGTTTGGTCCTCAAAGTTGCCGGTGGGAAGCTTTACGAGTGCTGATACTTGAGTGTTTAATAGCTGTTCAGGGTTCCATGACAGTTTGACTTGTATGTCCCCGATTCCGGATTTATCCTCTTTTATTAAAATTGTTTGACTATTGTTTGTACGTAAATTCCAAGTGACTAAATCATAATTTGTATTTGTGCGACCATTTTGGGGGAGTTGGAACAGTTCATGAAAAGAATAAATGAAATGATCTAATACTCCCTCACTGTGTTTAAGCCAAGGTATGTTTACATTTAAAATAAAATTGCTTGAAAGCTGGTGCTGAAAAGTATTTGTAATTGTCCATGTCTCGCCATCAATAAAAAGTATCTCATTTTCTTTTTGGTTAGTACTGAAATAATTTGTTAACTCAAAGCGTGATTTCCAGTGCGTTGTATTTGTCAGTTTTTGTAGTGTGTAATCAGGGCGAGATAAAGAAAATAGCTGAATTATAGGGCTACGATTTTCAACTACAATAGTTTCAGAATTAAAGATTTCTGCCGCGTGTATTTTTTGGAATAATATTGAAAATATTAGGAGAAAAAAACAGGTGTTGTTTCGTCGCTTCCATTTGAAGAAAGTGGTTCGATTCTTTTTCGGCATATCTATCTTGATTTTAATTTGAATCCAATAGTGAGATACCAAGGCTAACATGCCTAACTTGTGTGTGCGAATTACCTATCGTTTAGGCTAGTTACCAAAAACTATTAGGATGACTGAAATTTTGCTAATCTGAATTCTTTCAAATGATGAAACTATTAATTATTATGGTATTGGTACTACAGCCATTCAGAGAGTAAATATTATTGAATATTCCTAAACTATTTCGCCAACTTAACCAGCTGCCACTACTGAAACGTATTTGTTTTTTTAGCTTTTGTTTTGGTTCTGGTTTAGCAGCTATATGGGTGCTAGCTTTGTCAATTTTTGATTATCAGGGTCAACGAGATACCCTGAAACATTGTATTGAACAAATGGTAGAAGGCCGCATCGAAAATTTAAGTGAAATGGTCTGGAAGAAAGATGACGCTCAGGTTGCAGTGATACTTTCATCTATGAAAGAGGTGTGCGCCCCTAATAAAGGCAGCTATTTGTCGCCTATCTTCTTAAGTGTAGAAATAGATAAAGGTTCTCGAATTCAAGCAGGTAAAACGTTAATACAAGGGCCTGATTTAGAATTAAACTACCCAATTAGTTATTGGAAGGGGGTTGATGCGCAAGCATATTGGTTAGGTGAATTGCATATCACCCAAAGTTTAGCCGGCATTTACAGTAATGTTAGTTGGAATGCTTTTATTCAAATGATAAGTCATATTGTAATTGTTGGCTTTAGTACTGTAGGTTTTTTATCTCTGAGTTATCTGTTCTTTATTCGTAGAATACAGGAGTTTATGGCTGATATTAGAAATAAGACTATGAGCGACTCGTCACGCCTAGCGATAGAGCAAGAGAGCACAGAACTTTCGCGGTTGTCGTTGGCGATTCTGGCTTCTCATGATGAGTTAGATGAAAAATATCTGAACCTACAGTCAAAAATGAAGCTTTACCTCAAAGAGAGAGATAATGCTGTTAAAGCAGGTGAGTTGAAGAGCCAGTTTTTAGCTAAAATGAGCCACGAACTTCGAACACCACTAAATGGTTTACTCGGATTTTCAACGCTCTTGCTCGAGTCAAATTTAAGCGATGAGCAGCGAGAATATACTCAAACTATTCAAGTTTCCCTGGAATCCTTTTTGTATGTTGTGAATGATATTCTGGATTTATCACGCATAGAATCAGGTGATTTGAATATTACCAGTATCCCATTTAGCTTACGTAGTGTTGTTTCCGGGGTATCAAGTTTGCTGAAAAGTCGAGCAGAATCAAAAGGCCTCGCTTTTGAGAGTAGAATTAGCCCTGAAATTCCTCAAACACTACGAGGTGATCCGGTTAGAATACGCCAAATTTTGATCAATCTTGTTTCAAACGCTATTCAGCACACGAGTCATGGGTACGTATTAATCAACTTAGAGCCGGTGAAGCTGGAAAAAGGTGAAGTTGTATTACGTATTTCAATAGAGGGTTCTGGTGCTGTTCCTGATCATCGCAAACGGCCTGATGAAATGGACATCACAAATATGTCCTCTGACTTTCCTTCCGAATTAAAAAATAAAAATAGTGTCGGTTTGGATGTCTGTTATCAAATTGCCGAATTGATGGATACTTGTATTCATCATGATTCACTTGAAAACAAAGGTTCAACTCTCTGGTTAGATCTTAAACTGCCGATCGTAAAGCAGAGCTACACAAAAAATTTCATTGATTTCGCTTTAGTCGGTAAATTAAATGTCCTTGTAATCGACTCTTATGAATTGAGTCGAAAAATTACTTTAGAGCTTCTCCAGGAGTGGGGGATTAAATTTGAGGCCGTAACAACAGCTGAAGAAGGTATTCGTATTTTACAAAACAACCGCTCTGAAGATGGCGGTTTTAATATGGTTCTTTGTGATGACCTGCTACAAGATATTGCAGGCGTCGATGCTTGCAAGCGTATTAGAGAAATTAGTGATCCCTTAATGAGGATTGTTGTCTTATGTTCTAACCCTCAGCTGGGGGATGCAGAAGGCTTTTTCTTGTCTGGTGTGAATGGCTTTTTGAGTAAGCAATTACGCGACCCTTATTTGCGTTCAGTAATGTGCCAAGTATACGCAGAGCGTGGAGGGAATCATCAGGAAAGACGTTTGGTGACACGTTACAGTGTTAGTGATTCAGAAAATGAAGAGGTAAAGCATTTATGGCAAGATACTGCACCGAAAATACAAATACTTGTAGTAGAGGATAATATTGTACACCAGCAGTTAGTCATGCGATTTTTAGAGAAAAAAGGCTTTCAGGTTGATTTGGCTTCAAATGGTTTTGAAGCGATTGAATTATTCAAACGAAATACATTTTCGATAATTTTTATGGATTGCTTAATGCCCGAAATGGATGGCTATGAAACCACTCAAATTATTCGTGAAATCGAAAAATCAAACCCCCAAAAAGATAGAACACCAATTGTTGCATTGACGGCTCATGCTATTGATGGTGAGGCTGACCGGTGTTTTCAGGTTGGAATGGATGAGTTTATTACAAAACCCTATAAATTAGCGCAATTGGAAATGGTCTTGGAACGGTATATCAATTAAACTACGCATTAATATTTATTATAATTTGGAATGAGTTTGTGGTCATGAGAGCTTATATCCGCCACCCTGCAGATGTGCCTATTGAATTCTCGCCGGTGTTGGATGTACAACCTGAAAAAACAGTTGCCCAAGATGTCAGTATGGGAGGCTTGAGCTTTTGCTCAAACAAACGTCTCACTGTTGGCTCTGTTGTAAAAGTGCGTATTCCAATTGTGGAGCCTCCTTTTGAAGCAGAGGCAAAAGTTATTTGGTGTCTCTCACGCCCAGATCGTTATGAAGCCGGTATTGAATTTACGACAGAGCAAGATGCATTTTCTGCTCGTATGGTTGAACAGGTTTGTCATATTGAGCATTATCGTATGTGGGTGCAAGAAGTTGAAGGACGAGACATAGACTGCGAACATGCCGCAGAAGAGTGGATTGGAAAATTTGCTCAAGATTTTCCTACTATTAGTGGTTAAGTCGCCTTGTATTGAAAACAGTCAAAATCAAGCTTCAGCTTTCTCTATCGAAAAAACCTCAACTATATTTTTAAATACCCTCCAGCGGATATTCAAATCATACAAAAGAATGCCATATTCTCTATTGCTCTTTTGTGTAGTCGATTCATGATAAGCGGGTCGTGGATCGTATGCTAGGGTTTCTCTTATAAGGCTTTCTAGTTGTCCTTCATATTCGGAGCACACAAGTTCTAGGTATATTGTGCATTCTGACTTGAATTTAACTTCAAATTTTATTTTAGGGGGAGAGTGAGCAAATCCACATTGAGTGTTTTTAATGGCATCGGAGTATTCAATATAGGGCTTGATGTCATAGATAGGTGTTCCGTCGAGTATGTCAGGGCAGGCTATTTTGAGGCTTGTTGTGCTGTCACTTGTTTCTACTTTTAATAACTCAACCACCGACATACCTAATCCGTTTGGCCGGAAAGAGGAGCGACTAGCAAATACGCCTATCTTCTCATTCCCACCTAACCTTGGGGGACGTATCAATGGCCGCCATTTATGAATATCATTTTGGTGAAAGCCGAAAGTCAGCCAAATATGTGAAAAACTCTGGAGGCCTTTAAAAGCATTTGGGTCATTGTAGGGAGGGAAAAATTCAATGCTTGCTGATGCTGATTGAATTAAGCCAGATTGCCTCGGAATACCAAATTTTTCCTTAAAGGGTGAATGCAGTAATCCTATAGGAGTGATTCTAGAATGATTCAAAACTATTTCATATGCTGAGCGATATCGCTTGCCTGATCATTAAGGCTCTTTTCTGGTGACTTAAGCCCGAAAAAACCAGTGATATGTAAAAACAATTTAGGTATAGACTTTAGCCAGTCACCCGATGACCGCGGAATTAGGTGTAAGTGTAAATGTGGAACTGTTTGGTTGGCTGCTTTGCCGTCATTGACAAGAATATTAGTACCTTGAATACCTAAACCTACTTTTTTTTGTGCCTCGACAATTTTATGACCAATATTGAATAGCTTTGCTCTTTGTTTAGCCTTTAAATCATCCAAACGAATCACGTGCGATTTAGGGATAACAAGACAGTGCCCATTTGTTAGAGGGTAGGCATCCATAAGGGCAATGAAATCATCATCTTCATAGACAATACTGGCAGGCTCTTTGCCTTCAATAATCTTACAAAAAATGCAGTTAGTCATTATTAGAAGTACTCATTGTAAAGTCTGTTCACTTGGTTCTGTGGTAAAGCTACTATCACCGCTCCATTCTTCACTAGGCTCAGCAGCGATACCATACTCTTCATTGGCCCAGGCGCCTAAATCAATTTTCTGGCAACGGTCGCTGCAAAACGGCCTGTGTTTTGAGTTTTCATTCCATTCAACTACGTTTTTGCAGGTAGGGCAGTTAACTTGTAGTGATTGTGACTTATTGCTCATGCGCTAATTCCAAATAATGTAAATGCTGTCGTTCAACTTCTTCCCTTAAATAAGCGAAGTCGTGAAGATTCGAGATGATATCATCTGCTTTATCAATTTTACATTCTCTCGATAGTTGGTTAGCCATGATTTTACGAATTTGTTCAGGTTCTGAATTATCTCTGTGCGCAGCTCGTTCTAGTTGAAGCTCTTCCGGTAGGTCAATAAGCAACGTTCGGCTAACCAATTTGTGCTGATCAGTTTCAAATAACAGCGGAGAAACAAGAATGGCATAAGGCGAATGAGCGTGCTGTAGTTGGTGAATGATTTCTTTGCGAATTAGTGGGTGTAGTAATTTCTCTAGCCATTCTTTTTCAGCCGGTTTTGAAAAAATAATCGAGCGAAGCTGAGTACGGTCTAATCGATGATGAGAATCTAAAATGTTAGAGCCAAAATGTTCAATGATTTCCTGTAAAGCCGGGGTTTCAGGTTCCACAACCTCACGCGCAACAACATCAGCATCAACAACACAGATTCCAAACTGCTCAAATAATGCGGATGCGGCAGATTTCCCGCTACCAATACCTCCTGTTAAGCCTACAGTCCACATATGATCTATACCGTTTTCATCCAAAGCTGAAATAAATATTCTCCCCAAATTAAAGAAATCCAGCCTGCAATGGCTAAATATGGGCCAAATGGAATGGGGATGTTTTTATCGCGACCTTTAATTAATATCATAGCTATACCGATAATGGCGCCAACAACTGAAGATAATAAGATAATAATAGGAAGTTGTTCCCAGCCTAACCAAGCCCCTAATGCACCCAATAACTTAAAGTCGCCATAGCCCATACCTTCTTTACCTGTGAGTAGCTTGAATAACTGATAAACAAACCAAAGTGAAAGGTAACCACATACTGCGCCCCATAGCGCTGACTCTAAAGTTGTGAAAATATTAAAAGAATTAAGGATGAGTCCTGCCCAAAGTAAAGGCAAAGTCATATCATCAGGCAATAATTGTGTATCTGTGTCAATCAGGGTGAGTGCGATGAGTACCCAGGTCAAAAATAACGCACTAAGGCCTGCATACGTTGCCCCGAAAGTCATGATAACAATTAACGAGAGTATTGATGTCGCTATTTCAACAAGAGGGTAGCGCATTGATATTTTATTTTTACATTGGCTGCATTTTCCGCCTAAAAATAAAAAACTTAATACTGGAATATTTTCCCAAGGTTTGATCTTATGCTGACACTTCGGGCAGGTAGAATCAGGCTTGGAAAGGGTTATTTTTTCTGCATTATTTAGCTCGCTCTCAAGTTTTTCTTGTTCTAATAGAATGGAGCATTGGTGTTTCCAATCTTGTTCAAGCATTTTGGGTAAGCGATAAATGACGACATTCAAAAAGCTACCAATCAATAAACCTAAAATAATTGTGCAACTATATAAATAGCCAGTGTTGTTAAAAATAATATCTAAATTAGCCATTTAAAAGAAGATCTCAATATTTGTTTTTATAAGGAAAAAGAAAAGGCCTGCGAGTGCAGGCCATAATTTTTTTAATTGGCTCTTGTTAACCGACTGCTTGACCCATTTGGAAGATAGGCAGATACATAGCAATGATTAATCCACCAACTAATACACCTAAAACAGCCATAATCATAGGTTCCATTAATGCGGTCAAGTTATCAACAAGATTATCGACCTCCTCTTCAAAGTAGTTGGCTACTTTGTCAAGCATGGTATCTAAAGCGCCTGATTCTTCACCTATAGCGACCATTTGAACCGCCATAGAAGGGAAAACATTTGTTTGCTTCATTGAAAACTGAAGTTGGGTACCTGAAGCAACATCATCGCGGATTCGGTGAATTGCATCTCGAAAAACGGCATTTCCTGTTGCGCCTGCTACAGAATTGAGAGCGTCTACCAATGGAACACCTGCGGCGAAAGTTGTTGATAGTACGCGACCAAATCTTGCTATGGCAGACTTTTCTAAAATGTTGCCAACAATAGGAAATTTAAGTAGGTAGGCGTCAACTTTGTCTGCAAAATTAGGAGACCTGCGGATTGCTTCTTTAAACAAATAAATGCTCCCCATAATAGCGGCCAGAACAATCAACCACCATTCTTGCATCCATTCAGATATGCCAATCACAAATTGGGTAAATGCAGGTAATTCTGCACCAAAACCAGCAAATAAGGTTTCAAACTCAGGAACAACCTTAATAAGCAGTATGCCTGTAACGACCATAGCAACGACTAATACGGCAATAGGGTAGGTCATTGCTTTTTTAACTTTCTTTTTGAGTGTTTCTGATTTTTCTAAATAAGTTGCAACACGATCAAGCATGGTTTCAAGTGCGCCTGATTGCTCACCTGAATCAACTAAATTACAAAAAAGATCATCAAAATGCTTAGGGTGATTTCTAAGTGCGCCAGCGAAGTTATTCCCCGCAGCTACATCCGATTTAATATCTAGTACTAAATCACGCAAACTCGGGTTCTCAAGGCCATCGGCAACAATTTCAAATGACTGAACCAAGGGGACCCCGGCTTTCATCATTGTTGCCATTTGACGGGTGAATAGCGCAATATCAAATGGAGTAATTTTCTTCTTCTTGGCTGCGCCCAATGCTGCTGCTTGCTTCTTTACTTTAGTTGGGGTGACGCCTTGCTTCCGAAGTTGAGCTTTGACTAAGGCGGCATTTTTTCCGCTCATTGAACCTTTCGTTTTATTGCCTTTTTTATCCGTTCCTTCCCAGTTGAAAGAGGATGTTTTTTCTTCTTTAGCAGCCATGTCTTAATCCTTGGTAACTCGTTCGACTTCTTCAAGGCTAGTAACCCCTTGAATAGCTTTTAGTAGTGCAGACTTTCTTAAATTATTAAAGCCTTCTTTATCTGCTTGTGCTGCAATATCTAACGATGTTGCTTCTGACATTATTAATTGAGCAATTGTGGGGGTGACTTTTACGACTTCATATATCCCAACTCGGCCTTTATATCCTTTTGAGCACTTTTCACAGCCTTTAGGTTTATAGAGTGTGAATCCTTCATCTATTTGCGTTTGTGTAAAACCTTCTTTTAGTAATGTTTCCTTTGGGATATCAGCAGGCTCTTTACAATTACTACACAGGCGTCTTGCAAGTCGCTGAGCAATAATTAAACTCACGGAGGTTGCAATGTTAAATGCTGGAACGCCCATGTTCATCATTCTTGTCAAGGTTTCCGGGGCACTGTTCGTGTGCAGTGTAGAAAGAACCATGTGACCTGTTTGAGCGGCTTTAATTGCAATAGACGCTGTTTCCAAATCCCGTATTTCGCCTACCATAATGACATCAGGGTCTTGACGTAAGAAAGAGCGCAAAGCTTCAGGGAAGCCTAAGCCTACTTTTGTGCTTACGTTGACTTGATTGATGCCTTCAAGGTTTATTTCTACAGGGTCTTCCGCTGTTGAAATATTAGTTTCAGGCGTATTTAAGATATTCAAACCGGTGTAAAGTGATACAGTTTTACCACTACCTGTCGGACCTGTAACCAAAATCATGCCTTGAGGTTGGTGTAAGGCCTCTAAGTACATTTCTTTTTGTACTTCTTCATAGCCTAAGGCATCAATCCCCATTTTTGCACTGCTGGGGTCAAGGATACGTAATACGATTTTTTCGCCCCATAGTGTTGGGAGTGTGTTTACCCGGAAATCAATTGATTTTGTTTTTGAAAGTTTGAGTTTGATTCGTCCATCTTGCGGAACGCGTCTCTCGGAAATATCCAGCTGAGACATTACCTTTAAACGAGCTGAAATTTTGGGGGATAGCTTGACGGAAGGTTTGGACACTTCATGTAAAATGCCATCTGTTCGGTACCTAACACGATAACTTTTTTCATAAGGTTCAAAGTGTAAATCTGAAGCGCCTCCTTTAATAGCATCAAGTAGCATTTTGTTAACGTACTTAACAATAGGGGCATCATCGACCTCGTTTGCAGTATCCGTTTCATTATCGTCCGGGTTTTCTACATCAAGGTCATCCAGGTCAGAATCATCCAAGTCACCCATGGTGGTGTCTTGCGCTTCAAGATATTTATCAATTGATGCATTAAGCTTGTCATCTTCAACTAAAATGGCGTCGACACTTAAGCCTGTATGAAATTTGATCTCATCTTGTGCCAATATATTAGTAGGGTCCGAAACCGCAATAAAGAGCCTGTTTCCGCGTACATATAAAGGAAGCGCGTGATGTTTTCGGATTAATTTTTCGTCAACAATTTTTTCAGGCAACGACTCCGTCATGAATGCGCTGAGATCCAAAACAGGCATGCCAAATTCTTGAGCAGCAGAAAACGCTAAATCTTGAGCCTTCGCAATACTATTAGATACAAGGTGAGTGATGAGTGAAATACGGTTATCTTGTGCATGGGTTTGAGCCTTTTTGGCTGTATCTTCGTCTAATAGCTGGTCTTGCACAAACTTTCTTGCCAAGCCTGTTAATGTAATATTGTCTTGTGATGCCATTGAGTATCTTTTGAATTTGGATGACTGTGTCGCGCCAATATTTCTTTTATAATCGAATATTCTACCGATTCTTTGAAATGAATGGCTATTACTAAAGTAGTGTAGTGTAACTTCTGGTTTTTTAAAGCGATCTTCAAAAGAAGAGTCACCTAACTTGGGTGTGAGTCTAAAGTATTAGGTAATTATTTGTATATGGCATAAGTCCTGCTTTAATTTAAGGTAAATATTGAGCGGGCTTGAACGTCGGTTTATCCGTAATTATATCTCAGGACGATGCAATGAAAACCATCCAACAAGGTTTCACACTAATTGAATTAATGATTGTGGTTGCGATTATTAGTATATTAGCTTCAGTCGCTATTCCCGCTTATAACGCCTATATCGCTCGGGCGCAGTTATCGGAGTCAATTTCATTTGGTAGTGTTGCAAAAACGCCTGTAGAGGAATTTGTTTCAGTTAATGGTGTTTTCCCATCGGGAGCCTCATTAAATGGAATGATTGATATCAATCGGGCGGACTCTATTGATTCACTTGCCTCAACATCTGGAACAACAACATCTGGTAGCTTTACCTTTACATTAATATCATCTGGTTTGAGTAGTGATTTAATTGGGGAAAGTGTGCGGTTTTCACGTAATGCTGCAGGTCTGTGGGAGTGTTCAGTCAGCTTTAGTATTCCTACTAGCTTAAGGCCTCCAGGATGCAAAGCTCAATTTTAACTTATATCTAATTATCTAAAGCCAAACTCTTCTTTTTCGTTTGCTTGTAATGGTAATAAGAAATTGAATTACATTTTGAACCTTATCTTCTCTATCTAAACCTTAAATGCTTTGCATCACTGCCGTTTGGCTAAATTCATGCTGTCATATCGGTGTGCATCTTAGCCGAAATATATTATTAGTTAGACTAATAGATATCCCCAAAAGAGCTGGGTTCTACCTAAAAAGACTTCCTGAATGACTTAGGGTTGAGCAGTTAAAGTGTTCTAAAAGTATGCTCCTCATATTTAATTGAAAAATTTTCTCATTAATCACTGATACAGCTATTACTTTGTCAACAACTGACAATATTTGTCAGTTGTTGACAAAGTAATAGCATGTTTTCTGTTTGAGCAATTAATCGAATGCATGTTAAATAACAAACCTAAGTCTATGATAAATGGATAAATTAAAAATAAAAATTGCACTTGGCATAAGCTCTGCTATTGTTTAAGTCAGGCACGCTTGCTAGCGGTAGACGAAGCGGTCATACTTTTTTAATACTGGAGAATTAACAATGAAAAATATGAAAACAAAGCAGTCAGGTTTTACCTTAATTGAATTGATGATCGTAGTCGCGATTATCGGTATTTTGGCGGCAGTCGCAATTCCTGCATACCAAGATTACATTGCTCGTGCACAGATGGCTGAGCCAATTTCGTTTGGTGGTGCAGGTAAGACACCAATTGAAGAATTTGTTTCCTCAAATGGCGCTTTCCCTACAGGTGCATCTTTGAAGACATTAATTGATATTGGTAGAGCGACATCAATTGCTACTTTAGGTACAGATAGTACTGGTAATAGTACAGAAGGGTCATTTACTTTTACGATGGAAACTTCAGGTTTGAATGCCGATGTATCAGGCGGTGTGCTTGAGTTCTCACGTTCTTCAGCAGGTATTTGGACTTGTGCAACCAGTATTGCAGCAAGAATTGTTCCTAAAGGTTGTGTAGGTGGTTCGGGTACTACTGCAGCGACACCAGTTCCATAGCACTTAGTTTAAGTAATACTAGAATCAGACACTCTTGAGTGTCTGATTTTTTTTTGTGTTAAATTTAAGGAGTAATGCTATTTTGTCCAGGAATGATTACTTGGTTTATGTGGTGTTACCTCTTATAATTTTGGTACTGGTAACGTGTTTTGTCTATTTGTCGTCCTTAACCGGACCGTTTCTTTTTGATGATTTTCCTAATCTGAAACCATTAGTCGCATATGTTAGAGGTGATTTATCGTGGCTTGAGTTCGTATTTGGTGGAAGAGCTGGCCCAACAGGGCGGCCATTGTCGTTAGCAACATTTACTTTGTTTTCATCTTCCTTCCCTGATAACGCCTTCCCATTTAAGTTGATAAACCTACTAATTCATTTATTAAATGGCATCATTCTTTATTTTCTTACCTTTAAAGCGTTAAAAATACTTAGTTTCAGTAAGAAAAAGTGTTTAGTCGCTGCAGCTTTTTGCATGGGGTTTTGGTTACTTCATCCATTAAATATGTCTTCTGTGCTATTAGTTATTCAGCGAATGAACCTGTTGATGACTACTTTTTGTCTACTTGCGATGTATATCTATGTTCACGGGCGTACGCTAATATTGGAGGCTCCACGTAAAAGTTATTTGTTTATTTGTTTTTCGTTTGTGTTAAGCGGTTTATCCATTCTAGCAAAAGAAAATGGCGCTTTATTTCCGTTATATATTTGGGTAATGGAAATTACTATTTTGCAAAAGCTGGTAAGCCCTGCGACACCAGTTTGGCGATATTTCAAATGGGGGTTAATTTATATTCCTTCAGTTTTAATTATCAGCTACTTAATAAAGGTTGGATTATCTGTCGATGGGGTGTATAGCAAGCGTGACTTTACAGTGAATGAGCGCCTGATGACGGAAGCTAGAGTCATCTTCGACTACTTAAGACAAATTTTATTACCCACTTTATCTGGGACGGGAATTTTTCACGATGATTATAAAACCTCAACGAGTCTGTTTGAACCGATATCAACAATCATTTCTATCGTGGGCGTCGCTTTAGCTTTATTTTCAGGGCTTTGGCTACGCCGAAGAATGCCGATACTTTCATTTGCAATGTTATTTTTCCTTGCTGGTCACCTTTTGGAGTCTACAGTACTTAATCTAGAGTTATATTTTGAACATCGAAACTATTTGCCTATGATTGGGATTGGTATAGCTTTAGGTTGTTTATTCGCTAATATTTCAAAGGGGGTAATTAAACTCTTTTTAATTGTGTACCTTGTCTTGATTGCTGGGGTTAGCTTTGCTAATTCATCGGTTTGGGGCGATAGAGGCCTCATTGCTAAGGTATGGGCAACAGAGCGTCCTGACTCGTTGAGAGCTCAAAGGTTACTGGTTGATTATTATAGAAGTCAGGCCCAGTTTGAAAGAGCTAGGACTCATCTACGAAATATTATAGTTAAAGAGCCAGATTTTGCTGATTTGTGGCTTCAAGATCTTATTTTTGAATGTGCTTTAGAGGGAAGGCTTGAGAATGAATTCATCTCTAAAGTAAGTAATGAGTTAAAGACAGGTCGTGCGAAGTTTGGGGTCGACGAAATTGTACTTAACTTAATGAAGCTAGAGAACTTCAACAAATGTGAAGGGTTAACCAAAGAACTCATTGTCAGTTTAATTGATGATTTATTATCTAACAAACAAATTAAAGGGCGAGTGACCCAGCAGTTCTTCTATTATTATCAGGGAAATTTATATGCTCAGCTTGGTAATCTACCTTCGGCATTAACTGCTATTGATCTTGCCTTTGAGAAAGGGCCAAATATTGACTTTATTTTTATTCAAGTTAAATGGTTAATCGCAGCAGGCGTTTATAATATTGCAGAAGAATATTTAAGCAAAGCTCAAGAGCTAAATTCTCAAAGAGAGCTCTATATGAAATCTCGAGAAGATGATATTGAGCTCTATAAACAGTTGATTCTCCAAAGTCGAGAGAGTTAGATTTAACAAGTGACCAATAGTGTGGGATAGGGGTGAGTGTGAAAAATAAATTGTCAATTATACTACCATCAAAGAATGAAGGTGCTTCATTGAGGGTGCTATTGCCTGAAATCATAAACCTCTTTCCTGAAGCGGAAGTTATTCTGGTTAATGATGGCTCCACAGATGACACATCTGAGATATGTCGACTAAATAATGTAAAAGAAGTAAGGCACCCCTATTCAAAAGGAAACGGTGCAGCAATTAAAAGTGGTACTAGGGCTGCAACGGGTGACACGTTGGTTTTTATGGATGCAGATGGTCAGCATAGCCCTGCTGATATTAGCCGGTTACTAGAGAAAATGGACTCTGGTTACGATATGGTCGTAGGGGCAAGAAGTCGCGAATCTCAAGCAAGTGTTGGTCGACTAGTTGCGAATTCATTTTATAATAAGTTCGGTAGCTGGATGGTTGACAAGCGGATAGATGATTTAACGTCTGGGTTTAGGGTTGTGAAGGCAAATTTATTTAATCAGGTATTGCATTTACTGCCTAATGGCTTTTCATACCCAACAACTTCGACGATGGCTTTTTTCAGGTTTGGTTTTTCTGTGGGTTATCTACCAATTACTGCTGACAAAAGGGTCGGTGAAAGTCACATAAATTTAGTAAAAGACGGTGTACGTTTTTTTCTCATTATATTTAAAATAGGTACACTTTACTCACCGTTTAAAATATTTATTCCAATCAGCTTTTTGCTCTTTACATTAGGAATGGGCAGGTATGTTTATACTTATCTGCTTACAAGTACATTCACAAATATGTCGGCATTGCTCTTATCTACATCATTGTTGGTTTTTTTGATCGGCCTTGTTTCGGAGCAGATAACAACACTAATTTATCAGAGTCAAAGCGGCCAGCATGACAATGAGCAATGACAGGGCAATAAAAAAATTACTTGTCGTTACTACGTCATATCCTCTAAAGGTAGGGGCTATCAGTGGAATATTCGTAAAGCGGTTGAATAAATCATTGGAGCAATATTTTAATATTTCAACCTTGTGTCCTGATGGCGTTACTGAAGTAAATTGTAAAGAAGTTATTCCTGTTCGGTATGCACCAAAAAAATATCAGTTGTTGGCTCATCAACCGGGTGGAATTCCTGTTGCATTGAAAAATAATCGATGGCTATTTTTCTTAGTTCCAATATTTTTGCTTTCTTTATTTTTTAAAACGCTAAGAGAATTAAAGAAAAATAATTTTGTGTTAGCTCATTGGGGGGTTAATGGTCTAGTTGCGGGTATCGCAAACATTTTTTTCAGAAAACCACTCGTAACTGTTTTTCACGGGACTGATGCAAATAGTATTCATAAATCAAGAATATCCAAATGGTTTCTAAATTTGACTATCAGGTTAAGCTCTAGCGTGGTTGTAGTATCACGTAGTTTATACACATCTTTAAATACTCACTTCCCGAATCATAGCCAAAAGATTATTTTTATAGCGAATGGTGTAGAAGAGGACTTACTTAATGTGACTCCACGTGAAAGTATCAACTTTTGTTTTGTAACTATAGCCAACTTAAACCCTCTCAAAGGGGTTGGGGATATACTTCACGCCTTAGCGTTAGTTGGGCAGGTGGAATGTAAGTTAATTGTTATTGGTGATGGACCTCAAAGAACAGAATTAGAAGAACTGGCTGATAGATTGCAGTTAAATGAACAGGTCATGTTTACTGGAGTCATCCCTCCTCAGGGAGTAAAAAATTATATCGAAGACTGTGATGCGCTTATATTGGCTAGTTATTCAGAAGGAAGGCCAAGTGTTGTTCTTGAGGCAATGGCTGCAGGAAGGACTATTATTGCGAGTAAAATTCCCGGGAACATTGAACTGGTCCAACATGGTGTTTCCGGTTTGCTATTTGAAGCTGGCAATGTTCAGGCATTAACCAGTTGCATGAAACAAACTCTAAATAGCAAAGATGAATTAATTTCTATGGGGAAAGAAGGGCGAAAATTTATTATAGATAATCATTTGATCTGGCCGCAAACTGCACAGCAGTATTTGCAATTATTTGATGGTCTACAAAATAACAAGTGCTAAATACTACAAGTTAATTTTATTCACGCTAGAGATTAAATAACTCTTTGGGGCTTAGTGCATCATATAGTTTTAAAGACACAACATTTAGCAGATACTTTGAGATTCATTTCACTTATATGACTAATAATATAGAGCATGTTGCATTTTTTCTACCTGACTTGCAGATAGGCGGGGCGGAAAAGGTCTTTATCCAGCTATTGAATGAGTTTAGTGTGAGTCACTTCAAAGTAGATTTATTGCTATCTCAAGATGTTGGTGAATTCCGTCATTTGGTAAATAATAATATTGAAATCATTTCTTTCTGTACAAAGGCACAATCGAAACCTGTTTTATTCTTATCTTCTTTACGTGGGTTGTTCTTTTACGTCAGAAAATATCGTCCAAAAGCTATTTATTCAACATTAACTGGTGCAAATGTAGTTTCATTACTTGTCAGCCTTGCCCATCATTTTTTAGATACAAAATTCATTATAAGAGAGGCAAATGTCAATAAAAATAATGGGTTGATGTATAAGTGTCTATCCAAATTGTTGTATAAAAGGGCGCATAGGGTTGTGGCAGTCTCTGAAGGAGTAAAGAGAGATTTAATTAAAAGCTTAGGTGTTTCAGCTTCAAAAATTGTGGTCATTAAAAACCCTGTTGATATTGAGCGAGTTAGGGAAATGGCGATGTCTGAAAGAGCAGATCCTTGGATTAATGAAGAAAGGTCTGCAGTTATTGTTTCTGTCGGTCGTTTATTTCCCCAAAAAGATTTTGAAACACTTATAAAAGCATTTAAATTGGTGCGTGAGCAAAACGCTGCCAAGTTAGTTATTATCGGTGAGGGGCCAGAAAGAGATAAGCTTGAACGGTTGGTAGCTATGCTGAAACTTGAAAATTATGTGAAGCTTGTTGGGGTCAAAACAAATCCTTTTGTTTATTTAAATAATGCAGATGTTTTTGTTCAATCTTCCAAATGGGAAGGATTTCCAAATGTTTTGTTAGAGGCGTTAGCAGTTGGAGTACCTATTGTAGCAACGGATTGTCATTCAGGTCCTGCGGAGATTTTAAATGGCATTAACGGGTGTTCTTTAGTGCCTGTTGGTGATGAAAGAAGTATGGCTGATGCTATTTTAAGAGAGTTTGAGCAACCTACTGATACAGTGCAGGCAGAAACGAGGTTGTCTGAGTTCTCTATTGCCAGTATCTCGGGCGAGTACAAGAAACTTTTGAAATGATTAACCGAAATAGAAACTGTCGAAAGCTAGCTTTTTTAATTCCTTCTTTTAGTGGAGGGGGGGCAGAAAGGGTCATTACAAATTTGGCTAACGCGATGCTCAGCAAAGGCTATGCTGTTGATATATTATTGTTCTCGTCTAAAGGGCCTGTTAAATCAAGTGTTTTAGTCGATATTAATATTATTGAAATAGGACCGTTTGGGCTAAAAGCAATGTTTGGCCTTCTTAAGTACTTGATTAAAGAAAAACCTGCTTGTCTGATTTCATCATTATGCCACTGTAATTTTTTATCTATTATTACTGCAAAGGCGACTGGGACAAAATGTATTATTAGAGAAGCAAATTACCCTCCAGCTATTCTGAGTCATAGCAGAAACAGGCTTGAAAAAATAGCTTATGGTATTTATTTCAGTTTTTATAAATATGCTGATTTGGTTCTATCACCGTCAAAGCAGATTATATTAATTTTAGAGAAAGATTTTAATATAACTAAAACAAAATTAAGACTGTTAAGCAGCCCTTCTATTGGGGTTGAATTTGATGAACTCGTGAATGAAGTACCTGAACACCCTTGGCTAGAAAATGATAACTATAGAGTTGTATTAGCCGTTGGAAGACTGGAGCCTGCAAAAGGGTTTAGTATGTTAATTAAAGCAATGTCAATTTTAGACGATGAGATGAAGTTGAAACTCATAATTCTGGGGGAGGGAAGTTTAAAGCAAGAACTTCTAGAGCTTGTGAATGATTTAGGGTTAGAGGATTGTGTTAGCTTACCTGGCTTTGTAAAGAATCCTTACGCCTATATGCGTAAGGCTGATGTGTTTGTTTTATCTTCTTTTTATGAAGGCATGCCAAATGTAATGGTGCAAGCAATGGCAGCAGGCACATCAATTGTATCTACTAACTGTCCAACAGGGCCAGAAGAATTACTGGAGAATGGTAAATTAGGAGTTTTAGTACCTGTTGGCGACTCCAGTCAGTTAGCCGTGGGCATAAGTAAGGTGCTGGACTCTCCATGGAGTAAGTTCCAGTTGCAGGAGAAAGTTGCCCAATATCGAATTGAAAATGTATCGTTAGTATTTGAAGAATTGGTTAGAGAAATAATTAGATAGAAAATGAGTTTGTAATCTATTTTTCTAAGTATTGCTGTGGGTATGAAATAATAAATATTTTTTGCAAGATTCAACTATCAATTTTATTGGCATAGGATTCTTGGTTTATGTCTTTTGACAGTATCACCTTTATTGTCTTTTTTATAATAGTTCAATTCGGCTATCACTTGATGTCTAATTGGGACAATAAAAAACTCTTACTGTTATTAAGCAGTTACTTATTTTACGGTTTATGGAACCCTCCGTACCTAATCCTTTTACTATTTACCACTTTACTATCATTGTATGTTGGTAACCTTCTAGTGTCCTGTAAGAGTCAGTTTAAGCGTAAAATTCTGCTCATTATAGGGTTGCTCGGTACATTGGGAGTACTGGGCTTTTATAAATATAGTGGGTTTATATTAGGGAATATAATTCAACTATTTGAGGCTTTTGGTATTCAGTATCGACCTCCTGAAATAGATATTCTTTTGCCAATAGGGATCTCATTTTATACGTTTCAAGCATTATCTTATGTACTTGATTGTTACCGACATACCCAAAAGGAACCGTCAACTGTTATAGACTTTTCGCTATATGTATCATTTTTTCCGCAATTAATCGCTGGTCCAATTGTTCGTACATCTGAATTTATCCCTCAGTGTCAGAGCCCGCGAGACATTACCTTTAGCCATATTGGTTGGGGGGGGGCACTTCTGGTAACCGGATTGTTTATGAAAGTTGTTTTAGCCGATGCTTTTTTAGCGCCAGTTGTTGATAAAGTTTATGATAATTACTTGTTGAGTGGCAGTGTTGATACCTTGGTAGGTATTCTAGGATACTCTGGACAAATATATTTTGATTTTGCAGGGTACTCTACTTGTGCCATTGGTGTTGCTATGTGTTTCGGTTTTGCCTTACCAGACAATTTTAGGTATCCATACTCGGCTATTGGTTTTTCTGATTTCTGGAAGCGTTGGCATATTTCATTGTCAAAGTGGTTAAGGGACTATCTATATATTTCTATTGGGGGGAATAAGCAAGGAAGGAAGGTAGAATACCGCAACCTAATGTTAACAATGTTGATCGCTGGATTATGGCATGGAGCCTCTTGGATGTTCGTCATTTGGGGTGGCCTACACGGACTTTTTTTAATTATTGAACATTTAGTGAAACGAAGGTTTGGCAGATTTTTTAAGGCAACTCCGGGCACCCGTTTCTATTTTTTGATATTAACTTTTATTCTTATTACATTATCATGGATCCCGTTTAGGTCACCTGATGCCTTTGTTGCAATTAATATCTTTACAAGCCTTTTAAGGAGCGGCGTTAGTGATGTGACTAGTAGCTTAGAGAAAATTGAAGTAGCTATTGTTATTTTTTCCATGCTAGCTTGGCAAATATTCATGCGTAATAAACACTTAGAAGATATTGTTAACCATCTTGGCTGGGCTTTGCGAGTAGCTGTATTGGTAATAATGATTGTTAGCATTCTTTCGGTCGAAGGGGGGGAGAGTAATGCCTACATCTATTTCCAATTCTAGTGAGCGCCGGCCTAACAAGTGGTGGAGAAAAAGCTGGTTCTTTGTTTTTCTTTTATGCTTTGTTGCTTTATTAAGCTGGGAGATGTTTGTTCGACATACTGGTATCTGGCGCATCGGTACGCAAGACAGTCCACTTATATGGACTGAGCAGCGGCTTTTGGCTACCCACTATGGGAATGATGCAATTATTTTAGTCGGAGCATCAAGAATACAACTGGGTATTGACACCCAAGTTATGGCGCGTCAAACAGGTAAAAAGGTTATACAGCTTGCGATTGATGGAAACCCTTTTATGCCAGTGTTAGAAGATCTGGCGGAAGATGAATCGATAACAGGTACTATTATTGTTTCAGCTTCCGTAAATGGGTTTAGGCGTAACTACAATAAAGAACGCCGAGTTTATGATTATCTTAAGCGTTATCACACCATCGCAAATAACCCTTTGAGTTTTGATACGATTGAATCAAAACTCAATTCTTGGTTAATAGGCTATTTTAGGTCGGCATCAAACTTTGTTACTCCTTATAAGTATGTTGTTTGGGATGATGACCGTTTAGAAAAGAGTGGTTATTTAGTGTTTTATAGCGATAGGTCTGTCGAAGCAGATTATTCGATCGTTAATGTAGATGAGATGTACAGAAGTCGAATGAAGAAACACACCGGTTCTGATCACAATATCCAGTTTAGAGAAATTGTAGATTTTGATCATAAAATCAATGAAGTAAATGGACTTGTTAGTAAAATCCGATCTAGAGGAGGTCGTGTTATTTTTGTAAGATTTCCATCTGATAAAGGGGTGTGGAATATTGACAAAATCCGTTATCCAAAGTCTATATATTGGGATAGGTTCGTTAAAAAAACTGAGGCTGGAACAGTTCATTTTAAGGATTTTAAGACTTTATCTGTGTTTGATTTACCGGACGGTTCTCACCTTGATAAGCGAGATAAAGTAGCTTTCACTGAAGCTCTTGGGAGCATCGTTTTCGGGAAAAATTAAGCGACGAAATATGTCATCATAAATAAATACTTATTACCTAATTAATACCACACGAGAGTGGAATGTGCTGTACAGGGATGGAATAAACGGCAAGATTTTTGATAGAGAATGGAAGTGCCTTGCCTTATGGGATATTTTAAAGAAGGTGCTTTCACAGAACATAACCTCATCAAAATGTTTTTTGAATTCTTTGCTGATCTGTTTCTTTGATAAATAGTTGGTATTTTGCCTCAAGTAATTAAAGTTTTTATTGGCTGTTTCTTGTGCTGAAAGTGAGTGTTGAGATTTATTTCGTAAACCTAATTTTGCCCAAATATATAACCATGCATATGTTTGTATCATTGATGAAAAGGGGACACTAACATGAGCTTCTATAGGTTTATATCTTGAGGGAAATACATGAAGACAAATACCATTAGGTTTCAGTACTCTTCTTATTTCAGAAATGGCCTCAGAATAATTTTTTACGTGCTCAAATACTTGGTTACTAAGTATAAAATCAAAAGTGTTATCTTCGAAAGGTAGTGAATAAGGTTGGAATGATATAGGTCGAATAAAGCTACTTTCGCTTAAACTAGCAGTATCCACATCTTTATCTGTTTTAAATGCCACATCGCAACCAAAAGCTTGATAACCAAGACTTCTTAGTTCACTTACAGTTCTTCCACTACCGCAGCCAAAGTCCATAATTGTAGACTTTGGTGTGAATTGATAGCCAAATTCTTTAATTATACGAAGCATTATTGACAGTTGGTTCGATGCACTATTTTCTTTTATTTTGGTCATATTAAATAGTCTTAAATATTTCTAGTTTGATAGTACTGATTGATAAATTTCCGTGACTCGTTTGATGTATATATCTGCCCCGAAGCGGTTTATGCAGTCTTCTCGAATGTGTTTATTATCAAACTTGTTAGAGTTTTCTATCATATATAGCATTCCTTCTGAAAGCTCTTTTGGGGATTGTTTTAGGACTATATGACCATTAGACTTTGAGATAATATCACTAGGACCACCGCAGTCAGTAGACAAAACTGGTTTGCCGCAACTAATGGCCTCTATGAGGGGAATACCGAAAGTTTCTGTATTACTTGATAAAACATAACAAGAACAATTCTGAAGGTGTGAAAGTACTTGTTGACGAGTCAGTTTTCCTAATAATTTTACCTGTTTTTCTAAATGAAATTGTTGGATGAGGTTGCTTAGGTGAGGTGCTTCTGGGCCATCCCCACCTATATAAAGCTCAATTTTTATTTCTGGCTGTGAATTTGTTAATTGATAAAACGCTTCAACTAGCAGGCTAAAATTCTTGATTGGGCTAAGTCGACTGATACTTAAAAAACGAAAAATTTCTTGTTTTTCCATTGAAGGTTTCTTTTCTTTAGGAAGAAAAAAAAGTGAATCTACAGTATTTGGAATGACTTTGATGTTCTCTTCAGGGACATCATAATGCTTTACCAATTTGTTTTTTACATATTGACTAACAGGAGTTATAACCGCTGACTCTTTTAATGCGTTGATAGCTTTGGTCGTCAAACCGATAGGAAGAGAGTTTGTCGGAAGTATTGACATGTGTTCTGTGATGATAAATGGAATATGCTTTTGACGAGCAACTCCATGAGCAATAAGGCCTGCATGCACTGTACCATGAGCATGTATAATGTCTGGTTCGCCATATGTATTTATGTAATTATAAATTGATTTTGACGCGATTTTTAGAATTAATGTATTAATGATAGGGATTCTTGCTAAGCGAGATAATCTCCACTTTCTCCAAGAGAAATCAATAATAACCCTAGGTTGGATCGTTATTGAGTCCTCCTTTGACATGGGTAAGTCTACATTATTCGTAGAGGTCTTTTGCTGGCAGGGAGCGACCAAGCCAACGGTCCACCCTGCAGCTTGATATAAATCAAATATCTGTTTAAATTTAGAACCATTAACCTTTTCGTCTTCGAAATGAAATGAATTGACTATTAATAATATATGCATTTTTGAAGAGCCAAGGTGAAGAAGTTGAATTTTTGATTACTGTATATTATTTTACTGCCAAACTCTGATTATTCTCACGCTTTCGTAAACAAATAGAAGTTAACACAAATAAATGACAAAAAAGAACCATTATGAGCGAGAATTTAATTCTCCTTGCATTTGTTTTCCTTATGTCGGTGATACTGTTGGTGGTAGCCATATTTCATCTCTTAAGTTTGTGCAGTGTTTACGGAGACGAGGGTGGAACGTAAAAGTATTGTTGCACTCTGACAGCGGACCACTGGCTAATTATTGTAAAGTGAATGAAATAAAGTATGAGGTATTTCTCGCCTCTTCCTTTATGACACTTGAACCTGGTTTATCCATATTTAAGTGGATTAAGGTTATTGGAGAAATAGTAAATCTATCAAGATATATTCATCGTACTGGGGTAAAACTGGTTCATGGTAATGATTTAAGAATTAATATGTCCTGGTTAATTGCAACTAAATTTGCTCGGTGTAAGCACGTATGGCATCAGCGCTCAGAGTTCAGTCAAAATAAGTTAGTGTGTCGTTTCATTTCTCAATCTGATAAGGTTTTGGCAATTTCAAACAGTATGAAGTCGAAAGTGTTGTGCCCACAATTGAGGGATAGCATCAAAGTCATATTTAATCCTTTTGAGCTTGTAAATGATAGTTTAGATTTTGATGTTCGAACGCGTTTGGACTTGAATGAAGGTGAAAAAATAATTGGTTTCTTTGCGAACTTTGAAGCTTCTAAAAGACCACTTTTTTTTATTGATATTGCAAGAAAGCTGGAACAAAGAACTGAGCAGGCCTTATGCTTTGTGATGTGTGGCGATTTTCGAGGGCAAAGAGATAATTTGCAGCAGCATGTGGATAATATTGGGTTGAAGTCTAGGATCGTATTTCAAGGCTTTGTGAATAATTCCGATACTTATATGAAGGCTTTTGATTTAATAATTAATACGAGTATTAGAGAAGCATTCGGGAGAACAGTTGTAGAAGCTATGCTGAATGAAACGCTTACTCTTCTCACTGATATCCCCGCTCATCGTGAAATAATGGGAGATACTTTTCCCGAACTTCTAATTAAAAGGGATGATATTGATGGATTTGTAGAAAAAGCTATCACATTATTATCAAGTGATACAAAGTCTTCTATTTTAGCTCGGGAAATGAAAAATTATGCAGTTAGTAAATATGAATTGGAATCATCATTGTTGAGCTTAGAAGAAACATACCGATTACTATTGTTGGGGGGCGTTAAGACTGATCAACCAGATTCTTAAATGACTCCGCTCTTGCATAAAGCTCTTGAAATGTTCCTGAATCAGCAACTTGACCAGATTCAATCAAATAAATAACTTCGCAATTTTTGATTGTTGAAAGTCTATGGGCAATCGTTATGATAGTCTTTTCAAGAGAGAGTTTGTTTAGAGTTTCGATAATGGACTTTTCAGCAACAGTATCCAAAGCACTAGTCGCTTCATCAAGCACGATAATGGATGCATCATGATAAATTGCACGTGCGATCCCGATTTTTTGACGTTGACCTCCACTTAGTTGAATGCCCCCCTCACCAATATTCGACCTTATTCCATTTGGCAATTTAGAAATTACTTCACTGAGATTAGCTGCCTTAATGGCGCATTCGAGTTTCTCTGAGTCTATGTGTTTTTCATCTACACCAAAAGCTATATTGCTCGCTATAGAAGTATCTGCTAGGTATATAAATTGCGGAACATAGCCCAAAGTGTTCATATAAGGTCGGAGGTTTTGTTTGGAAAGCGGAGTGCCATCCATTTCAATGTGGCCTTCTGTTGGTGCTAATAACCCTAATAGAATGTCTACGATTGTTGTTTTACCTGATCCAGAAGGGCCCACTATGCCTATAGATGTTTTAGCAGGAATAGTTAAATTGATGTCTTTAAGTGAGTAGCTTTTACTGCCGGGGTAAATATAGGAAATGCGATTTAATGTGATTTCTGATTGAAGGTTAAAAGCGTCTTTATTAATGTTATCTTGCTTAGTATTTTGGCTGTTAGCATTTTTAAGATCACTTGAAATATGTGCGAAGGCATCTTGTGCACTTTTTATTTTTACAACTAGTGAAAAGCAGTTCTGTAAGGCTGGTAACAACTTATACCCCGCTAGTGCGTAAAGAGAAAGAACTGGAAGAATGCTTACCACATCTAGTTTATTAATAATTAGATAAAGAGTTATCAAAACAATTGAACCAAAAGCAACTGTTTCTAGAAGGTATCTTGGGCTTTGGCCAACTATTTGAGAAAAGGAATTGGCTTTAGCTAGGTTTTCAGCAGTATTACTGAATTGATCGCTATAAAAGTTCTCACTGCCTAATAGTTTGAGTTCTTTGATTGAGCCGAGTCCTTCTGTAATAATTTTCACCCTTCTTTTGTTATTTACTGTGACGGTTTTTCCGGCTTTTGTTAATAAGGGTTGAGTTATTAAGAAAATTAGTAAATAACTGCCTCCAAATATTGCAAAACAAGCAGATGTCAGGAGCGGGTCGAATATCATTAAGCCGATTAAAATAAAGAAGATAAGAACTAATTTAGCATTGAGATGAAGTGACGGTGTGATAAGTTGTACGATAACCCTATGGGTATCATTGACTATCTTTGATATCAATGTAGAGCTGTTGTGTTCGATGTGGTAAAAATATGGTTGGTGAAGGTAGTATTTATATAACGAGTTTGAAAAAGACTGTCCTAGAAAGTGGGCGAAACGAATTAAGCACCACAAAGTTATAAGAGATATGAAATTTCCTATTGTTAAAGCAAATAATACGCACCCTCCGATAAATACCAGAAAGTTTGTCTTACTCTCAAATTCTATTAGCCCATAAATAGCGCTAAGGATTTGGTTTTTGTCAATTAAAGCCGGGTCAAGAACGATAGCGATAAAAGGGGCCACAGAAGCAAAGCCACAAATTTCAATAATTGAAGTGATGATTATAAGAAACTGTAAAAGAAAGAAATTTCTTCTTTGTTTTTGGCTTAGTACACCGATAAGGTCGAGTAGTGTTTTTATCATGTAGGTTTTGTAAGTTTGAATGAATAGCTATTGTTTAATTTTGAATGTATTTAGTTTTCGGAGTGTACGTAACAACTTTGTCTTTTTTAAGATTCTTTTGAATATAGCACTTCATATGCATTTCAGCCTATGGTTTTTTGATAAAACAGGCAAGGAGGAGGAAAATTTGACTATTGATGTTTTTATTTGGCTGATATTGTAGAGCAATTCTAATCGTTGAGTTTTAAAAGGCGCTACTTCCATGCAGCGCCTCATATATTTAGAGCTTCCCTTACCATTCCCTAGGTAACCTGCAATCCTTGTTTACTTCCTTGTCCAAATCCTTATGTTGCTATGTCTTCCTGACGAAGTGAATGATACGCAAGTGAGGAAATATGGTATGTAAGTTTTTATTGAAAAGGGTGTGAGATTTATCTTACGCTGATTTGATTTGTGTATAATTAAAACCTGTAAATGAGCGCCAAGTGAGAATTGGCGCTCATTAGTTTAAGTTAAGTCACCCTGCCTACTGCACTGCAATGAGGTGGGAAATCTTCTTAACTGTTGCCTCCCCAATCCCTGAAACTGAAGAAAGTTCCTGAATGTCATGAAATGGACCGTAGCTTTTTCGGTACTCTACAATTGCGATGGCTTTTTTCAGGCCAATGCCTTTAAGTGTTTTTGAGAGTAGGGGCGCGTCAGCACTATTGATATTTATCTTGCCTGTGATAGTGGAAATTGCTTTCCCTGGAGCAGGAGGCTCATTAGCATAAATTAAAGAAGGACTGAGTGCTAAGCAAAAGAGTAGCGTTATTCTTGCTATCATTTTAGTGAGTGATTGAAGGTTTAAATTGACTTTAGGTATATTCATTATTGCTTTCCTTGCATTGAATGAAGTTAATGCTGGAGGAAATGAACTAAAAATGGCCTGAGAACATATAATGTATCCTCTCAGTAATTAGTTTATTTCGCATCCATGCAGTTATCATATTACGAGACTTTAGACTTTTTTGGAATACACATTAGGGCGAGGCAGGTTTATTTTTTGTAAGTTGTAATTTAAATGAGTTTAAATTAACAAAGTTGAATAAAAGGTGTGTAAATGCAATTTTAAGGCTGGTAATCACCACACGGTTGACTAAAATAGGTATCTATATGCGATATAAGAAAATGCGCCCTCAGAAGATATAAGGATAAATCGGACGTGCTAAAAAAATTGCTGTTCTTGCCACGCTATCAAAAGCGTCTTGTTTCAATATTGACCGACTCAATTTGTTTGCCTTTTGCCCTCTGGCTGGCTTTAAGCTTACGGTTAGACACCTTTTACATTACTGACGATCTATCTATTTTAATGGTTGCTTTAGTGACTGTTTTTTCCAGTGTGTTTGCTTTTGCTCGACTGGGGCTGTATCGGGCAGTGATTCGATATATGAGTAATCATGCGATGATTGCAATATTTTCGGGTGTGACTCTTTCTACTTTAGTGCTTTCAGCAGTTGGTTTCGCATTTCAAGCACCCATTCCTCGTTCTGTGCCTGTCATTTACTGGTGTTTGTCGTTGATATTTGTCGGAGGCTCTCGAATGTTGGTTCGCTCGTTTGTTCACCGAAATATAATGAAAGAGAAAGAGCGAGTCATTATTTATGGTGCAGGTAAATCTGGTTTACAGTTAAGCTCCATTTTATTTCATGCGAAACAATTACAACCAATCGCTTTTATTGATGATGATGAATCCAAACATGGGAGTATATTGAACGGTATTCGAGTTTATTCACCGAGTGCTATAACTGATGTGATGAAAAAATATGGTACAAAACGTTTGCTTTTGGCCTTGGGGCATGCTCCTCGCTCTAAGCGTAGTTTGGTTATACGCCAACTTGAACCTTATGCACTTATTGTCCAGACCATCCCTCAAATTAATGATGTTGTAAGTGGTAAAGCACGGATAGAAGAAATTCGAGATGTGGAAATTGAAGATCTCTTGGGTCGAGATGAGGTATCTGCAGATAAAGAATTATTGTCGGACTGTATTTTCGGAAAAGCTGTGATGGTAACAGGGGCGGGTGGTTCTATTGGTTCTGAGCTCTGCCGTCAAATTATTAAACAGAAGCCTAAAAAAATTGTGCTGTTTGAGCTTTCTGAATTTGCCTTATATCAGATTGAGCAGGAAATAAGCCAATATGTTACCAAAAAAGGTTTAGCGGTCGAAGTTCATGGGGTGATGGGGTCTGTACAAAAGCGCCATCGCGTGGAAGTGATCATGAAAAGTTTTGACATTAACACTGTTTATCATGCTGCAGCCTACAAACATGTGCCACTTGTTGAGCAAAATGTTATAGAAGGTGTTCGAAATAACGTATTTGGTACATGGTATTGTGCTGAAGCAGCGATTAAAGCCGGTGTAGAAACATTTATTTTAATTTCTACAGATAAAGCGGTACGTCCGACAAATGTTATGGGGGCAACTAAACGACTCTCTGAATTAGTGTTGCAGGGTTTGGCGCAGCGCCAGGAAAAGACTCGTTTTTGTATGGTCCGTTTTGGTAACGTGTTGGGGTCATCAGGTTCAGTCGTACCTTTATTTCGTCGCCAAATTAAAGAAGGCGGGCCTGTTACCGTTACTCATAAAGATATCACCCGCTACTTTATGACAATTCCCGAGGCAGCTCAATTAGTGTTGCAAGCAGGCTCTATGGGAGAGGGCGGGGATGTATTCCTATTAGATATGGGGGCTCAGGTACGCATTTCGGATTTAGCTGAAAAACTTATTCGTTTGATGGGCTTAGATGTCAAAAGTGAAGCAAACCCAGATGGAGATATTGAAATTCAATATACGGGTTTAAGGCCTGGTGAGAAATTATACGAAGAGCTATTGATTGGTGATAGTCCATCACCAACTTCTCACTGTAGGATCATGAAAGGTCGTGAAATTTCGTTACCTTGGGAGGAGGTTGAGGCGATTCTTGGTCAAATTGATCAATATAGTTACTTATTTGATTGTCAGTCTGTACGTGAGGTATTGATTAAAGCACCCCTTGGTTTTACTCCTTCAAGTGAGATTAATGACTCTGTTTGGCTGCAGTCTCAAAATATACTAGCAGAAGAAGGGTTTGAGAATAATGCTGTGAGTTCTGCAAATGAAGAGTCTGATAAGGAAAGCATAGTTGTACCTATTTCGGAAGGTACAAAGAAGCTTGCTTAGTGGAGCCTCAAGTTAATAATGGGGTGGCGGTGCTTCTTCAATTTCTGTGCCGCCTGTTTCACTTTTCATGTCATGCATGCTTTGCTTTAATAAACGATTTGCGGTCCACAGGTCTAGTATTTCTTTATCTTGTCTCGTGACGATATCATTCAGTGAGTTGAGTAAGTCATCTTGAAAGGCTAGTTTGATTTCTAGTTCGTTTATTTTCTCTTCTATCTGTTTTGTATTGCTCATTTTTACTTGTCTTAAACCTAATTATGATCATAATTTGTGTATAGTATGCATCTTTATGGTTGCGATGTTTACCGTAGTTTTCGAATCAAGACAAAAAATAATTAAGGTTTAGAGTTTAGATGGCAAAAATAGCACTTATTACAGGTATTACAGGGCAGGATGGTTCTTATCTTGCGGAATTTTTATTGGAAAAAGGTTATGAGGTACACGGGATTAAGCGTCGCTCATCCTCTTTTAATACTGAACGGGTTGATCATATCTATCAGGACCCTCATGAGAAAAATCCATGTTTTTTCTTACATTATGGTGACCTGACTGATACATCTAACCTCGTTAGGCTCATTAGTGAAATTCAGCCTGATGAAATTTATAACCTTGGTGCTCAAAGTCATGTTGCTGTCTCTTTTGAATCGCCTGAATATACCGCTGATGTCGATGCTATCGGTACGTTACGCTTACTTGAAGCCATTCGTTTTCTAAAGCTTGAGAATAAAACCCGTTTTTACCAAGCGTCGACTTCTGAATTATATGGCTTGGTTCAGGAAATCCCTCAGACAGAAAAGACACCTTTTCACCCTAGATCTCCTTATGCTGTTGCCAAAATGTATGCTTATTGGATCGCCGTTAATTACCGTGAAGCTTATGGTATGTATGCCTGTAATGGCATCTTGTTTAATCATGAGTCTCCTCGTCGAGGTGAAACCTTTGTTACTCGTAAAATTACCCGTGCATTAGCTCGAATCTCTCAAGGCCTTCAAGATTGCTTATACCTAGGAAATATGGATGCTTTGAGAGATTGGGGACACGCTAAAGATTATGTTGAAATGCAGTGGTTAATGCTTCAGCAAGAGAAACCTGAAGATTTTGTTATTGCTACGGGGGTTCAGTACAGCGTTCGAGACTTTGTTAATAAGTCTGCTGCCTGTTTAGGTTTAACAATTGAGTGGCGTGGTGAGGCTGAGAATGAAGAAGGAATAGTCAGCGCGCAGACCACAGAATTTGTTAAAAGTGGCCTAGAATTAGTAGGTAAACGGATTGTGGCCGTTGACTCTCGCTATTACCGTCCAGCAGAAGTTGAAACTTTGTTGGGTGATCCGACCAAAGCGAAAACTGATCTTGGTTGGGAACCAAAAATTACTTTAGATGAGCTAGTACAAGAAATGGTTGATGTTGATCGTGAGATTGCTTGTCGAGATGCGTTAATTCAGCAGCATGGCTATCAGGCGTTTTCACATAATGAATAATGAACAACTAGGCACAAATTCTTTTTTAGCCGAAAAAGATGCAAAAATATTTATTGCAGGTCATCGAGGGATGGTTGGCAGCTCGATTACGCGTCAGTTAAAGCAACAGGGATATCATAATTTTATTGAAGTGACACGAACAGAGTTGGATTTAACAAATCAAGCTCAAGTACAGGCATTTTTTGAAGAAAATAAGCCTGATTATGTTTTTTTAGCTGCCGCTAAAGTTGGAGGAATTCATGCAAATAATGAATTTCCAGCAGAATTTATTTATCAAAATTTGATGATTGAGAGCAATGTTATTCACGCAGCTTATCAAGTAGGTGTGAAGCGTTTGTTGTTTTTAGGCAGCTCCTGTATTTATCCTAAACTAGCTCCTCAGCCTATGTCAGAGTCCTCATTATTAACAGGAGGCCTTGAGCCAACCAATGAGCCCTATGCATTGGCAAAAATTGCAGGTATTAAGCTTTGCGAATCTTATAATCGGCAGTACCAGTGTGACTTTCGTTCAGTGATGCCAACAAATTTATATGGCCCTGGTGATAACTTCCACCCTGAAAATAGCCATGTTATTCCCGCAATGTTAAGGCGTTTTCACGAGGCAAAGTTAAGGTGCTCACCATCCGTTGAAATATGGGGAACAGGGACACCAAAGCGTGAGTTCTTACATGTAGACGATATGGCGGCAGCGAGTATTTTTGTCATGGGCTTGAGGGCTGAAAGTTATCAAACTGAAACAACTTCAATGCAGTCTCATATTAATGTAGGTACCGGAGAAGATGTGAGTATTAAAGAGCTTGCTGAAACAATTAAAGACGTAGTTGGTTATAAGGGGGATATTTATTTTAATTCAGATAAACCTGATGGCGCTCCACGAAAGCTGTTAGATGTTTCACTATTAGGACGGCTGGGATGGCAAGCAAGTATAAATTTAAAAACAGGTTTAGAGGATGCTTATGCATGGTTTTTATCTAATACGTCTAGTGTTCGGGAAGTATAGGTTAATAACGCAAAGCAATTGCTTTAAGGTCCATAATGCCACCTTATTTGAAAAAGGTGCGTAAAAAATTTATAGGAAATAGATAACGACATGCAAAAAATAATTCCAGTTGTAATGGCCGGTGGTAGTGGTACTCGTCTATGGCCTTTATCTCGTAAGCTTTTCCCTAAACAGTTTTTATCCCTTATGGGTGATGAGTCGATGTTTCAGGAGACCTTGTCTCGTTTACGACCTGAGAATGAAGCTTCTACGCCAAGTTTCAACATTGTGGAGCCCATTGTTGTTTGTAATGATGAGCATCGATTTATCGTTGCTGAGCAATTAAGGTTAAGAGAACAAAAAGCTAAATCTATAATTCTTGAGCCTGTAGGTAGAAATACAGCCCCTGCAGTGGCTTTGGCAGCACTTGATGCACTTAGTGATGGTGAAGATCCGTTGTTATTAGTATTAGCTGCCGACCACGTTATTAAAGATCAATCATCTTTTCATTCTGCTATTTCTGCCGCTGCGAAACTAGCAGAACAGGGAAAGTTGGCGACATTTGGTATTGTGCCTCGAAGCCCTGAAGTAGGCTACGGTTATATAAAAGCGGGTAAAATGCAAAGTGGTGTGGCGACTGTAGAGCAGTTTGTTGAAAAGCCAGACCTGGATACAGCTAAAACATATTTATCTTCGGGCAACTATTTTTGGAATAGTGGCATGTTTATGTTTAAAGCTTCAGTCTATTTGAGAGAGCTTGCAAAGTACCAAAAAGAGATATTGAATGCGGTTACCCAGTCCTACAATAAAAGGACTGCGGATTTAGATTTTACTCGTGTGGATGAAACTGAATTTAGCTCTTGTCCTGATGACTCAATAGATTATGCCATTATGGAAAAAACCGATTTAGCAATGGTCGTCCCTTTGGATGCAGGTTGGAGTGATGTCGGTTCTTGGTCTTCACTATGGGAAGAATCTGAGCAGGATGAGCAGGGCAATGTTAATCGTGGTGATATTATTAGCCATGATTCACGCAATAATTTATTTTTTAGTGATAACAAATTGATTGCCGCAATAGGTGTTGATGACCTGGTAGTTGTCGATACACCAGATGCTGTGATGGTTAGCCCTAAAGCTCGTGTTCAAGAAGTTAAGCAGATTGTTCAAATACTTCAAAAAGAACAGCGTCCAGAGGCAACCGTCCATCGAGAAGTGAGTCGACCCTGGGGGAGCTATGATTCCATTGATATAGGTGATCGATTTCAGGTGAAGCGCATTACAGTTAAACCTAAAGCAAAGTTATCGCTACAAATGCATCATCATCGTGCAGAGCACTGGATTATTGTTTCAGGTACTGCTTTGGTTACTATTGATGATGAAACTAAACTGCTTTGCGAGAATCAATCCACCTATATTCCAGTTGGTGCAACTCATCGCCTTGAAAATCCAGGTGTTTTACCGCTCGAAATGATTGAAGTTCAGAGCGGTAGTTACCTTGGGGAAGATGATATTATTCGTTTTGATGATAATTATGGTCGTGATTAGCCTCTGTCATTCATCCAGCCTTTCGTACTTTTTCTAAAATCTGTTATGATGCAGCGCTTGACTTCCCCTTCATACTATAAAGGTGAAGGGAGTCTTGTTCTGGCCATGTTAATCAGTTTTGATTTCTACTGGGGCCAGCTTAAGTTCGTTTATTTTTTAATATTGAGTTTTCACAGAGAATATTTACATGTCTACACAAAGTTTATCGAAAAAATTATTAGTAAGTGCCATTGTAGCTTTACCATTTCCTTTCCTTTTAGTCGTAGTTCTAGGGCTTGCTTCTGCATTGCCAAAAGATCTAGGTGCAACAGAGTTTCTATCAAGTTCTCAAGGTCCTGCATTTTATGCAATAAGCTGGTTCTTCTTTCTAGCCGCTTCAACTTTATCACTAATCTTTGCTGGGTCATCAGCATCAGGTTCCACTGGAAGTAATGACCAATATGAATCTGATGAAGATTCTGGTCCTGAAGGAGTAGAGGGTGGAACAGTTAAATGGTTTAACGTAAACAAAGGTTTTGGTTTTATCACCACTGATGCGGGTGATGATGTATTTGTTCACTTCCGGTCTATTCGTGGACATGGTCGTCGTTCTTTGCGTCAAGGTCAGGCAGTGCGCTTTGACTTGAGCGAAGGTGAAAAAGGAATGCAGGCTGAAAACGTTTCAGTTGCCAAGTAAGTTTTAGGTTTAAGTTCTACTTAATAAAGGCTTATCCCCAGCGGATGAGCCTTTTTTCATTCCGGTTAATACTTAGCCATTGATCACTTTGTTCATCCTCTTCTTCGTGCCAACTATTTGCAGAGCACCTGACTTCTGCATCCTGGAACTCTAAAAAACTATTTGCACAAGCTTCATCGCTAAGCCAAGGGGTTTTGTCAGATTGAAACCAGATGCTTGTAAAAGCTTTTCCGGCAGCTTTGGGAGTAATCATGACGGGTATTTCTACCTCAGCATTCAAGGGTATTTCTACTTTAATGTTAACGGGCTTATCACTGACTTTAGGCAGGGTAATGGGGTTAAATATTTCAGATAGCCATTTTTGAATGGCTTCAAAACTGACGTCTTTGACATAAATTTCAATATCTGGTTGTTTCATTTGTTCTTGCATAGATTTTGAGTTCTCTTTATCTGCTCATAAAATATTGGAAGCGAGAAATTAATAAGCGAATATAGCAATAAAAGGCGAAAATTCCACTAGGAACACTTAATATTAAGCCTGCTAGTGCAAATGCTTCTTGTTCTGCTGAGGGCGGGAGAAGTAAGTTAACATACATAACGGTTCCTAATCCTAGCAAAAAAATAGAGGCGCTGATTGAAAAGTATTTGAAATAATGGGGTTGTTGGTCCATTTTTTTGTTCAAGGTAGATTTTTTCATAATGCACTTGTTCGACGATAAATGTCGAATCGAATATCTAAACTTACTTTTAAGTATTCAAGTGATGAAAGTGCTTGTTTTTTTTCAGGTTTAGCTCGCCAATAATGAGGTGTCATTGATAAAAGCTGCTCAATCTCAGTATGGCTGTTTAACTCTATTTGATGTTTTATATTTTTCGTACATAAATGATCCAGACGATCATTATCAGTGAAACTAGTTTCAACTTTTTCTGTTTTTACATCGTCGTATAAGTGTTCGCGAAGTTCGATTAGGTGTTCAGGCCCGGTATTCGCGCTTATTAAAATAGCATCGGTTTTGAGTGTTCTGGCTACTTCGTGGGCATCAAAACGAAAGAAAAGGCAGCTTGCCAGATCTTGTGAGGCTGAAGCAAGAGGAATATGTGATGCACTTGCTACCACCCATCGAATGGATTTATCTCGTTTACATGCTGATTTAATAGCGGGTGTTGAGATATCAATGCCGCAAGTTGTTACGGCGTTTGAGTTTTGAGAAAATAATCGATGTAGTCTCTCTGTATAATAACCTTCACCACAGCCTAGGTCTGCATAAGCAATATCACTTGCTTTTGAGCAATATTTATTTGCAAGAATTTCAAACTCGTTGACCACTCTTTCATAATGGTTTCGGTTTAAGAACTCTCGGCGTGCAATGACCATTTCATTTGTATCACCGGGTTGTTTACTTTTTTTGCGGTGGCTGAGTAATAAATTAATATACCCTTGTTTTGCCAGGTCAAATAAATGCAGATGCTCACATTGAAAGTTTTTTAAATTTTCAGATTGTTTTAAGGCTGATGAGCAAACGGGACAAATAAGGCTAGGCATGATACTCGACTTTTGAGTTGGCTGATTTAGATCGCATTTTCAATGCTAACATAAAGGTGCTGGTTCGTTATGTTAATAATTCAACGAGCATCGCTTCATAAATATCAGATAAGTCATTCAAATCCTTAATACTGACGCATTCATCTACTTGATGAATGGTTGCATTTAATGGGCCTAGCTCTAACACTTGAGCGCCTGTTGGTGCAATAAAACGCCCATCTGAAGTACCGCCTGAGGTGGACAACTCTGTTTCGATACCCTTGATAGACTTAATCGCTTTGACTGCTGCATCGACTAGAGGGCCTGCTGAAGTTAGAAATGGCTGACCACTGAGATTCCATTCAATGTCGTAATCGAATTGAAATTTATCTAAAATTGAGTGAGTTCTCTCCTTTAACTCTTCAGCGGTTACTTCAGTAGAGAATCGAAAGTTAAAGAGCGCTTCTTGAGTGCCGGGAATGACATTAGTTGCGCCTGTACCTGCTTGAATATTGGTTATTTGGAAAGAGGTTGCAGGGAAAAACTCATTACCTTGATCCCATTCCTGAGAGCAGAGTTCGCTCAATGCGGGCGTTGCGTTATGAATTGGGTTGTTTGCAAGGTGAGGGTAAGCTACATGCCCTTGTTTACCCTTAACAGTTAGTCGTGCATTTAATGAACCTCTTCGCCCATTTTTAATGACATCGCCAAGTACTTTGGTGCTTGATGGTTCGCCGACCAAGCACCAATCAATTTTCTCATTACGAGACTCAAGTGTTTCAATCACTTTTACTGTGCCATTTTTTGCAGGGCCTTCTTCATCGCTAGTAATTAAGTAGGAGATAGAGCCTTTATGATTAGGGTGTTTAGTAATAAAGCGTTCACAAGCTGTAATAAATGCAGCTAGGCTGCCTTTCATATCGGCAGTGCCTCTTCCGTGTAGCGTGTCTCCATCAATCGCTGCATCAAAAGGAGGGTATGTCCAGTTTTCGAGAGGCCCCGTTGGTACGACGTCGGTATGGCCGGCAAAAGTAATTAAAGGGCTATTTGACCCTTTACGAGCCCAGAGGTTTGTTACGTCTTCAAAAACCATGGTTTCAGCTGTAAAACCTAAAGGCTTTAAGTGATCCATAATCATTGCTTGGCAGTCGCAGTCTTCAGGTGTAACAGAGGCTTGCTGAACCAAAGTTTGTGCTAGTTTTATCGTGTTGGTTTTACTGGCTTCTGTCATGAAACTTACTCTACTGGTTAGAAGAATATTTGGGGTATTCTATAGCGGGATGGCGTGTGCACCATAAGTAGTGATACACACAGCATCTTATTCGTAAACAAGGTAAAAATTTCAGAGAGCTTTTGCAGCTCCTGAAAAATACGCTGCTTCTTAATTATTTGCGTGCAATGCTTCGTTTAATTCAACCGCTGTTTTATTGGTCAAGCACTCGACTTGGCCATTACTTGAATTGCGTCTGAACAATAAATCAGCTTGGTTTGCTAATTCACGCGCTTTGACTGTTTCTACTTTTTGATTGTTCGAATCAAGCATAACAACTTTTGTACCAGCGGTAATATATAAGCCGGATTCAACAGTGCAGCGATCGCCTAAAGGAATGCCAATACCTGCATTGGCCCCAATTAAGCTATTTTCACCAACTTCAATGATGATATTACCACCGCCAGAAAGTGTTCCCATCGTTGAACAGCCTCCGCCAAGGTCTGAGCCTTTACCAACCATGACGCCAGCAGATATCCGGCCTTCAATCATCGAGGTTCCTTCGGTGCCTGCATTAAAATTGACGAAACCTTCATGCATGATGGTTGTTCCTGTCCCAATGTAAGCGCCTAATCGAACACGAGAAGCGTCAGCAATACGAACACCTGATGGAACAACATAGTCAGTCATTTGTGGAAATTTATCTACGGATTTAACTTCAATGATTTCACCAGATAAGCGTGCTTCAAGTTGTTTTGCCGGCAATTCATTTAAATCAATCGGACCTTTATTAGTCCATGCAATATTGGGTAGTAAGCCAAAAATCCCATCCAAATTAATGCCGTGAGGCTTAACTAGTCGATGTGACAGTAAGTGCAATTTTAAATAAACTTCAGGTGTGCTCGTTGCTGTATCGTCGGATTTAATTACAACCGCTACAATAGGTTTACTGCTGGACTTTAACTGTTCTGCTAGTTCAGATATGTTGAGGGTTTTGTTATCTAGCTGTGAAAGCTTATCAAGTTGTTGAGCATTTAGTTCAATTGTTGAGTTTCCGGTGGCAAGCCCTAATGCATCCTGAATGCTTGAAATAAAAGATGCTTCAGGTTGAAAGCAAGGTGCCGGGTAGTAGACTTCTAGCCACTCACCTGCGGAGTTTTGTGTGCCAACACCTAGGCCAAATGCAACTGTCATAATGTATATCCTAAAATTAGTGAAATGTAAGTGTGGTAACTATCTTATTTTGTGAAAATAGCTTTATATTTTTCTTCTTGAAAACCTAAGTAAAGTTCATCGTTAATGGTCAACACAGGGCGTTTAATTAACGAATTGTTTTCAAGCATTAGTTGGACTGCTTTGTTGTTGTCAACATCAAGTTTTGATTCATCAGGAAGTTTTCGCCATGTGGTTCCACGTCGATTAATAAGTTCATCCCATGGTTTTTTTGTAAGCCAGTCTATTAAGCTTTCTTGATCAATACTCTCTTTTTTATAATCATGAAATTGAAACTCAATGTTATGCTTTTCCAGCCATACCATTGCTTTCTTCATTGTGCTGCAATTCTTAATGCCGTAAATTTTAACGATACTCATTTATAAGCCTTCAACAAAAGTTCTAATTCGTTTAGCTGCTTCAATACAGTCTTCTTCAGGAGCAACAAGCGCCATTCGGATTCGGTTTTCGCCAGGATTAATACCATCAGAGGTCCTAGATAAGTAGCTTCCAGGTAGTACTGTGACGTGTTGTTCTTCAAATAATTTTTGAGCAAATAGCTCATCTGAAACGGGTGTTTTGGGCCAAAGGTAAAAGCTGGCATCGGTTTGTTTGATATCTAGAACGGGTTTTAATATTTCTAACACACGTAGGAATTTCTTTTTATAAATTATCCTGTTTTCTATTACGTGTGCCTCATCATTCCAAGCATCAATACTCGCTATTTGATGTTGAACGGGCATCGCGCAGCCATGATAAGTTCTATATTTTAGAAACTTGGCTAAAACTTCTGCATCGCCCGCTACAAATCCTGAGCGTAAACCTGGAAGGTTGGAGCGTTTAGATAAGCTATGGAAAACAACGCATTGCTTAAAATCGTTTCTGCCTAGCTCAGAGCAAGCTTGTAATAAACCAACAGGGCGTTCTGACTCATCACAGTATATTTCTGAGTAGCATTCATCTGAAGCAATGATAAAGTCATATTTATCTGCTAGCTTGATGAGAGATTTTAATGTCTCTAGTGGTGTGACAGATCCCGTCGGGTTACCTGGGGAGCAAATAAATAGAATTTGGCAATTTTGCCATTCGCTTTCGGTCACACTTTGGTAGTCGGGAATGAAATTATGCTCTTCCACACAAGGTAGAAGTTTAAGTTCAGCGCCTGCTAAATATGCAGCCCCTTCATAAATTTGATAAAAAGGGTTTGGACTTATAACAAGAGGGGTTTTAGTGCGATCAACAACGGCTTGTGCAAACGAAAATAAAGCTTCGCGCGTACCGTTAACAGGTAGTACTTGAGATTCAGGATCTAAACCATTGCTGTCTGGTTGTAAGTCTAAGCTAAATCGTTTATTTGCCCAGTTTGCAATAGCTTCCAGAAGTTCGGGAATACCTTTGGTGGTTGGGTAGTTAGACAGCTTTGATAAGTTACTGACTAAGGTATCTATTACCATTTTAGGTGATGGGTGTTTAGGTTCACCAATTGATAATGGAATATGCTTAAGTTTTTCAGGTGGAGTAACCTGAGATAGCAATGCTTTAAGCTTTTCAAAGGGGTAGGGTTGAAGTTTGTTCAAGTCAGGGTTCATTTTTTAAATCTCTACTTGCTCATCAAGTTGAACACAAATGTCTTTTTGAAGTGTTTCGCATAACGCTGCTTCACTTATTGGCTGACCATTAGCGTCTCGTATAAAAAAAACATCTTCTACGCGCTCACCCAGTGTAGCAATACGAGCGTTTACCAGTGATAGGTTATGCGTCAACAAAATATGGCCTATGCGGGCGAGTAATCCTGGGCGATCAGGTGTGATTACTTCCATGACGGAGTGCTGGTTAATCATGTCATTACTGAGAGTTACTTCAGTAGGAAATGAAAAGTGTTTGAGTTGTCTCGGGGTGCGTCTTTGAATAATTTCAGGGTAGTCATTGGGGTCGTCAAGCTCTTCTTTAAGGCGTTCAAGTACGTGGTTTTTGCGATCTGTATCATTAGACAAAGGAAGGTTTTGAGCGTCAGTAATAATAAAGTTGCTTAAGCTAAAGTGTCCGCCAGAGGCGCTGATTCGAGCATTTAATACATTTAAATTAAGTTGTTCTAATACAGCTGTTGTTGCAGCAAAGAGGTCATTCTCGGATTTTAAATAAATCATGATGTGACTGAAGCCATCACCTAATTGAATATTTGAGTCTTTAATGATGACTAAAGGTTCTTTTGAGTCGCCATGATTGAGAACTGCTGAGGTTTGCCATGCTATATCTGCAGTTGAGTCCTGTAAGAAATAATCGTCTTCCAGTGAATTGAGTAGGGTGTCGACTTTGGTTTTAGAAAAGCCTTGGTCAAACAAAATATTTCTTACTTCTTGTTTGGTGGTCCTAACCCAGTCATTTCTGTTGACGGGCTCGTCAATCCCTCGACGAATAGTGCGTCGAGTTTCAATATAAAGTTGTTGTAATAATGATGCGCGCCAACTATTCCAAAGATTGTGGTTGGTTGCCGCAATATCGCAAACAGTTAAGATATATAAATATTCAAGGTGTGTGAGGCTAGGTATATTTTTTGCAAAATGATGAATGATTTCTGGGTCATCAATGTCTTTCTTTTGAGCGGTCATTGACATTAGCAGATGGTTTTCGATTAACCATGAGACAAGTGTCGTGTCTCGTTCGCTAAGGTGGTGTCGATCGCAAAACTCAAATGCATCTAGAGCGCCTAGTTCAGAGTGGTCTCCGCCACGACCTTTAGCAATATCATGAAATAGTCCTGCAATAAAAAGAACCTCCCGCTTAGGGATGTAGCGTAATAGTCTTGATGCAAGTGGAAACTCCTTCCTTGCATTTGGACACTCAAGGTTTACAAAATTCTCTATGAGGTGAATTGTGTGAGCATCAACGGTATAACAGTGGAATAAATCATGCTGCATTTGGCCGATAATTTGGCCAAAAGCAGGAATGTATCGCCCAAGTATGTTGTACTTGAGCATTGCATTTAGTGTTTTATGTAGCTGGTGGGGAGTTCTTAATATTTCCATGAATAGCGATGTGTTTGCTAGATCATGGCGGAAACTGTCATCAATTAAATAGATGTGCTCACGAATGAGACGAATAGTTGTTGATTTAATCCCTTTAATTTGTGGGTTTTGAGCCTGGAGTAAAAATATTTCAATTAATGCGTAGGAGGAGCGATCAAATACGCCATTATCAACCGTCTCAATATAATTGTTGTTCAGTTGAAATCGTTTATTGAGCGTTTGAATGGTTTGCTCTTGTTTTGTACTTAAATAAAAATCATCGAAGTATTGCAAAATAACATCAGCCAGTTCTGCAAGCCCAAGAACTGTTCGATAATAATACTGCATCATTTGTTCAACACCTAGCTTATGCTCATTGTCTGAAAAACCTAGTGTTTCAGCGAGTTTTCCTTGGTGTTCAAATAAAAGTCGGTTTTCATTTCGCTCGGCGATCATTTGCAAGCCGTAACGCATACGCCATAGAAATTCTTCACCTTTATCGAGCATGTTAAACTCTTCATCCGTTAAGAAGTGATATCTAGAGCGAATGCTGGGGGCGTCTGGACCAAAATGTCGCTTGGTAATCCATGCGATTGTTTGTATGTCCCTTAATGTGCCTGGTGATGATTTCAGGTTGGGTTCAAGATTATATTCGGTGCCGCTATATTTTTGATGACGTTCGCTTTGTTCTTTTCGTTTAGCTAGAAAATATGACTTTGAGGTATGCACTTCATCCGAGTAGACGCGTTCAGATATAGATTGTAGTAAAGTCTCTGAACCTGAAATTGTTCGTGTCTCAAGTAAGTTTGTGCAGATGGTGACATCTTCTTTTGCTGATTCAATGCATTCCTCAACGGTGCGAACACTGTGGCCAATGTCTAATTTTAAATCCCATAGGAGTGTGATAAAAGCAGAAAGGGCTTCGCCAAGTTCATCATTAATTTCATGTTTGATGAGAATGAGTAAGTCAATGTCGGAGTAAGGGTGGAGCTCTCCACGACCATAGCCGCCTACGGCGATCAGGCTTGCCTCGTTATTGAATGAAAAGCGAGCCCAGAGTCCTGCAAGTAATTGGTCCATTAACCAGGATTTTAATTGGATAAGGTCTTCAATATCTGCGCCTGTAAAGAACATATCATCAAAAATAGACTTCGCGATTTGAAGGATACTTTTAACATCAATAGCAGGTGTTTTGCTATTGATAAGAGATGAGCTTAGTGAGTCAACATCAATATTTGATTTACTAAGAAACTTTTCTAATAAAGGGATGTCGTGCTTCATTGGTTGCATGGATTAAACTAACAGCGCTTTTTCTTCGTCGCGCAGCGTGAGTATTTCAACGCCATCTGCTGTGACCAGAAGTGTATGCTCCCATTGTGCTGAAAGCTTTCGATCTTTAGTTACAACAGTCCAGTCATCCGAAAGTAACTTGCAGTGACGTTTGCCTTGATTGATCATTGGTTCAATAGTAAAGGTCATTCCTTCTTTAAGTGCTAAGCCTGTGCCTGCTTTTCCGTAATGCATTACTTGTGGTTCTTCGTGAAAAACCTTGCCAATTCCATGTCCGCAATATTCTTGAACGACAGAGTAGTAGTTGCTTTCAGCGTGTTTCTGAATAACATGCCCGATATCGCCGAGGCGAGCGCCGGGTTTCACAAGTTTGATCGCTTTATAAAGGCACTCTTGAGTGATATTGACGAGGCGTTCAGACGCTACAGCAGGTTTACCGACAAAAAACATTTTGCTGGTATCGCCATGATAACCATCTTTAATAACGGTAATGTCAATATTGATCGAATCACCATTTTTTAAAATTTTCTTATCACTGGGGATGCCATGACAAATAACTTGGTTAACTGAAGTGCAAATAGATTTTGGAAAGCCTTTGTAATTTAGGGGGGCTGGGATGGCTTTTTGTTCATTAACTATAAAGTCATGGCAGATTTGATCTAACTCGCCAGTGGTGATGCCTGCTTGTACGTGTGGGCCGATCATATCAAGAACTTCGGCAGCTAACTTACCTGCAGTACGCATTTTTTGTATTTCATCTGCTGATTTGATGGTGACTTTCATTATATTTAGTTTTGACCTTTAGTTATAAGTTTGACTACTTGTATGGAAAATAGGCGCTGATATTCTACCTTGATACGTCTCTGAATAAAATTGTTTCTCGCGTCCCTTAAAATCTCAAGGGTATTTGATCTATTTGATGAGGGGGTAGATAGTAAATTGTTTCTGTTTTGTTGTGAATTATGTGGTGAATATGGTATAAAGCGCTCGCTGAATTTCGAGCAGTGTAAAAGTTGTTATCGTATAAACGAAGCAATGCTGCTCGGTAAATTAAATCCACACACGTTTCGACACGTTATTCTGGGTGCTGGCTGGTGCTTTTTTGAAAGAGCTAAGGTTTGGTTGAGTAATGGGATTCGTGGAGGTCTAACCCTTAAAAATTAAAGGAAAATATCATGGCTACAGTTTCAATGCGCGATCTGCTTAAAGCAGGTGTTCACTTCGGTCACCAAACTCGTTACTGGAACCCTAAAATGGGTAAGT